>Ga0156286_1154_pt1 | contig 10502 bp, 7 predicted proteins | sample RifCSPlowO2_12_FD_107935 | JGI IMG/M metagenome (GOLD analysis project Ga0156286, IMG submission 107935) | Chloroflexi bacterium RIFCSPLOWO2_12_FULL_71_12 | reverse complement strand
CGGTCGATGCGACGGTGTGCGCCTGCGAGCCGGTCACTCCGATCCCCCACACGTAGTCGACGCGGTCCACTGGGTGTTGCGAGGGAGACGTGGGCTGGTCCGCGTCCGCCGCGGCGGCGAGGTCGGTGAAGCCGGCGTCCCCGAGCATGCTCATCTCCGGGCTGCCCGGGAGCGCGTTCAGGTCGCCGGCCACGATCGCCGGCCGGACGCCGTCCCACGCGCCGAGGATCGCGCGGACCTGGCCCTGCCGGACGTCGCTCGCGCCGGCGATGTGATCGAGGTGCGTCGCGACGACCAGGACGTCCGCTACGCGGAAGAGGATCGCGCCGCGCGGCTGATGCCTGATCGCGGTCTGGCGCTCGTAGGAGAGGTAGCGCACGTCGGAAACCGGCAGGCGCGAGAGCACGGCGTTCCCGTACGCCTCGCCGATCGTCGGGCCGAACACGTACTGCATGCCGAGGCGCTCCGCCAGCACGGTGAGGACGTCGTGCTGCTCGGTGATCATCCAGCCGCGCGCGACCTCCTGTAGCACGACGACGTCCGGCGCCTCGGCCGAGATCGTCTCGATGAGGCCGTCGAGCGAAGGGACGTTCCCCTCGTCGAAGCCCTGGTGGACGTTGTAGGTCATGAGGCGAAGCGTCGAGCGCGCCTCGGTCGGGGCCGCGGGGGTCGTGACCAGCGACACGACCGGGACCAGGACGGCGAGCGCGGCGACGAGCAGCGTGCCGGTCGCGCCCAGGCGCGCTCCGGGCATGGGCGCGGCGGCGATGAGGCCCAGCGCCACGATGGCGACGGCGATCCAGACCGCGGCCGGGAGCGCGTAGTAGGCGTAGAAGCCGAACGCGACGCCGACGAAGACGACCCACCCGAGCGCCAGAGCGACCACGGTCATGACCGGGCTGCGCGCGGGCCGCGCCGCCGTGTCGGCCAGGACCGCGGCCGCGGCGATCGCGCCGGCGGCCAGCAGCGCGCCTCCGGCGAGCGAGACGACCGGCAGGCGCACGGCGACCAGCGCGGCGCCGGCGACGATGGCGACGAGCGCCACGACGCGCTGCGGCGGCCGCGCGCGAGAGAGCGCTAGCGCGCCGAGCGTCATGCCCATGCCGAGGGTCGCCGCGGTGAGGTACCAGCTGCCGGGCGCTTCCGGCCCACGGCCGAGCCCCGCCGCACCGCCGACGTGCGCCGGGTTCCAGGCCCCGGTCTCGCCGATGAGCAGCAGCGCGGGCAGCGCGCCGAGCGCCACCGCGCCGGTGATCCCGGGGGTCGTCCCCTCGCGGTCCGCGTCGCTCGTGGCGATCCCGGCGGCCAGGAACACGAGGGCCGCCACCGCCACGAGCGCGAGGGCGAGCGGCACGACCTGGTCGACGACCGGCACCGTGCGGAACGCGGCGCGGAGGGCCAGGTCGGCCGCGACCGCGAATGGCAGCCCCAGGACGAACGCCGACGACCCGAGGCGGGACCGGGAGGAGTGCGTGAGCGCGAGCCACCAGGTCCCTCCGACGAGCGCGACGGCGGAGAGCGCCAGGTCGGCCCAGCCCGCGCGGACCGCGGTCGCTAGCACGGTCCCGCCCGCGAGCAGCGTGCCCGAGAACGCGACGCCGCCCCGCGGGCCGCTGCGCCAGGCGACCACGATCGCGAGGCCCGAGAGCGCGAACACCCCGAGCGCGATCGCGCCCACGGTCTCGTTCGACACGTTGCCGAAGAGCGACATGTACAGGCTCGACGTGAACGTGCGGATCGCGGCGAAAAGGAAGAGCAGGCCGATGGCGGCGAACGTCGTCTGCCCGAGGATCGCGCCGCTCATGCGCGCACCCGCCTTGCGGCGAAGCGGCTCGATCTGCGCATCGCGGAATAGGCGGCGCAACTCATGTGGGCGGCTAGGATACGGACCGCCCGATGGCAGTCAGCGCGCTGGAGATCCGAGCCCCGCGCATCAGCGACGCCGACCGCGTGCTGACGCGTGATGCCCTCGACTTCGTCGAGCGTCTGCACCGCGAGTTCGGACCGCGCAGGAAGCAGCTTCTGGCGCTCCGGCAGACCCGCTGGCGCGAGCTGCGCTCGGGCGGCAAGCTCGACTTCCTTCCCGAGACCGCGAAGGTGCGCTCCGGTGACTGGAAGGTGGCCGCCGTGCCACGCGACCTTGAGGTGCGCAAGGTCGAGATCACCGGGCCGACCGACCGCAAGATGGTCATCAACGCCCTCAACAGCGGCGCGTCGGTCTACATGGCCGACTTCGAGGACGCCAACACGCCCACCTGGGAGAACCTCATCTCCGGCCAGGCGAACCTCACCGACGCGATCGAGCGGCGCATCGACTTCCAGAGCCCCGAGGGCAAGCGCTACCAGCTGAACGAGAAGACCGCGACGCTCGTCGTGCGCCCGCGCGGCTGGCATCTCCCGGAGAAGCACCTGCTCGCCGACGGACACCCGATCGCGGGCGCGTTCGTCGACTTCGGCCTGTACTTCTTCCACAACGCGCGGCGGCTGCTCGACCGCGGGACCGGTCCCTACTTCTACCTGCCGAAGACCGAGAGCCACCTCGAGGCGCGCCTCTGGAACGACGTCTTCAACTGGGCGCAGGACGCGCTCGGGATCCCGCGCGGGACGATCAAGGCGACCGTGCTCATCGAGGTCCTCACCGCGGCGTTCGAGATGGACGAGATCCTGTACGAGCTGCGCGACCACTCGGGCGGGCTGAACGCGGGGCGCTGGGACTACATCTTCAGCCTCATCAAGAAGTTCCCGGACCGGCCGGAGTACGTCCTGCCCGACCGCATCCAGGTGACCATGACGGTGCCCTTCATGCGCGCGTACACGGAGCTGCTGGTGCAGACATGTCACAAGCGCGGCGCGTTCGCGCTCGGCGGCATGGCCGCGTACATCCCCTCGCGGCGCGACCCGGACGTGAACGAGAAGGCCCTCGCGAAGGTCCGCGAGGACAAGGTCCGCGAGGCGAACGACGGCTTCGACGGGACGTGGGTCGCGCACCCCGACCTCGTCGAGACCGCCATGACCGAGTTCGACCGGAAGCTCGGCCCGAAGCCGAACCAGCTCGACCGCCAGCGGCCCGAGGTCGACGTGAAGGCCTCGCAGCTCGTGGACATCCACGTCCCCGGCGGGACGATCACGGATGCGGGCGTGCGGCTGAACGTGAGTGTCGGCATCCAGTACATCGCCTCGTGGCTCCGCGGCACCGGCGCCGCCGCCATCAACAACCTGATGGAGGACGCCGCGACCGCGGAGATCTCGCGGTCCCAGGTCTGGCAGTGGGTCCGCCACGGCGCGACCATCGACGGCGGCCCGAAGATCACGGCCGACCTGATCCGCGCGATCGAGAAGGAGGAGCTCGAGAAGGTCCGGAAGGCCGTCGGTCCGGACTTCTACGCCAAAGGCATGTACGCGGAGGCGGCCGAGCTGTTCGAGCAGGTAGCGCTGTCGGACGACTTCGTCGAGTTCCTGACGCTCCCGGGGTACGACCGCCTGCCCTAGCGCGAGCTCAGGCCGAGAGCCGCTCTCCCAGAAGCTTCCGCACGACCTGCGGGTTCGCCTTCCCCTTCATTCGACCCATGACCTTCCCGATGAGGGCCTCGAGCGCCTTGGCCTTGCCGGCCCTGTGATCGGCGACGGCCTTGGGGTCCGCCGCGATGACCTCGTCAACCGCGGCGGCGATGGCCGACTCGTCCGAGACCTGCTGCAGCCCCTTCTCGGCGACGATCGCCTCGGGCTTCTTGCCGGTCGCCCACATCTCGGCGAAGACGTCTTTCGCGGTCGTGCCGCTCACGGTCCCGCTCGCGACCAGCCGCACCAGCGCCACTACGTGCTCCGGCCCGATGGGGATCGCCGTCGGGCGCAGGCCCTTCTCCCGCAGCCGCCGCAGCAGCTCACCGGTGACCCAGTTCGCGACGGCCTTGGCCTCGCCGGCCGCGGCGGCCGCCGCCTGCTCGTAGAAGGAGGCGAGGGCGGGGTCCGAGACGAGGACGCGGGCATCGTGGTCGGTGATGCCGTACTGCGCGACGAAGCGCGCCCGGCGCTCGGCCGGCATCTCGGGGAGGGACGCGCGGAGCGCCTCGACGCTCTCGCGTGACGGCTCGTACGTGACCAGGTCGGGCTCCGGGAAGTAGCGGTAGTCCTCCGACTCCTCCTTGCGGCGCTGCAGGAAGGTGCGGCCGCTGTCCGGGCTCCAGCCGACCGTGATCTTGCCCGTCCGCGAGCGGACCTCGCCGCCGGCCTGCCAGTCGTCCCAGAGCCGCGCGGCCTCGAAGGTCACGGCCTGCTCGATGGCGCGGTAGCTGTTCAGGTTCTTGATCTCGCTCTGGGGCGGCCACACCGTCTTGCCGTCCTCCTCGAAGCGGATGGAGACGTTGGTGTCGAAGCGCGCGCCGCCCTCCTCGAGCCGGAACTCCGAGATCCCGCTGTAGATGAGGATCTCGCGCAGGGCCTCCGTGTACGCGAGCGCCTCCCGCACGGAGCTCATGTCGGGGGCGCTCACGATCTCGAGGAGCGGCACGCCCGAGCGGTTGAAGTCGACGAGCGAGCCGCTCGCGCCGTGCAGCAGCTTGCCGGTGTCCTCTTCCAGGTGCGCGCGGATGATGCCGACCCGCTTCGTCCCGCCGCCGTCCGCGGGGATCTCGAGCCAGCCGTTCACGTTCAGCGGCAGGTCGTACTGCGAGATCTGGTAGCCCTTCGGCAGGTCCGGGTACATGTAGTTCTTGCGGTCGAACTTGGTGTGCTCGGGGGTCTCGCAGTGGAGTGCCAGGCCCGCCGTGATGGCGAGCTCGATCGCCCGCCGGTTCGGCACCGGAAGCGCGCCCGGAAGCCCGAGGCACACGGGACACACGAGCGTGTTCGGCGGAGCCCCGAACCAGGTCGCCGCGCAGCCGCAGAACATCTTGGAGCGCGTCGCCAGCTCGACGTGCGTCTCGATGCCGATGACCAGCTCGTACGTCATGGCGTCCCGAGCGGCGAGACGCGCGGCTGCGGCGTCGACCCGTACTCCCGGATCTCGCGCGCGATGTTCACGATGACGCGCTTCCCATCCACGGACACAAGATATCGACCGAGCGACCGCGGAGCGGCTATGGGCTCGCCGCGCGGGCCGAAGATGGGCGAGCCCGGCACCTCCACCCCGGCGGGACACACGGCGCTGTAGCCCCAGATCGGCGCGGTGAACGGCGGGAGCGCGACGACCTCGCACGCTCCGGCGTCCTCGGAGGGCGACCAGCGGGCGCGCACCGCCACGAGCTCGCCCTGGAGCGGCTGCGAGACCCAGAACGCGTGGGCCTCGTCGACCAGGGGCGCGGCGAAGAGAAGCGGTGCCGCTCCGACGCCGGGCATCTCATCGAGCGCGAGGACCACGCGGCCGCCCGGCACGACCGCCGGAGGCGTGACCCACTGCGGCATGAGGGCGGTGACCGCGAGCGCGGCGATCAGGACGAGCGCGAGGACAAGGAGCCCGGCGACGACGAGGTACTGCTTCCACACCGGGGTCGGGTCGAGGCTCTCCGGCCCGGCCCAGTGCTCGGGCGGCTGGTCGTGGTAGTGCGTGCCCATCAGGCCTGCGAGGCGCGCGAAGCCTCGAGCGCCTTGGCGAGCCGCCCGGCGGCTTGGCGGACGGCCGGGTCCTTCTCATCCTCGAGGCGCTGGAGAGCGCGCTCGACATCGCGAGGGTGGCTCGCCGCGAGAGGGGCGAGGATCGCGACCGCGAGCTCCTTGTCGACGCGCCGCGGATGCGCCAGGAGCCGGCTCGCCCACTCGCGTCGAACGAGAGCGGCGGGAGCCACGCGTTCGACGGCCGCTGCGGCACGGTCACGCTGGGCCTTGCGGATCCATCCGTCCTTGCCGGTCCCGCGGAGGATGTCCGAGGCGCCGAGGACGTTGCCCGACCGTAGCGCCGCCTCGAACGGCTCTTCCCAGCTCTCGATCAGAGCCTCCCGATGAAGCGCTCGATGCGGTCGCAGGCCTCATCGATCCGCTCCATCGACGCCGCGTAGCACGCGCGGATGTGGCCGGCGCCCTTCTCGCCGAAGGCGGATCCCGGCACAACGACGACCTTCTCCTCGGCGAAGAGGCGCTCCGCGAACTCCTCGTCCCCCAGGCCGGTGCCGCTCACGCGGGGGAAGCAGTAGAACGCCCCTCGGGGCTCGAAGCACGGCAGGCCCATCGCGTTGAAGCGCTCCCACATGCGCTTCCGCCGGGCGTCGTACTCCGCCACCATGCGCCGAACCTCGGGCTCGCCGGTGCGTAGCGCCTCGAGGGCGGCGTACTGGCCCGCCGTCGGCACGCACATGACCGTGTACTGGTGGATCTTCATCATCTGCTCGACGATCTCCGCCGGCGCGCACGCGTATCCCACCCGCCAGCCGGTCATGGCGTACGACTTCGAGAAGCCGGCCAGGTAGACGCTGCGCTCGCGCATGCCCGGCTCCGCGACGATCGAGCGGTGCTCGGTGCCGTACACGAGGCGGTCGTAGATCTCGTCCGAGTACACGAGCAGGTCGTGCTTGCGCGCGAGGCGGGCGATGCCCTCGATGTCGCCGGGCTCGAGGACCGCGCCGGTCGGGTTGTTCGGGAAGCCGAGCAGGATGGCCCGCGTCCGCGGCGTGATGGCGCGCTCGACGTCGATGGGCCGAAGGCGGAAGTCGTGAGCCTCGTCCGTCGGGACCGCGACCGGGACGCCACCGGCCAGCACGATGCCCGGCAGGTACGCGACGTACGAGGGATCCGCGATGATCACCTCGTCGCCGTCGTTCAGCGTCGCGCGCAGGGCCAGGTCGACCGCCTCCGAGACGCCGACCGTGACGAGGATCTCGCCGGCCGGGTCGTAGCTGATGCCGCGCAGACGCTGGGTGTGCTCGGCGATGGCGTCGCGCAGCTCGCGGATCCCGTAGTTGGACGTGTACTTGGTGCGGCCCTCGGCGATCGAGCGCGTGGCCGCGTCGCGGAACGCGTCGGGCGTGACGAAGTCGGGTTCGCCCACCCCGAGCGAGATGGTGCCCTCAACTCCCGAGACGCGGTCGAAGAAGCGCCGGATCCCGCTCGCGGGAAGGCGCGCGACCCGCTCGTTCGTAAGGGATCGCTTCGCTACGGCCATTCCGTTCGCCTCCTAAGCGGCGCGCGCGGCGGGCGGGCGCATCCGGTGGTGCTCGGTCGCGCGCTCGTACGCCGCCGCGACGCGGAACATCGTCGCCTCCTGGTAGGACGCCGCGATCACCTGGAGCCCGACCGGCAGACCCTCGGAGACGCCGCACGGGATCGAGATCCCCGGCAGCCCCGCGATGTTCACCGGGAGGGTGAAGACGTCGTTCAGGTACATGGCCAGGGGGTCGTTCGTCTTCGCGCCGATCCCGAACGCGACCGTCGGCGACGTGGGCGTGACCAGCGCGTCGACGCGCGCGAACACGTCGTCGAACTCCTTCTTGATGACCGTCCTTACCTTCTGCGCCTTCACGTAGTACGCGTCGTAGTAGCCGGTCGATAGCGCGTACGTCCCGAGGATCATGCGGCGCTTCACCTCGGGGCCGAAGCCCGCGCCGCGCGTCGCCTTGTAAGTGCCGACGAGGTCCGGGCCCTCGACGCGGAGGCCGTAGCGGACGCCGTCGTAGCGCGCCAGGTTCGCCGACGCCTCCGCGGGCTGCACGATGTAGTAGACGCCCAGGGCGTGATCGGTGGAAGGCAGCGAGACGTCCAGGAGCGTGGCGCCCTGGTGCTCGAGCTCGCGGATGGCCGCCCGCACGGCGCGCTCGACGCCCGGCTCGATGCCCTTCACGAAGTACTCACGGGGGACGCCGAGGCGCATGCCCTTCACGCCGCGCTCGAGGTCGCGGCAGAGGTCCTCCGACGGGAGCGGCATGGTCGTCGCGTCCGCTGGATCGACGCCGAACAGGGCCTGGCACACGAGCGCGATGTCCTCGACCGTCCGGCCGAAGGGCCCGACCTGGTCGAGGGAGGACGCGAACGCGACCACGCCGTACCGCGAGACGCGCCCGTACGTCGGCTTCATCCCGGCGACGCCGCTGAGCGCCGCGGGCTGGCGGATGGAGCCGCCGGTGTCCGTGCCGAGGCCGAAGCAGACTTCGCCCGCCGCGACCGCGACCGCGGAGCCGCCCGACGAGCCGCCCGGGACCCGAGACGTATCCCAGGGGTTCTTCACCGGGCCGAACGCGGAGTTCTCGTTGGAGGATCCCATGGCGAACTCGTCGAGGTTCGTCTTGCCGATCATCACGGCGCCCGCCGCCTCGAGCCGCTCGACGACGGTGGCCGAATAGGGCGGCACGTAGCCGTCCAGGATCTTCGAGCCCGCGGTCGTCTCGACGCCCTTCGTCCCGATGATGTCCTTGCACGCCCACGGGATCCCGCAGAGCGGCGACGCATCGCCCGAGGCGATCCGCTCGTCCGCGGCCCGCGCCTGCGCGCGCGCTTGCTCCGCGGATACCAGCAGCCAGGCGTTGTAGGGGTCAACACCGGCACGCTCGATCGCGACCTCGGCGAGCTCCACCGCCGTCGCGCGCCGTGCGCGGAGGAGGTCGCCCGCCTCGCGGATGCTCCCCGGCAGCTCAGCCACGCACGCGCTCCTCGGGGCGCTCCTCGATGATCGTCTGGACGCGGAAGAGGTCGCCGTCGCGCGTGGGCGCGTTGCGCATGACGTCCTCGAGTGGGAGGCTCGCGCGGACCTCGTCCTCACGGGTGACGTTCGCGAGCGGCAGCACCGAAGCGGTCGGCGGGATGTCCGCCGTGTCGATCTCTCGGAGCTTCCCGACGGCATCGAGGACCACCGAGAGCTGGCTGGTGAACCGCTCGACCTCGTCGTCCGTGAGGCCGATCCGTGCGAGGTCGGCGACGTAGCGAACGACCCGGGCGTCGATCTCGCTCACGGGGTTGAGTCTAGATGTCGAGCACACTTGCGGACGTGGCCTTCGAGCGATCCCCGCTGCCCCAGCAGGCGCGCCGGTACGAGCGGGCATCCGGCTCGCAGGGATAAGGCGTCGTGCTCGAGCATGTGAAGTGGTTCACCGACGCCTCGAAGTACCCGACCGACTACGCGCTGCTGCTCAGCTGGCCGGTGGCCCTCGCGTTCGCCGCGGGGATCGCGGCGATCGCCGTCGCGTACTGGATCCAGCACACCATCCCCGAGCCCGCCATCGTCCGATCGCTCGAGCGGTTCGCCGGCTACGGCCCGCTGGCGCTCGGCCTGCACGTCGCGGTCGCGCTGCTCGTGGCCGCCGCGCTCGGGCTCCTGTTCGTCCCCAGCCTGCACGTCGAGGCCGACGACGCCATGGGCTGGACGATCCTCGTGATGGAGGCGGTCGCCGGGCTCTCCATCCTCCTCGGGCTGGCGACCCGCGCGGGCGCGGCCGTCCTCGCGCTGCTCGGCGTCGTCGCGATGCAGCCGTTCACCTTCGAGGCGATCCTCGAGCAGGTACACATCCTCGGCATCGCGATCTTCCTGTTCCTGATCGGGCGCGGGCCGCTGTCCCTCGACCGCGTCCGCGGCGTGCGCCCGCCCATCCGTGACCCGCTCGTGCCCGCGGCCGCGCTGACGTTCCTGCGCGTCCTCATGGGCTTCGGCATCGCTTACAGCGCGCTGACCGAGAAGCTGCTGAACCCCGCGCTGTCGCAGGCGCTGCTCCAGGCTCATCCCGCGCTCAACGTGCTGCGTCCGCTCGGCGTCGGCGATCCCGTGTTCGTGTGGCTCGCCGGCGCGACCGAGCTCGCGATCGGGCTCGTGATCGTGTCCGGGCAGATCACGCGGCCGGTCATGGCGGCCGGCGCGCTGCTCTTCACGGTCAGCCTCTTCTACTTCGGCTGGAGCGAGGTGCTCGGACACCTGCCCTTCTTCGGGATCATGCTGCTCCTGCTCATCGCCCCGAACGCGAACACGTGGCGCGCGCGCCAGGCCCTCCGTCCGGCGGCCTGACCCGCATCCGGGCCGCGACCCGGCTCGTACCATCCCCGAGGCGATGGCTCCCGAGGTCCGTCCCGAAGCGCTCTTCGCGCCCCTCGGTCCCACCTACGAGCGCGCTGGCGCGCTCCTCAGCCTCGGCCTCGAGCGCGGCTGGCGCCGCCGCCTCGTTGCGCGAGCCGCTGCGCGTGAGAGTGACGTCTACCTCGATGTCGCCACAGGGACCGGCCTCGTGGCCCGCGCGCTGCGTGAGCGGTCGGGCTGCCGGGTCGTCGGCCTTGATCTCACGCCCGGAATGCTGGGCGCGGCCGACCGCATTGACGGGATCCGCTTCGTCCAGGGCCGAGCCGAGCGGCTCCCCTTCCCCGACGCGAGCTTCGACGGGCTCACCGTCACGTATCTCCTCCGCTACGTTGACGACCCGGTCGCGACGATGCGCGAGCTCGCGCGCGTCGTGCGGCCCGGAGGGCGGATCGCGATGCTCGAGTTCGCGCGGCCGACGTCGTGGCCCGCACGGGCGGGCTGGTGGCTCTACACGCGCACCGCGCTCCCGGTGCTCGGCTCCGTCGTGTCACGCGACTGGCGTGCTGTCGGCGCGTTCCTC
>Ga0156286_1033_pt2 | contig 10669 bp, 9 predicted proteins | sample RifCSPlowO2_12_FD_107935 | JGI IMG/M metagenome (GOLD analysis project Ga0156286, IMG submission 107935) | Chloroflexi bacterium RIFCSPLOWO2_12_FULL_71_12 | reverse complement strand
GTGAAAGCGCCGGCTCAGGCCGGCGTTGTTCATTCCTAGACCCGCCGCAGCTGCCACTTCCCGCTGTGGAAGCGGCGCGCGAGCAGCCCGGCGCGCACGAAGTAGTCGATGAGCACGGCGACCCACACGCCGGTCAGTCCCCAGCCGAGCACGATGCCGAGGATCACGGCGAGCGGGAAGCGCACGACGAACCAGTTGAAGACCGTCAGGCCAAGCGTGTAGCGCGTGTCACCGGCACCCCTCAGTGCCCCGCCGATCGTGAAGATGACGGCCTGCGCCGGCTGCGCGAGGCCGACCACGATCATGGCCAGGATCCCGGCGCGGACCACGTCGGGCGAGGACGTGAACAGTCCGAGGAAGAAGGCGGGCAGAAGGATCATCAGGAGCCCGGCCGCGCTCGTCCAGAGGGCCGCCATCCTCGCCGCCGCCCAGCCGACGCTCGTCGCTCGGCCGGGCCGCCCCATGCCCAGTGACTGGCCGACGAGCGCCGCCGCGGCCGCCGAGAACCCGACGCAGGGCAGGAAGGACATCGCCTCGATCGACGAGATGATCTGGTGCGCGGCGTACGCGTCGGTCCCGAAGCGGAAGACGATCCCGCCGAGCGCGAGGATGCCGACCGAGAAGAGCAGCGTCTCCCCCACCGACGGCAGGCTCACCGACATGAGCGCGCGGATCGTCTCCCGGTGAAGCTTCCAGCTGCCGCCGGCCAGTCGGAGGCCCGCGCGTCCACGCCAGAGGAGCACCCCGACGGGCAGCAGGAACGCGACCGTCACGATCAGCTGGGCGTAAGCGGAGCCGAGCACGCCGAAGCCCAGCGGGTGCACGAAGGCGTACCCGAGCCCGATGAAGGACACCGAAGCGCCGAGCGAGAGCCACATCGGCGTGCGGCTGTCGCCCGCGGCGCGCATCGCGTTCACCGCGATGATCCCGAGGGTCTGGAAGATGTTCAGCCCGCCTACGAGCGCTAGGAACGGCGCGCCGGTGGCCACGACGTCCTCGCCCGCGCCGATCAGCCGGAGCAGCGGAGCCGCGAAGACGACGAAGCCGGCGCCCGAGACCAGCGAGAGCAGCGTCGCGATGATGAGCGACTGGCGCAGCGCGTCCGCAGCCTGATCGGGCCGCCCCTGGCCCATGCGCCGGGCGACCACCGCGACCGTGCCGGTCGAGATCGCGCCCCAGATCGGGAAGAGCAGGAACAGGTACTGGAACGAGGCGCCCATGGCGGCCGTGGCGACCGCGCCCAGCTGCCCGACGATCGCGAGCGTCACGGTGCCGCCGCTGGCGCGGAAGAGCTGCTCGACGATGCCTGGCCACGCGAGCTCGAAAGCGGCGCGCTGCGGCGATAGGCGCGCCAGCTCGAGCGCGCGCGAGGTCGGCGCAGGTGGGATGGGCTGCTGGGGCTCGGGCTCGGGGACGGGCTCCGGAGTGATCGCGAGCGGCGCAGGGCTGTGGTCGATCGAGCTGCCGGTCGTCACCCTCCCGCCGTTATGACGACCCCGCGCCCCTCCCGCACCTCGCCGATGCGCCAGGCTTGGACGTCGCGGGCGTTGCGCTCCTGCTCGAACGACTCCCGATGCGCCGCCGGCACGCCGACCAGCAGCCCACCGGAGGTCTGTGGGTCGAGCATCAGCCGCGTCGTCGCCTCGTCGAGGCCCTCGAAGCGCACCAGTCCCCCATCCAGGAAATGCTCACGGTTCCGCTGCATGCCGCCGAAGTCGACGCCCGCCTCGGCGTGATCGAACGCGCCGGGCAGCAGCGGGACGGCCGCCGCGTCGATGCGGACCTCCACGCCGGAGCGCTCGGCCATCTCGTGCGCGTGGCCGGCGAGGCCGAAGCCGGTGATGTCGGTCCCCGCGTGCAGCCCCGCGGCGACCGCGGCCTGCGCCGCCGAGCGGTTGAGGGCGGACATGCTGGCGATCACGGACGCGAGATCCTCCGGCGCGATGGTCCCGCGCTTGTGCGCGGTCGTGAGGATGCCGGTGCCGATCGGCTTGGTGAGCCAGAGCTCGTCGCCCGGGAGCAGGCGCGACTTCAGCAGCATCCGCGCGGGGTCCACCCGGCCGGTCACCGACTGCCCGAACTTCGGCTCGCGGTCGATGATGGTGTGACCTCCGGCGACGACGCCGCCGGCCTCGCGCACCTTGTCGACCGCACCCGCGAAGAGCTGCTCGAGCTGCCCGACCGGCACGTCCTCCGGCCAGGCCGCGATGTTCAGCGCGAACAGCACCTCGCCGCCCATTGCGTAGACGTCGGACATCGAGTTCGCGGCGCCGATCTGGCCCGATGCATATGCGTCATCGACGATCGGCGGGAAGAAGTCGAGCGTCTGCACGATCGCCATGTCGGGCGCGACCGCATAGACCGCCGCGTCGTCGGCGACCTCGAGGCCGACGACGAGCTCCGGCGGCATGGGCTGCGCTGCGAGCGGGCGCAGGACCTGCGCCAGTGGGCCGGGGCCCAGCTTCGCGCCTCAGCCGGCGCAGCTCGACAGCGTGGTGAGTCGGACCTCCTCGCGCGTCTTCACCCGACGAGGATATGTCCGCTCAGTTGACGGGAAGCGGCGTGCGGATGGACGTCCACCAAACCCCTACCGCGAGCGCCATGAGGAGCACCGCGAGCGAGAGGTTCGCCAGCTGACGCTCGCGGCGGACGACCACGACGACGAGGAGCAGGGCCGCGCCGGCCGTGAGCGCGAGCGCGAGGACCGTGAAGATCAGCTGCAGGCTCAAATGACGTTGTGCTCCGGCACGAGGGCGCCGGTCTCGAAGCGGGCCAGCCGGAGCGGCTCGATGTCGAGCGAGGTGCGGCCGTCGGTGATGAGCTCCGCGACCAGCTCACCCGCCGCGGGCGAGTGCATCACGCCGTGCCCCGAGAATCCCGCGGCCATGACGAGCCCCTCGACCCCGTCGACGGATCCGAGGATGGGGTGCTTGTCGGGCGTGTCCTCATAGAGCCCCGCGAATGCCGCCCGGACCGACGCGTGCTCAAGGAGCGGGAGGCGCGCGAGCCCACGCTCGAGGACGGTCGGCATGAACTCCCAGTTGACGGAGTCGACGTAGCCGGGCTCATCGTTCGGATCGGCCATGCCCAGGAGGACGCCGCCCGACTCGCGATGCATGTACAGGCTCGTCGCGAACTCGACGGTGAGCGGTATCGGATGCGTCAGCTGCGGCAGCGGGGCGGTGACGAACATCTGGCGGCGGAGCGGCCGGACGGGCACCGCTACCCCGGCCATGCGCCCGACCTCCGCGGCCCACGCCCCGGCTGCGTTCACCACCGTGGCGCACGGTATCCGCTCGCCGTCCAGGCGCACGGCGCGCACTTGCCCGGCCTCGACCTCGATCCCCGTGACGGCGGCGTCCTGCCGGAACACGGCACCGCCGGCCCGGGCCCGCGAGACGAAGCCGTTCAGGATGCTCGTGGGGTCGGCGTGCCCGTCCTTCGGACAGAACGTCGCGAAGCGCACGTCCTCGATCACGAGCTCCGGGAAGATCGCGTGGATCTGCCGGCGGTCGAGCCGGCTCGCGGGCACCTCCAGGCGCGACCACAGCTCGAGGGACCGCTCGAACGGCGCGACGTCGCGCTCCTCCGTGATGAGGAACAGATAGCCCACCTGCTGGAGCTGGATGTCGACGCCGAACTCGTCGGCGAACCGCTCGAGCCGGGGCAGGGAGCGCTGCGAGAGGCGGACGTTGATCTCCGTCGAGAACTGCAGCCGGATCCCGCCCGCGTTCCTGCTGGTGGAGCCGGAACCGAGGCTCTCGCGCTCGAGGACGAGGACGCTCTTCATCCCGCGCTGCACCAGGTGGTAGGCGATCGATGCGCCGATGACGCCGCCCCCGACGATCACGACGTCTGGTGCGGGTCCCTCACGCATGCGGCGATGATCCTATCCTCGCGCGGTGCCGGACACGTTGCGCAGCGAATGGCTGATCGCGAAGACCGAGGCGGTCGCACCTCACGCGATGGTGACGACGGACCGGCCCGAGGCCACCGAGGCCGCGCTCGAGGTGCTGCGCGAAGGCGGTAACGCCGTCGACGCGGCGGTCACCGCCGCGTTCGTCATGGGCGTGGCCGAGCCCGCGCTCAGCGGGATCGGCGGGGTCGCGGCGATGGTCATCCGCCTGCCGGACGGCCGCGAGACGGTCATCGACGGCAGCGGCCTGGCGCCGCGCGCCGCGCGGCCGGACATGTTCCGCCTGGCCGAGGCCACCGGCGTGAAGGGCATGTACGGCTGGCCTGCCGCGGTGGGCGACGAGAACAACGTCGGCTACCGGTCGGTCGGCGTGCCCGGGATGGTCGCGGCCACGTCCCTCGCGCTCGAGCGCTACGGGACCATCTCGCTCGAGCGCGCCATCCGGCCGGCGATCGCGCTCGCGTCCGACGGCCTGCCGGTCGACATCTTCATGACGCTGACGCTGGCCACGTATGCCGAGCGCCTCTGGGAGCACCCCGAGTCGAAGCGGACGTTCTACAAGGAGAACGGCCTGCCGCTACACCCGCCCACCGCGCTCGAGGGCGGCGGTGACCGGCTCGTCCAGGCCGACCTCGCGCGCAGCCTCGAGCTCATCGGCCGCGAGGGGCCCGACGCGCTCTATCGCGGCGCGCTCGCGCGGGCGATCGTCGCCGACGTACAGGCCGGTGGCGGGCTGCTCACCGCGGACGAGCTCGCCGACTATCGGGCCCGCGAGATCCCGCCGCTCGTCACGGAACACCGCGGGCATCGCATCGCGACCAACCCCGAATGCGGTGGAGGCATCACCGTCGTGGAGATGCTGAACATCCTCGCGGGGTCGGACCTGTCCAGCCTGGAGCGCGGCTCGGCCGGCCAGCTCCACCTGGTCGGCGAGGCCTTCCGGCGCGCCTTCCTCGACCGGTTCGCGTATCTGGGCGATCCCGCGCAGGTGGACGCGCCGTTCGCCGACCTCGCCTCGATGGACCACGCCGAGCGCATCCGCGCGGAGATCGACCCGAAGCGCGCGACGCCGGAGCGCGGCCCGACCGCGCTCGGGAGGGTCACGGCCGACGTTCCGAGCACGACGCATCTGTCCGTCGTCGACGGCTCGCGCATGTGCGTGTCGCTGACCTCGACCCTGGGCGGCGCGTTCGGCTCGGGCGCGGTGGTCCGGGGGACCGGGATCCTCCTGGCGAACGTCATGACCTGGTTCGACCCGCGGCCCGGCCGCCCCAACTCCATCGCGGGAGGCAAGCGGATCCTCTGGGCGCCCGCTCCCGTGGTCGTCTCCCGGTCGGGCGAGCCGTGGATGGTCGTCGGTGCGTCAGGCGGGAGGCGGCTCATCAGCGCGGTCGCTCAGGCGATCGTCAACGCCATCCACCACGGCGACGGGCCGCAGGACGCGGTGAACGGACTCCGGGTGCACGCGGAGGGCGGTCCGCTGCTCGTCGACTCGCGCGTGCGGCGCGAGACGCTCGAGGAGCTGGCGCGCCTGGGTCATCAGGTCGTGAGCACCGAGGAGACGCTCTCGTCGGCCTCGTTCGGTCGCTTGAACGCCATCCGGATCGAGCCCGGCCGCCTCCGCGGCGGCGTGGGTCGCATGCGCGCGGGGATCGCCGCGGGGTATTAGCCGGCCCCCGCGTTCGCTACACTTGACCTTCCGCGCGGAAGTGGCGGAATCGGCAGACGCGATAGGTTCAGGGCCTATTGCCCGAAAGGGTGTGGGGGTTCAAGTCCCCCCTTCCGCACAGTCAGAGGCCGGGCTGCCGCCTAGCGGCGGGGGGCGCTCTTGACGTACCAGTCCTCGACGTCCCAGAAGCGTCCGGTGGGCTCGACGATCGACGCCACCTTGGCCCCCTTCACCGAGCGGTGCTGGGCGTAGAGGTGGTCGGCGAAGTAGATGTAGACCGCCGGCACCTCGGTCGAGATGGTCTGCATCACCGGCGCCCAGAGGCGCTTGCGCTCGTCGCGGTCGGCGGTAGGGCGGGCTGCCTCGAGCGCGCGATCCATCGTGAGCGTCGAGTACCCCGAGAAGTTGAAACCCGGGTCGGTCGTCTGGCTCGAGTGGAAGAAGGAGTACGGGTCGGGCTCCGGCGTGCTCGAGATGCCGACCAGGAGCGCGTCGAAGTCGCGGGTGCGGATGACCTGCTCCACGAGCTCACCGAACGGGTGGAGCCGCAGCTCGGTCCAGATGCCCACCTGCTTCAGGTCTTCCACGATCCGCGCCCCCGCGCTCGCGCGCGCGGGCTCGTCGGACGAGTCGATGGTGAACCGGAGCGCGACGTCACCCTTCTCGCGAGCGCCGTCGCCGTCCAGGTCGAGCCAGCCGGCCCGCTCCAGCAGGTCCCTGGCCTGCTCCAGCGAGTGCTCGTAGCGGACGATCCCATCCGAATACGCCCATGAGGTGCGGGGGACGAAGGTGTCCGCCACCCGGCCCCGGCCGTCGACGGCGAGGTCGAGGATGCGCCCGCGGTCGATCGCCGTCGCGATGGCCTGGCGGACGGCACGCTCGCGGAAGACCGTTTTTGCGGGACGCAGGTCGAGGAAGAGGGCGACATAGTCGTTCGTCGGGTAGCTGTAGATGGCGATCGTCGGGAGCGCCCGGGCGCGCTCGGCATCGGCGCTAGAGACGGTGGAGACCCCGTCGAGCTCGCCGTTGGCCAGCGCCATGAGCGCCTCTGACGCGTCCCGGTACGAGCGCAGGACGAGCCGATCGAGGTACGGCCGCGTCCGCTCCGGCCTCGTGCGGTAGAAGTCGAGGTTCGCCAGGAGCGTCACCTCGCGCTCGTCGACGAAGGAGAGCTTGAAGGGTCCGGTCCCGATCGGCATGCGGTCGAAAGGATCGAGCCCGAGGTCGCCGAGCGTCCGGCCCTTCAGGCGGTGGGATGGGAGCAGCGGGAACGTCGTGCTCCCTCCGAACGGACCGTACGCGCCGGGGAGGGTGAACCGGACGACCCTGGTCGCGACCCGCTCGACGACGACCCCTCGGAAGGCCTCGGCGTACGCCCCGGTGTAGCGCTCGTCCTGCAGCAGCCCGACCGTGTACACGACGTCGTCCGCGACCACCGGCGCCCCGTCGTGCCACCGCGCGTCGTCGCGCAGCTCGAAGGTCCAGAGGCGACCCTCGTCCTCGACGCGCACCGACGCCGCGAGGTCGGGGACGATCTCGCCGTTGCGGTCGGACCGCGTGAGGCCGGTGAACACGAGCCGCACGACGTCGCGGTCGACGTCGGTCTCGGCGAGCAGCGGGTTGAGGTGCGACACGGTGCCGACCACACCCTCTACGTAGCTGCCGCCGAACCCCGGGAGGGTCGCCGGCTGGTCGCGCTCGGCGACGACGGCGCCCGCGCTCGTGAGCGCAAGCAGGCCGATGAGGGCGACCACGATGAACTTGTCGCGACCGGTCAGGGGCTGGTCCTATCCGCCGGGACGGGCACCCACCAGCGAGATGATCACGAAGAACGTCGCGAGCACGATGGTCAGGCGGAAGAGGATCCGCTCGAGGCCGCGCCGGCTGCGGTACGCCGTCGATTCGCCGCCGAACGTCGAGGAGAGCCCCGTCCCCCGCGCCTGCAGGAGGATCGAGGAGCCGACGGCCAGCGCGATGAGTATCTGGGCCACCTTGAGGAGATCCACGAGATGCTCAGTCTAACGGAAGAGAAAGCCGTCTAGCGCGGGCGATAGACCCAGAGGACCGGTCGCCCGCCCGCGCGGAGCACGTCGGCGACCAGGGGATCCAGCTCGTAGCGGGTCAGGATCTCGCGGACCAGCAAGGGGTGCCAGCGCGCGCGCTGGTAAGGCGCTGCCTCCTCGTATCGCTCGAGGTCGAACTCGCTGATGACCGTCGCGTACTCGCCGGCGCCGACGAGTCCGGTCGCGAGCGCGGGGCCGATCTCGGCACGCGCGAGGAGGCGCGACCACAGGAAGAGGTCGTCGATCACGGGCGTCATGCCCGCGGCCACGAGGAGCCCGCTGTCCTCGACGAGGTGCTTCCGATCGCGCGGCAGGGATCGGACCACGTCCATGCGCTCGCGCGCTCCCCAGGCTCCGGTCCCCGGATCCCGGCCGGGAACGCTGCCGAAGGGCGCGAGCAGAACGAAGCCGATGACCAGCTGGACCGCGAGCCCGGCGGGCAGCGCAGGCACCTTCGCGACGCGGGGCATGACGGCCGCGGCGGCGAACATGGTCGCGGCCGCGAGATCGAGCAGGTAGTTGATGGTCGCGCCCTCTCGCCCGCCGAGCACCGCGGTCCCCGCGGCGCCGAGAAGGTACGCGAGCGCGATCCCGCGGAATGCCCCCATGCGCGCGACGACCGCGAGGAGGATCCCCAGGCTGCCGGCGGCGACGACCACCAGGAGCAGCGCCTGCTCGACGCTCCATGGCAGCGCGTTCCACACGACGACGTGAAGCCAGACGTCGCCGATGCCGAACGAAGCCGCGTGCGCGAGCGCCACGGCGGCGACGACCGACGTGCCGAGCACCGCGCGCACGAAAGCCGGACGCCAGGCGACCGCGGCGAACGCGAGCACGGCGAGCGCCGGGAGGAGCGCCGTCGGCTTCGCCCACACGGCGAGCGCCAGCAGCGCGCCCGCGGCGAGCGCCGCCGCGTAATCGCCGAGGGAGCGCACGAGCCGGCCCCTCGTTGCGCGCTCGAGCGCCGCGACGCCGGCGATCGTGAAGGCCACCGCAAGCATGTCGGGCTTCACGGCCGCGCCCCAGATAGCGACGGGCGCGAGCGCGACCCAGGCAAGCCCGACCGCCGCGCGCGCGACCGGCGGCGCGCCGCGCGATCGCCGCCAGAGGAGCAGGGTCACGACCAGGGTCGACACGATGGTCACGGCCCGCCCGGCGCGGAACGGGTCCCCGAGCGCGGCGAGCGCGATGTAGAGGGGCGGGTAGTTCGCGGCGACCGCGCCGCTGGTGTCCGCGTAGGGGTTCCCGTCGCGCATCAGGAGCGCGGCGTTCGCGACCGCGCCCTCTCCGTACAGCACCGGGCGGCCGCTCGCGAGCGCATCGGCCCAGCTGGCCACCACGACGGCCGCGATCGTCCCGGCGACGGCGAGGAGCACGGCCCACGCCGCGCGGCTCACGCGACGTTCGGTCGTACCGGGGCCTCCACGATGAGCGATCTGCCGGTCACGCGGTCGGGCACGGGTATCCCGAGGAGCTGGAGGAGCGTCGGCGCGACGTCGCGGAGCTCCCCGTCGCGCAGGTGCATCCCCTCGGCGCCCGCAGCGATGAGCACCGCGGGCACGGGGTTCGTCGTGTGCTGGGTGTTCACACCGCCGTCCGGGAAGCGCATCTCCTCGACGTTGCCGTGATCGGCCGTGAGTAGGAGCGAGCCGCCGGCACCGAGGGTCGCATCGACCACGGCGCCGACCGCGGCGTCCGTGGCCTCCATCGCGCGGATCGCCGCATCGACGTCTCCCGTGTGCCCGACCATGTCGGGGTTCGCGAAGTTCACGATCACGAAGTCGTAGGTGCCACGGCGTATCGCCTCGGAGACGGAGCGCGCCACCTCCGGCGCACTCATCTCCGGGTGCAGGTCGTAGGTCGCGACCTTGGAGGACGGGACGAGGATCCGGTCCTCGCCCGGGAAGGGCTCCTCGCGGCCGCCGTTGAAGAAGTAGGTGACGTGCGCGTACTTCTCGGTCTCCGCGGCGTGCAGCTGCCGCAGGCCTCGGTCGGCGAGCACGGCGCCGAGCGGGACCAGCGGCTGCGACGGGAACGCGACCGCGACGTTCGCGAGGCCGAGCTTGAAGTCGGTCATGGTCACGAAGGTCACCTTCGGACGTCGGCGCGGAGCGAAGCCGTCGAAGCCCTCCGCCATGAAGGCCGTCGTGAGCTGGCGGGCCCGGTCCGGGCGGAAGTTGAAGAACAACACCGTGTCGCCGTCCTCGACGCGCGCGCCGTCGCCCACGACGACCGGCTCCATGAGCTCGTCCCGGCATTCGTCCCGCTCGTAGCAGCGCCGGATCGCCTCCTCCGCGCTGGCGGCGCGCGGGCCTTCGGCATCGACGATGGCTTTCCAGGAGCGCTCGGTGCGCTCCCAGCGGCGGTCGCGGTCCATCGCCCAGTACCGTCCATGCACGGTCGCGATCGGCGCACGGACGTTCGGGATCAGCTCGAGCGCGCTGCGCGGCGGCATGTCGCGCCCGTCCAGGAAGCAGTGATAGGCGACCCGTTCGACGCCCTCGCGGCTCGCGAGATCCGCGAGCGCGTTCAGGTGCCGCAGGTCGGCGTGCACGCCACCGGTGGAGAGCATGCCGAGCAGGTGGAGCGTGCCCGTGCGAGCGGCGCGGCAGGCCCCGACCAGGGCCGGGTTCGTGAAGAAGCTCCCGTCCTCGACCGCGTCGGTGATGCGCACGAGCTCCTGGTACTGAATGTAGCCCGCGCCCATCGTCAGGTGGCCGACCTCGCTGTTCCCCATGACACCGTCGGGTAGGCCGACGGCCCTTCCGCTCGCCTCGAGGCGTGCGTGCGGATAGCGCTCGAGAAGCCCGCCGATGCGAGGGGTCCGCGCCAGCAAGGCGGCGTTCGCCGGACCGGGCGGGGCGATCCCCCATCCGTCCAGTACGCAGAGGACCACGGGGCGATACCTCACCGGAACGCGCGAACGATGGCCGCGAACTCGTTCGCCTTGAGCGAGGCTCCGCCGACGAGCGCACCGTCGACGCCGTCGGCGCCCGCGAACTCCGCCACGCTGGACGCGGA
>Ga0156286_1010_pt3 | contig 11266 bp, 11 predicted proteins | sample RifCSPlowO2_12_FD_107935 | JGI IMG/M metagenome (GOLD analysis project Ga0156286, IMG submission 107935) | Chloroflexi bacterium RIFCSPLOWO2_12_FULL_71_12 | reverse complement strand
CGATCGGCAGGATCCGCGCCGCCAGTGGCGCGAGCGCCCCGGCCACGATGACCGCGACGACCGCGAGCCCGAGCCCGCGCAGGATCCCCGCGGCGAGCGCCGCCACGAGCGCGATGACGACGTCCCGGCGCGTCCTGATCCCCAGCACCACGATCGCGACGAAGGTCGCGGTGATGGCGAAGTCCAGCCCGACCACGCGCGGATCCGGCACGGCCGGCCCCGCCAGCACGCCGACGATGGTCCCGAGGTTCCAGAGGGCCCACATCGACGCGCCGAACGTGACGTAGTAGGCGAGGCCCCGGCCGCCGCGGCGGTACCAGCCCGACGCCATCGCGAAGGACTCGTCCACGAGGAGGTACGCGAGGCCGAGGCGCTGCGGCAGCGGTCGATCGCCGAAGGGCGGCAGAAGCGACGCCGCCATCAGCAGGTGGCGCAGGTTGATCAGGAGCGTGGTCGCGATGACGACAACTGGACCCGCGCCTGCTCGGAACAGCTCCAGGGACGCGAACTGGGCGGAGCCCGCGAAGACGATCACGCTCATACCCATCGCCTGAGCCGGGTCGAGCCCGGCTTCGAGGGCGAGGATGCCGAACGGGATCCCCGTGACGAAGGGCGTGAAGAGGAGCGGCCAGCCCTCGCGGAGCGCTAGCGCGGCCGCCGCGCGCGGCTCGGCCGTGGAGATGGCGGCGATCGCGGGAGCGTATGAGAGCCGCACGTCTGTCGCCCGCGATACGCTGCCGCCCCGTGCCGAACGCCGCCTGGGTCTTCCCCGGCCAAGGGTCACAGCAGGTCGGCATGGGGAAGGCGCTCGCGGAGCGCTACCGGCCGGCGGCACGTGCGTTCGACGAGGCGAGCGACGCGCTCGGGATCGACGTCCGCGCGCTCTGCTGGGACGGCCCGGACGGCCTGCTCGACCTCACGGTGAACGCCCAGCCCGCGATCGTCACTACGTCGGTCGCCGCTCTTCGCGCCGCGCTCGACGAGGGCCTCATGGGCGCGTCGGGCCGTGAGGCCGGCGACGTGATCTGCCTGGGGCACTCGGTCGGCGAGTACTCCGCGCTCGTCGCCGCGGGCGCCCTCGAGCTCGGGGATGCCGTCCGGCTCGTGCGCCGTCGCGGAGAGCTCATGCAGAGCGTCGCGGCCGGCGGGATGGCCGCGGTCCTGGGCCTCGACGCCGACGCGATAACGCGCGTGATCGCCGGTACGGCGCTCGTCGTGGCGAACGACAACGCACCGGGTCAGGTGGTGGTGTCCGGGCCCCAGGGCGCGATCGAGGCCGCGACGGGTCCCCTCAAGGCGGCCGGCGCGAAGCGCGTCGTGCCGCTTCGCGTCTCGGGGGCGTTCCACTCGCCGCTCATGCGCGACATCGCCACGGAGCTTCGGCGCGCGCTCGACGCGGCACCGTGGAGCGCCCTCCGCTACCGGGTCATCGCCAACGTCGACGCCGAGGTGCACGAACACGCGCGCGACTTCCCGGAGCTCCTCGAGCGCCAGGTCTGGTCACCGGTGCGCTGGGTGGACTCGGTGCGAGTGGCCGCCGCCGAGGGGGCCGAGCTGTTCATCGAGTTCGGCGCCGGGAACGTCCTGACCGGCCTCGCGAAGCGCATCCTCCCGGCGCCACAGACGGCGAGCGTCGGCAACCCCGCCGGGGTCGAAGAAGCCCTTTCACTTCGCGGAAGGTAGTCTTGGCCCTCGTAGGGGCGGCTAGTGTTCGCAGGGACCCATAAAGCGCCTCCTGGGGGCTTCCACTTGTCCTTCGACAAGGTCCTCATCGCCAATCGTGGCGAGATCGCGCTCCGCGTCATCCGTGCCTGCCGCGAGCTCGGCATCCAGACGGTGCTCGTGTACAGCGAGGCGGATGCGCACAGCCTGCCGGTGCACGTCGCCGACGAGGCGATCTGCGTCGGTCCCGCGAGCGCGCGCGACAGCTACCTGAACATCCCGGCGATCATCTCCGCCGCGCTCATCTCCGGCGCGCAGGCCATCCATCCCGGCTACGGCTTCCTGTCCGAGAACGCCGACTTCTCGGAGGTCTGCCGCGAGCACGGCCTCGTGTTCATCGGCCCGCCGCCGGAGGTGCTCTCGCGCTTCCACGACAAGTCCGCGACGCGAACGCTCATGCGGCAGTTCGGCCTGCCCATCGTGCCCGGGTCCGAGGGGCCCGTGCGAACGCTTTCGGAGGCGCTGCGCATCGCCGAGGCCATCGGCTACCCGGTGATGCTCAAGGCACGCTCCGGCGGCGGCGGGCGCGGCATGCGCAAGGCCGAGTCGCAGAAGGACCTGCAGCGCCTGTGGGACCAGGCGCGCGCCGAGGCCAAGGCGTCGTTCGGGGACGAGGGCGTGTACCTCGAGCAGAACCTCGAAGGCGTGCGGCACATCGAGGCGCAGGTCCTCGCGGACGAGCACGGTGGCGCGATCTGCCTCGGCGAGCGCGAGTGCTCGATCCAGCGCCGGAACCAGAAGATGATCGAGGAGGCACCCTCCGCGTCGATCGGCCTCGAGCTCCAGCACAAGATCGCGCGGCTCGCCGTCGACGCGGCTCTGCGCAGCGGCTACCGCAACGTGGGGACGTTCGAGTTCCTGGTCGACCGCGACGACCGGCTCTACTTCATCGAGGTGAACGCGCGCATCCAGGTAGAGCACACCGTGACGGAGATGGTGACCGGCGTGGACATCGTGAAGGAGCAGATCGCCCTCGCGTCGGGCGAGCGGCTCTCGTTCTCCGAGGAGCAGATCTGGGTGAACGGGCACGCCATCGAGTGCCGCATCAACGCCGAGGATCCGGCGGCGGACTTCGCGCCCTCGGCCGGCCTGCTCGACACGTATCTCGCGCCGTCGGGGCCGGGGATCCGCGTGGACTCGCACTGCTTCCAGGGCTACGAGGTGCCGCCCTACTACGACTCGCTGCTCGCGAAGGTCATCGCCTGGGGGCGCGACCGGACCGAGTCCGTCGCCCGGATGCAGCGAGCGCTCGACGAGTTCACGATCGTCGGCGTGACCACGAACATCGGCGCTCACAAGAAGATCCTCGCGAGCGAGCTCTTCCGCGAGGGCCGGGTCACGACGCACCTCATCGACACGGTCGGCGTCGAGGCGCTCGTCTCTTGATCCCTACTCGCTTCGCAAGCTCCGCTCGTGGGGGCTCACCGGGACGGCTCGGTCGGGCGAAGCCCTCCCTCGCGATCCCTACTCGCTTCGCAAGCTCCGCTCGTGGGGGCCCACCGGGACGGCTCGGTCGCGCGAAGCCCTCCCTCGCATGACGCTCGACCGGGCCGGCATCGAGGCGCTGATCCCGCACCGCGAGCCATTCCTCTTCATCGACCGCGTGGTCGAGCTCGAGCCGGGCGTGCGCGCCGTCGCCGAGCACGAGTTCACCGGCGAGGAGTGGTACCTCCGGGGGCACTTCCCGGGCGAGCCCATCGTGCCCGGCGTGATCCTCGTCGAGTCCTGCGCCCAGGCCGCGACAGTGATGGCGATGTCCATGCCGGACCAGCGCGAGGGCCTCGGCCTGTTCGCCGGGATCGAGGAGATGCGCTTCAAGCGCATCGTGCGTCCCGGCGACCTCGGACGGTTCGAGGCGGTCATGGAGAAGTTCCGCCGCAGCTTCGCTCGCGTGAAGGTCCGCGCCCTGGTCGGCGACCAGGTGGCCGCGGAGGGCACGATCCTCGCGGTCTTCCAGCCCCGCCCGAAGTGAGCCGCACGGTCGAGATCGTCGGGGTCCCGATGGACCTCGGCGGGAACCGGCGCGGCGTGGACATGGGTCCGTCGGCCATCCGCTACGCGGGACTGCACCAGCGGCTGGAGCAGCTCGGCTTCGAGGTCAAGGACCGCGGGAACATCGCGGTCGCTGACCGAGCGGCCCCGTTCACGGCCAAAGAGATCCGCGAGCGGCCGCTCGCGCAGGACCTCTCGGCGCCGATCACCGATCCGCGGACGCCCCTGCGTCCACCCGCCCATCACGCCGCGGAGATCGTGCGCGTAGTGAGTGAGCTCGCTGCCTCGATCTCCGAGATCGAGCGTGCCGGCGCCCTGCCGATCGTGATCGGCGGCGACCACTCGATCGGCATGGGCACGCTCGCGGGTATCGCTCGGGCCGGACGGAGGCCGGGCGTCATCTGGATGGACGCGCACGGCGACATCAACACGCCCGAGACGACCCCGTCCGGGAACGTTCACGGCATGCCGCTGGCGGTCGCGGTGGGCCTGGCCGCAAGGCCGTTCCCGACGGAGCTGCGCGGCTCGGTGCGCGGCGACCACACCGCCCTCCTGGCCACGCGCAGCCTCGATGAGGGCGAGCGCGAGAACATCCGCAGGGCCGGCGTCACGGCGATCACCATGGCCGACATCGACCGTCTCGGCATGAGCGCCGCGATGGAGCGCGCGATAGACGTCGCCTCGAAGGGCGAGGGCATCCACCTCTCCCTCGACATGGACGCCATCGACCCGGACGAGGCACCCGGGGTGGGCACGCCGGTGCGCGGCGGCCTGACCTACCGCGAGGCGCAGCTCGCGATGGAGATGCTCGCGGCTTCGGGCAAGCTGCGCTCCATCGAGGTCGCCGAGGTGAACCCCATCCTCGACCGCGAGAACCGCACCGCGCAGCTCGCGGTGGAGCTCATCGCGAGCGCCCTCGGGCAGACGATCCTGTAGCGGCCGGCCCTCTCTAGACTCGGCTCGATGCAGGACGGAGAGCGCAGGCGCGTCGTCATCACCGGCCTCGGGCTGGTCACCCCGCTCGGCCCGGACGTCGAGCGCACCTGGAGCGCGGCCCAGGCGGGGAAGAGCGGCATCGGGCCGATCACGCGCTTCGACCCGACCGGCCTCGATACGACGATCGCCGGCGAGATCGACGACTTCGATCCGCTCCAGTACCTGGATCGCAAGGAGGTCCGCCGCACGGACCGGTTCGCCCAGTTCTCCGTCGCGGCCGCGGCGCAGGCCCTCCGCGACGCGAAGCTCGAGATCACCGCGGAGGTCGCGTCGCGCGTGGGCGTGGCCTTCGGGTCGGGCATCGGCGGCGTGGGGACCCTCGTGGACAACATCCTCGTGCACGCTCGGGACCCGAGGCGGGTCTCGCCGTTCATGATCCCGATGATGATCGTGGACATGGCCGCCGGTGAGGTCGCCATGAAGTTCCACGCGAAGGGACCGAACCTCGGCACCGTCTCCGCGTGCGCCTCGAGCGCGCACGCCATCGGCCTCGCGGGGGACATGATCCGGCGCGGTCAGGCCGACGTCATGCTCGCCGGCGGCGCCGAAGCGGGCCTCATCAAGGTCGCCATCGGGGCGTTCAACTCGATGCACGCGCTCTCGCGCCGCAACGACGCGCCGGAGAAGGCCTCGCGGCCATTCGATAAGGAGCGCGACGGCTTCGTCTTCGCCGAGGGCGGCGGCTGCCTGGTGCTCGAGTCGCTCGAGTTCGCGCGGGCGCGCGGCGCGCCCATCGTCGCGGAGCTCGAGGGCTACGGCGCGACCGCGGACGCGTACCACATCACTGCCCCGCCCGAGAGCGCCGAGGGCGCCGTCCGCGCGATGCGGATGGCCCTGGCGGACGCCAGCCTGGAGCCCGGCGCGATCGGCTACGTCAACGCGCACGGGACGTCGACGCCGGCGAACGACGGGTCCGAGACGCGGGCGCTGAAGACGGTCTTCGGCGACCACGCCTACCGGATGGCGGTCTCCAGCACGAAGTCGATGACCGGACACACGCTCGGCGCGGCCGGCGCGATCGAGGCGATCTTCTGCGTCCTGGCGATGCGCGACGGTGTGCTCCCGCCGACCATCAACCAGGAGGTCCCCGACCCCGACTGCGACCTGGACTACGTCCCGAACGCCGCGCGGCGGGGCCAGGTCGACCACGCCCTGTCCAACTCGATGGGCTTCGGCGGGCACAACGTCGCGCTGGTGCTCGGTCGGTGGAAGGACGGCGTCGCGGCTTGACCGGGCCGTCTGAGGCTCGCGCCGCCGCTCTCGAGCTGGCCGCCGCGCTCCTCGAGCGGCTGCGCCGCGGCGAGGCCCGCGAGCTCGAGGTCCGCGAAGGTGGCGTCCGCGTGAAGGTCTCGCGGGACGGGCCGGCCGCGACCTGGAGCCCGCCGCCCCCGGCCGAGGGCGGCCCCGCCGAGGCAGGCCGCACCACGCACGCGCCGAGGCGCCCCGCCCAGACGGCGGCACTGGCGGTCACCGCGCCCCTCACCGGGATCTTCTACCGCTCGGCCTCGCCGCAGGCACCGCCGTTCGTGCAGGTCGGCGCGGCCGTGAGCGTCGGCGACGTCGTCGGGCTCATCGAGGCGATGAAGCTCTTCAACGAGGTGCGCTCGACGGTCGCCGGGCGCGTCAAGCGCGTCATCGCCGAGAACGGCCAGCTCGTCCGCGCGCACCAGCCCCTGTACGAGCTCGAGTGACCGCGCGGTGCGTCGTGTGCAAGGCCCCGGTCGGGGAAGGCGGGATCCGCCTCAGATACGAGATGCGTGCCTATGTGTTCGACAAGGAAGCCTGCAAGCGCATCTTCCAGGAGAATCCGGACCGTTACCTGGACGCCGCCGGCGGAGTGCTCCCGCAGCCCCGCGACTGAGTCAGGTAGCACTCCCCGGGCCCCGCTCGGCGGGCTAGCATCCCCGCACCGACAGATGACGACGATCCCGCGAGCCCCGCAGCAGCGCGTCGAGGGCGAGCTCCCGCTGTTGATGCGGGCCACCGAGGCCCTGCTCCTCGCCGCCCACGACGAGAAGGTCGTGCTCGCGACGGCCGTCAGCCTGCTCGGCGACCACTTCGGCTATGGCGCCCGTTACGTGCTGCTCTACGACAAGGGCACCGACGAGCTTCGCCTGGCCGAGGGCGCCGGGACCGGGGCGGACCTGCCCGAGGTGCGCTCCTTCCGGACCAAGCTGGGGCGCGGCCTCACCGGGATCTGCGCACAGCTGCGCGCCATCGTGAACGTGGGTGACGTGCGCAAGGATCCCCGCTACATCGGGGTCGTCCCCGAATGCATGTCGGAGATCTGCGTGCCGCTGCTGGTGCGCGACGAGCTGCTCGGCGTCCTCGCGGTGGAGAGCCCGAGCGAAGGCGCCTTCGGCCCGCGGGACGAGGAGGTCCTGACCGCCTTCTCGCAGGTGACGGCGCTCGCGCTCATCCACGCGCGCGCCGACGAGCGCCGTCGCAAGGACGTCGCGGAGCTGCAGGCGGTGAACGAGGTCGCGACCGCGGCGGCGTCGCTGGACCTCGACAAGAGCCTCCGGGCCGCGGTCGAAGGATTCCAGCGCGTGACGGTGTCCGACTCGACCGCCATCTACCTATGGGACGAGGCCGAGGAGCATCTCACCCTGGGAACGCTCACGTACGACGCCCGGCAATACCCGCCCGACTACGAGCAGCGCGTTCGCGAGCTTCCGCTCGCGCTCGGCGAGGGCATGGTGGGGTGGGTCGCGCAGCACCGCAAGGCGCTCATGATCGACGACGTCGCGAAGGATCCCCGGCCCCTGGCGGTGACGGGGGTCTCACTCTCCTCGAAGGCCGCCATCGTGGTCCCGCTCATGGCCGAGGAGCGGCTCTTCGGCGTGATCCGCGCGGTGAAGATGGGCGTGGGGAGCTACACCCAGGATCAGTTCCGGTTCGCGCAGACGCTCGGTAGCCAGGTCGCGCTCCTGCTCGCCGCGGCAAAGGCGCACCGCGAGCAGTCGCGCCGGATCGTCGAGCTCTCGGCGCTCCACGAGGTGAGCCGGCGGCTCTCCGACGCCTCCCGCTTAGGTGAGGTGCTCTCGTACGTGCTCGACGGGGCCATCGGGCTGACCGGGGCCCAGGGCGGCCTGGTGTGGCGGCTCGACGACGACGACCGCTTCTTCCTCGCCGCCAGTCACGACCTACCGGCGGAGCGGATCCGTCTGCACCCGCCTGACCACGCCCAGAGCGTCAGCCGCCGGATCCTGGAGACGGGCCGGCCGATCCGCGTGGCTGACGTGCAGCAGCTCGGCTCGCCGAGCTGGTCGAGAGAGGTCCCGCACGTCCACGGGTTCCTCGGGATCCCGCTTCGGAGCGAGGGCCGCAGCTACGGCACGCTGCTTCTGGTCCACTCGGCGGTCGACTACTTCCGTGCGGAGCACGAGCGGCTCCTCGAGGTGCTCGCCGCGCAGGCGGCCGCGGCGATCGCGCGCGCCGAGGCGCTGGAGGAGGCGCAACGGCTCGCGATCACCGACGCGCTGACCGGTCTGTACAACGTCCGGTATTTCACCGGGCGGCTCGGCGACGAGATCCAGCGCGCAGAGCGCTATGGCCACGAGGTCGCGCTCATCATCGTGGACAGCGACGCGCTGAAGCTGGTCAACGACCGGTCGGGCCACGCGGCGGGCAATGAGCTGCTCGTGGCGCTCGCCCGCACGGTCCGCCAGCAGGTGCGTGCCAGCGATCTGGTGGCGCGGTTCGGCGGCGACGAGTTCGTCATCCTGCAGCCCGAGACCGACGTCGCATCGGCCCGCGCGACCGCCGAGCGCATCCGCGCCGCCGCGTACGCGGCCTCGGACGCCGCGGGCGTGGAGCGCAGCGTCTCCGTCGGCGTGGCCGCGTATCCGGCCGCGGCAGGTGACCCGGACACGCTCTTCCGCGCCGCCGACGGCGCGCTCTACGCCGCGAAGCGGGCCGGGAAGAACCGGGTGGAGGTCGCGCCGGCGGCCACGGGGGCCTAGCCCAGGCCGAGCGCCGTCGCGACCACGTAGCCGACCGACAGCGCGGACGCGAGCCCGGCGATGCCCCAGCCGGCGAAGGTGCTGAGCGGACCGTTCGCGTCGCCACCCATGATCCGCCGGTCGCCAGCGAGCCGCAGGATGAAGACGAGGATCACCGGGAGCAAGAGGCCGTTGACGGCCTGCGACACGAGGATGAGCTCGATGAGGAGGCCGGCCGGGAACAGGAGCACGAGCGCGCCGCCCGCGACCAGCAGGAACGTGAACAGGCCCATGAAGGCCGGGGCCTCGCCGAAGTCCTTGCTGATGCCCGATTCCCATCCGAACGCCTCGCAGACCGCGTAGGAGGTCGAGAGCGGCATCACCGTCGCCGCGAGCAGCGAAGCCCCGAAGAGCCCGACCCCGAAGAGGAGCTCGGCCTGAGCGCCGGCGAGCGGTCCGAGCGCGCGCGCGGCGTCGGACGCGGAGTCGACCAGGATCCCCGCCGGCTGCAGCACCGCGGCGGCGACCACGACGATGAAGAGACCGTTCAGGCCGGTCAGGAGCGCGCCGATCAGGACGTCCACGCGCGTGAACCGGTAGCGCTCGCGGTCGATCCCCTTGTCCACGATCGACGCCTGTATGTAGAACTGCATGTAGGGCGTGATGGTCGTCCCCACGAGCGCGAGCGCCGCGAGGAGCGCGGCGACCTCGATCCGCCCGTTCTCGAGCAGGCCGCTGCCGGGGATGAGGCCGACGACCGCGGCATCGATGTCCGGCCCGGCGAGCACCGCGGTGATCGGGTACGCGACGAACGCGAGCAGCAGCACGAAGAGGGTGCGCTCCACGACGCGGTAGGGGAAGAAGACCACCAGCGCCCAGACGGCCACACCCGCGACCGGGACCGCGACGTACGCGGGCACGCCGAGCAGGCCGAGGCTCACCGCGATGCCGGCGTACTCGGCCGCCACGTTGATCCCGTTCGCCACGAGGAGCGCGACCATCGCGACGACCGTCCAGCGCACGCCGAAGCGCTCGCGGATGAGGTCCGAGAGGCCCTTGCCGGTGACCGCTCCCATGCGAGCGCACATCTCCTGGATGACGCCGAGCCCGACCGTCGAGATGACGAGGAGCCAGAGGAGCGCGTAGCCGTGGTGCGCGCCGACCGACGTGTAGGTCGTGACGCCGCCGGCGTCGTTGCCGGCGAAACCCGTGATGATCCCCGGCCCCATCACGGCGAGGAACGTCATGAGGCTGGCCCGCCGACCGGCGGCGGTCCCGCGCACGCGGCTGAGGCCGCGGATGCCCCGGCGCAGCGGCCCGACGCTCATGCCGGGGTCATCGCGCGATGGACCGGAGAGACCTCTTCTTCCAGCCGCGAGGGAGCATCAGCTCGACCACGTCGTCGATCGTGACCGATCCGAGGAGGCGGCGGCGGGCGTCGACGACCGGCAGCGCCAGCAGGTCGTACTTCGCGATGAGGGCGGCGACGTCCTCCTTGCTCGCCGAGGCATCGACATGAAGCACGTGGGGGTCCATGAGCGTGGAGAGCGCCGACCCGGGGTCCGCGACGACGAGGTCGCGCAGTGAGATCACGCCCTCGAGCCGCCCCTCGGCGTTGACGACGTAGATGTAGTACGCCTGCTCCGGGTCCGGCTTCAGCTCACGCAGCCGCTCGATGGCCACCTGCGCGGTGATGTCGCCCGCGAACGCGACGACCTCGGTGGTCATCATCCCGCCCGCGGAGTCCTCGGGGTAGGCGAGGATCTCCCGGGCGTCCTCACCCTCCTCTTGCTCCATGAGCTCGATCAGCTCCTCGCGCCGCTCCTCGGGCAGGTCCTGCAGGAGGTCCGCCGCCTCGTCGGGAGCCATCTCGTCGAGGATGTCGGCGGCGCGCTCTTCCTCGAGGTCGTTCACGATCGCGACCTGCATCTCGGGCTCGACCTCGGCGAGCGCCTCCGCGGCCGTCTCGACGTCGAGCTGCTCGAACACCTGCCGGCGCTCGTCGACGGTCATCTCCTCGACGACGTCGGCGATGTCCGCGGGGTGCAGGAGCGCGAGCTTCTGATGCGGCACTGTGAGGCGCACGTTCGCCTCGGGCTCTTCCAGCGGCTCGACGAGGTGCCACGGGATGATCCCGCGCGGCAGCTTCCGCCCGACGACGCCGACGACGCGCTCCGCCATCCCCTCCGCGCCCACCCGCCGCAGCAGCCCGCGCACCCCGACATCCGCGCCGACGAGCCGCAGCTGGCCGGCGCTCTCCTCGAGCTGCAGGTCGTTCACCCGCACCACCTTGGCGCCGTGCGTGTCCACGATCTGCTTGTCGAGGAGATCGCGTCCGAGCCGGAGGGACTCCGGCGGCAGCGCCTCGGGTGCCAGGCGATCGAGCCGGTGGCGCAGCCGGATGTGCGCTGGCTCGATGGCCACCTCGCTCCAGGACACCACGCGCTCGCCTCCGCCCGTCCCGAGGATCCCCCAGTGGACCACCGGGAACTGCTCGCGCGGGAGCACGGCGACGTCGACCAGGCGTCCGATCTCGTCGCCGCCGGGGCCGAGCACTCGCCGATGCTGGATCTCGCTCAGGTACGGCACGGTCCGAAACAGTACGACCGGGG
>Ga0156286_1042_pt1 | contig 11286 bp, 15 predicted proteins | sample RifCSPlowO2_12_FD_107935 | JGI IMG/M metagenome (GOLD analysis project Ga0156286, IMG submission 107935) | Chloroflexi bacterium RIFCSPLOWO2_12_FULL_71_12 | reverse complement strand
ACGCCGACCCCGCGGCGATCGTCCTCGACCTGGCGGCCCAGGCGGAGCACGGCGGCGGTCCGTTCGCCGCGCTCCTGAGCGACGACGACGGGCTCCTCCGAGCTGTCGCGGCGGCCGTCGGCCGGCTGGACGCGCCCGCCGGGACGATCGCGCTGTACCGAGCGCCGTCCCTCGAGACCGCGCTCGAAGCGGCCGCGGAGGCCGCGCCGGAGCACCTCAGCCTCGCGGGCCGCGCGGCGGAGCGCCTTCACACCCGCGCGCGCCGCGCGGGCGCGGTGTTCGTCGGGACGCGCACCGCCGTCGCGTTCGGCGACTACGTCGCGGGATCGAACCACGTGCTGCCGACCGGCGGGACCGCGCGGTGGGCGTCGGGCCTGCGCGTCGACGACCTCGTGCGCTGGACGACCCGCGTCCGCGCCGCCGGCTCGCCGCGCGCCGCCGTCCGTGCGGCTGCCGCGGTGGCACGCTATGAGGGCATGACGTACCACGCGGCGTCGATGGAGCTGCGCGGGTGAGCGCCGACCTGATCCTGCCGGTCCCGCGGCCGGATCTCGCCGCGTTCCAGCCCTACCGCACGCAGCAGATGCGCGCGGAGGTGCGGCTGCAGGCGAACGAGTGGGCCGAGCCGAACCCGGCCGCGCGGTACATCGATGCGGACGAGCTCGAGGGACTCCTCCTCAATCGCTACCCCGGGCCGGCGGCCGACCTGCGGGGAACGCTCGCGTCGCGCTTCGGCGTCGAGCCGGACCAGATCGTCCTCGGCAACGGCAGCAACGAGGTCCTCCTCTACGCATTCCTCCTCTTCGGCGGCGCGGGTCGCAGCACGCTCCTGTTCCAGCCGACGTACTCGATGCACGAGCGCCTCACGACGACGGCAGGCGGTCGCGCGGTCTCCGAGCTCATCGGCCTTCCGTACTCGGTCACCCCGGAGCGCGCGGTCGCGGCGGTCGAGCGCGAGCGGCCGGAGATCGTCGTGCTGTGCTCGCCCAACAACCCGACCGGCACGCTCATCGGCGAGGACGTCGTGCTGGCCGTGCTGCGGGCCGCGCCGCGTTCGCTCGTCCTCGTCGACGAGGCGTACGCGGACTTCGCGGGCTTCACGGTCGTGCCGCGCATCGCGGAGCACCCGAACCTCGTCGTCGTGCGCACGTTCTCGAAGGCGCGCGCGGCGGCGGGCCTGCGGGTCGGCGTGCTCATCGCGCACCCGCAGGTCGCGGCGATGTTCCGTGCGGTGCAGCTCCCGTACAACGTGAACGCGATCACCCAGGCGGTCGCCGCGAAGATCGCCGCGGACGACGCGTCGCTGCGGCGCCGCGTCGAGATGTGCCGCGTCGAGCGCGAGAAGGTCGAGCGCGCGCTCGCCTCCGTTGAGGCGATCGAGGCGTACCCGTCCGTCACGAACTTCGTCCTCTTCCGTCTGCGCTCGGGCGACACCGCGGACGTGCACGCGCGCTTCCTCGAGCAGGGCGTGCTCGTTCGCGATCTCTCGTCGTGGCCGGGCTGTGCGGGCTGCCTGCGCGTGTCGATCGGCACCGCGGCCGAGAACGACCGCTTCATCGCCGCGCTCGGTCCCGTATTTGGCTCGCCTCCGGTCGCCGCCCGATGAGCCCCGCCGCACGCCGCGCGAAGCAGGCGCGGAAGACGAAGGAGACCGACGTCCGGGTCGACCTGCGGCTCGACGGGAAAGGCGAGGCTGGGATCGGAACGGGCATCCCGTTCCTCGACCACATGCTCGAGCTCTTCGCGGTGCATGGCCTCATGGATCTGACCCTCGAGGCGAAGGGCGATCTCGAGGTCGATCAGCACCACACCGTCGAGGACGTCGGCCTCGTGCTCGGCGCCGCGCTGGACGAGGCGCTCGGCGACCGCGCGGGGATCGTGCGCTTCGCGTCGCTGACGGTCCCGATGGACGAGTGCCTCGTCACCGTCGCGGTCGACCTCGGGGGACGGCCGGCGTTCGCGTACGACCTCGTGCCGACGGAGCGCATCGTCGGCGCGTTCGACACGACGCTCATGCCCCACTTCCTCGAGTCGTTCGCCCGGACCGGCCGGCTCACGCTGCACGTGGCGCAGATCCGCACCGGGAACCCGCACCACCTCCTCGAGGCGACGATGAAGGGCCTCGGCCGCGCGGTCGCTGACGCCGCGCGGCGCGACCCGCGCCGATCGGGCGTGCCCTCGAGCAAGGGGCGCATTGGATGACCGAGGTCGCCGACCACGCCTGCCGGGGGCGTCAGGGATGATCGCGATCGTCGACTACGGCGTGGGCAACCTCGCCAGCGTGCGGAAGGCGTTCCGCGCCGTCGGCCACGCGGCCGAGCTCGTGCGCGACCCGGCGGAGCTGCGCGAGGCGAGGGCGATCGTCCTGCCCGGCGTCGGCCACTTCGGGCATTGCTCGCGCGAGTTCCACCGCTACGACCTCGCGCCGGCGCTTCGCGACGCGCACGCCCGCGGCGTCCCGATCCTGGGCATCTGCGTCGGCATGCAGCTCTTCTTCGAGGGGAGCGAGGAGGCCGAGGACGAGCCGGGTCTCGGGCTGCTCCCGGGGCGCGTCCGCCGGATGCGCGGCGTGCCCCGCCTGCCGCAGATCGGCTGGAACGAGGTGCAGGTACGCCGGAGCCACCCCTGGCTCGGCGGCGCCGCGGACCAGGCCTATTTCTACTTCGTCCACAGCTACGCGGCGGAGCCCGCGGCCGACGCCGTCCTCGGGACGGTCGACTACGGCGGGGAGCGCGCGGCGATCGTGGCCGGCGAGGCGCTGCTCGGCGTCCAGTTCCACCCGGAGAAGTCGGGCCGCGGCGGCCTCGAGATGCTCCGCGCGTTCGCGGAGGCGGTCGCGTGACCTTGGCGAAGCGGATCGTCCCGTGTCTCGACGTCCAGGGCGGCCGCGTCGTGAAGGGCACGCGGTTCCTCGATCTCCGCGACGCCGGCGAGCCGGTGGAGCTCGCGCGCCGCTACGACGAGCAGGGCGCGGACGAGCTCGTCTTCCTCGACATCACCGCGTCGGCCGAGCGCCGTCGCACCGTCGTGGAGCTCGCCTCGCGCGTGGCGGACGAGCTCTTCATCCCGTTCACGGTCGGCGGCGGGATACGCGGCGCGGATGAGGCAGCCGAGATCCTGCGCGTCGGCGCGGACAAGGTCGCGGTGAACAGCGCCGCGGTGCGCGATCCCGCCGTGATCGGCGCGATCGCGTCGCGAGCCGGGTCGCAGGCGTGCGTGCTCGCGATCGACGCGCGCCGGCGCCAGCACGGATGGGAGGTCGTCATCGACGGCGGACGCGTCCCGACCGGCCGCGACGTCGTCGCGTGGGCGATCGAGGGCTGCGAACGGGGCGCGGGCGAGATCCTCCTCACGAGCATGGAGACCGACGGGACGAAGCTCGGCTTCGACCTTCCGCTGGTGCGCGCGGTCGCGTCCGCCGTCGACGTACCCGTCATCGCATCGGGAGGCGCGGCCGGACCCGCGGACTTCGTCGCGCTCTTCGAGAGCACCGCCGCGGACGCGGGCCTCGCCGCGTCGATCTTCCACTTCGGCGAGACGACCGTAGCCGACGTGAAGCGGGCACTGGCGAGCGCCGGCATCCCCGTACGTCCGCCCGAGCCGGTCCGCGCCCGATGAGCGTCGAGGAGCGCAGCCTTCGCGCCGTCGACGTCGGCAAGGTCCGCTTCGACGAGCGCGGCCTCGTGCCGACGATCGTGCAGGATGCGGGGAGCGGCACCGTGCTCATGCTCGCCTGGATGGACCGCGAGGCGATCGCCGCGACCGAGCGCACCGGCGAGGTCCACTTCCATAGCCGCTCGCGCGGCACGCTGTGGCGCAAGGGCGAGACGAGCGGGAACACGCTGCACGCCGTCGAGATGCGCATCGACTGCGACGGCGACGCGCTGCTCGTGCGTGCGCATCCCACCGGTCCCGTCTGCCACACGGGGGATGCCACCTGCTGGGGCCCGGATCCGGCGCCGACGCTCGCCCGAACGGTCTCCGAGCTCGCGGCGCTCCTCGCGCAGCGGCGGCGTGACCTGCCTGCGGGCTCCTATTCGGCCGAGCTCTTCCGCAAGGGCCGTGGCGCGATCGCGCAGAAGGTGGGCGAGGAGGCGCTCGAGCTCGCGCTCGCGGCGACCGCCGAGACGCGCGAGCGCGCGGTCAGCGAGCTGACCGACCTGCTCTACGCGCTCCTGGTCCTCGCGACCGACCTCGACCTGACCGCGGACGAGGTCACGGGATCGCTGGCGGAGAAGAAGCTCGCCGCAGCAGCGCGGGGAGCTCCGCAAGCGAGCGGATGAAGAGCGTCGCGCCCAGGTCGCGGTAGGCCGGCTCGTCCTCGGCCGGGCACAGCATCACCGCCGTCCCCGGCACCCGCAGGCCCTCGTCGGTCGCGTTCCAGCGCCGCACGAGCTCGAGGTCCGCGCGCGTGTCCCCGACGGCGAAGAACGCGCGCGGCCTCAGCTCCCCGACGACCTTCAGGAGCGGGGCCGGGTCCGGCTTGCGCCCGTCCTCCATGGTCGCGACGGCAACGCTTGGCGGGAGAGGCATGCGCTTCGCCACCGCCCTCCAGTCCACCAGCGAGCGGCCGGTGACGATGGCTATCTTCTTGATACCAAGTGTTCCCAATGCGTGGAAGAGCTCTTCCGAGGCGAGGATGTGTTCGGTCTCGGCGAGCCCGTGCTCCTCGTGCACGCGCGCCGTCACGCCGTAGCGCTCCACCGCGACGCTCGACCCGTTGTAGATCTCCTCGAAGACCCCGCGGACCTCTTCCCACGTGCGCGCCGCGCGTTCCCCGGCAGCCGCGCGAAGGCCCTCGAGGTCCATCCTCGCGGCGGCGGAGGCGGGCAGCGCGGAGCGACGACGTTGGGTCGTCGTCGCGCCTGGTGCCGCCATCAGCCATCGGTACATGGCATCGGACAGGTCCCAGTCGTCATTCCATGAGCCGATCAGCTTCCACTCGCGCACCGTCGAGCGGTCCACGGCAAGCCCGTCCTCGCGCAGGCCCGCGTCATGAACGAGGAGCCACTGGACCGTCCGCGTGACCGCTTCGATGTACGAGGCTTCCGTCTCCACCAGCACGCCGTCGACGTCGAAGACGATCGCGTCGGGGCGGACCTCGGACGCCGCCGCGGTCGGGCTCAGTAGAGGACCCGTGTCCGGATGGTGCCGTCGACGGCGTCCAGCTTCTTCCGGACCGCCTGGCTGACCGGACGGCCGGCGCCGTCGATGTCGATCACCGCGTAGCCCACCCGGGCGTCGGTCTCGAGATACTGGCTGGCGATGTTGATCCCGGCGTCCGAGAGGATGGCGTTCACCTTCGCGAGCATGCCGGGCTCGTTCCGGTGGACGTGCAGGAGCCGGTGCTTACCGGCGTGCTCGGGGAGTGCCACCTGCGGAAAGTTCACCGCTCCCACGGTCGACCCGTTATCGCTGTACTTCACGAGCTTCGTGGCGACCTCGAGGCCGATGTTCTGCTGCGCCTCCGCGGTGCTGCCGCCGATGTGCGGCGTGAGCACAACGTTTTCGAACCGGCGCAGCGGCGAGACGAACTCCTCACCGTCCGACCGTGGCTCGGCGGGGAAGACGTCGATCGCGGCTCCGGCCAGGTGGCCGGACTCCAGCGCCCGAGCCAGGGCCTCGATGTCGACCACGCTGCCCCGCGACGCGTTGATGAGCTTCGCGCCGCGCCGCATCCGCGCGAGCTGTCCCTCCCCGATCATCCGAAGCGTCTCTGGGGTCTCCGGCACGTGCAGCGTGACGACGTCCGATCGTTCGAGCAGCGCATCGAGCGACCCAGCCCGCTGAGCGTTCCCGAGCGCGAGCTTCGTCTGGACGTCGAAGTAGCAGACCTGCATGCCGAGGGCTTCCGCCAGGACACCGACCTGCGTCCCGATGTGGCCGTAGCCGACGATCCCCAGGACCTTTCCGCGGACCTCGGTGGCGCCTCCGACCGTCTTGAGCCAGCGGCCACGATGCGCCGCGGCGTTGCGCTCGGCGATCCCGCGACAGAGCAGGACGATCTCCGCAAGGACGAGCTCGGCGACGCTCCGCGTATTGGAGAACGGCGCGTTGAAGACGGGGATCCCGCGCGCCTCGGCCGCGGCCAGGTCGACGCGATCCGTCCCGATGCTGAAGCAGCCGATGGCCATCAGCTTGTCGGCTCGCGCGAGCACCGCCTCGGTCACACGCGTACCCGAGCGGATGCCCAGGATGTGGGCGCCCGCGATCCGTGCGACGAGATCGGCTTCGTGGAGAGAGCGATCGTGGCACTCGACGTTCGCGTAGCCATCCATCCGGAACGCGTCGACCGCGCTGGGATGGATCGACTCGAGGAGCAGGACCTTGATCTTGTCCTTGCCCAGCGATGTCTTGGTCATGCGAGAAGGGGATCCCCCGCGGACATGGCCGGAGCCTAGCGAAGGTGGTGTCCGGCGACGCGGGTCCGATCTCGCCGCGCGCCGGGAGTGCACCCTGCACACGCGTTGCCGGGCCGCGCGCGGTCGCCTATGCTCGCCGCAACGAATTTCATACGCGCTCTCATCGAGAGGGTGGAGGGGAAGACGGCCCTGTGAAGCCCGGCAACCTGCGGCAACGCAAGGTGCCAAGTCCGCCGGCGAAAGCCGGAAGATGAGAGGCGATCGGAACGGACCCGTCGGGGTCCGTTCTTTTCGTTCCGGGACTTGCTCGAACGAAGCGCGTGACTGGGAGGTCACGCAATGTCGCGCTACTCGCTTCGCTGCCGTGCCTGCCACACCGTGTCCGCCGCGCCCGACGCCTACGCCTGCGCTGAGTGCCTCGGCCCGCTCGAGGTGAGCTATGACCACACGCTGACGGGTGAGGCGCTCCGCGACGCGATCCGCTCCGGCCCCACGTCGCTCTGGCGCTACGCGCCGCTCCTGCCGGTCGCGACCGTGCCCGACGACCCGGTCGGCTGGACGCCGCTCGTCCGCGCGGACCGCCTCGGCCGGGAGCTGGGGCTGGACGAGCTGTGGCTCAAGAACGACACCGTGACGCCGAGCTTCTCGTTCAAGGACCGTGTCGTGGCGGTCGCGGCGCAGAGGGCGAAGGAGCTGGGCTACGACACGATCGCCTGCGCCTCGACCGGCAACCTGGCGGGCGCGGTCGCGGCGGCTGCCGCGCGGCTCGGGCTGCGGGCGGTCGTCTTCGTCCCGGCCACGACCGAGCCGGCGAAGCTCGCCGCGGTCACCACGTACGGCGCGCGGCTCGTGCTGGTGGACGGGACGTACGACGAGGTGAACCGGCTGGTCGGCCAGATCGCCGAGGATCGCCGCTGGGCGTTCGTGAACTTCACGCTGCGCCCGTACTACGTCGAGGGCTCCAAGACCCTGCTGTTCGAGACCGCGGAGCAGCTGGGATGGCGCCTTCCCGACGCCCTGGTCATCCCGATCGCGTCCGGCGCGATGTTCGTGAACAACGCGAAGGCCGCGGGCGAGCTGGTCGCCACCGGCCTCGTCGCGGACCGGCCCCTCGCGTTCTTCGGCGCTCAGCCCGCCGGATGTGCGCCGGTGGCCGACGCCTTCGCCAGCGGCGCACCGCGCTATGTGCCGGTGAAGCGCCCGCAGACGATCGCTCACGCGCTCGCGATCGGCTCGCCCGCCGACGGGAACCTCGTGCTCGAGATCGCCCGGCGCAGCGGCGGCGCGGTCGAAGCGGCGAGCGACGACGAGATCCGCGCGTCCATCGCCCTCGTCGCGCGGACGGCGGGCATCTTCGTCGAGCCGGCGGGCGGCACCACCGTTGCCGCGCTGGTGCGGCTCGCGGAGCGCGGGCTGCTGCCGCGCGGCGGCACCGTGGTCGCGTACCTCACCGGGAACGGATTCAAGACGCCGGACGTCGTCCCGCTCGACACGGACGCTGTGGTGCGGATCCCGGCGCGGCTCGACGCGTTCGAGGACGCGCTGCCCGAGCCGCCTCCCACTGTCGCGGGCCGCGAGCTCGCGGAGGTCAGGTGATGGCGAGGCTCCGTATTCCCACCGTGCTGCGGCCGCTCGCCGGCGGCGCCGCGGTCGTCGATGTGCCGGCCGGCTCGCTCGGGTCGCTCCGCGAAGCGATCCGCGGCGGCTATCCCGCGCTCGCCGAGCGCGTGTACGGGTCGGACGGCCGCGTTCGAGAGTTCGTGAGCGTCTTCGTCGACGGGGAGGACGCGCGGGACCTGGGCGACGATCGGCCTATCGGTGAGGGGAGCGAGGTGGTGCTGCTGCCCGCTATCTCCGGAGGCGCTTAGCGCGGGTCAGGCGATCTGGATCGGCTCGGCCGGGACGAAGCGGATGCTCAGCATGGTGAGGCAGCGCTCGCAGGTCAGCGTCGCGAGCGTCGGCTCGCCGCCCCCGAGCGTCGCGATGAACTTGGGGCCGTCGGACGGGCCGACATGCCGGCGGCACTTCGGGCAACGCACTTCCCCTGCGTCGAACGAGCTGCGCGTCGTGTGCACGTCGGCGAATCCAGGGCGCTTCTTACGTCCCACACATCATTTGTAGCAGGTGCGCGCGGTCTCGGCTCGCTAGGGCCGCGGCGAAGCCTGCGGAATGATGATGTCCTCGCCGAATAGCTCGCTTCTCGGCACCGCGTCGAGGAAGCGGATGATCCCCTCGGCGACCGAGCGGGCGACCAGGTCGGGCTGATCGACCAGGAGCGAGCGGTCCTCCGGGTGGGAGATGAAGCCGAGCTCCATGATCGCCGCGGCGGTGTGCGGTGCGAGCGCGTGCTCGTACCGGAACCAGGCGAACGCGTAGTAGTCCGTCATGTCCGTGGTCACGTTGCGGTCCCGCGGCAGCCCGGTCCCGGCCGCGTAGTGCTCCGTGAGGAGACCGACGAGGCGCTCGTCCTCGGGTGAGCGGTAGGAACCGTGCGCGATCTTGAAGCCTCGCGCGGTACCGGTCGCGTCGGCGTCCGCATGCAGCGCGACGAACACGTCGGCCAGGTAGCTCGGAGGGACCGTGGCCGGGAGCATGTCGACGACGATGCCTCGTTCGGTGAGCACGGCCGCGACGCGCTCCGCGACGTCGCGCGTCACGTCGACCTCCCTGATGCCGGCCGCTTCGCCGCCGGAGCTGAAGCGAAGGCGCGGGAACTCGGCGGGCGCCTCGTCCGTGCGCCAGTGCCCGGCCTGGATGGCGACGCGGCGCGGCGTCTCCGCGACGCTGGGCCGGAGCAGACGGATGCGGCCGTCTTCCACGACGACGCCCGTGCGCGGTACCTGCGCCCAGACGGGGGAGGGGTCGCCGGCGATGGGCGCCTCGATCCACAAGATCGGAGGCGGCGACGTGGCGGCCGCACGCCGCGCGACGGCCGTCACCGGCTCGGCGGCGGCGGGCGTCGGTCGCACGGTCTGCTGCGGCACGCACGCGGTCAGGCCGACGATCAGCGCGTACCGGATGATCCGGCTCATCGGTCCCGCGTGAGCAAGCGGCGGGCCTCGCGACCCGGAATAGGCCGTGCAGCGCGGGCGTTGGGGAGGTCGTCCACATGAAGGTCCACGAGCTCGGACACATCGTCCTCTATGTCTCGGACTTGGGTCGCTCGCGCGAGTTCTACCGCGACGTGCTCGGCTGGACCGAGCTGCCGCTGCCCGGAGGCGCGCGGGCTCCGATCGCTGCGTTCTCGTCGGGGCGCACGCATCACGAGCTCCTGCTGATCGAGGTCGGCCCGGACGCGGCGCCGGTCCCCAGGGGGCGCCGGCTCGGCATGTACCACTTCGGCCTCAAGGTCGGCGAGTCCGATGACGAGCTGCGTGAGGCGCGCGACCGCCTCGTCGCCGCGGGTGCGCGCATCGTCGGAGCGACGGACCACGGTGTGACGCACAGCCTCTATATCGAGGATCCGGACGGGAACGAGATCGAGCTGTACATCGACGTGCAGCCGGCGCGCTGGAAGGACGACCCGTCCGCGATCTTCGCGGACCCCCGCGCGCTGCGCATCTAGGATGCCAAGCGTGGTCTCTCCCGAGAGGTTCCCCGACCCGGAGATCGATGCGCCGGCGTCCGGCGGCGAGGGGGTGGCCGTGCTCGCGGGCGGCTGCTTCTGGTGCGTCGAGGCCGTCTACAAGCAGCTCGACGGGGTGAGCTCGGTGCGCTCGGGCTATGCGGGCGGAACGGCCGAGACCGCGGACTACCAGACGGTCTGCGGCGGCACGACCGACCACGCCGAGGTGGTGGAGGTCCGATACGACGCCGCGAAGATCGGCTTCGGGCAGATCCTCAAGGCGTTCTTCTCCATCGCTCACGATCCCACGCAGCTGGACCGGCAGGGGCCGGACGTGGGGCGCCAGTACCGCTCCGCGATCTTCTACACGACCGAGGACCAGAAGCGCGTGGCGGACTCATACATTGCGCAGCTCGACCGCGCCAAGGTGTTCGACCGGCCGATCGTCACCGAGGTCGCGCCGCTCGAGCGTTTCTACGAGGCCGAGACGTATCACCAGGACTATGCGGCCCGCAACCCGCTGAACCCCTACATCCTCTTCAACGCGCGTCCGAAGGTCGAAAAGGTGCGCAAGCACTTCGCCGACCGGCTGAAGGGGGCGGCTAGCCGCTCCTGACCTCGGCGCGGCGAGGTCGTCGCCTCGCTAGCTCGCCCGCTCGGCTTGGCCCGGCAGGGCACACTACCCGCGGTGCCGGTGGACGGGAGAGGGCCGATCCTCATCGTCGACGATGAGGAGACGATCCTCGACATGCTGAAAGAGCTGCTGGTGGCCGAGGGTTACGAGGTCGAGGTCGCGCGTGACGGGGTGGACGCGCTGGACTCGGTCACCCGACGGCCGCCCGCGGTGATCCTGCTCGACATGCGCATGCCACGCATGGACGGATGGCAGTTCGCTCAGGAGCTCCGCCGCCGCGGGATCGGAGTTCCGGTGATCGTCATGACGGCGGCGCACAGTGCGCGCCAGTGGGCCGACGAGATCAAGGCCGACGACCACCTTGCCAAGCCTTTCGCGTCGCTGGACGAGGTGATCGAGAAGGTCGAACGGCTCCAGCCGCAGACCTAGGTCTAGCCGCTTCCGGCGGGCGACCTCTCCGGCTCCGGGTCGGGCGGCGCGGCATCGAGCGGTAGCAGCGGCGTCGCCGGGATCGGCGTGAGGATCCCCTCGAAGATGCGCTCGTACTGCGCGGCCATGACGTCCGCGGTGAAGCGGTCCTCGAAGTCCGCGCGGCAGGCCGCGCGGTCGATCACGTCGATGCGACCGAGCGCCGCGACGAAATCGTCCACGGTCTCGCAGTGGAAGCCCGTGACGCCGTTGCGCACGATCTCCGGGACCGAGCCGCGCGGCCGCGCGAGCACGGG
>Ga0156286_1057_pt1 | contig 11554 bp, 9 predicted proteins | sample RifCSPlowO2_12_FD_107935 | JGI IMG/M metagenome (GOLD analysis project Ga0156286, IMG submission 107935) | Chloroflexi bacterium RIFCSPLOWO2_12_FULL_71_12 | reverse complement strand
GGTCGGCGAACCCCTCGCGCGCGACGCGCAGCCCGAGGGCCGCCGCGGCGGCAGCCATGGCGGAGCCGGAGGGAGCGAAGACGACGAGGTCGGCGCCGACCGTCCGCGCCGCGTCGGCGATCACCGCCGCGATCTCAGGATCGCGCTCGCCACGGTTGTAGAGGGCGCCGTGCGCCTTCACGTGCGTGACGCGCGAGCCGGCCTCGTCGGCGATGCCCTGAAGCCCCTCGATCTGCGCGACGAGATCCGCGAAGAGCGCGCTCCGCGGCATATCGAGCGCGACGCGGCCGAAGCTCGCCGGATCGCGGTACCCCGGATGCGCGCCGATGGCAACGCCGCCGCGGACCGCGGACGCGACGGAGCGGCGCATCGTCTCGACGTCGCCCGCATGCGCGCCGCAGGCGATGTTGGCCGAGGTGATGGCGGCCATGATCTCGTCGTCGGCGCCGGCGCCCTCCCCGAGATCGCTGTTCAGGTCGATGGACCTCACGGGCTGACGGCCTTCCAGGCGCCGAGATACCCGCCGCTGAAGATGCGGCCGGGCGTGCCCCCGGGCGGGACCAGCCAGAGCTCGGCGCCCGCGTCGTCGGTGCCCTTCAGATACACGATCCCCGCCCTGAGCCAGCGCACGTCACCGGCGCCCTCGGTACCGGCGATCGTGGCTCTGCTCCCGCCGCCCTCGTCCATGGTCACGAGCGGCCCGGCGCGGTCGAGGCTGATCGTGGTGTCGTACACGATGACCACGATGCGCTTGCCCTCGGGGTCCCAGTCGGCCATGCCGACGGCTTCCTGGGGCGTGAGCTCGCTCCCGTAGATGGCGCGGCTCGCGCCGGTCTCGTCGTCCCAGACGACCAGCGTGCCGCGCCGCCCGGCGCAGCAGTTCCCGGTGATGACGAGCGCACGGGGCTGCGCGGACCGCCAGGCCGCCGGCGTGGACGCGGTGTCGGGTCGGAGGCTCGTGTTCTTGCCGGTCACGAGGTCCAGCACGTCGGTCGACCCGCCCGCCCGGTAGCGGGACCAGATCAGCCCGCGCCCGTCTGGCGTAAGGCCCTTGATCTCCCCGCCGAAGTCCTCGGGCGGCTTTACCCGAGCGGGCTGGCCGCCGTCCGCGCCCACGCGGAAGAACCCGAGGTCCTCAGGCGCGCGCAGCGCCGCGTAGTAGATGGTCCGCCCGTCGGTGGACCAGACCGGCATGCCGTGCTGGACCCCGGGCTCGTCCGGCGTGGCCCAGCGGGCCGCCCCGGTACGCGGCTCCCACACGGCGATGCGCGAGCTCGTCGGCGTCGTGCTGAGCGCGATGGCGAAGGCGCTGCCGTCGCGCCGCACGTCCCATCCGACGCTCGGGCCGAAGGCGACGAGCGACACGCTGCGGCTCTCGGCCGGATCGACCGTCACCGCGACGAGCAGCGTCCCGTCGAGGCCTCCGGGCTGGGAGACGATCAGGGTCTCGCCGGTCGGGGTCCAGCCGGCCGTCAGCGAGCGCAGCAGACCACCGAGCTCGGTCCGCACGACGGCAGCCGGCGACGCCGACTCCGCCGGCGTCAGGGTCAGCGTGGGCGAAGCGGCCACCGAGGCAGCTGGTGACTCGGTGGGGGCCGGGCCGGATGGAAGGATCGTCGGACTTGGATCGCTGATCGGCGCCGGCGTGCACGCAACGATCAGAACCAGGCCCAGCGCCATTACGGCACCGCGACGAACTGTGGAATGCACCGATCCAGCCTAGGGCTGCCTAGGACGTGTCCGCATCACCAAGTAGTGAAATTGCGCGAAGCGCGACAAAGGCGAAATTGCGCGAAGCGCGACAAAGGCGAAATTGCGCGAAGTGCGACGAAGGCTAGATGCCCGAAGGGCGTGAAGTGGCCGCGTCCTTCGGCCGCCGGATCGCGCGATAGCTGGTGAGGCGCGGGGCCTCGGGGAGCGTGGCGTGGTGGTAGTCGTGGTCGGCGATCTCGTGCGCCGATCGCGCGGCGCTCGCGGCGGTCAGAGCGGCCATCGAGCTCTGATCCTGAACGGGGTAGGAGCGCTCACAGCCGCCGTACCGGCAAGGGAACCCGCTCGATCGCATGACCCCTCCCTCTGCGTCCGGCCTGGCTTCCGCCTCGGCCGGTCCGCTTCACGGGCTCCGCGGCTCGCGGGCCCCGGTCGTCCTAGATGAACAGTGGCGCGAGGACCAGTGTGATCGTCGAGAGCAACTTGACCAGAACGTGCAGGCTCGGACCGGCCGTGTCCTTGAAGGGATCGCCGACGGTGTCGCCGACGACGGCAGCCGCGTGTGCGGGTGTTCCCTTCCCGATCGCGTTCCCGGCGGCGTCCTTCAGGTAGCCGAGCTCGATGTACTTCTTCGCGTTGTCCCAGGCGCCGCCGCCGTTGTTCAGGACGGTCGCGAGGATGACGCCGGACATCGTGCCGATCATGAGGAAGGCGGCCATCGCCTCGGCCTTCAGCACGATGCCGACGAGGATGGGCGCTCCGACCGCGAGCAGTCCGGGCGCGATCATGTTGCGGAGAGCGGAAGCGGTGGTGATGTCGACGACGCGCGCGTAGTCCGGCTGCTCGCTGCCATCCATGATCCCGGGGTGCTCGCGGAACTGGCGCCGGACCTCCTCGATGATCGCGCCGCCGGCACGGCCGACCGCGCGGATCGCGAGGGAGCTGAAGATGTACACGAGCATCGCCCCGAGCAGCCCGCCGATGAAGACCTCGACCTTTGCGAGGTTGACGGTGTCGAACGGCTTTCCGGTCAGCTGCGCGACGCGCTCGAGGTACGCCGAGAAGAGCAGGAACGCGGCGAGCGCGGCCGACGCGACCGCGTAGCCCTTCGTGAGCGCCTTCGTCGTGTTGCCCGCGGCGTCGAGGCGGTCGAGCCGGTCGCGCATGTCGTGCGGGGCCTTGGCCATGGTCGCGACCCCCGCGGCGTTGTCGGTGATCGGCCCGAACGTGTCCATCGCCAGGATGAACGCCGCGCTCATGAGCATGCCCATGGTCGCCACCGCAGTGCCGTAGATGCCGCCGTGGGTCAGGCCGGTCTGCGCCTCCCACTGGAGACCGAACCAGTAGGCGCCGAACAGGGCGACGGAGATGGCGATGATCGACGGAGCCGTCGTCTCGTACCCGACGGCCGTACCGGAGATGATCGTGGTAGCGGGACCCGTCTTCGCCGCCTGCGCGATCTCCTGCACGGGCCGCGAGTTGCCCGACGTGTAGTAGCGGGTGATGTACACGAACACCTGGCTGGTGAGGATGCCGACGACCCCCGCGTAGAAGAACCAGTGCCCGCCACCCTCCTCGTTGAGCATCTGGTTCGTCGTGAACCACATGAAGACGATGGAGAGCGCCGTGACGACGTACGAGCCGAGGTTCAGCGAGTCCATGGGGTCCCCGGTCTCGCGACCCCGTACGAGGAAGATGCCGATCACGCTCGCGACCAGGCCGAAGCCACGGACGACGAGCGGGAAGAGGATCCAGAGCGGGTTCTGGGTCGCCGCGAAGATCGCGACGCCGAGGATCATCGCGCCGATGTTCTCGGCGGCCGTGGACTCGAAGAGGTCGGCGCCACGGCCGGCGCAGTCCCCCACGTTGTCTCCGACGAGATCCGCCACCACGGCGGCGTTCCGGGGGTCGTCCTCCGGGATGCCCGCCTCGATCTTGCCGACCAGATCGGCGCCGAGGTCCGCGGCCTTGGTGTAGATCCCGCCGCCGAGCTGCGCGAACAGCGCCACGAACGACGCTCCGAACCCGAACCCGACGATCGTGAACGGCGCCTCGTCCGGGCGCGCGAACCCGTTGTAGGCGATGAAGATGGCGAACACGCCGATGAGCGAGAGTCCCACGACGAGGATGCCGGACACCGCTCCGCCGCGGAGCGAGATCCGGAGGGCGTCGCCGAGGCTGGTCCGCGCGGCGGCGGCCGTGCGGAGGTTCGACTTCACGGCGACGAACATGCCGATGATCCCTGAGAGCATCGAGGCGCTCGCGCCGACGAGGAAGGCGAACGCGGTCTTGAGCGCGAGCTCCTCCTGCGAGATCCCGGGCACGCGCTCCCACTGATAGACGACGAAGCCGACGAGGGCGGCGCCGACCAGTGCGAGGATCGCGATGGTGCGGTACTGGCGCTTCATGAACGCGACCGCGGCCACGTAGATGGCGCCGGCGACGCGCTGCATCTCGGGAGATCCGGTGTCGCTCTTCAGGACGTCGTAGGCGAAGTACGCGGCGACGGCGATGGCGACGACACCCGAGATCGGGACGATCCAGAGCAGGGGCGACAGTTCCACGCGAGGACCTCCAAAAGCGGGCGCCGGGCGCCACCGACCGGCCTACCCCGAGTTCATGGACAAGAAAGGAGCGCTCGACCCGACGGAGGGGTCCGCAGCGCTGTGGGCATTCTAGGGCAAAACGGCGCAGCAAGCGACGGAGCCGCAAGGCGGAGTCGCCGCGAACAACGCAGCTCTCGTCTCGGACATCTACCGCTGTACAGGAGTGCGCGTTGAGCGCATTAAAAGAGGTACGCTCGGCCTATGCCACCGCAGAAGAGCCCCAAGAAGCAGGAGAAGGCGAGCGCCGCCGAGAAGACGAAGAGCGCCGACCGGGACTGGCTGACGACGGCCGAGCTGGCCACGAAGCTCGGGTGGCGCGAGCACTCGCTGCGCGACGCGCTGCGTCAGAGCGGGCTGCCCGGCGTCCACCGCACGGCCTTCGGCTACAAGATCGAGTCGGCCTCCGTGGACGAGCTGGGCGCCGCGCTGGGTCAGGCCCCCGCGAAGGGCAATTCGTCGCTCAAGGGGAAGACGAAGACCAGCTAGCGCTTGCGGAGGCGCGCGGGCAGGATCTGCAGCTCCTCGCGGTACTTCGCCACGGTCCGGCGCGCGAGGATGATCCCGTGGTCGCCGCGGAGCTTCTCCACGATCTCCTGGTCGGAGTACGGTCGTGAGCTGTCCTCCGCGGCGATGATCTCCTTGATGACGTCCTTCACGCCGAGCGAGGCGGTGAAGAAGTCGGAGAACGGGATCACGCGCCCCACCGGAAGGAGCGCGAACTTCCCGGCCGTCGCGCGGCTCACGGTCGACTCGTGCATGCCGATGCGCTCGCCGACCTCCGCGCGCGTGAGCGGCCGGAGATGCTGGACACCGCTCTCGAGGAACTCCCGCTGGCATTCGACGATGACCTGGGTGATCCGCAGCATCGTCTGTCGGCGCTGGTTGATGTTGTCGATGAAGAACTTCGCGCGCGTAACGTACTCGCGGATGTGCTGCCTCTCCTGGTCGTTCATCGCGACGACCGGTCCGTTGCCGCTGCGCGCCGCCTGGAGCTGCCCCACCAGCTCCCGGTAGACGGGGTTCACGCGGAGCGCGAACCGTCGCGATTCGACGACCTCGACCTCGAGCTCGCCGTCCTCGTTGCGCGTGATGATCACGTCCGGGCGCAGGCTCGAGCCCCGCTGGCCCACCTCGCCCCCGGGTCCCTGCGCGAAGGCGTTGGCCGGATACGGATTCAGGTCGACCTTGACCCATTCGAATGCGTTCTGCACCTCTTCGCGGGAGGTCCTGAGGGCCTGGGCGATGTCGCCGAACTTGTGCTCGCCGAGCTCGCGTAGGTGGTCGGCCACTATCTCGCGCGCGCGTGGCGGAACGTGCTCTCCGAGCTCGACCAGCCGGTCGATCTGGATGAGGAGGCATTCGCGCGTGTCGCGTGCGCCCAGACCGAGCGGCTCGATGGACTGGATCGCCTTGAGCGCGAGCTCCGCGTCCGCCACCGACACCTGCGTCGCCTTCGCGACGTCCTCGATCGGTACCTCGAGGTAGCCGAGCTCGTTGAGGTTCCCGATGATGTGCTCGGCGACCGGGTGGAGCCGCCTCGGCAGCAGCACGCGCATGTTCCAGCTGATGTGCTCCGCGAGCGTCTGCTCCGATCCGACGCGGGCGATCGGGTCGAATTCGTCGTCGTCGTCGTCGCGCATCGTGAGGCTGGCGCCCTCGAGCGGCTCGTTGTCTTGCGTGTAGGTGGCCTGCTGGGCGCGCGTTCCGTTGCCGAAGCAGCGGAGGCACACGCGACCGGTGAGCTCCGCGCCGCACAGGGGACAGTTCTGCTGCTCCTCGAGGTCGAGCGCGGGGTTCTCCTCGAGCTCCTGGTTCACGACGTCCTGGAGCTCCATGGAAGAGAGCTGGAGGATGTAATTCGCCGCGATCTGCTTGGGCGTGACCTTCTGCTGTAGCTGTGGGAGGAGTCTGATGTCCAACGTTCGGCTACCTTACCGCAGGGTCCATGCCAGCTGAGCTTCCCCTCGTTCCCTCGGCCGTGGCGTTGGCGATCAGCGGACTTCTCTTCTCCCTGCAGCGGCGCGGAACGTGGTCACACCTGCTCGGAACGTTGCTCGTGGTGACGGGCGCGGCGCTTCCGGTCGCCCTGCAGCAGCGCATCGATCCGGAGCACCCCGAGGGACGCGCACTGTGGGAGTGGTCCGCCGTCGGCGGACCGACCATCGAGGCCTCGTACCGCGTCGACGCGCTCGCGGCGGTCGCCGTCGCGCTCGTCGTCGCATTCGCCGGCGCCGCGCTGGCGACGGCCGCACGCTCCGAGCGGCGCCATCCGGCTCTCCCCGCGCTGGTGCTCGCGCTCGGGCTCGTCGGGATGGCCACCGTCGTCACGGTCGATCTCGTCGCGGCGATCGTGGTGCTCGCCGTGATGTCGGCGTTCACGGTGCTGGCCCTCCTCGCGGTCGCACCAGCGGGGGCGACGGCGCGCGCCGCCGCCTATCTCGCTGTAGGGCTGCAGGCCTGGGTCCTCGCCGCGCTGCTCGTCTCGAGACACGGGAGCGCTTCGTTCGAGCTCGGCGAGATCCCGGCCGGCGCGCTCACGCTGGGCGCCACGCTCGCGGCGACGATCGGCGCTCTGCTCTTCGCGGGCCTCTATCCGGTGGTCGCGTGGAGCTTCGACACCGACGACGTCCCGGACCCGGGCCCGCTCGGCGGACTGATCCTCATGCCCACCGGGATCGCGGGATCCCTGCTGCTGCTCAGGCTGTTCGGCTCCGGCCGCATCGAGCCGACCCAGATCCCGCTGCCGGGCATGGATCCGGAGACCCGCCTGGCGCTCGCCGTGGTGCTGCTCGTGGCGGTCGCGGTCTCCGCGGTGCGCACGCGCGGAATGCCGGTGCGCCCGATCGTCCTCGGCGCGGCGGGGCTAGCGCTCCTCGCGCTCTATCCCGTCGTGACCTGGGCGCATCTCGTGCTCCTCGGCGCGATCCTCACGATCGCGTACGCGGCCGTGAGCTCGCTCGCGGTGCCGGAGCGGTGGCCGACCGTCCGCAGCGACCTCGGGCTCGTCGTGCTCTGGATCGGCATCGCGACGGGCTCGTCGCTGGCCGTCGCCGGCGGTCTGCTCGCGCTCGCCGCGCGCGCGGTCTCCGCCCTCGCGACCGCCTCCTGGCTCGAGCCTCACCGGGACTATGTCGCGCTCGTCGGCGGCTCCGCGGCTTTCCTTGCCGGCGTCGCGGCCGCCGCGATCGGGGCCGGTGCGGCGCCGGACACGGCGACGGCGGTCCTCGGGATCACCGCCGCGGCGCTGCTGGTCGCCCTCGAGCTCGCGCAGGTCGGCCGGCACTTCCGGATCGCGGAGGTACCGCCCGGCCTGGACATCGCATCGGGGATCGGCGCGCTGCTCCTCGCGGTGCTCGGGTCGGCCGTGACCGTCGCGCTGGAGCCGATCGCGCGCGAACACGTCGCGTCGCGGACGGCGTCGGACCCGCTGCTGCTGGGCGCGATCGCGGCGACCGCCACCCTCGTCGTCGTGCTCGCGCGGACCGTGCGGCCGCTCCTCCCCTACCTCGAGCTCGTCGCCGAGCGGTCGGGCCCGGCCATCCACGTCCTCGACCCGGTCCCCGTGGGCATCGGCATCTTCCGCACGCTCGAGGTCGCGACCGTCCGGGCGAACGCGGCCTTCGCGCTGTTCGAAGGCCGCGCGGGCGTCTGGCTCGCGACGGTGCTGATCGTCGGGCTGCTCGTATGGGCGGTCCGCTAGTGGCGCGGCACTAGTGGCGCTGCTCGCTGCCGTCGCCCTGACGACGCTCCTCGCGAACGGCGCGACCCGCCTCCGCGGCGTGGCGCTCGCGTTCCTGGCGGTATCGCTCGCCGCGAACGCGATCGCCCTCAGCCTCACGACGCTGCCCCAGATCGCGGTGCTCGTGAGTGCCGGGCTGGTGGCGACCACGATCCTCTACGTCGCGGCGCGCGACGGCGACTACGGCGAGGACCCCGGTTGGCGCCTCTGGGCGGCGACGCTCATCGCCGCGATCGCGACGCCGGCGGCGTTCACCTCGTTCCGGACGATCACGGGAGAGGCCCCCGACCTGCCGCTCCTGGGCGCCGACAGCGGGAACGTGATCGTGCAGGTCGCCGCCTTCTGGCTGCTCAGCTCGGGCACCGCGATCCTCGTGACCGCGCGCACGGCCGTGCGCACCTCGCTCGGCGCGCTGCTGATGGTGACCGGGGTGCAGCTCCTCATCCGGCTGGCGCCCGGGCCGCAGCTCGCGTTCACGATCGGCGTCGCCTGGCTCGAGGTGTTCATCGCCCTCACCGGCGCGTTCCTGATCGTGAACGAGCGCGCGGTGCGCGAATGAGCCTGCCGCTGACGGCGCCGATCGCCCTCCTGGCGGCGATGGCCCTGGTCTGCTTCCCAGTGCGCAAGCAGGTGCTGCTGGCGGCCGTCCTCAGCCTCATCTCGCTCGCGGCCGCGGCGGCCATGCTCTTGCTGGCGGCGGACGGGGCGCGGACCGAGGTCGCGGGCCTCACCCTGCACATGACCCCGCTGGCGCGCCTCGCCGGCGCGGCGCTCCTCGGGATCCTCGCGGTGCTGGTCGCGGACGTGTGGCTGGACGAGCCGGCGTACAACTTCTTCCCCATCGCGCTCGGGGTCGCGGCCGCGGTCGTCGCCGTGCTCCTGCTGACCGACCCGCTCGCGACGTACGCGGTCCTACTGGTCGCGCTGCTCCTTCCGGTGGGATCCTTCACGTTCCAGATCCATCGCAACCGCAGCGTGGACGCCGCGGTGCGCCACTTCGCTTTCGTCGCGCTGGGCGGGACCATCGGCCTGGCGGCGCTCGCCCTGGCCGCCAGCCTGCCGCGCGATCAGCCGCAGACGACCTTCGTGCTCCTCGTGGTGATCCTCTACGTCGCCTTCGCGCTGAAGCTGGCGGTGATCCCCTTCCACACGCACGCGGCGCTGCTCGCCCGGGAGACCCCCGCGACCGCCCTGGCCCTCTACTTCGGCGTCCTCGCCCCGACGACTGTCATCGCCTTCACGGAGATCCTGACCGGCTCGGGGCTGCTCCCGGCGATCGTCCAGCTCGGTCGGGTGCAGCAGCTCCTCCTCGGGATGGGCGCGCTCTCCGCGGTCGGCGGCGCGCTCCTCGCGACCGGCGCCCCGGACCCGCGCCGTCTCGTCGTGTACTCGGTCATCTCCGGGCTCGGCATGGCCCTGGTGGGCATCGGCACCTTCTCCGGCCCCGGGATCGTCGGCGGCATCGCCGTCGCGCTCGCGACGGGCGCCAGCGCGGCCCAGCAGCTGCTCGCGGCGGGAACGCTCGAGCGGCGCGCGGCGGGAGGACCCGTCCGCGCCGCGGCCGCGCCGCTCGCGGCGGCAGCCTTCGTCGCCGGCGGCGTAGGCCTGATCGGCGCGCCGCCCCTGGTCGGCTTCCCGGGCCGCTTCTTCGTCGAGCTGATCGCCTACTCGTTCGCGGAGTGGCTCGGCGTCGCTCTCGTCACCGCGACCGGCCTCCTGCTCCTCGCGCAGCTGCGGATGGCGCTGTCGCTGTTCGCCGACGGCCTGCCGTCGTGGCGCCCCGAGCGCCGCCCCGTGGCCGGGGCCCTCGGGATGCTCATCTTCGCCGCGCTCCTGGCCGGAGGCGTCGCGCCCGACGCGTTCCTGCGCCCCATCGCCACGTTCGCCGAAGAGTTCCTCCGCGCGCTCCGTCCCCTATAGGCGCGGGCCGCAAGCCGACTCACCGCGCGAAGGCCCGCGCCGGAGCTAGGGCGGCCCCTCGTCGGTCATCCAGCGCTCCACGTCGCGGGTGTACTCGATGATCCCCTCGGGGAACCAGAGCGCGATCTCGGATACCGCGGTCTCGGGCGCGTCGCTCGCGTGGATGAGGTTGCGCAGCCCGACCAGGGCGTAGTCCCCGCGGATCGTCCCGGGCGCCGCCTCGTGCGGCCTGGTGGCGCCGACCATCGCCCGCACCGCCGCGATGGCGTGCGGACCTTCGAGGACGACCGCCAGTACCGGCGACGCGGTGATGAGCTGGACCAGGTCGTCGAAGAAGAACTTGCCCTGGTGGACCGCGTAGTGCCGCTCCGCCATGGTCTTGTCGACGCGCAGCGCCCGAGCGGCAGCGATCCGGAAGCCGCGCCGCTCGAAGCGCGCGAGGAGCTCCCCCACGATGCCGCGCTGGACCGCGTCAGGCTTGAACACGATCAGGGTGCGCTGGACCATTCCTCCATCTGGCTTCTCGCCAGATGCTCGCTCCGCTCGATCAGGCCTGAGCTCACTCGGACCGGCAGAGCCGGATCCTCGCTCGCCCTTTCTCTTCGATGTCTCGGTCAAGAGGCCATCTCCATCATCTCCGGCTCGGGCGCGCCCAGGGTCGTCACCGCCGAGCGCGGCCCGATCGCCGACACGTACGCGAGCTCCGGCCGCAGATACTGCCGCGCAACGCGCTGGAGGTCCGCGGGGCCGACGGAGTCCACGATCTCGCAGATCTCGTCGACGCTGCGGATGCGGTCGTAGAACATCTCCTGCCCGGCGAGCCATCCCGCGACGCCGCGGGTGTCCTCGAGGCGCAGCTCGATCCGCCCCTTCACGAAGTCGCGGACCCGCTCCAGCTCGGCGTCCCCAACGGGCTCGTCGCGGAGGCGCGCGACCTCGGCCAGCGCGGCGCTGGCGGCCTCCTTCACCCGCTCCGGCGCGACGCCCGCGTAGATGACCACGTGCCCGACGTCGCTGTAGTTGGCTTCGTAGGAGTGGACGTCATAGGCGAGCGCGCGCTTCTCGCGGATCTCGAGGAAGAGCCGGCTCGACATCCCCTCGCCGAGGACCGCGTTCAGCATGTCGAGGGTCCACTTGTCCGGATGGCGCTGGGGCACGCCGCGCCAGCCGATGCACAGATGCACCTGCTTGCCGCCCTTGGTCCGCACCCGGGTCCGCACCCGCGCGGGCTTCGGAGCGCGCGTGAAGGGCAGGCCGGGCCGGGTCGCGAGCTGCCCGAGGTGCTCGCTGACCGCCAGCGTCGCCTCGGCGGCATCCAGCTTCCCGGCGAGCGCGATGACCATCCGTCCGGGCGCGTAGCCAGCGTCCATGAACGCACGCAGGTCGTCGGCGGTCATCGCTCTGACCACCGGCTCGCGGCCTGCGATCTCCCAGCCGAGCGGGTGGTTCGGATAGAGCAGCTCGTCGACGAGGGTGTGAACCCGGTCCTGCGGCTGGTCCCGGTACATGCGGATCTCTTCGACCACGACGTTGCGCTCCATCTCGAGGTCGGCGGTGCGCAGGAGCGGTGCGCGGATCA
>Ga0156286_1022_pt3 | contig 11637 bp, 10 predicted proteins | sample RifCSPlowO2_12_FD_107935 | JGI IMG/M metagenome (GOLD analysis project Ga0156286, IMG submission 107935) | Chloroflexi bacterium RIFCSPLOWO2_12_FULL_71_12 | reverse complement strand
CCCCCGCGCGGAAGGAGGCCGGGTGCCGGGCCAGATCATCCTGGACTTCCCCGAGATCTTCATGGGCGGGCTCTGGCTGACCATGCAGATCTCCGGGCTCGGCCTGATCGGCGCGCTGCTCCTCGGGATCGTGGTGGCGCTCTTCCGGATCTCGCCGCTAGCGCCGCTGCGCTGGATCGGGGCCGGGTACGTCGAGTTCTTCCGGAACACGCCGCTCCTCGTCCAGCTCTTCTTCCTCTTCTTCGGTCTCCCGGTCCTCGGGATCCGCCTCTCGCAGGACACCTTCGTGACGATCTTCTGGGTCGCCATCATCGGGATGTCCCTGTACCACGGGGCCTACATGGGCGAGGTCATCCGTGGCGGGCTCCTCGGCATCGACAAGGGCCAGATCGAGGCGGGGCGGTCGCTCGGCCTCTCCTACGGGAAGATGCTGCGGTACGTACAGATCCCGCAGGCCGTGCGCGCGGTCATCCCGCCCCTCGGGAACATTGCCATCGCCCTGGTGAAGAACACGTCGCTCGCCGCGACCATCGGCGTCTTTGAGCTGCTGCAGGTCGCGCAGGTCGTCGAATCCCGGACGTTCCGGGCGGCCGAGGCGTTCACGGCGGCCGCGATGCTCTACCTGGTCCTCACGCTCCCGCTCGGGGCTGCCGTCAACTACCTCGAGCGCCGGCTCCTGGTGGCGCGCTGATGCGACCCGACACCTGGTACCTCTTCGCGGACCCGAACATCTGGCGCTTCCTGGCGGACGGCCTGGCGCAGACGCTCCTGCTGGCCGTCGCGTCCATCGCGCTCTCCTTCGCCGTGGGGATGCTGCTCGCCCTGGGTCGGCTCTCGAACCGCCGCTGGATCCGCTGGCCGGCGACGTTCTTCATCGAGGTGACGCGCGCCCTGCCGGTGCTGCTCCTGATCGTGTACTTCGGCATCCGCGGATCGACGCTCCTGCGACCCGTCCTGGGCGAGGACTTCGAGCTGCCGATCTTCTGGGCGGGGGTGCTGGGGCTCTCGATGTACACGAGCGCGGTCCTGGCCGAGATCATCCGGGCCGGCGTCGTCAGCCTGCCGCGAGGCCAGTCCGAGGCCGCGTCCGCCCTGGGGCTTTCCTACGCGAAGGCCATGCGCTACGTCATCCTTCCCCAGGCCCTGCGGCTCATGGTCCCGGCGATGATGAGCCAGCTCACGACGGTGATCAAGGACACCTCGCTCGTCTCGACGATCGGCGTCTTCGAGCTCGTGCGCCAGGGCCGCACGATCTACACGCAGTTCTTCAACCCCATCGAGGTGTTCCTGATCATCGCGGTCGTGTACTTCGTGATCTGCTTCACCCTCTCGCAGCTCTCGAAGCGGCTGGAGATCGGAACGCCGGCCGAGGTGCGCATCAAGATCGAGGACATCCAGCTCCGCGACCAGGTGGCCTGACCGCTCAAAGCCCCGCCAGGATCGCCTCGCCCGCCTCGCCGCGCGCGATCATGAACCACTCGGTCGCGAACATGCGGTCGCGGAAGTCCTCGGGCATGCCCTGCAGCGTCCCCTGCTGCGTCGCGTGCGCCGCTACGGCGGCACGCTTGCGGTCGATCCACGCGCTCACGTCGACCCGCGCCGTGATCTCGGAGTCGTCGGGTGCGGCCTCGATGTCCAGCGAGGCCCCCCACTGGGCGCCGCTGCTCTCCGCGAATTCGCGGAACATCCGCGCGATGCTCTTCGGCACCGCGATGTAGTAGAGGCGCTCGACGCGGTGCGGCTTCCCCTCACCACCGGCAAGGCCGGCCGCATCGACCGCGGCGGTGGCGCGCTCGCTGATGGTCATGTGATCGGGATGCCCGTAGATCCCGCCCGGCTCGAAGGTCACGACGACGTCGGGGCGCACCTGGCGGATCTGGCCGACCAGCTGCGCGACGACCGTGGCGCGGTCGGCGTTCACGAGCGCCCGCGGATGCCCGTTCTCCGGCGTCCCCGCCATGCCCGAGTCGCGGTGCCCGAGGAAGCGGACGTCGCTCACGCCCAGGGCCCGGGCCGCGGCCCGCAGCTCCGCTTCGCGCACGGCGCCTAGCGTCTCGGGCGTGGCCAGCGAAGGATCGGCTATCTCGCCGGCCTCGCCGCGCGTCGCGCAGACCACGACGACGCGGTGGCCCTCGTCGGCCGCGCGGGCCATGACGCCACCGACCCCGAAGGTCTCGTCGTCGGGATGCGCGAGCGCCACGAGGAGCGTGGCTATCGGTCCGTCTCCATCGGCGGTCAGCGAGGCGCGACGGCCGCGAGGGCTCCGGCTCGCTCGCGGAAGGCCGCCTCGAGCCCGCGCTCGCGCAGCGACGACGCGATGTGATCGACCACGGCGGCCGCCTCCGTCCGGAGAGCTGCGGCCTCCTCCACCCGCCCCTGGGCCTCCGCGACCGCGGCCAGGGCCGCCAGCAGCGCCCACAGGATGCGCCTCGACCCGGTGGCCCGGGACTCCGAGATGCCGCGTTCGAGCGCGACCCGCGCGCCGGCGGGATCGCCGGAGCGGAGAAGCCCGATGCCCTCGGCGAGGTCGAAGTCCTTCTCGAACGGCCGGAGCCCGCGGTCGGTCGCGAAGCGACGGTCGTTCCTCGCGATCGCGGCGGCGTCCGCGGCGCGCCCCTCCGCGAGCGCCAGCTCGGCGCGGCCGAGCGCGAGGTTCACCGACATGTACAGGTTCCCGCGGGCGCGGTCGTTCGTCACGGCCCGGCTCATGATCTCTTGCGCGCGTTCGAGGTCGCCGCGGATCACGAGGGCGCGTCCCAGCTGCGCCAGCGGCCAGCCGAGCCAGTCATGGAACTTCGAGCTCGAGAGGTCGACGACGCGCTCGAGGTGGTCGACGGCGCGGTCGGCGTCACCGGCCAGCGCGTAGAGGAGCCCGAGATCTGACCCGGTCGCGGTCTGCGCCGCGTAGAAGCCCGCCTTCTTGCCCCAGGCGACGCACTCCTCGTAGCTCCGCATGGCCTCGCCCCAGTCGCCCAGCTCGTAACGCACGTGGGACGGGGTGAAGAGCGCGTAGCTGCGGCCCCAGTCGTTGTCCAGAGCATCGCTGATCGCGAACGCCTGCTCGCCGACGGCGAGCGCCGCGGGCCACTCCGCGCGGTACAGGTGGACGAAGCCGAGGGTGCTCAGGCTGTCGGCCTCCATGGGGCGGTTCCCGACCTCGCGGAACAGGTCGATCGACTCGCGCAGCACGCGCTCGGCGTCGTCGAGCTTGGCCAGCTCGCGGTAGATCTGGCCCATGGTGTTCAGGGTGAAGCCGAGCTGCTCCTTGTTGCCGATCGCGCGGGCGACCTCGGCCGACTCGAGGGCGGCGCCCAGCCCGATGTCCTCGGCGCCCTGCCAGAAGCCGGCCTGGGCCTTGTTCCAGAGCAGCTTCGCCAGAAGCGGCCGGTCGCCGCGGCTACGAGCGAGCTCGATCGTCCGTCCGGCCAGCTCCTGTGCGCGGGCCGGGTCTAGGAAGGGCGTCGGGTTCACGTGCACGACCATCTGGGCGGCCAGGGCCTCGCCCTCCATGGCCTGGTCGCCGCGCTGACGGGCGGTCCGCTCGAGGTCGCGATAGAGACGAAGGGCGTCCGCATACTCGCCGCGCAGCTCGAGCGCGCGCCCGTAGCGCAGGTGAAGGTCCGTCACGAGCGGGGCGTCCGCGTCCGCGCGCACCAGGGTGAGCGCACGCCGGTAATGGGTGACCGCCTCCTCGAGCGCGTATAGGCGCAGGGCGCGGTCGCCGGCCGCGCGGAGGTATCCGACCGCGCGCGCGTCGGCCGCCTCGGCGAAGTGGTGCCCGATCACCGCCGCCTGCTCGTCGGTGCGGTCGGGGAAGAGCGCTTCCAGCGCCTCGCCGACGCGCAGGTGGAGCTCCTTACGCCGCCGCTGGAGGATCGAGCCGTACGCCGCCTCCTGCGTCAGGGCGTGGCGGAACGCGTACTCGCGCTCCGGCTCGCGCGCCTCTTCCCGGACGAGCTCGAGCCGCTGGAGCTCGCGCAGCTGCCGGTCGAGCTTGTCGCTCGCCTCGCGGATGCTGACGAGGATCCGGTAGAGGAACGTCCGCCCGATGACCGAGGCCGCCTGCAGCGTGTCCCGCGCGTCCGACTCGAGCCGGTCGATGCGCGCCGAGAGCACCGCCTGGAGCGACCCCGGCAGCGCGATCTCCGCGTCGGGACGGGTGACGTGCCAGCCGCCGGGATCGCGGACGATCGTGCCCTCGTCGACCAGGGTCCGGACGATCTCCTCGATGAAGAACGGGTTGCCTTCGGCCTTGTCGAGGATGCGTTCCCGCAAGCGGGCGGGCACGCCGCCTCCGGGGACCGCTTGGTCGAGCAGCTTCGCGCTGTCGGCGCCGGAGAGCGGCCGCAGCTCGAGCTCGGTGGAGCGGTGCGGGTAGTCCGTCTCGAGCTTCTGCTTCACGCGCCACGAGGCCGCCTGGCGGTCGGGCCGATAGGCACAGACGAACAGCAGGGGCGTCTCGTCGGCGAGCTCGAAGAGCTCCATGAGCAGCTCCGCTGACGCGGGGTCCGCCCACTGGAGGTCGTCGAACACGATCGCGACGTGGCACGCAGCCAGCGCGCGCACGAACTCGCGCATCACCCGGTGCACCTCCGCGCGCAGCTCCTGACCGTCGAGGTCCGGCCCAGCCTGGCCGGGCGTCACCGCCAGAAGCGCCCCCAGCGCGTGGAGCGCGCGATCGTCCGTGCGCATCGGCTCCGGCAGCAGCTCGGTGACCCGAGCCAGGATCACCTCGGCAGGATCAGCGTCGCTCGCGCCGGCGAGCGACAGCATGTGCTGGCGGATCAGCCCGTACGAGCGGGTCTGCTCATAGGACTGGCCGCGCGCCTCGCTCCACCGCTGCCCCTCGACCGGCGCCGCCTCCCATTGCGTGAGGAGCTCGTCTATGAGGCGTGTCTTGCCCATGCCGGCGTCGCCGACGATGGAGACGACACGGCCGCCGCCCCGCCGCACCTCGGCCAGGGCGTCACTCAGTGCGGCGACCTCGGCCTCGCGGCCGACGAGCGGCGTCATCCGCCCGCGCGGGCGCGTGCGCCGCGCCGCGGCGCTGAGCCCGCTGACCAGGAAGGCCTCTACCTTGCCCTCACGCCCCTTCGCCTCGACCTCGCCGACCGGCTCCCACTCGAAGACCGGCGGCACGAGCTTCAGCGTCTGATCCGAGACGAGCATCGTCCCCGGCGCGGCGAGCGACTGGAGACGAGCGGCCACGTTCACCGCGTCGCCCATGCCCGTGTACTCGACGGCCTGGCCGCTCCCGACGTCGCCTACGACGGCGAGGCCGGTGTTGATGCCGACACGGATGTCGAACTCGGAGAACGCGGCGCCGCGCTCGCGCACGAGCCGGTCGCGGTAGGCGTCCGTGGCCTGGAGCATCTCGAGACCGGCGCGGAGGGCGCGCTCGGGATCGTCCTCGTGCGCCGCCGGCGCGCCGAAGAACGCGAGCACGGCGTCGCCGAGCAGCCGCGCGACCGTGCCGCCGTAGCGCTGGATCGGCGGCGTGAGGACCTTGAACGCGCCATCGATGATCTCGGTCCACTCCTCGGGATCGAGCTTCTCGGCGAGCGTGGTCGAGCCCTTCACGTCGCAGAAGAGCACGGTGACCACGCGGCGCTCCGAGCCCGACGGGCGGCGCTCCGGAAGGCGGTTCCCGCAGTTCGCGCAGAACTTGGCGTCCGCCGGGTTCTCGTAGTTGCAGATGGGACAGCGCAAGGGCGCTCCTAGCCTAGTGCCCGAGCCTGCGATCGATCTCCTGTCGGGTCGCGAGCCCATCTGTACCGCGACCCTCCACGCAGAATGAAGCGACGGCATTGCCGAACCGGACGGCGGCCACGAGGTCGCCGCCCTCGGCGAGCGCCACCGTGAGGCCCGCGGCGAAGGCGTCGCCGGCGCCGGTCGGGTCCACAACGCGGGCGGGCGGGAAAGCGGGTACGAGCGCGGTGCGGCCATCTTCATAGAGACGCGCCCCGCGGTCCGCCAGCGTCACGACGACGGGCGCGTAGCGTGACCATTCCGACGCGAGCCGCTCCGGGTCGGCCGCGTCCTCCTCGCTGAGCACCACGGCGGTCATCCCCGCGATCCGCGAGAGGGCCTCCGGCCACGCGGCCGGCCGCACCGTCCCGTCCGCATCCCACGCGCGGAGGTGTCCCTGCGCCGCCAGCACGCGGACGCCCGGGCCACCGGCCATGAGATCGGCCGCCAGCTCGTGCGCGATCGAGCCGAAGAGCGTGGCCCGCGCCGCGGGGGCTCCCACGGGCAGGTCCGCGGCGGAGATGCCCCGTGCGCGAGCCCGCAGCCGGAGGATCCGCCGCCCGTTCTCGTCCCAGCGCAAGGCGAAGGTCGTCGTGGTGACCGAAGGCAGCGCGTGCACCTCGATGCCCAGGTCCGCGCACGCGCGCTCGAGGTCCTCGCGCTCGCGCGGACCGACACGCGTGACGAGCGACACCGCGAGCCCGAGCCGGGCCGCCGCCGCGGCCGCGTAGAAGGCGCTGCCGCCGAGGCGCCAGGTGCCGTCGGGGAACTCGTCGCGGGCGACGTGCCCGATGGCGAGAAGGTCGGTGCCCGGACGCGCGTCGATGCCGAGAGCATCACCGGACCGGGCCGATGGCGCTCCGGCCAAGAACGGCCGTTCGCTCGTATCACCGCCGGGCGGCAGACCGGTAGGCTGCCCGCACGGTATGACCGGACGCGACGGCAGAAGCGCGGTGACGGCAGGCTCCGCCGCGTCGGCGGCGGACCACATCGTCGCCGCGCCGGTCCGCTACCGGATCCCGATCACGGGCAGGCTCGTCCTCGCCATCCTCGGCCCGTTCATCCTGGATCGTCTGCGGGCCCAGGTCGTCGCGGTCGCCCCGATCGCGATCTTCCTGCTCCTCTTCCAGCTCATCGCGCTACGCCTCAGCGTGGCGAATGCGGTCGGCATCAGCGCCGGCCTCGCGGTGGTCATCCTCGGGCTGATGCTCTTCATGGAGGGACTGCGCCTCGGCCTCATGCCTCTCGCCGAGAACATCGGCGCGACGCTGCCGCGCAAGGCCCGCATCCGGCTCATCCTCTCATTCGCGTTCCTGATCGGGCTCGGCGCCACGTACGCGGAGCCGGCGATCAGCACGCTCCGCGCCGCGGGCGCCGGCGTCCGGCCCACCGACGCGCCTTTGCTCTACGAGATGCTCGGCCGCAGCTCGTCCCTGCTGGTCCTTATGGTCGGCGTGGGCGTGGGCATCGCGACCGTGCTGGGCATCTACCGCTTCGCGCGGGGCTGGAGCCTCAAGGTCCTCCTCTATCCGTCGCTCTTGGCGTGCCTGCTCCTCACCGTCGTGGCGCAGCTCCACGAAGGGACGCGCAGCGTCATCGCGCTCGCGTGGGACACGGGCGCGGTCACGACCGGTCCGGTGACCGTTCCGCTCGTCCTCGCGCTCGGTCTCGGTGTGTCGGCGGTGCTGGGCCGCTCGGAGACCGGCATGAGCGGGTTCGGCATCGTGACGCTCGCCTCGCTCTGGCCGGTCGCGATGGTGCTCTCCATCTCCTTGCTCGTGTTCTACGCCGGCGGCGCGCAGCCGGCGGGGCTCGCGCCCGTGGTCGGCTTGGCGAGCGCGGCCGCGCCGGGGGCCGCGGACCTCATGCTCGTCTCGATCCAGGCCGCGCTCCAGGCGGTCATCCCCCTCGCGGCCTTCCTGCTCGTCATCCAGCGCGTCGTGCTGCGAGAGCGCGTGCGGCGCCTCGACCAGATCGTTCTCGGGCTCATCCTGTGCGTGATCGGCCTCGGCCTCTTCAACCTGGGCCTCAGCACCGGTCTCGTGACGCTCGGCCAGCAGGTGGGGACCAACGTCCCGAGCGCGTTCACGCCGCCGGTCGCGCTCTACGGCGAGGTCGGCGGCCGCTTCGTCACCATCGCCTTCGCCTTCGTCCTCGGCTACGGCGCGACGATGGCCGAGCCCGCGCTGAACGCGATGGGCCTGACCGTCGAAGAGGTGACGGCCGGCGCCTTCCGCAAGACGCTCCTCGTACAGGCCGTCGCGGTGGGCGTCGGGCTCGGGCTCGCGGCGGGGATCGCGAAGGTCATCTTCGACATCCCGGTCGCTTACCTGCTCATCCCGTCCTACGTCGCCCTGGCCGTCGTCACGGCCCTCTCGGACGAGAAGTACACGAACATCGGCTGGGACAGCGCCGGCGTGACCACCGGGCCCATCACCGTGCCGCTCGTGCTCGCGATGGGCCTCGGCATCGGCGGCTCGGTCGGAGCGTCCGACGGCTTCGGGATGCTCGCGCTCGCGTCGGTCGGACCGATACTCACGGTGCTCCTCTTCGGGCTCGTCGTCGCGCGGAGTGCGCGTCCCCAGGCGCCGGAGGGGCGATCCGCGGACGACGTCCCGTGGCGGCCGAGATGAAGACCGGCGGGGGCGGAGCGCGCCTCGTCGTCGGCGTCGTCCCGCGCGGAGAGGCCGACCGCCAGGTGGGCGCGGCCATCCGGGCGGGCGCGCAGGCCGTGACGGTCTTCGTGGGTCGCGGATACGGGCCGGAGCAGGAGGTCGGCGCATCCGGCCTGGTCGTCCGGGCGGAGAAAGAGGTCATCCTCACCGTTGTGGGGCCGGAGTTCGCTGGCCCGGTGGTCCGGGCGATGGCGGATGCGTCGAACGAGGTGTACGGACCCTCCGACCACATCGCCACGATGCCGGTCGCCGAGGTCATCGGGCTGCTCGAGGCGACCCGGGAGGAGCGAGGATGACGGACGGCGCTACGGGCGATGGCGGCCGCCGGATGATCGTGGCCATCGTCCAGCGCGGCAAGGCGGACCGGCCGATCAAGGCGGCGCTGAAGGCGGGAGCGGAGAGCGCCGTCGCCTTCTTCGGCCGCGGTATGGGGATCCGCGAGCGCCTCGGCCTTCTCGGCCTGGCCGTCGAGCCGGAGAAGGAGATCGTGATGATCGTCGTCCCCGAAGAGGACGCCGAAGGCGTCGTGCGCGCCATGGTGCGCGCCGGGGATCTCGATCAGCCGGGGGTCGGCTTCCTATTCGTGCTGCCTGTGGACGAGGTCGTGCGCCTCGGCCCCGCGGGCGGATCCCCGGCTACACGTTGAACAGCACATGAAGCACGGATCCCTCTTCGACGACCCAGGCTTTGCCTTCCTGTCTCGTCAGGCCCTGCCTCTTCGCCTCCGCCTCGCTCCCCGCTCGTAGGAGATCGTCCCACCGCACGACCTCGGCGCGGATGAAGCCGCGCTCGAGGTCGGAGTGGATGGCGCCCGCGGCCTGCTGAGCGGTCGAGCCCTTCGCCACGGTCCAGGCGCGGACCTCGTCCGGCCCGACGGTAAAGAAGGAGATGAGCCCGAGGAGGTCGTAGGCCGCGCGCACGATGCGCTCGAGCGCGGGCTCGGTGATGCCGGCCGCCTCGCGGAATGCCACGGCCTCTTCCGGGGGCAGCTCGGCGATCTCAGCCTCGAGCTTCGCGCACACCTGGACGACCGCCGTCTGCCGGTGTCGGGACGCGATCTCGCGGATCGGCGCGAGCACCGCGTCCGGAGCGGCCACGTCGGCCTCGTCGAGGTTCACGACGACGAGCTGCGGCATCAGCGTCAGGAAGCGGAAGCCGCGCAGGAGCTTCTCCTCCTCGGCGTCGAGCTCGAGATCCCGTAGCGGCCGCTCCGCGTCGAGCGCTTCGAGGCACCTGCCGAGCAGCGCGCGCTCGCGCTCCTTGGGCTCGCGGTCGCCCGCCTTCGCGCTCCTGATCTCCCCCTCGAGGCGCTCGAGCCGCTTCTCGATGACCGTGTGGTCGGCGATGGTGAGCTCGAGGTCGACCGTGGCGAGGTCGCGCGCCGGGTCGACGCTGCCCTCGGGGTGCGGGACCGAGGGGTCGCGGAACGCCCGCACCACGTGCAGGATCGCGTCGGAGGTCCGGAGGTCTCCCAGCTTCTTAGCGCTGATCCCCTCCCCCGCGCCGGCCCCCTTCGCGAGCCCGAGATCGCGCAGCGTGATCTCGGCGTAGGTCGTCTTCTTCGGCTTGAACAGCGGAACGAGCTTGTCCACCCGCCCGTCCGGGACCTTGGCGACTCCGACGTTCGTCTCCGCCTCCGCGCCCGCGAACGTCCCGGTCGGGACCTGCGCTCCGGTCAGGAGGTCGAACAGCGTCGTCTTGCCGGTGAAGGGCAGGCCAGTGATGGCGGATGAGAGCGAGGTCAGAGCGCGGTCTCCTCGACGGCCACGTCCTCGCGGAAGATCCGCCGCGCGACCGCGCGGAACCGGTCGGCCGGCCCGGTGGCGAAGACCCGGTGGCCGGGGGCGTCGCTCTTTGCGCGCAGGCCGTGCGAGTCGAGGACCTCGCGCACCGCGAGCGAGGTCGTCGTCGCCGAGTCCACGACGCGCACTCCCGCACCGGCGACGGCCGCGACCGCGGCGCGCAGCAGCGGGTAGTGCGTGCATCCCAGCAGCAGCGTGTCGACCCCGGGCGAGACGGCCGCCCCCTCGCTCACGAGCGGCGCCACGTACTCGCGCACCGCCTCGAGCGCCTCGGGGCTGTCGGCCTTGCCGGCCTCGACGAGGGGCACGAGCTTCGGGCAGGCCTTCTGGATGACGTCGACGAAGGGGTCGAGGTCGCGCACCGCCCGCACGTACGCGCCCGAGCGGACCGTCAGGGTCGTGGCCAGCACGCCGACGGCGCGGCGCTGGGTCGCCGAGATGGCCGCGGCCGCGCCCGGCCGGATCACGCCGATGATCGGCACGCGCGCCTCCTCACGCACGGTCTCGAGCGCCGCGGCGGTGGCCGTGTTGCAGGCAATGACGACGAGCTTGCAGTCCCGCGCCTCGAACCAGGCCATCGCCTCGCGGGTGAAGCGCACGACCTCCTCGCGATCGCGCTCGCCGTACGGCATCCGAGCCTCGTCGCCGAGGTAGATGGTCGGCTCGTCGGGGAGCTGCTTGCGGAGCTCGCGGAGCACCGTCAGCCCGCCGACCCCGGAGTCGAAGACGCCGATCGGCTGGTCGCGCCGGGCCATTCCCTTATCTGCGCTGCTGGGCTATGAGGACGGTGGCAAGCGCGCCGACCGCCTGCGAGATGGCGGCGGCAGGCGACGATATGACGAAGGGCTCCTGCTTGGCGACGGACTCGGCGACGAGCTTGCGATCCGTCGGGATCTCGGCGGCGACGGGCAGGCCGAGCGCATGCTCGAGACCGGCGCGCGACATCCCGGCGGTCTCGTCGGCGTGGTTGATCACCACCAGGATGGGCTTCTGCTTCCGGTAGCCGAGCATGTCGAACGTCTCGATCGCCGCGCGCGCGTTGGCGATCGCCGGACCGCCATACGTGACGACGAGCAGGATCGCCTTCGCCGCGTCGAGCAGGGCGAGCGTGTCGTCGGAGAGCCGCGGCGGCGTGTCCACGATCACGAACTCGTGCGACTCGGCGAGGATGCCGACCGCCTGGTGGAGGTCGGGTGCGTTGACGAGCTCGGCCTGCTCGGGCCGGGGCGGCGCGAGCAGGAAGTTGACGCCGCCGGGACCCTCCCAGAGGCTCTCCGGCAGGGCCATCTTCATGCCGCCGCCCGCCGGGACATCGATGAGCGAGCGCGCCTCGGGCGGGACCTGCAGGAGGTGGCGGACCCCGCCGAACTGCATGACGCCGTCGAGGACCGCGACCGTCGAGCCCTGCCGAC
>Ga0156286_1058_pt4 | contig 12057 bp, 10 predicted proteins | sample RifCSPlowO2_12_FD_107935 | JGI IMG/M metagenome (GOLD analysis project Ga0156286, IMG submission 107935) | Chloroflexi bacterium RIFCSPLOWO2_12_FULL_71_12 | reverse complement strand
GGAGCGCGGCTTCGAGGTCGTCGGGCGGCATCGGGAGCTCTTCCGCCATCGTGCGCACGGGGAAGGGCAGCACCGTCACTCGCATCCGGCCGGTCATGGCCGGCAGCGGCGGACCGACGTGCGTGATGGAGCGAGCCGCGATCTCCGCCGCGAGCGCGCGCGCCGGCCCGTCGTCGACGTCGTCGCGCGGCCCCTGGCCCGAGAAGCGCTCGCGCGCGACGGTCGCCCGGCGGATCGCCTCGCTCACCCGCGCGGGCGCGACGCTCTCGGCGATGGCGTCGGCGGCGGCGAGCTGCAGGTCGGCGCCGGTGGTGATCATGACGGCGTCTATGCCCGCCGTGATCGCGCGCGCGGCCATGCGTGTCGGCGACTCCTCGTCGCGAGCGCCCCGCATGTCCAGAGAGTCGGTGATCGTGAGCCCGTCGAAGCCGAGCTCGCCGCGGAGCACGTCGATGAGGATCGCCGGGGAAAAGGTGGCGATGTTCTCGGGGTCGAGGGCGGGATAGCGGACGTGCGCCGTCATGACCATGGACGCACCGGCCCGGATCGCCGCCCGGAAGGGTCCCAGCTCGCGCTCGCGCAGAACGGCGGCCTCGGCGGACACCTCGGGTGTCGCGAGATGCGAATCGACCGAGCTCGCGCCGTGTCCCGGGAAGTGCTTCGGGCTGGTCGCTACGCCCGCGCCCTCGGAGCCGCGCACCCAGGCGGCCGCGAACGCGGCCACCCGCTCGGGGTGATCGCCGAACGCGCGTATCCCGATGACCGGGTTGCGCGGCTCGCTGTTCACGTCGCAGACCGGCGCGTGGTTCACGGTGAAGCCGTCGGCCAGCAGACCCTCGGCCACCGCGCGCGCGGCGCGCTCCGCGTACGCGGGGTCGCCCGTCGCCCCGATGGCCATGGCGCTCGGGAAGACCGCGCGGTAGCCCACGCGCACGACCGGCCCGCCCTCCTGATCGAGCGCGACCGGGACGGGCGGGAGACTGCCGCGCCGTGCGGCCTCCGCCGCCTCGGCGAGCATCGCGCGCACCTGGGACTTCGAGCGGATGTTGCCGCGGTACGCGAAGAGGAGCAGCCCGCCGATCCGCCCGTCGCGGATCGCGTCGAGCAGAGGTCCTGGGACCTCGGGTCCGTCGAAGCCGGCCCAGACGAGCGCGCCGGGGCCGAGCTCTCGCCCCACGACCAGACCATACGGGAGCCGAGATCGCTCGCGAGTGCGCCTGGGAGCGCTGCGGCTATCGTCGCGGCGTGTCCGTCGCCGAGCCCGATACCGTCGTCGTGCCCCCCGGCGACGCACTCCTCGGCGATCCCGTGCGCACCGAGCACGTGAACGTCTTCGCCATCGCTCGGCGTCCCGTCACGAACGCGGAGTACGCGCGGTACCGGCCCGCGCACGCTCCCGCCGATGACGCGCCGGTGCGCGGCCTGTCGTGGGCTGACGCCGTGGGCTACTGCCGCTGGCTCACGACGAGCACCGGTCACATCTACCGCCTGCCGGACGAGCGCGAGTGGGAGAAGGCGGCCCGCGCCGGCGTGCTCGAGGAGCCCGGCCAGCTCGAGTGGACGAACTCCTGGGCCGAGGGCCGGGTCCTGCGCGGAGGCGAGGATCCCGCCAGGCGGCGTTATGCGGGTGACGACCTCGCCGAGGTCGGCTTCCGCGTCGTACGCGGCATGACCGGCCGCTGATGGCGTCGCGCTCTCGGAGAAGACCTGTCCCGACGATCATCGCGAGCGCGAACGGCGCCGGCGCTCTGCCGGAGGCCATGCGCATCCTGCGCCGAGGCGGCGGCGCTCTCGACGCGGTCGAGGCTGCGGCGCGCATCGTGGAGGCGGACCCTCGGGACACCAGCGTGGGACGAGGCGGCTGGCCGAACATGCTCGGCGTCGTCGAGGTGGACGCGTCGATCATGGACGGGCGCACCCGCCGGGCCGGCGCCGTCGCCGCGGTCCGTGGGTACCTCTATCCGATCTCGATCGCGCGCGCGGTGATGGAGCGCCTGCCGCACGCCCTGCTGGCGGGCGACGGCGCGATGCGCTTCGCGGAGGAGATCGGCGCCGAGCGGGCGCGGCTGCTGACCGCCTCCACGCGTCGGCTCTGGGTCGACTTCCTCCGGACCGCGCGCGAGACGCCGGCGTCGGTGGGCAAGCGGCGCGCGCTCGCGCCGCTCGTCAAGCGGACGGTCCGGCTCGAGCGGAAGGGCACGGTGAACTTCGTCGCCCTCGACCGCAAGGGACACATGGCCTCCGCGGTGTCGACGAGCGGCTGGGGCTACAAGTACCCGGGCCGCGTGGGCGACTCGCCGATCGTCGGCGCGGGCAACTACTGCGACGAGCGCTACGGCGGTGCGGCGTGCACCGGATTCGGCGAGCTGGCCATGCGCGCGCTTACGGCGAAGGGAGCCATCGACCGCCTGGCGTCCGGCGACGACCCGGGTCGAGTGGCGCGCGCCGCGATCCGCGAGGCGAACGCCTTCGAGCCGCGCGACCCGGCGCCGATGAACATCGTGGTCCTCGCCGCCGACGGCCGCTACGCCTCGGCGACGAACCGCGCGGGCCGGAAGTTCGCGGTCATGACCGCGGAGATGGCAGCCGCGCGGCTCGCGGCGCGAGCGGTGGTGCGTTAGCCCGGCGGCGTCTCCGCGCGCTCGGCCGCCCGGGCGCTGGCGGCGAGCTCGCGCGCGGGCTCCCGCAGCCGCTCGGCGAAGCGCGACAGCACGCCGACGATGGGCACGGCGAAGATGCCGCCCAGGATCCCCGCGGCCTGGATCGCGAAGAGCACCGCGAGCAGCGCGGCCACAGGCGAGATCCCGACGGCGGCGCCGCTGATGCGCGGCACGAGGAGGTTGTTCTCGAGCTGCTGGATGAGGATCGCCGCGGCGATCACCCACAGCACCAGTGGCCAGGGCTGGAAGACGGCCACGGCGGCGGCGACGGTGCCCGCGACGATGGGTCCGACGATCGGCACGAGCTCCAGGATCCCCGCGAGCACCCCCAGCAGCAGCGCGTGCCGGACGCCGAGCACCGAGTACGCGAGCATCGAGGCGACCCCGATGATCACCGCGAGGAGGAGCTGCGCGCGCACGTAGGCGCCGAAGACGTGTGCCAGGTCGTCCTCGATGTCCTCCGCCAGATCGCGACGCTGCTGTGGCACCCACCCGATGACCCACGAGCGGATGCGAGGCGCGCCCGACAGCAGGTACACCGCGAGGACGAAGACCAGGATCACGTCGACCACCGCCGTGACCACGCCCATTGCGATCCGGGCGGAGCCCCCGATCAGCTCGTTCGCGCGGTCCGCCACGAAGACGCCGGCCTGCGCGCGAAGCTCGCGGGGGATCTCGACGCCCGCGATGCTGAACGGCCGGTCGCTCCGGATCTCCTCCACGTACTGGGGCACGAGGGTGATGAGGTCGCGCGCCTCCCGGACGAGCGCGTTCGCGGTCAGGCCGATGAACAGCCCGACGGCCAAGAGCACCAGCAGGACCGCCGCGAGGATGGCGAGGGTTCGCCGGCGGACGAAGCGCTCTATGAGCTCGACGAGCGGCGCAAGCAGGAATGCCAGCACGATCCCGAAGAGGACGACGAAGAGCGCCTCGCGCACCGGCGTGAGGACGTCGCCGATGGCGCGCAGCGCGGCGACGACCGCGACGACGGCGCCGGCCGCGACCAGGACGTAGATCGGCCACCATCGCCAGGGCGGGGGGAGGGGCCGAGCGGCCATCAGAGCGCCGCCACCGCGGCCTCGATCCTCCTGGTGGCGTCGGCGGGGTCGGTCAGCGCGGCGAAGTACAGCGGCTCGCCGAACACGACCTCGACGTCGCCGCGGAACCCGCGGCCGTTCTTCCAGTCGGCGCGGTCGCCGCGGTCGAGCACGGAGGGCTTGTAGACCTTGAGCTTCATCGGCACCACCGGCGTAGCGCCCTCCACCGCGATGAGGCCGGTGCCCGCCTTGAACGGCTGCATCGGCCCGCCGACGGTGAGCTTCCCCTCGGGGTAGATGAGCACGGAGAACTTCCGGTCGAGCCGCGCGCCGAGGAGCTCCAGGCTGCGGCGGATCGCGCCCTCGCGCGCCAGCGGGAAGGCGTTCGCGAGGACCGCGGAGAACAGCCCGTTCAGGCGGTTCCCGAACACGTCGTCCGCCGCCGCGGCGACCGCGAGGCGCCAGCGCCACGCGAGCGGGATGGTGCTGAGGATGATCCCGTTGTCCCAGTGGAGGTTGTGGTTCGGCGCGAACATCACCGGACCCCGGAGGCCCTCCAGCTTCTCGTGCCCGCTCACCTTGACCTTGTAGAAGATGCGGACCAGCGGCCAGATGAGGGTCTGCTGCAGGAGCAGCCCGAAGGTCCGCACGAGCGGGTGCAGCGGCCAGCCGAAGATCCCGGTGTCGCGCTTCACGTCGCGCGCCGCCGCGACCATGTGCTCGATCTGGCCGACGGTCGCGTGCGGCTCGACCGCGGCGTCGTCGATGTAGGTGCCGAGCTCCTCTTCTATGACCCCGAGCAGCTCGACGCGGCCGAGCGAGTCGAGCCCGAGATCGGCCGAGAGCTGCGCGCCGGGGCGGACGACGTCCGCGGGGACCCCGGCCACCTGGGCGACGATGCGCTCGACGTCCGTGACCTCGCGCGCGGGGGCCGCTCCGGGGGCCGGGCGGGCCGGCTCGGCGCGGCCCATCTCGAGCAGTCGCTCGACGACGAGCCGCTTCTTCACCTTCTGCGTCGGGGTGGTGGGGAAGTCCTCGTCGGGCCAGACGGTCCAGCCGCGGATCTGCTGGCTCCCCGAGAGCCTCGCGTTCGCGTCGCGGGCGATCTGGCGGACGGCATCGTCGTCCTTCAGGAGGAAGACGGCGTGGACCTGCACCTCCTCGCCGGGCCGCTGGAGGCCGACGACCGTGGCGATGACCGGGCGCTGCGGAGAGGCCGCCGCCTGGACGCGCGGGTCCGCCGCGAGGACGTTCTCGATGTCCTCGGGGTACACGTTCAGCCCGTCGGCGAGGACGATGATGTCCTTCTTGCGGCCGCGCAGCCACAGGAAGCCGTCCCCGTCGAACTCCCCGAGGTCGCCGGTGTGGTACCAGCCGTCCGGGTCCAGGACCGCGCGCGTGGCCTCCTCGTTCTCCCAGTAGCCCTTGAAGACGTTCGGGCCCTTCACCAGGACCTCGCCGTCCCCGGCGACGCGCACCTGCACGCCCGGGAGCGGAACGCCCACGGACCCGAGCCGGTTCTTGTCGATGCGGTTGAAGGTCACGGCCGGCGCGCACTCGGTGGTCCCGTAGCCCTGGAGCACGTCCACGCCGAGCTCGCTCCAGGCGCGGCCGAGGGCCGGGTCGAGCGCGGCGCCGCCCGAAACGATGTAGCGGAAGCGGCCGCCGAAGCGCTTGTGCACCGACGTGAACAGGAGCCGCCGCAGCGCGTTCGGCACGCGCCGGGCGATGCGCCGCAGCTTGGCGAAGAGCTCCGCCTTGCCCTGCGCCTCCGCCTGCCGCTCGATCGCCAGCAGCAGCGACCGGACCACGGCCGGCGTGATGAGGATCATCGAGACCTTGCGCTCGGCGAAGGTGCGGCGCACGACCGACGGCTGCCGGCTCGTCGGGTACACGACCGACGCGCCCGCGAGGAGCACGGTCCAGAACCCCGCGAGCTGCTCGAACATGTGCGAGAGCGGGATGAAGGACAGCAGGCGCTGCTTCGGCCCGATCGGGAAGATCTGCGTCGCCGCCTGCGCGTTCGAGAGGATGTTGCGGTGACTGAGCATCGCGCCCTTCGGGTCGCCGGTCGTGCCCGAGGTGAAGACGATCTCCGCCAGGTCGTCCGGGAGCACGTCCGCGCCGGGGAGCGGTGCGAGGGTGCGGCTGCGGTCGGGCAGCGCCTCCATCTCGTGCAGCGGCAGGCCGAGCGCCCGTGCGCGCACGATGGTCTGCGACGAGACGATCGCCGCGCTCGCGCGCGTGCGCTCCGCGATGCGCTCTGCGAAGTCCGGCAGCGAGTTCAGGTCGAGCGGCACGAGGATCGCTCCCGCATGGAGCGCGCCGAGGAACGCGATGCAGTACTCGGGACGGTTCACGCCCCAGATGATCACGCGGTCGCCCTTGCGGATCCCCGCGTCCGCGAAGTAGCGGGCGATCCTCGGCACGACGTCGGCCAGGTCCCGGTAGGTCCAGGCGCGCGTCCGGAAGCCGGGCTTGATGAGGAAGGCGGCCTTGTCGGCGAAACGGCTGGCTGACGCGGGCAGGATCTCGTTCAGCGTATCCATGCGTCTTGCGGCCTCAGCCCGAGACCGCTCCCTCCCTCTCCGCCCGCTTTTCGCGCGCGGCCTTCGGCCCGCGCATCGCTCCGCTCATCTATGTCCCGCTCGTCGCGGCGGAGCCGCTCCTCGCTCGTTCTGCCAAGGCTCGGAGCGCCTCGCGCCCGCCATGACGCAACGTGGGGTAATGCGCGAAGCAGATCGTGTCAATGTCCAGCTCCGCGAGGCGCGCGATCGACCTCCGGGCGAGCGCCATGTCCTCCGTGAAGACGTAGCTCGGCAGCGCGACCTGTCCGCGCAGCACCTGGAGCACGTCCCCGACGATGAGGAGGCGGTGCGCCGGCACATGGAGGCACACGCTCCCGGGAGTGTGTCCCGGCGTGTGCACGACCTCGAGGCCGCCGAGCCCCGGGAGGACGGCCCCGTCATCGAGCGGCTTCGCGTCCTCGGGGCCTCGAGTGAGCGCGGCGACGAACGCGGATGGGCGAAGCTCCCGGAGCGCCTCGCGCATGCCGATGCGCAGGCGGACCACGTCGGCCTCGTGCATGAGCACCTGCGCGCCGGTCATCGCGGCGATCTCGCGCACCCCGCCGATGTGGTCGGGATGCCCGTGGGTGCACACGATCCGCGTGACCTCGCCGACGGTCCGGCCGATCCCCTCGACGTGGCGGCGGAGGAGCGGCCCGGACCCCTGGAGGCCGGCGTCGATGAGCGTGATCTCGTCCTCGACGACCAGGTACGCCCTCGCGCCCAGCAGGCGGACGGAGTGCAGACCCGGAACGATCTCCATATCCGGCCGAGCGTACGCGCCCGCTAGGAGGAGACGGTCCGCCAGAGCAGGTTCGCGACGCTGAGGATCAGCAGCACGACGATCGCCTGACGGAAGCGCCCCGCGCTGATGCGGCCGCGCAGCTCGATGCCGGCGATGAGCCCGATGAGGGTCGGGACGAGGCCGAGGACCCCGAGCGCGAGCAGCTCGGGGGTGAGCAGGCCGTACGCCAGGAACCCGCCGATCTGCACCACCGAGTTGAGCTGGAAGAGCGCCGCCAGCACGACGACGAAGTCGGCCGACAAGAGGCGCCGCGTGTGGAAGTAGCCGCCGACGATGGGGCTCGCGATCGATGTCGAGCCCTGCAGCAGGCCGCCGACGAGGCCGACGAGCGGCCCGGCCACCTTCATCCGGCGCGCGTCCGGATCCGACCCGAGCAGCCGTTCCCCGCGCAGGAGGAAGACCGCGACCATCGCCGAGATGACCACCGCGAAGATCCGCTGATCGAGCTGCGCCAGGAGGGACACGCCGGCGACCGTGCCGATGGCGCCCGCGAGAAGGATGGGCGCGATCGTCCCCAGGAGCCTGGGGACCCGCCGCCAGCCGGTGACCAGCAGGAGAGTGTTCGCGACGAGGATGGGCACCGCGATGATGACGACCGCGGCGCGCGGTCCGAAGATCCCGGCAAGGACCGGCGTCGCGACGAGCGGCAGGCCCATCCCGGCGAGGCCCTTCGCGGATCCGGCGACGGCGAGGCCCAGCACCACGATCGCCAGGTCGACGAAGCTCACGCGGACGGTCGAGCCGGCTCGCTCTCCTCGACCAGCGTCCGCCAGTCCACGCGGTGCAGGCGCTCGCTCGCGATGAACTCGCGGCCGACCTTCGCGACGTCCCGGCCTTCGACCTGGACGATGTCGGCCGTGTGATCGAACGTCGTGCCGTGGACGAGAGCGGATCCGACGCCGTACACGTCCACGGGCACGCCGAGCTCCTCGAAGCGGCGGATCTTCTCGGCGTTGAACCCTCCGGAGGCGACGATCTTCACGTGCTGGTAGCCGCCGCGGTCGAGGGCCTCGCGGACCAGCTCCACCAGGCGCGGGGTAACGCCGCGGACCTCGGGCTGCGCGCGACCCTGATGCTCCGCCAGTTCACGGACGATCGCGAGGTCGACCATCGACTCGCTCGTGTCGAGGCGCACGCCCCAGAGGCGCCCGCCGAGCGCGTGCGCGACGCCCAGCGACGTGTTCACGACGTCGTTCTGGAAATCGACGAGCGCGGTCACGTTCACGTGGCCCTCCGGCGTGCCGGGCGCGGTCAGGTGACCGACCGGCTCCGGCGAGCGGTTGATGTGCTCGTCGAACTTCAGCGTCGCGAGCGTCGTGTCGCCGCCGTAGACGGCGATGAGCGCGTGGGGGATCGTCCCGAGGCCCTTGCTGCCCCACCACTCGCCCTGCTCGTCGGTCGAGACGCCCATCGCGCCGCCGATGTACGCCGCGTACCCCGATCCCGCCTGTCCCTCCTGGGCCTGGTGCCGCGCGCCGAACATGATCACGGGCTTGCCGCGCGCCGCCGCGACGACGTCGCGCGTGTTCGTCGCGATCTTGGTCCCCTCGGTCAGCGCGCCGAGATAGATCGTCTCGAGATGCGCGAACGCGGCGTACTCCCCCGTGATGCGCATGACCGGCTCGTATTCGGTCGCGATCTCGCCGTCGTACAGCGAGTCCACTTGGAGCTCCTGCCAGGCGGGCTCCCACAAGGTCGAGAGCTCCCGCGAGATCTCGAACACCTCGCGCGCGACGGGCTCGTACGACGCCCAGTCGAGGCGGGGGAGCTCGAGCCAGGACGAGTAGAGGCGCTGCTCCGACGCCAGGTACCGCTCGAACAGGCGCTGCGCCCGCATGCGGTCGCGGTAGCGCCCCGCACCGACGTGCAGGATCGCGAGGACCTGGTCGGTCCCGACGATGACCGCGCTCGAGTGCTTCTGGAACAGCTGCATCGTCGCGCGGCCGCGGCGGCCGTCCTTCTCGAGGATGTACTTGGTGCGGCCGAAGTAGATGTCGCTCTTGTAGCCCGCCCGGATCTTCTCGATCGGGAGGCGGAAGACGTGCGGGCGCAGCCGCTGGGTGACGATCACTCGCCGGGTCCCCCCGGGAGGGTCATCAAAACATCGCCTGCAGCATGCCGCCGTCCACCTGCAGCGACACGCCGGTGATGTAGGAGGCGCGCTCGGACGCCAGGAACACGGCGGCCGCGGCGAACTCCTTCGGGTCGCCGTAGCGGCCGAGCGGGATCACGCCCGAGGTCTCCCACTCCTTCTGGACCTCCTCGAGGGACTTCCCCGTGCGCTTCGCCGTATCGGTGTCGAGCTGCACGATGCGGTCCGTCTTGATGCGGCCCGGCTGGATCGCGTTCACCCGGATCCCGTCCTTCGCCAGGTCCTTCGACAGCGTCTTCAGCATCCCGTGCACCGCGGCGCGCAGCGCGTTCGACAGGATGAGGTTGAGGTACTGCGTCGGCTGCCGCACCGACGTGGACGTCGAATAGAGGATGTTGCCCTTCGTCTTCTTGAGCTCGGGCAGCGCCAGGCGCGTCAGCCGCACCGCCGACTGCAGCGTCAGCTGGTAGGCCTTGTCCCAGGTCTCCTCGGTCAGCTCCTCGAACCGCCCGGGAGGCGGCCCGCCGGCGTTCACGACGAGCACGTCGATCCGCCCGAGCTTCTCGAGCGCCGACGACACGAACGTCTCGCAGCCCTTCGCGCTCGAGAGGTCGGCCACGATGGGGATGGTCTCCGCGCCGGTCGCCTTCGCGATCTCCGACGCGGCCGCGCGGATCGCGTCTTGCTCGCGGCTGCACATCGCGACCTTGGCACCCTCGCGCGCGAACTCCTCCGCCATGGCCCGTCCGAGCCCCTTGCTGGCCGCCGCGACGAGAACGACCTTGCCCTTCAGTCCCAGATCCATCGGTGCCTCCCTGCGCTACTGCCCCCATTGTCATTGCCTGTGCGGTCGGCGCACCGCGGTACCCGACGCGGCTCGCGGCGCGCGCCCGCTCCGGCTTGAGGAACCCCCCGCCCAGGCACCCGCTATCGCGGGTGCCAAAGGCGGTCCCACCCCTCAGTCGCCATCGCGTGCGCGCATCCGCATTCGCCGCGTCATCCACGGTGCGCCTCCCTGAGCTCGGCGAGGCGGCCGATCGCAGGGAGGAAGGGACCCGCGAGCACGATCGACACCCGAGAAGCCGGACGGCCTCGCCTGGCCTAGGCCTACATTCAGGCTATGGAGTGGCTGTGGGTCCTGATCCTCGCCGTCATCTTGTTCGGCCCCATCGTGTGGGTCTTCATCCGGGGTCGTCGGTACGCGGCCCCGCCCCGAGAGGACGCGCACGGTGCCTCCGGCTACGGCGCCGTCATGCGGGACAAGGCAGATATCGAGTCGATCGGTGGGTCACCGGGTTCGGGAGCCTAGAGGCCTCGGGTCAGACCAGGCCGAGGGCCAGAAGCACGAGCAGCAGGGCAACGAGCGCGAGCCGGTAGGGCACGAACCACCCCAGCGAGCGGGTGCGCAGGAAGCGCATCAGGAACGCGATCGCGGCGACGCCGGACAGGAACGAGGAGACGATCCCGACGACGACGATGTCCGGCTGGGCGAGCATCGGGGCGGCACCCTCGTCGAGCAGCGTCTTCGCGGCGGCGCCGGCGATCACTGGCGCCGAGAGCAGGAAGCTGAAGCGCGTCGCCTCGACGCGGGTCAGGCCGAGCGCTAGACCGGCCGAGATCGTGATGCCCGACCGCGAGATGCCCGGGAAGAGGGCGATCGCCTGCGCGATGCCGACCAGCACCGCGTCCATCGCGCCGGCGCTCGACATGCCGCGCCGCTGCGTTGCGACACGCTCGACGGCGAGGAAGACGATCGATCCGATGACGAGGGTCACGACGATGACCGGGATCTGGCGCAGGCTCGGCTCGGCGTCCTCGAGGGCCAGGCCCGCGATCACCGCCGGCACGGTGCCGACGGCCAGGATCAGCGGCAGCCGCCAGCGTCCGGCGAAGAGGCCGCGCAGCAGCTGGAGCCAGGTCTCGAAGAAGTAGATGAGGACCGCGGCCAGGGTCCCGAGATGGACGGCGACGTCGAACGGCAGGCCGAAGCGCACGGGATCCGCGCCCAGGAGGCGCTGACCGAGCACGAGGTGGGCGTGCGAGCTCACCGGGAGGAACTCGGTGAGGCCCTGGACGACGCCGAGGACCACGGCGATCAGGACGTCAGGCATGCTCGCCGAGGGTACGGGTCAGCGAAGTGCGGCGTCCGCGGAGCGGATGGCGTCGTGAGCGTCGGACTCGAAGCGGATCGCGGTCTCGAGCAGGTTCGCCCAGGCGCGGCGCTGGCCGCCCTCGACGAAGCGCGCGGCGATCTGCGGGTCGAACGGTCCGACGCCGGCCTTCTCGGCCGCGTCGACGACGTGGCCATACGCCTCGGCCGCGCGCAGGAGGTCGGCCCCGATGCGCGGCTCGACCGAGCCGCGCGCGGCGCGCAGGTATCGCGCCGCGGCGCGCCGCTTGTCGGCCAGGATCGTGCGCATCACGTGGTCGGCGAACGCGGCGGTCCCGCCGTGGCGCGGATCGGTCCAGCGCGCCTCGTCGCGTAGCGCCGCGAGCCACGTTGCCAGGGCACGCCCGCTCTCGTCGGCCGCCGAGGCCGCGACGGCGATGGCGTCGCGCACGAGCCGGTCGCGCGCCGGTCGCTCGGCGGGGTCGAGGAAGACCGGCTCGCCGTGGCCCTCCCCGGCGAAGGCGTCCCAGCCGATGCGCGTCGGCTCCTCGCCCCGATCGAAGTAGGTCCGCACGAGGAACGTCGGCTCCGGCGCCGCGCCGTCCGTGCGCGAGCCGCGGTCGTACCCGACGATGAGGCCGAACTCCGCCGGGCCGACGGCGCCGCGGATGAGCGGCGGCAGCTTGGCGTCGATGGCCTCGACGACCCGCTCGAACACGAGCTCGCGCATCTCGTCGTCGAACGGCGGCGTGACCCGGTCGACCTGGACGCCGGCGGCGCGCGCGG
>Ga0156286_1004_pt3 | contig 12331 bp, 12 predicted proteins | sample RifCSPlowO2_12_FD_107935 | JGI IMG/M metagenome (GOLD analysis project Ga0156286, IMG submission 107935) | Chloroflexi bacterium RIFCSPLOWO2_12_FULL_71_12 | reverse complement strand
GCACTTCGGCGCGCTCGAGCCGTACGAAGGCATGACCGCGTTCGCGAAGAAGCGCAAGGCCGACCGCGTCGGGGTTCGCGAGCGCGCCGCGTCCGGCGGGTCGAGCGAGCTCCTCTGGGGCCCCAACGCGCGGACGTGCCCCGCGTGTGGCACGGAGGGCCTGCCCGACGCGTTCGCCTTCTGCGGCCGCTGCGGCGCGCCCGTGCCGCGCGCCTCGACCGCGTAGCCGGGGAGCTGGTGCGCGCGCTCGAGCGGACCGAGCCCGCGGCGGGCCAGGCGCTCGAGCTGCTCGGGCGCGTCGCCCTCGTGACCGGCGGGTCGAGAGGCATCGGCCGCGCCATCGCCGCCGAGCTCGCGCGCCGGGGCGCCGACATCGTCTTCACCTTCCGGCGGGACGACGAAGCGGCCCGCTCCACCATCGGCGTCATCGAATCGGTGGGCCGGCTGGCGGTGGCCCAGCGCGTGGACGTGCGCGATCCGGAGGCGCCGGCACGGGTGGTCGAGGCGTGCCGGGACCTCTTCGGTCGCCTCGACGTCCTGGTGAACAACGCCGGCGTCGCGCGCGACGCGGTCGTCTGGAAGATGACGGACGAAGCCTGGGACGAGGTCATCGCCACCGACCTCACCGCGGCTTTCCGCTTCATCCGCGGCGCCGTCCCGCTCATGCGCGCCGGTGGTGGCGGGCGCATCGTGAGCATCGCCTCGATAAACGGCCTGCGCGGGAAGTTCGGCCAGGCGAACTACAGCGCAGCGAAGGCCGGGCTGATCGGGCTCACCCGCGCCGTCGCGCGCGAGGTCGGCGCGTTCGGGATCACCGCGAACGTCGTCGCGCCGGGGATGATCGAGACCGCCATGGCGAGCGAGCTCCCTCCGCAGGTGCGCCAGCGCGCGATCGACGAGACCGTCGTCGGGCACCTGGGGGCGCCCGAGGACGTCGCCGCGACGGTGGCGTTCCTGGCCGGCCCGGGCGCGCGGCACATCACCGGCGCCGTCCTCTCCGTGGACGGCGGGCAGCGGATGTGACCTTCGTCACGCACCGGGGCGTGGTCCGCTCGCATGAGCTCGATCACATGGGGCACATGAACGTCGTCGCGTACGCGGCGAAGTTCGACGAGGGGACCTGGAGCTTCTTCAACGACATCGGGCTCACGCCTTCGTACCTGCGGTCGTCGGGGAAGGCGACCGCCGCCGTCCGATACGAGATCGCCTACGAGCGCGAGCTGCTCGCCGGCGACGTGGTGACGGTCCGCACGCGCCTCACGAAGCTCGGGCGCACCAGCTTCGCGTTCCGGCACGAGATGTGGAACGGCGAGACCGGCGACCGCGTCGCCACCGCCGACGTCACCGGCGTGCTCATCGATCGGGCCGGCCGGCGGCCCGTCGCGTGGCCGGAGGACCTGGCCGAGCGGCTCCGCGCGCTCATCGGCTGACCGCCGCGGCGGAGCGCGCTTCGCGGCGCGCGCCGAGGTACGCCTCGCGCACTTCGGGGTCCTCGCCCAACTGGCAGGCCGTCCCCTCCTTCACCACGCGCCCGACCTCGAGGACGTAGCCCCGCGTGCTCACCTCGAGCCCCGCGCGCGCGTTCTGCTCGACCAGCAGCACGGCGCAGCCCTGCTCGGGCAGGCCCGCGATGACACGGCAGATCTCGCGCACCATGAGCGGCGCGAGACCGAGGCTCGGCTCGTCGAGGAGGAGGATGCGCGGGCGCGACATGAGGCCCCGGCCGATGGCCAGCATCTGCTGCTCGCCGCCGGATAGCGACCCGGCGATCTGCTCGCCCCGGCCCCGCAGCTGCGGGAACAGCAGGAGCACGCGTTCGAGGTCGAGGTCGATGGCTGCGCGCGGCTCGCGGCCGAAGCGCACGTGAGCGCCCAGGAGGAGGTTCTCGAGCACCGTCATCGACCCGAAGATGCGGCGGCGCTCGGGGACGTGGGCGAGGCCGCGCCGCACGAGGCGCTCGGCCGGCCACCCGGTGACGTCGACCCCGTCGACCCGGACGCGCCCGGACCTCGGGCGGAGGAGGCCGCTGGCGACCGCTAGCAGGGTGCTCTTCCCGGCCCCGTTCGCGCCCAGCAGCGCGACGACCTCGCCCTCGCGGACCGAGAGGTCCACGTCCCGCAGCACCGTGAGCCCCCCGTAGCCGGCGGTGACACCGTCCAGGCGCAGCATCTCGTCCATCACGCGACCCCGAGGTACGCGGCGATCACGCGCTCGTCGCCGCGCACCGCGTCCGGCGGCAGGTCGGCGATCTTCACGCCCTGGTCGAGCACCACGACGCGGTCGGCGACGCCGAGGGCCAGCTCGAGGTCGTGCTCGACGAGGAGCACCGTGACGCCGACGTCGCGCAGCCCGCAGAGGCGCTCGGCGAGCGCGGTGCGCTCGGGGGTGGACAGGCCGGCCGCGGGCTCGTCGAGGAGCAGCAGCATGGGCTCCGTCGCGAGCGCCCGGGCCAGCTCGAGCAGCCGGCGCTGGCCGAAGGGCAGCGCGTCCGGGTGGTCCCGGGCCCGCCGCGCCAGGCCGACGGTCTCGAGGAAGCGGTCCGCGTCACCGCGCGGCACCGCTCCCTTCCCGCGGGCCTCGCGCGCGACGAGGACGTTGTCGAGCGCGCTCAGGCTCCCGAACAGCTGCAGGTCCTGGAACGTCCTGGTGAGCCCGGCGCGGGCCGCCCGGTGCGGCCGGCCCGGCAGCGGCCGGCCGCGGAACAGCACCTGGCCCCGGGTCGGGGGGAGGACGCACGACAGGACGTTGAGCAGCGTCGTCTTCCCCGCGCCGTTCGGGCCGATGAGCGCCACGATCTCGCCCTCCCGGACGGCCAGGTCGACGTCGCGAAGCGCGACGACGCCCCCGAACTCGCGCCACACGCCGCGGGCCTCGACGACGGCCGGCTCAGCCGGCATGCAGGGGCTCCTCCGCGGTCGCCGGAGCGGCGCGAAGGGACCGCGCGCGCCCGAGGCCGGCGGCGGCCAGGCCGACGAGCCCGGTCGGGCGCAGCAGGACCATCGCGGCCAGGGCCACGCCGAACAGCACGAGCTCGAGCTCTCCGGACGAGCCGGGCAGCCACTCCGGGAGGCTGCGGCGGAGCGTCTCGGTGAGCACCACGAGCGTGAACGCGCCGACCATGCCGCCCCACACGCTGGCCAGGCCGCCGACGACGGCCATGACGAGGAGCTCGAGCGAGAAGATGAATCCGAATGGCTGTGGCGAGAGGAACGTGACGTAGTTCGCGTAGAGGGCTCCGGCGAGCCCGGCGTAGGCGCCGGAGAGCGTGAAGACGCGCAGCTTCCAGTCCGCGGTGTGCAGGCCGAGCAGCTCCGACGCGACCTCGCTGTCGCCGATCGCGCGCAGCGCGCGGCCCGGGCTCGATCGCACGAGCCAGAGCGACAGCGCGAGGACCGCGAGCGCGGCGAGCCACACCAGGTAGAGGGAGGCGGTCTCGCCTCCCGCGATGGGGAGCGGCAGGGTGGCGGTCGGGATGGAGCCGAACCCGGACGGGCCGCGGGTGAGGTCGACCCACTCGTTCAGGACGACCTGGAAGACGATGCCCAGGCCGAGCGTGGCCATCGCCAGGTAGTGGCCGTGCAGGCGCAGCACCGGGCGGCCCACGACGTACGCGACCGCCATCGCGGCGAGGGCGCCAGCCGGGATCGTGAGCCATGGCGAGATGCCCGCGCGCGTCGCGAGCAGCCCCGACACGTACGCGCCGAGGCCGAAGAAGGCGGCATGGCCCAGCGAGACCTGCCGCGCGAGGCCGACGAGGAGGACCAGCCCGATGGTGGCGATGCCGTAGAGGCCGGTGCTGATGAGGATCGAGAGCTGGTAGCCGCTCGCGACGAGCGGCGCGAGCGCGATCAGCGCGGCGAGGACGCCGACGGCGGTGACGTCGCCCCTGGTCATCGCCGGCGCACCTAGATCCTTCCGCGAGCGAACGATCCGCGGAAGATGCCGCCGGGTCGCAGCAGCATGACGGCGATGAGCACGACGAACGCGAGCGCGTCCTTGTAGCCCGACGAGATCGGCGTGGCGAACGCCTCGAGGAGCCCGAGGAGAAGCCCGCCGGCCACCGCGCCCGGGGCGCTGGCGAGGCCGCCGATGACCGCTCCGACGAAGCCCTTCAGGCCGAGCATGAGGCCCATGTCGTAGCTGGCGAAGGTGATGGGCGCGAGGACGACCCCGCCGATCGCACCCACGGCGCCGGAGAGCGTGAGCGATACGAGGCCCATGCGGCGCGGGTCGACGCCGACGAGGCGCGCGGCGACGAGGTCCGCGGCGCAGGCTCGGAGCGCGCGTCCGGTCGCCGTGCGCTGGAAGAGGAACCACACGAGCGCGAGCACGATCGCGGTGGTCGCGACGATCCATACCGTCTGGCGGTTCACGGCCGCGCCCGCCAGGTCCAGCGACGGACCCGGCGTGAAGGCGGGGACGGTGAAGGGATCGGTGCCCCAGGCGATGAGCGCCATGCCGCGGATCGCCGTGGCGGCTCCGATCGTGATCATGATCAGTCCGAGTGGCGAGAGGCGTCCGAGCGCCGGCCGCAGGCCGAGCTCGTGGAGGGCCGCGCCGGCCAGGGCCGCTCCCGCGACCGCGAGCACCGCGGCGAGCGGGAGCGGCATGCCGGCATGGACGAGCTGCGCGGCGATCATGGCGCCGAGCATCACGAACTCGCCCTGCGCGAAGTTGATGGCGCCGGTGACCGCGAAGACCGTCACGAAGCCGAGCGCGACGAGCGCGTAGATGCTGCCCAGGGCGATGCCTGTCGCCGCGTACTGCAGCAGGTCGCTCATCGTGTGGCTCGTCGGTCATGCGTCATTCGGCTGGCTTCCAGGTGCCGCCGTCGATCTTGACCATCGTGACGGCCCTGTTGTCGAGTCCGTTGTGGTCCGTGGCGCTGAAGTCGAAGACGCCGGTGACGCCGACGAAGTTGCGGATCTTCTCGATCTCGTCGCGGATCTTCGCCGAGTCGGGACCCGCCTTCTCCATCGCCTTCACCGCGATCCAGAACGCGTCCCACGCGTGGCCGCCGAACGTCGTCGGCAGCTTCCCGTAGGCCGTCTTGTATGCAGCGGTGTAGTCGACAAGGACCGTCTTCTGTGGATCGCTGTCGGGGAGCGAGCTCGCGACGAGGAGCTTCCCGACGGGGAAGATGACGCCGTTCGCTGACGGCCCAGCGAGGTCGATGAAGGTCTGGTTGCCGATGCCGTGGCTCTGGAAGACCGGCAGCTTCAGTCCGAGGTCGAACGCGTTCTTGGTCACGGTCGATGCCGCCGGTGGGATGGCCCAGATCTGGAGGCAGTCCGCGCCGGACGCGCGGATCTTGGTGAGCTGCGCGGTCATGTCCGTGTCGGTCGCGCCGAAGCGCTCGTCCGCGACGACGGTCACGCCGTACTTGGGGGCGAGACGCTGGAGCTCGGCGCGGCCGCTGTCGCCAAAGGCGTTGTTCACGCTGATCCAGGCGAGCTTGGTGTGGCCGGCCTTCTTGTGGTAGGCGAGCGCGTTCTCCATGATCAGGCTGTCGCTCTGCGGGGTCTTGAAGACCCACTTCCGGTCCGCGACCGGCTCGACGATCTTGAAGCTGGCAGCCGCCGAGATGAGCGGGATCTGCGCCTTCTGTGTCGTGTCGACGATCGCCAGCGTCGTGCCGCTCTGGCTCGGCCCGATGATGACCGGGACCTTGTCCTCTTCGATGAGGCGCTTCGCGACGAGCACGCTCTGGCTTTCCTGGCTCTGGTTGTCGTAGAAGACGACCTCGACCTTGTGCATGAGGCCGTCGGGTCCCTTGATCCCGCCCTTGGCGTTCAGCTCGGCCTCGAGCATCTTCACCGTGTCGCGCTCGGGGACCCCGAGCGACGAGGCGGGTCCGGTGGCGTCGAATATCGCTCCGATCTTGTAGGTCGCTCCGGGGGCCGCCGTACCGCCGCACGCGGCCAGCATCAGCCCGAGGATCGACGCGGATACCGCAAGCATTCGTGGATGCATGACCCCTTCTCCTTTCGCCCGCGTGGTCGCCTCGGGGGTGAGGCCCCGGCCGTGCTACATGGCCATCGCCTCCCTTGCCGCCCCGATGTGCGGTGTGGCCAGCCGGCTGCCCGCGTGCAGCGCGGCTAGTGCGAGCGCGACCGAGCCGCCGGGCGGGCGCGCCGAGATGGCGGCCTCCACGGCCTCGATGGGGACGACCCCGGTCGTCTCGACGAAGGCTCCGAGGGCGACGAGGTTCGCACCGGGACCGTTCCCGACCGTCGCCCGGGCGGTGGCCGTGATCGGCAGGATGGCGCACACGGTCCCGGGGACGGCGTCGTCCCCGGAGCTGTCGGCGATGAGGAGGCCACCCGGGCGCAGCTCCGGCAGGTAGCGGTCGCGGCCGCTGGCGCTGAGGGCGACGAGGACGTCGAGCGCCGACGCGATCGGGTAGGCGATCTCCTCGTCGCTGACGATGACGTCCGCCTTGCTCGCTCCGCCGCGCGACTCCGGTCCGTACGACTGCGAGAAGGTCGCGTTCCGGCCGGCCCGCACGGCGGCGTCGGCGAGGAGGAGCGCGGCGGCGGCCACACCCTGGCCGCCCCTGCCGGCGAACCGGATGCGCAGCTCGCTCACGTCGCCTGGACCTCGAGAGCCGGAGGCCGCTGGTGCAGCACGCCGAGCTGGATCTCCGGCCGCGGCCCGATCACCCGCGAGCGCTGGGCCTGGAGCATGTCCGGCCCCCGGCCGAGGGCGTTGTAGCGCCCGTAGAACTCCGGGCAGTCGGAGAGGATCTCGACGAAGGAGAACCCCGAGTGGGCGATGGCGCCCGCGATGACGTCGTCGAGCGCGAGCGGCAGCGAGGTCGCTCCGCGGGCCACGTAGCTCGCGCCGGCCGCCTCGACGAGCCGGCAGGCGTCGAAGCTGGGCTCGCGCGCGCCGCCAGGGGTCGTCGTGCTGCGCGAGCCGGGCGCGGCGGTGGGGGCCGCCTGCCCCCCGGTCATCCCGTACGTGGCGTTGTTCAGCAGCAGGCAGGTGAGGTCCACGTCGCGCCGCGCCGCGTGGATGAGATGGTTCCCGCCGATGCCCAGCCCGTCGCCGTCGCCGGTGACGACGATGACCTCGAGCTCGGGTCGCGCCAGCTTGATCCCGGTCGCGAAGGTGAGCGCGCGGCCGTGGGTCGTGTGCACCGTGCGGAGATCGACGTAGCCCACCATGCGGCTCGAGCAGCCGATCCCGCCGACGAGGACGATCCGGTCGAGCGGGATGGTGCCGCGGTCGATCACGCGGAGCAGCGACCGCAGGGCGATGCCGTGCCCGCAGCCGGGGCAGAGGATGTGCGGCATGAGGTCCTGACGGAGGTACTGCCGGAGGTCGCTCACGCGACCACCCGCTCGCCGTCCGTGACGCGCACCGCCGCGGCCACGATCTCCTCGGGCGCGATGGGCCGGCCGTCGGCCCGGAGCAGCGTGGCCACGGAGCCGCGCGGGACGTAGCGCTCGATCTCGACGGCGAGCTGGCCGAGATTCATCTCGGCCACGAGGACGCCGCGGGCTCCTGCCGTCGCCGCCCGGAAGGCTTCCGCGGGGAAGGGCCAGATGGTGCGCGGCCGGAAGAGGCCGAGCCGCATGCCGCGCGCCCGTCCGTCGTCGACCGCGCGGCGCGCTGCCCGGGCCACGATGCCGTACGCGACGACCACGAGGTCCGCGTCCTCGGTGCGGTAGGTCTCGGCCCACGCGATCTCCGCGCGGGCTCGCTCGACCTTCCGAGCCAGGCGCAGAGCGAGATCGCCGACCACGGCGGGATCGTCGGTCGGGTAGCCGCGCTCCCCGTGCCCGAGGCCGGTGACATGGAACCGCTGACCCGAGCCGAGGTCGGGCAGCCGCGCGACGTCATCCTCGCCGGCGGCGTACGGGCTCCGCCCGTCTGGGCCCGCGCGTGCCGCAGGCGGGGGCGACACCGGAGCGAGATCCACCCGCTCGCGCAGGTGCCCGATCACCTCGTCGTAGAGGAGCACGACCGGGGTGCGGAGCCGGTCGCTGAGCTCGAACGCCCGCGCGGTCAGCTCGTAGACCTCGGCGACCGACGCCGGCGCGAGGGCGATCGCGGGGTGATCCCCGTGCGTCCCCCAGCGCGCCTGCATGACGTCTCCCTGCGACGGGCGGGTCGGCAGCCCGGTGCTCGGACCGCCCCGCATCACGTCCACGACCACGCAGGGGATCTCGGCGTACATCCCGTACCCGAGGTGCTCCTGCATGAGGCTGAAGCCGGGGCCGCTCGTCGCGGTCATCGCGCGCCGGCCCGCCAGCGACGCTCCGAGCACGGCCCCCAGCGACGCGATCTCGTCCTCCATCTGGACGAACACGCCGCCGCGCTTGGGGAGCGCCGCGGCCATCTGCTCGGCGATCTCGGACGAGGGCGTGATGGGGTAGCCGGCGAAGAAGGTGCAGCCGGCGTCGAGCGCCGCGCGGGCACACGCGGCGTTCCCCTGCAGCAGTTCGTTCACGCTGGCACCGCCTCGTGGATCGTTATGGCGAAATCCGGGCAGAAGGTCTCGCAGAGCCGGCAGCCGGTGCAGGCGGCCGGACGGACCGCGCTGACCGCCGGCGATCCATCGAAGGCGAGGCACCGCTCCGGGCACACCCGGACGCAGACCCCGCACTCGACGCCCTTGCACCACGCGGGGACGATCTCGATGGCCGGTGCCGCGGCCGCCGGAGCCTCCGCCGCGTGCGCGAGCCGCCGCGGGCGGCCGCGCGCGGTCCGCACGCCGCGTCCGGCGTCGAAAGCGCGCTCATTCGCCGCGAGCGCCCCCGCCGGAACGTGGGCCGCGAGCGCCTCGCGCCACGCGTCGCCCGGGAACGGGAGGAGCATCGACACCATGCCGAGCAGGACCGCGTTCGCGGCCTTCGCGTTCCCGGCCTGGCGCGCGATGTCGACGGCGTCGCAGGCTCGGAGGTCCAGCGCCGCGGATCCTTCGAAGAGCGGGGGATACGACACGCGGCCGGACCGTCGATCGGCCAGCGCTCGCGGAGGCACGATCCGCTCGAGGCTGGCGATGGCCGTCCCTCCCCGCCGCAGATAGGGCAGCGCGCGGACCGCCTCGTTCCATTCGCACGCGACGACGACGTCGGCCTCGCCGGCGGCGATGAGCGGCGAGCGGACCACGCTGCCGTAGCGCACGTGCGACGTCACGACGCCCCCACGCTGGGCCATCCCGTGGACCTCGCTCTGCTTCACGTCGTGCCCAACACGTCTCGCCGCGTCGGCGATGACGGCGCTCGCGAGGATGACGCCCTGCCCGCCGACGCCGACGATGAGGACGCTCATCGTCTCAGGACGCAAGCGGCGCTCCCGCGAGGGCGACCGGGACGATCGCCTCCGTCGGGCACAGCTGCGCGCAGACCGTGCAGCCGCTGCAGGTTTCCGTTTCGATGGTGACGATGGGCCGCCCCTCGAACCGGTCATTTCCCCACAGGATCGATGGGCAGCCGAGGTCCACGCACAGCTGGCACGCGACGCAGCGATCCGTGACGACCTCGTACGGACGCTCGCGGATCTTCCGCGGCGATTCCACGCACGGCCGGTCGGCGATCACGACGGAAACGCCCGGAGAGGCCACCGCGCGCTCGAGCGCGCGGTGCGTCGCGGCGACGTCGTACGGATCCACGACCTCGGTGGACGCGCCGATGGTGCGGCACAGCGCCGCGATGTCGATGGCCCGCGCGGGATCGCCGCGAAGGTTCGCTCCCGAACCGGCGTGTGCCTGCCCCCCGGTCATCGCGGTGGTGCGGTTGTCCAGGACGAGCACGGTGATCCGCGTGCCGTTGCAGACGGCGTCGATCAGCGCGGGGATCCCGGCGTGCAGGAACGTCGAGTCGCCGATCGCCGCGACGACGGGACGGTCGGCTCCGCCCGACCGCGCGAGGCCACAGGCCATGCCGATGCTCGACCCCATCGCCACGCAGGAGTCCATCGCCGAGAGCGGCTCGTTCGCCGCGAGCGTGTAGCAGCCGATGTCGCCCATGACGATCGCGTCGAGGTCCCGCAGCGCCACGAAGGGCACGACGTGCGGGCAGCCGGGACAGAGGACCGGAGGCCGCACGCCCGCGGACACTTCGCCGTCCGCCGGCGCGGCGCGCCTCCGCGCGGACGGCCGCAGCGCTCCCGCCGCAATGAGCCCGTCGCGGACCCGTTCGGGGTTCAGCTCGCCGTCGGCCGGGAAGAAGACCTTGCCCTCCACGGGGATCCCGAGAGCGCGGAGGCGCTCCTCGAGGCAGGGCTCGAGCTCCTCCACGACGATGACGCGGCGCACGCTGTCCGCGAACGCGCGAACGGTGGCCGCGGGCAGGGGATGGGTCAGCCCGAGCTTCAGGACGCTCGCGCGTGGGCAGACCTCGCGGACGTACTGGTAGGCGATGCCCGACGTCACGATGCCGACGTCGACGTCGCCCTGGTCCACGCGATGGAGGCCGCACTCGTCGGCGAAGCGCTCGAGGGCACGCAGGCGCTCGAGCAGCGCCAGCCGGCGGCGGCGCGCGTTCCCCGGGAGCATCACGTACTTCGCAGGCTGCGGAACGAACTTCGAGACCCCCGGCGCTCGCACCGGCCCCGGCCGGACGAGTCCCCTGGCGTGCGCGATGCGCGTCGCCGTGCGCACCAGGACCGGCGTGTCGAAGCGCTCGCTGATCGCGAACGCGGCGATCGTGAATTCCCGGCATTCGGCGCTGTCCGCCGGCTCGAGCAGCGGCACGCCCGCCATGCGCGCGTAGGCGCGGGAGTCCTGCTCGTTCTGCGAGCTGTGCATCCCGGGGTCGTCCGCGACGACGATGACGAGACCGCCGCCGACGCCGGTGTACGGCGCGGTCATGAACGTGTCCGAGGCCACGTTCAGGCCGACGTGCTTCATCGTGACGAGCGCCCTTGACCCGCCCAGCGAAGCGCCGAGCGCGACGTCGATGGCGACCTTCTCGTTGGTCGACCATTCGACGTGGACCCTGCGGTCGGGGTCGAGGCGCGCGAGCGCCTCGAGGATCTCCGTGCTCGGCGTGCCCGGGTAGCCCGCCGCGACGTGGACCCCCGCCTCGCGGGCGCCCTGGGCGATGGCCTCGTTGCCCGAGAGCAGGACCGCCGGCGCGTCCATCAGAGCGTCCGGCGATCGACGATGCGGAGCGCCTTCCCCTCGCTGCGGGGGATCGTGTGCGGCTCGACGATGCGGACGCTCAGGTGGATGCCGAGGGCGCCTCCCAGGATCACCGACACGCGCTCGGCCAGGCCGTCGCCGCCTTTGCCGTCCCGGGCCTCGATCTGGATCTCGATCGTGTCGAGGGCGTGCTCGCGATCGACGACGAGCCGGTACTGCGGCGAGAGCTCGGGTATCGCGAGGAGCGCCGACTCGATGTCGGAGGGGAAGACGTTGATCCCCCGGATGGACAGCATGTCGTCGGCACGACCGGTGATCCGCGCCATCCGGCGGAACGTGCGGCCGCAGGTGCACGGCCGCGCGTCGATCGCCGAGATGTCGCCCGTGCGGTAGCGGACGATCGGCAGGGCCTCCTTGGTGAGCGAGGTGAAGACGAGCTCGCCGACCTCGCCGTCCGGGAGGGGATCGCCGGTGCGCGGGTCGATCACCTCCACCAGGAAGTGATCCTCGAAGACGTGCAGCCCGGACCGCTCCTCCACGCACTCGCACGAGACGCCCGGGCCGATCGCCTCCGCGAGGCCGTAGATGTCGATCGCGGTGAGGTGCAGCTGTGACTGGATCTCCTGGCGCATGCGCTCGGACCAGGGCTCCGCGCCGCAGATGGCCGCCCGCGGCGTCAGCTCGTCGTCGGGGTAGCCGGCCTCGCGCCAAGCCTCGGCGAGGTGGAGCGCATACGAAGGGGTGCAGCAGAGGATGTCCGGCCGCAGGTCGCGCATCATCCTGATCTGCCGCGCCGTGTTCCCCCCGGACATCGGCAGGACGGTGCAGCCGAAGCGCTGGGCCCCGTAGTGGAACCCGAGCCCCCCGGTGAAGAGGCCGTACCCGTACGCGTTGTGGACGATGTCGCCGGGCTTCGCGCCGGCGCAGCCGAAGACCCGCGCGATGAGCTCGCTCCAGGTCGCGAGGTCGTGCGTCGTGTAGCCCGTCAGCGAGATCGAGCCGGTGGTGCCGGACGACGCGTGGAGCTCGCGCAGCTCCTCCCGGCCGACCGCCAGCAGCGACCACGGATAGGCGTCCCGGAAGTCCTGCTTGTGGATGAACGGGAGACGCCGCACGTCGTCGAGCGTGCGCAGATCGTCCGCGCCGACGCGCGCTTCCGCGAACCGGCGCTGGTAGAGCGGGATGCAGGCGGCCGCGCGGACGACGGTGCCTCGGAGACGGGCGAGCTGGAGATCC
>Ga0156286_1052_pt1 | contig 12547 bp, 7 predicted proteins | sample RifCSPlowO2_12_FD_107935 | JGI IMG/M metagenome (GOLD analysis project Ga0156286, IMG submission 107935) | Chloroflexi bacterium RIFCSPLOWO2_12_FULL_71_12 | reverse complement strand
GGTCGTGCATCTCGACGAGGTCGCGCAGGGCATCGGCATGCGGGATCGCGCCGGCGCGCGCGAGCAGCTCCCGGTCCGTGAGCGAGGGGTCGTAGCGGATCGACTCGCGCGCGGCGAGCGCCGCGATCGCGTAGAGGTACATCGCGTGGATGGCGTCGCGTACCCTGCCCGCCCGCAGCGCCTCGTCCGCCTCGCGCAGGCGCGCGGCCGGATCGGGCCCGCGCTGGGAACGGAGCTCCGGCAGGACGACCTCGCGCCGGAAGCGCTCGCGGACGTCCCGCCCGAGGATCCCGAGGACGACGAGGAGCACGGCGATGCCGAGGCCCCCCAGCACGGGCAGGATCGCGCGCTGATCGGGCGGCGCGCCCTGCAGGCCGGCGAGGAAGCGCTCGAGCCACGCCGAGATGAGGGCCGCGAAGGTCATCTCCGCGTCGCTCGCGCGGTGCTCCCCGACGCGCTGGCGCAGCTGGGCGACGGCCCCCGCGGGATCGATCGCCGGCGAGCGGCCGGCGAGCTCGAGGAGCGCCCGGACATCCGCGAGCGCGGCCTGCAGGGACGGGCCGCTCGGAGCGATCCGCGAGGCCACGGCCCGGTCGTCGATGACGACCTCGGATCCGTCCGCCAGGCGCACCGCGGTCGTGGCGCGGAGGAGCGCACGCGCCTGCTCGACCAGCGCCCCGCGCGCGGCGGCCTCGCTCGTCCGCGCCTCCGAAAGCAGAGCGGCGACGGCCTCGAGCCGGTCGCGGTATGTGGCGAGGTCGACGGTGTCGGCCATGGCAGGCGTCGCCATGACGCCAAAGAGGAGGACGCTCAGAAGCGCCTGTCGCAAGGTGCGTACTGCTAAAGGGCGCGCGGCAGTGCCGCCGCGGCCAGCTCGAGGTCGAAGGCCTCCTTGCGCACCCGCAGGTCGTAATAGAGGACCGCGAAGGTCCCCCAGTACACGGGTGCCCAGGCGATCGTCGTGAGCAGGTTCGTGCCCTGCTGCAGCGCGAGCTGTACGCCGCCCTCGGCCGCGATCGAGGCCACGAGCAGCAGGGAGATGAGCCCCGACAGAACGGCCTGGAGGATGAAGAGGAGGATCATGATCCCGAGGATCCGCCAGCGGTGACCGGCGGCGAGCCACCAGGAGCGCCTCAGGGAGGCGACCGGCCCGAGCCCTTCGAGCGTGGCGACCGCCGGCGAGACCATCCACGACGCCGCCAGGTAGAAGGTCGCGACGAGCCCGCCGAGCGTGCCGGCCAGGAAGATCCACCACTGGTTCACGACGGCCATGAGCACGGCGAGCAGGATCCACAGCGCGCAGATGGCGAGGAACGCGAGGGCGCCCATCACGAAGAGGCGGCCTGCCGCCGCCAGGCCCACGCGCAGGGCGCTGCCGACGCTGGCATCCCGGCCGAGGTAGCGCGAGGCCGCCGCGTCCACGAGCGCCGCGCTCTGGATGAGGCTCGTGACGAGCGCGGCCGCGGCCACCAGAAGGCCGAAGCCGATGAGCGTGCCGATCGCGGGCGCGATCCGCGCCAGCGTGGGCTCCACGTCACCTCCGAGCAGCGGCGCCAGCGTCCGGAACGCGTCGGAGAAGCCGAGCGCGAGGGCGCCGACGAGCAGCACGAGCAGCAGGTACGGGATGGCGGAGACCGCGAGGAACAGGAGCGGCCGCGAGCGGTAGATGGCGAAGACCCGGTCGACGATGTCGCCGACGCCGAGCGGCCGGAGCGCGACGCCTTCCTGCACCGGCGCCATGCTAGGTGGCAAGGCCGCCCTTTCATCCACGCGGGGGGCCGCGACCCCCCGCCGGAACCCCCTGAGCTAAGGCGCTTCGGTCGTGACCGGAACGGGCGCGAGGCCACCCGCGTGCGCCTCGCCGAGAGCCAGGCGGCGGTAGAGGCGCGCGAGGGGTCGGGGCGCCCACCAGTTCACGCGCCCGAGGAGCCGCATCGTGGCCGGCACGACCAGCGCGCGGACCAGCGTGGCGTCGATGGCGACCGCCAGCGCCATGCCGATGCCGAGTGCCTTGATGATCAGGACCTCGGCGAGCCCGAAGGCGCCGAACACGCCCACCATGATCGCGGCGGCACCGGTGATGAGGCGGCCGCTGCGCTCGAGCCCCTCGGCGACCGCGCGCGTGTTGTCGCCGGTGCGCACGTACTCCTCCTGGATGCGGCTGAGGAGCAGGACCTCGTAGTCCATCGACAGCCCGAACACGGTGCAGAAGAGGATCACCGGGAGCGTCGGATCGAGCGGTCCCGGCGTGAAGGCGAGCTGCTCGGAGAGGTGGCCCTCCTGGAAGAGCCAGACGAGCGCGCCGAACGACGTCGCGATCGAGAGCAGGTTCATGACGACGGCCTTGAGCGGCAGGACGACCGATCCGAGCAGGAGGAACAGCACGACGTAGGTCGCGACCATCACCCACGTGATCGCGAACGGGGTGCGGCTGAGGATGAATTCGACGACGTCGATGTCGAAGGCGGTCAGGCCGGTGACGAGGGCCTCGGATCCGCTGGGCGGCGGGAGATCGCGGATGGTGCGGACGAGCGCCTTGGCCTCTTCGCTCGACTTCGTCTCCGTCGTGAGGACGCTGTAGAGCACGATCCGCTCGCCGACGGACCGACGAAGGCCGCTCTCGAGCTGTCCTCGGACAGCCGGCGGCAGCGACGCCATGAACGCCGGCGTGTAGAGCTGCTGGTACTCGGCCGCGGTCAGGTCACGCGGAGCGGCCGGCGGCGCGCCGGGCGGCGAGGGCAAGAGGCGCGAGTCCAGGCCGAAGGGGCTCTCGACAGCCAGCACGTCCGGTAGCCGGGCCATCCGCTCGTGGAAGGCCACCAGGCCCGGGATACGTTCGGATGCGAGCGGATCGCCGTCCGGGTACTGGACGACGACCGTGACCTGGTTCTTGTCGTACTCGGCGAATTCCGACACGAGGATGTCGTAGCCGCGGCGCGACTCCGCGTGCTTCGGGAGCATCGTCACGTCCCCGTTCGCCATCTGGAGGCGCAGGAACGGCGACGCGGTGATGACGATGGCCACGAGCACCGGGACCAGCACCAGGACCGGCCGCTCCATCACCCACACCGAGAGCCCATGCCAGAGTCCGCGACCTTCGCCCGCACTGGGCAGCGGCACGCGCCAGGTGTTGACGCGGCGGCCGAGGACCGAGAGCAGCGCCGGCAGGAAGGTGAGCCCGTAGAAGACCGCGAACGCCACGACGATCGCGCCGGCCTGACCCATCGAGGCCAGGAAGGTGCCCTGGTAGAAGAGCATCCCCGAGAGGCCGATCGCGACCGTGATCCCCGAGAAGGTGATGGCCCGGCCGGCCGTGGACATCGCGCGCGCGATCGCGTCCTCGACCGTCGTGCCCTTCTTGCGCAGCTCCTCGCGGAAGCGGTTCACGACGAAGAGCGAGTAGTCGATGGCGACCCCGAGGCCGATGAGCGTCACCACGTTCAGGGCGTACTGCGAGACCTCGGTGATCTCACTGAGCAGGAACGTTCCGGCGACCCCGCCGACGACCGCGAGCACGCCGATCCCGAGCGGTATGAGCGCGGCCACGACGGTCGCGAAGACCAGGACCAACAGGACGAGGGCCAGCGGGAGCGACACGAGCTCGGCGCGCAGGAGGTCGCTCTCGAGGATGAGGTTGAAGTCGCGGGTGATCGCGATGTTCCCGGTGCCGATCACGTCGAGCTCGCCCGTCTCGACGGTCCGGAAGAGCTCCTCGTAGTAGTCCTGCGCGACGTTGATGTCGTCCTTGACCGCGACGACCACCAGCGCCCGCTTCCCGTCGGTCGACATGAGGCGCGGCGAGGGCGGCGTGGAGTCGTAGGGCGTGGTCACGGCGCGCACGCGCTCGTCCTCGCGGATCTGCGCTATCGCCTTGTCGACCTCGGCCCGGAAGGCGGGATCGGTGACCCGCAGCGTGTCGCTCGAGAAGAGGAGCGAGAAGCTGGAGCCGCTCGCGGCGGGTAGCTGATCGCGCATGATCGCGAGGGCCCGGCCGGATTCGGACGTCTGGATGATCCCGCCGCCCACGAGCTTGCCGCCCTGTGCCGCGACCGAGCCGGTCGCGACGAGCAGCACGAACGAGAGCACGAGCACCGGCCAGCGGAAGCGGTGGACGAGCCGACCCCAGGCCGCGAACATTCGGATCCCCTGCCTTCTAGTCCTCGTGTACAGCGAGGCGTGACCGTCAGGGCCTAGCGTATCGGCGCGCTGGACGCTCGCTCCCTCATGGGATGATGGGTGTCACGGGGTGTAGCTCAGCCTGGTAGAGCACCGGTTTTGGGTACCGGCGGCCGAGAGTTCGAATCTCTCCGCCCCGACAGCTCGCCAAGACGGGCGCGATCCGGTGCCGACCGTGACACGGAGCTGACACGAGCGCCAGCCATGCTTCGCCGCGATGGCGCTCCAGGCCGGGGCGACCCTCGGCCGGTACCAGATCGTCGCGCCCCTCGGACAGGGCGGCATGGCCTCGGTGTACAAGGCCTACCTGCCCTCGCTCGAGCGCACGGTCGCGCTCAAGGTCATGCGCGCCGGCTTCGCCGAGGATCCCGACTTCCTCGAGCGCTTCCGCCGTGAGGCCAAGTCCATCGCGCGCTTCAGCCACCCCAACATCGTCCAGGTCTTCGACTTCGACGACGTGGACGGCCGCTACTTCATGGCGATGGAGTACCTCGAGGGTGGGACCCTCAGGGACCGGCTCGTCGAGCTCGCCAAGGACGGGCAGCGGCTCCCTGCGCGCGAGGTGACGCGGATCGTCTCCGAGGTCGCGGACGCCCTCTCGTACGCGCACTCGTTCGGGATCATCCACCGCGACGTGAAGCCGTCGAACGTCATGCTCACGCGCGACGGCCGTTCCGTCGTCACGGACTTCGGCATCGCCAAGGTGCTGAGCGCGACGCAGCAGACCCAAGCCGGCGTCGGCATGGGCACGCCGGAGTACATGAGCCCGGAGCAGGGCCAGGGGATCACGATCGACCACCGCGCCGACATCTACTCGCTCGGCATCATGGCGTTCGAGATGCTCGCGGGGCGCGTGCCGTACATCGCGGACACGCCGATGGCGATCGTGCTCGCCCACATCCGCGATCAGATCCCCGCCCCGTCCACGGTCAACGGCGAGATCGGCCCCGTGGCGGACCGCGTCCTCATGCGCGCTCTGGCGAAGCAGCCCGAGGAGCGCTACGGCTCCGCGACGGAGCTGGCGCAGGCGCTGTCACGGGCGATCGCCGAGGACGAGCGCGGCGGGACGATGCCCACGATGGTCGTCCCGGGCGCGCGCGGGACGACAGCGCCCACCGCCGCCGCGAGCCCGGCCGTCGCGGCTCCCGCCGCCGCGGCGCCCGCGGCCGGTCCCGGCGGCCTCGCGGCGCGCCTCATGACCGGCCGGCGCGTGGCCATCCTCGGGATCGTCGTGGTGCTCATGGCCGTGTACGGCCTCTTCGCGAAGTCGCTCAACGCGTGCCCGCCCGCGGGCCCGTGGCCGCTGCCTCCAGGGTGCTAGCGGCCTAGGGCGTCGCCGATGCCGCGGCTACTCCGTCGAGATGGTCTGGTCAACGACCTCGCCTGCCGGCTTGATCACGCGGAACGCATCCGGCGCATCCAGTAGGGCGATGGTCTCGGCGGCCGCCGCGTCCTGACCGCTTCGCGAGAGCGCCAGCGCATACGCCACTAAGAGTTCGCGAAGCGCTTCGCGATCGGCCTCCCCGGGCGGCCGCATCGCGACCTTGGCGCCCTTCGCGATGCGGTCGCGGAGCCCCGCCTCGTCGAGGCCGCGCTCCGGATCGTGCCGGACGAACACGGCGCCGCCGGACATGCCCGAGCAGATCCAGCGACCAGGGTCGCCCAGGATCGCCGCGCGCCCGCCGGTCATGTACTCGAAGGCGAAGCCCTTCACGTCGCCGCCGATCACCACGTCCGCGCCCGACAGCCGGATGCCGGCGCGCGCGTCCGCGCCGCCCTGCACCAGGAAGCGGCCGCGCTGGGCGCCGTACGCGAAGCACTTCCCCACCGAGCCATCGACGTACGCACCGTCCGCGTTCGGTGCCTTCATCACCGTGAGCGTCCCGCCGAGCGCGGTCTTCGCCGCCCCGTCCTGCGCTCCGCCGCCGATCGTGAGCGACATGCCCTCCGCCGAGTAGGCCGCCGCCCCATTTCCCGCGACGGACCTCTCGAACGTCATCGCCCGCTGGATCGCCTCACCGCCGAAGATCCGTGCCCGCGCGATCTCGCCCGAGTCGCCGGTCCCAACGAACCGGTCCACCGCGGAGAGCGCGTGCTGAGGCGCGGGTAGGTACGACAAGGAAGGAGACGATGTCGGCGAGGCCGCGGATGACGCGGCGGCCCGTACTTCGGCCCTGGCGCCGACCGCAACGGGCGTCCTCTGCGGGACGCCCACCGGCTCGAGCAGCTCGCCGAGATCGACCCGGTCCAGCCCGCGCGCCTGGACGAGCAGATCCCGGCGGCCAACGAGATCGGCGGTACGCTCGACCCCGAGCCGCGCCGCGATCAGGGCGAGCTCCTCGCGCATCGCACCGAAGGCCCGCCGCAGGTTCGCGACCGCGCGCTCGAGCTCCTGCGGCTCGAAGCGCTTGAGTCCGCGCTCGGTCGCCTCGACGGCGCTCTCGATCTGCGTGGCGATGCCGACGTGGCAGGTGTCGAGCTGGCAGCCGCGGCAGATCGTGCAGCCGATGGCCACCATCGCGAACGTCCCGAAGCCGCAGCGGTCGGCCCCCAGGCACATGAGCTTCGCGACATCGGCCGCGCTCTTGAGGCCAGCGTCGCACCAGATCTCGACCCGTTCGCGCAGGCCCGACTCGGCCAGGGCGCGGTGCGCCTCGGCCACCCCGATCTCCACCGGCAGGCCCGCGCGCCGGAGCGCATGCATCCGGGCCGCGCCCGTCCCGCCGTCGTATCCGGAGAGGGTCACGATATCGGCGCCGGACTTCGCGATGCCGACCGCGATGATCCCGACGTCCGGCGTCACCGGGATCTTCACCGCGACCTTCGCGCGCGGGTTCACCGTCTTCAGCTCGTGGACCACCTGTGCGAGGTCCTCGATCGAGTAGATGTCGTGGTTGTTGGAGGGCGAGATGAGGTCCACCCCCGGCCGGGCGTTGCGCGCGAGTGCCACCTTGGCCGAGACCTTGCGCGCCGGCAGGTGGCCGCCCTCGCCCGGCTTCGCGCCCTGGCCGATCTTGATCTCGAGGTAGTCGCTCGAGTTCGCCAGCAGCGCGGATACCCCGAAGCGGCCAGACGCGATCTGCTGCCCGCGGTTGCGGGGGTACTTGCCGAGCAGATCCGGCAGCTCTCCGCCCTCGCCGTTGACGCAGATCATGTTCAGGCGGAACGCAGCCTCCGCGTACGCCCGGTAGGCGGTCTCGCCCTGCGACCCGAACGACATCGACGAGATATAGAAGGGCATGTCGTGCTCGCCGGCGTGCGTGCTCGCTCCCTCGCCCGCGTCGTCAGCGAGCCGCAGGTCCAGCAGATGTCGCAGCGTCACGGGATGTGTGCGCTCGAGCTCGCCGAGCTTCTCCGCGTACGCCGCGTAGGGCGCCTCGCCGTTCGCCATCGCGAGGGCGGCCTTCCACACGCGCGGGTAGATGCGGAACGCCGGTTCGAGCCGAGCCGGCGTGCGCTCGCGGAGCATCGCCGCGCGGGTGAGGCCCTCCTCGGCGATGCGGTCCCAGCCGAGCCCGGCGATGCCGGTGGCGCAGAAGGAGCGGATCCCGAGCAGGCTGGCGATCTCCGGCGCGACGCCGACCGCCGACACGAGCCGCCCGTAGCCGCGGAGCTCGTGGATGCCCAGCGTCGAGATGACCTTCTCGATGCCCTTGCGCAGCGCGTCGATGAGGCGCGGTAGCGCGTCCGGGTCGTCCATGGACAGCGCGTGCTCGAGGAGCAGGTATGGGTGCACCGCGTCGGCGCCGGCGCCGAGCGCGACCACGATGTCGTGCAGGTTCCGCAGGCTGCCCGCCGACACCACCACCGCGCAGTCGCGCCGCAGCGACCCGGACGGGGACGGCTGCTCCACCAGGGCCCGATGCACCGCCGCGGTCACGAGGATCGGGTCGAGCCACGCGCGCCCCTCGGCGATCACGCCCAGGTCCTGGACGATGACCAGCCGGCCGCCACGGCGGACGCCGCGGCAGGCGGCCGCGGCGATGCGCGCGAGAGCGTCGCGCGGGTGCTCCTCCCACTCGCGGTCCGCTTCGAGGATGACCGGCCCGCGCGGGTAGTGCGCGCCGAACGCGGCCACCACGTCTTCGAGGATCCACGTACCGAGCGCCCGCGCGGAGCCGCGGTGGTCGGCGCCGCGCAGCCCCGTCTCCGGCGCGTGCCCTCCGAGGAGGATGGGCTGGCGCAGCTCGATCCAGGGGCGGACCGGGCCGCGGCCGCGGAGCGAGGGCCGCGGGCCGAGCACGACGCGGGTCGAGAAGTGCTCGATCTCGCGCTCGCGGTCGATCGCGGGATTCGTGACCACGGCGACGGTCTCGTGGAGGTGGTCCGCCAGCGTGCGGGGCCGGTCGGAGAGCGCGGCCAGCGGGCCGTCGTATCCGAGCGAGCCGATGGGCTCGTTCCCCGTCTCCGCCATCGCCCTGGCCATCTTCACGTCGTCGGGCTCCCATCCGAGCGCGGCGAACTGCGCCTCGCGCCGCTGCGTGACGTCCTCGAGCTCGTCGGGGGGCGTGCCCACGGCCCAGCGGGCGATCCCGCGGCCCCGGCGTCCCGTGTCCGGGGGTGGCTCGGCGGGGCCACCGGTCTCGAGATGCGCGCGAAGGCCTTCGACCGTCGCGCCACTTGCCAGCCGCGCGTCGAGGAACGCACGGCGCACCTCGCGGTCATCCAACAGGCGCCAGCCATCCGGGCCGCGCCGCAGCGCCGAGCGCTCGCCCGGACCGAGCGGCCGCGGATCGTGGAGGAAGCGCCCAAGCGGGACGAAGCCGCGCTCGCTGGCGAAGACGTGCTCGTTCGCCGTCTCGACGTGCCAGAGCGGACGCAGCCCGAGCGCGTCGACGGTGAACACGCAGGTATCCCCCATCCGCGCGAGGATCGCGGCCGGACCCTGCGCGAACGGCCCGAACGCGGCGCGCGCGTGCATGTACGCGTCCTGCGCCGCGGGCTCCATCCGCTTCACCTCGTTCACGATCGGCGGGAACAGGACCTCGACCGCCTCGATGAGCGAGAGCCCGAGGCGGTTCGCCATGCCTCGGACGATCGCGTCCACGTCCTGCGAGTCGCTGCCGCCGCGCGACAGCGGGATCCGGAGCATGCGGGCCTCGCTGCGCAAGCGCTCGATCGTGTTGATCTCGCCGTTGTGCGCGATCGAGGCGAAAGGCTGCACCCGGTCGAAGCTGGTCGCCGTGTTCGTCGCGTAGCGGTTGTGGCCGAACGCGAGCGCGGTCGCGAACCGCGGGTCCGCGAGGTCCTCGTACGCGCGCGCAAGCTGCGTCGCGGCCCCGCGGAGCTTGTACACGGCGCTACGCCGCGAGAGGCTCACCACGGTCGCGAGCGTCGTCCGCTCGATGTCGCACCAGACCGCGTGGAGCACGCGCGCTCCAGCGCGTCTCGCGCCCGGGACCCGGAGGCCGAGCTGCCAGAAGCGGGGCGCGCCCGCGCGGCCGCGCGGTCCGAGCACCGACGGATCGAGGCCGCCGTGCCGTTCCGCGAGCACGCGCACGCCGTGCCGCGCCAGGATCCGCCGGATCGACTGCTCCTCGAGCTCGTCGTCCCCCGGAGGCACGAAGAAGTGCCCGACCGCGAAGTGCCCGTCGTGCGCGGTCGGGCCGACGTGATCGGTCCAGATCTGGCGCGGGACGTCGGTCAGGAGGCCGGCGCCGTCACCCTCGCCATCCACCGTGCCGGAGCGGTGATGCAGCGAGATCAGCCCGTGCAGCGCGAGATCGAGGAGGTCGCGCGTCGGCCGCCCATCCTTGCGGGCCACGGCGACGAGCGCGCAGGCGTCGTGCTCCTCGACCACCGATGCCTCCTCTATGAACGCGAAAGCCTCCCTTCTCGGGAGGCTCTGTCTTGATCGCGCTTCGTGAAGGCGACCGCGACCTAGCCCCGCACCTCCGATGCGGTCGCTGCGGTGGCGGTCTCGATCGCGATCACGGATCGCACGCTACGAGAAGATACGGTCGCGGTCCAGTGGCGGAATGTGTTGCGGAATGGTGCTGAGCGAAAAGACGCGGGGTCAGACGGCCGCGGGCGACATCACTTCGACAGGATCGCCCACGCGCGCGACCCGCTCCGCCGCGACCACCGTGCAGACGACGCCCCGGCGTCCCACCAGCATCTGGCGGAACTCCTCCACGTCCGGCACGTCGAGCATGCCGCCGATGTGAGTGCACGGCTCGCACGGGCCGTTGACGCGGAGGGTGATGCCGCCGAGGCGCAGCTGCGCGCCAGCGGGGAGACGGTCGAGCTCGCGGACGCCTTCGACGGTGACCTGCTCGCGCAGGTCGCCCGGCTGGAGGCCGAGGTCGTCGAGCGTCGAGCGGTCCACGACGACGACCGCGCGGGTCGTCCTCGCGACGTGCGAGTCCCCCTCCAGCCCGCCGCCGACGCGGCCGATGACGGCGTCGACGCGGCTGAGCGGCTCGCAGCGCTCGCGGTGGAGCTGCAGGGAGACGACGCGCGGCGTCACCGCGAGAGTCTCGCACAGGCGGGCACGCTAGCGTGGCCGATGTCGAAGGTCCGGCCTCGCGTTCGTCATAGGGGTGAGAACGGCGATCGGCCGAAGGGAGGCGAGACATGAAGTACATGCTGATGTTCGTGGGCACCGAGGCGGACTGGGAGCGCTTCAGCCCGGAGGACAAGAAGAAGGCGTACGACGAGATCATGAAGTGGTGGGGTGAGCACAGCGCCGCGGGGCGGATCGTCGGCGGCGAGGAGCTGAAGCCCACCAGTACCGCGACGACCGTCCGCCGGGGCGCGGACGGGAAGATCACCGTCACCGACGGGCCGTTCATCGAGACGAAGGAGACGCTCGGGGGCTACGCGATCATCGAGGTGCCCGACCTCGACGCGGCGATCGAGCTTGCGAAGGGCTGGCCACCGCTCCAAACGGTCGAGATCCGGCCGCTCGTCGAGAGCCGCGGCTGACCGAAACCGCCGCGGCGATCGAGGCCGCCTTCCGGAACGAGGCCGGCAAGGTCACGGCACGGCTGACGAGGCTCCTCGGCGACTTCGACCTCGCCGAGGAGCTGGTGCAGGACGCGATCGTCTCGGCGCTCGAACACTGGCCCAGTGAAGGCATCCCGGAGGTGCCGGCGGCCTGGCTGCTCACGGTCGCGCGCCGCAAGGGCATTGACCGCCTGCGACGCGAGACGCGCTACCGGCAGAAGCTCGCGGTACTGGAGGAGGAGGCGGCGCGCGCTGTCGTGGATCCGGCGGCGCCAAGGAGCGAAGGAATGGCATCTGTCCAGGCCGACGAACGGCTCGAGCTCATCTTCACCTGCTGCCACCCCGCGCTGTCGCGCGACGCCCAGGTCGCGCTCACCCTCCGCTCCGTGCTCGGGTTGACCACACCGGAGATCGCGAAGGCGTTCCTCGTCCCCGAGGCGACGCTCGCGCAGCGGATCGTCCGGGCGAAGCGGAAGATCGCGGAGGCCGGGATCACCTTCCGCGCTCCGGAGCCGCGCGAGCTGCCCGAGCGACTCGACCAGGTGCTCGCCGTCCTGTACCTGGTCTTCAACGAGGGCTACCTCTCGAGCCGGTCCGACCGAGCAGCGCGGCGCGACCTCGCCGAGGACGCCGAGTGGCTGGCCTCGCTCCTCGCGAGCCTGGTCCCCGACGAGCCCGAGGTGCTCGGCCTCCTCGCGCTCATGCGCCTCCACCTCGCGCGGGCCAGCGCGCGCTTCGACGAGCACGGCCGGCTCGTGCTGCTCAGAGACCAGGACCGCTCACGCTGGGATAGGCGCCGGATCGACGATGGGATCCGGCTCGTCGAGCGCGCCGGCGCGCTGAAGCGACCCGGGCCGTACCAGCTACAGGCCGCGATCGCGGCCGTGCACGCGGAAGCGCCGGCGTGGGAGGCTACCGACTGGCCGCAGATCCTCCGGCTCTACGACGCGCTGCTCGCGGCCTCCGGCGGCTCTCCGGTGGTCCGGCTAAACCGCGCCATCGCCCTCCGGCAGGTCGCCGGCCCCGAGCTGGCGCTTTGCGAGGTCGATGCGATCGCCGACGACCTCGACCGCTATCACCTGCTCCATGCGACGCGCGCCGAGCTGCTGCGGGACCTGGGTCGAGCCGACGACGCTCGCGATGCGGATCGCCGCGCGCTCGAGCTCACCGACAACCCCGCGGAGCGCGTGCTGCTCGAGGAGCGGATCGCGCGCTGATCGGTTCGCGGGCTGGTAGGTGAAGGTGACCTGCGCTCAGCCCGCCGCGTTGCTGGCCGCCTCGTCGTTGTCGAGCACCTCATGTCGGATGCGGAGCGAGACGCCGCCGCTCGGCGTCCCCGGCGGTCCGAGACCCTCGAGCGGTCCGCCCTCGCGCACCTCTTCGACGAAGATGGCGTATCCGCCAAGCTCGACGACCTGGCCCG
>Ga0156286_1018_pt1 | contig 12621 bp, 8 predicted proteins | sample RifCSPlowO2_12_FD_107935 | JGI IMG/M metagenome (GOLD analysis project Ga0156286, IMG submission 107935) | Chloroflexi bacterium RIFCSPLOWO2_12_FULL_71_12 | reverse complement strand
CGGGCCCACGAGGCCGGCGCGGTCGCCGCGCGCCAGGCGGAACGACACGTCCCGGAAGAGGACGCGGTCGGCGAAGCGCTTGGTGACCGCCTGGACGGAGAGGATCGTCACTCAGCTCCTCCTCGGTGCACGCTGGCAGCGGCGACAGTGGAACGTGCCGCGGCCACCGACGACGGTGCGCACGACCTCGGACCCGCAGCGCGGGCACGGCTCGCCCGCGCGACCGTAGACCTGGAACTCGCGCTGCATCCGGCCCTCTTCGCCCCTGGCGTCACGGTAATCCCGCCGGGAAGCCCCGCCGAGACGGATGCCCTTGCGCAGCGCCCAGCGGAGCGCCTCGTGGAGGCGCTCGACCTCGTCCGGCCGGAGCGAGCCGGCGGACCGGAGCGGGTGGATCTTCGCGCGCCAGAGCGCCTCGATGGCGTAGATGTTCCCAACGCCAGCGATCGCGGTCTTGTCGAGCAGGAGCGGCTTGATGGCCGCGCGCGCGCGCCGCTGGAGCAGCTCGCGGAGCCACGGGACGGTGAAGCGGCGCGAGAGCGGCTCGACCCCGAGATGGCTGTGGAGCGGCTCGCCCACGCGGCGCCGGCGGTGCTCGTCTCCGTCGAGCGTGTCCCCCTCGACGATGGCCATGCGCCCGAACTTGCGCGTGTCCGCGAACTCCAGGGCGGAGCCGTCGGCGAATGAGATGTTCGCGCGGCGGTACGGATGCGCCGGCTTGTCTGCGGGATGGAAGAGGAGCTGGCCGGTCATCCGGAGCGACACGATCAGCGCCTCGCCGCCGTCCAGGTCGATCACCACGAACTTGCCGCGCCGGCGGACGGCGGTGATGCGGCGGCCCACGAGCCGCGCGCCGAACAGCTCGGCCGGCTCGGGCTCGGTCAGCCGATGCCACTCCGAGCGGAAGCCGGCCACGGTGCGGCCGACCACGAACCCGCGCAGCTGCCGCGCGATCGTCTCGACCTCCGGCAGCTCAGGCATCGCGCATCGGGTGCGGGCGGGTCTCAGACACGCGCTGTCGCGCGAGCGGCGAGCGGCGTCATCTCGTCCCAGTTCGTCCCGGTGCGCACGTCGACCACCAGGGGCACGTCGAGCGCGTACGCGCCGGCCATCTCGTCGCACACGAGCGCCGCCGTGCGCTCGACGTCGGCGCGGGCCACCTCGAGCACCAGCTCGTCGTGGACCTGGAGGACGAGGAGCGCGTCGAGGCCGCTCGCCCGCAGCCGCTCGCGCACGCGGATCATCGCGATCTTCATGATGTCCGCGGCGGTCCCCTGGATCGGCATGTTGATGGCCATGCGCTCGGCCGCGCCGCGCACCGCCTGGTTCGGGCTGGTCATGTCGGGGATGTACCGGCGGACCTGCGGGTACTTCTTGAAGTATTCCTCGATGAAGACCGCCGCCTCCTCGCGGGGCATCTGCATGCGCCAGGCGAGCCCGAAGTCGCTCATCCCGTACACGATCCCGAAGTTCAGCATCTTCGCCACGTCGCGCTGCTGCCGCGTGACGTCCTCCTCCGCCACGCGGAATCCGGCCGCGGCCGTGCGACGGTGGACGTCGGCGCCCTCGCGGAAGGCCTGCGTGAGGGCGGGGTCCTGCGAGACGTGCGCGAGGATCCGCAGCTCGATCTGCGAGTAGTCGGCTGCCACGAGGACGCGGTCCGTCCCGCCGGCCACGAACGCGCGGCGGATGCGCCGTCCCAGGGCGGTGCGGATGGGGATGTTCTGGAGGTTGGGCGCGCGCGACGAGAGCCGGCCGGTCGACGCGACCGCCTGCTCGAAGGTCGTGTGGATCCGCCCGGTCGCCGGATCGACGAGCGGAGCGAGGCCTTCGGCGTACGTCGTGCGCAGCTTCTCGACCTCGCGGTGGTCGAGGATCTTTTCCACCACCGGGTGCGCGCCGCGCAGCTCCTCGAGGACGGCGGCATCGGTGGAGTAGCCGGTCTTCGTCCGGCGGCCACGCGGCAGCTTCAGCTCGGTGAAGAGCAGGCTCTCGAGCTGCTTCGGCGAGGTGATGCCGAACTCGTGGCCGACGCTCTCGTGCGCCTCGCGCTCGATCCGCGCGACCTCGCCCGCGAACTCGCGCGCGAGCCGCCCCAGGTACGGGACGTCGACGGCGATGCCGGCCTCCTCCATCTCCACCAGGACCTCGACGAGCGGGAGCTCGATCTCGGTGAAAAGCTTGGTCAGCGCGAGCCGTTCGAGGTCGGCGGTGAAGAGCGTCGCCAGGCGGAGGGTCGCCGTGGCGGAGGCACCCGCCCGGGCCGCGCGCTCGGCCTCCGTGGCGACGCGGTCCGGGTCCTTGCGGTCGGGCACCGGCAGCGCCGGGATCGCGAGCTGCAGGCGCTCCTGCGCGACGTCGTCGAGGAGGTGCTGCCGGCGGCTCGCGTTCGAGAGATAGGACGCGAGCATCGTGTCCATGTCGACTCCCGCGAGGTCGCTGCCCGCGCGCCGCAGCGCGCGGCGCACGGTCTTGGCGTCGTGCGCCACCGCGCGCACGTCGCTGCTCTCGAGCAGGTCGGCGATCGCCCGCGGGATGGTCCGGTCGATAGGCAGGTACCAGCACGCGTCGCCGGTCGCGAGCCCGAGGCCCACGAGCTTCGGATGGCGACCCGGCTCGGCGTCCGCGTACACGGCCACGGGAGCGGCGCGGCGCATCGCCGCGACGGCTTCGTCGATCGCTCCGGGCCCTAGCAGCTTCGTGGGCACCGGCGGCGCCTGCGCCGGCGCCGGCTCGAGACCCAGGGACATCTGCCCCGAGCGTGAGACCGGCGCCCCCGACGGGGGCGGGGCCGCGGCGACGTTCCCGTCGGCCGGAGGCAGGCGCGGGACGAGGCTGCGGAACTCCAGCGTCTGGAAGAGGTCCAGCACCTTAGGGCGGTCGTACGGCCCGAACCGCGTACGGTCCAGCTCGAGCGTCACCGGGAGATCCGTGACGATGCGCGCCTGCTCGCGGCTGCGGAACACCTGGTCGCGGTGTGCCTCGAGTGCCTTCCGGTGGCGTTCTGGGATCAGCGCCAGATCGTCGTAGAGACTCTCGAGCGTCTTGTGCTCGGCGATGAGCTTGCTCGCGGTCTTCTCGCCGATCCCCGGGACGCCGGCGATGTTGTCCGTGGTGTCGCCCTTGAGGGCCTTGTAGTCGATCATCTGGTCGGGCCGCAGGCCGAAGCGCTCGTCGATGGCGGCCTCGTCGTACACGACCGTGTTCTGGAAGCCCTGCCGGGTCGTCATCAGCTTCACGCGAGGCGTCACGAGCTGGAGCGGGTCGAGGTCCCCGGAGAGGATCATGGTCTCGAGCCCGGCAGCCTCGGCCTGCTTCGCGAGCGCTCCGATCACGTCGTCCGCCTCGAAGCCCGGAAGCGCGTAGATGGGGATGCCCATCGCGCCCAGGAACTCCTTGCAGCGCTCCATCTGAGGGCGCAGGTCGTCGGGCATGGGCTTGCGCGTCGCCTTGTAGGTGGCGTCGCGCTCGTGCCTGAAGGTCTTGCCAGGAAGGTCGAAGGCGGCCGCGGCGTGCTCGGGTCGCACCAGCTCGAACGCCTTCAGGAGGATCGACGCGAACCCGAACGTGGCGTTCGAGAGCTCGCCCTTGGTCGTCGTCAGAGGGGGGATCGCGAAGTATCCGCGGTAGATGAGGCTGTTCGAGTCGATGAGGAGGAGGCGCTCGGGCATGACCCTGATGCTAGGCGAGCGAGGATCCGGCTCCGCCGGTCCGAGCGAGTCCGCAAGCAGCGGAGCGAGCGCGGCGCTTGGCGACGCGCGAAAAGCAGGATAGGTGCGTCAGGCCGCGCGGAGCCTCCAGTGCGCGACGGCGGCGAACAGCGCGGCGAGAGCCGCGAGACCGAGCCAGACGAGCGGCGTAAGCGGCTCGGAGCCAAGTCCGTAGACCTGCCGGACCCCTCCTGTGTCGGCTGCCACCGCCGTCGCGGCTCCGGCACCGCGCTCCTCTGGCGCCGATGCGGCGTCCTCCGTCTCTTGCTCTTCCGCGGGCGCGGCAGGGGTCCCGTCCGCGGCACCGGCTGCGGGAGCCGGCTGTGCCGTCGCCACCGGCACGGCGACGCGAACGTCTGCCGGCGGCGGGCTCGCAGCCTCGAGCGTCACCTGCTCCGCGGCGGTCGGCGCGGCCGCGGGCTGGGCCGCTGTCTGGCCGAAGGGCGTTGCCGGGCCGCCGCCAAGGTCGGATCCGCTCTGAGCGACCGCGGCTACGAGGAACACCATGAGGAACGCGCCGCTGGCCATGGCGGACAGCGAGCGCACCGGGCGGAGCCAGTTCCACCGTGGCGCGAGGCTCGGCACCAGGGACCGCGAGGGCCGCGGGCTCGGCAGCGCGGCGATCATCGTGGCCGTCGCCCGGAGCTCCGCGAGCTGGAGCGCGCAGCGCGCGCAATCTTCCAGATGCGCGCTGACGCGCGCCCGGTCGGCCGGCGCGAGCTCGGCGTCCAGGTAGGCGGACAGGTCCCTAGAGACGTGCGGATCGTTCACTGTTCCGTAGACGCCTCCCGAGCGCGGCAGGTTCCCATCCTCATCCCGCCGAGCTCCGCCAGCCGCGGGCCACCAGAACGTTACGTACGGCGAGCCGGCCGCGGTGGATGCGCGACTTCACGGTCCCGATCTCGACCGCCGTGATCCCGGCGATCTCCTCGTAGGAGAAGCCTTCGATGTCCCGCAGCATGAGCGCCGCGCGCTGCTCGGCCGGCAGGCCGAGAAGCGCCTCCTCCACCGCGGCCAGGGCCTCGGCCTGGCTCGCGATCTCGGCGGGCTCGAGACCCGGGTCGGCGGGCTCGGCCCACTCCACCTCGGCGTCCTCGGGCGGCTCGAGCGGGAGCTCGCCCCGCCGCCGACGGGCGCGCACGACGTCGATCGCGCGGTTGGTCGCGATCCGGAAGATCCAGGCGCGGAACGAGCCGCCCTCGAAAGAGCTCATGGAACGCCAGGCCGAGACCATGGCGTCCTGGACGACGTCCTCGGCGTCGGCGCTGGTACCCAGGATCCGCAGCACATGGCGGAACAGGGGGCCTTCAAGGCCGCGCGCGAGGTCCTCGAAGGCGCGGCCCTCCCCGCGGCGGGCCCGGTCGAGGAGAGCGGCGCTGGCGGCGGCGTCCTGTTGCACTATCGCGCCGCATGATGCGATACGCGGCGATGGCGGATGTCGCCGCCGACATCGCCCGTTCCGTGGGCGAGGCCATCGACATCGCCCACATCGACATCGTCACGCGCAAGGGCGGCCGGGGGAACTTCGCGACGGCCGCCGACCACACCGCCCAGGAAGCGATCCTGGCTCTGCTGCGGGCGCACGACCCCTCCATCCCCGTCCTGGCGGAGGAGGGCGCGCCGAAGGGGGGCCGTCAGGCCGACCGGCTCTGGGTCGTCGACCCGATCGACGGCACGCTCAACTTCAGCCGAGCGGTCCCCTTCTACTGCGTGGCCATCGGGTACGTGGAGGACGGCCGCGCCCGAGCCGGCGCCATCCACGCTCCGCGCACGGACGAGACGTTCGTCGCGCACGAGGGCGGCGGGGCGCGCCTGAACGGCGTGCCCATCAGGGTCTCCGGCGTCCGACGTACGGCGCAGGCGTTCGCGGTCACTACCCCCTCCCGCTTCGCGCTGCTGAACAAGCACTGCGCGCGCCTCCGGACCCTCGGGTCCGCGGCGCTCGAGATCGCCTACGTCGCCGCCGGCCGCTTCGACCTCTTCGTCCACGGCGCGCTGGGGCCCTGGGACATCGCCGCCGGCGGGCTCATCGCGCGGGAGGCGGGTGCGTCGGTCATCTCCCTCACGACCGGCTCGGACGCGGCGTGGGACGAGCGTCAGGTGATCATCGGGCCGCCGGCCCTCGTCCGGGACGCGCTGCGTACGATCCCCGACCTGGTGCGGCCGGCCGCCGCCGCGAAGCGGACCAAGCGAACCGCGAGGGCCTCGTGACGCCGCCGGTCATCGCGATGATCAGCGACTTCGGCGTCCGCGACCAGTACGTCGCGGCCATGAAGGGCGTGATCCTGGCAGCGGCGCCCGACGCCCAGATCCTCGACATCACGCACGACGTGACGCCCGGCGACGTCGTCGAGGGCGCGTGGCTGCTCGCGGCGGCGTGGCGCGACCTCCCGCAGGGCGCCGTGGTCGTGGCCGTCGTCGATCCCGGCGTCGGAACGGAGCGGCGGCCCATCGGGATCAAGATCCGCGGGCGCATGGCCGTGGGGCCGGACAACGGCCTCCTCGAGCTCGTCACGCGCGACCCCGGCGACGCCCGGGACGCGGAGGCGGTCGAGCTGACGGTGCGCGCCCTCTGGCGCCACCCGGTCAGCCCAGTCTTCCACGGGCGCGACATCTTCTCGCCGATCGCCGCGGTCCTCGCGCGCGGCACGCCGCTCCGCGAGGTCGGCGACGCCATCGACGCGATCGTCCCGCTGTCCATCGCGCGCCCCGGCCGCACGGCGGAGGGCGTGATCGGCCACATCATCCACGTCGACCGCTTCGGGAACGTCGTGACGGACATCCCCAAAGAGCTCCTCCCAAGGGGCCAGTTCACGGTCGGCGCGGGCAACAGCGTCGTGTCGCGGCAGGTCTCGTACTACCGCCAGGCGGCCGAGGACGAGGTGGTCATGCTCGTGAACAGCGCGGGACACCTCGAGATCGCGATGCACGGTGCCCGCGCGGTGGACCGGATCGGTGCTCGGCGCGGGGACGCGGTCGAGGTCCGCGCCGGGGGCTAGGGGCTGGCCGGCCCCGGGGTCGCCTGGTCGTCGAGACCGACGTAGTAGGTCTCGCAGGCGAGCTGCACGAGCTCCGCCGTGATCTCCGGCGGCTTGCCGAGGAACCGTGCCGCCGCGTCGAGGTGCTGCATGAGGTCCCGCGGATGGCACGAGCGCAGGGCGATCCCGCGGGTCCGGGCGTACTTGGCGATCCAGTCGGCGGCCTGCGGGTAGAACGCGATGTTCCGCTGCGCGCAGATCCGGCGGAGGATCTCGCTGAACTCGGCTGACGTGGGCGGCCTGATCTCGATCTTGTACTGGATGCGCCGCAGGAAGGCCTCGTCGACCAGCGACGACGGCGTGCGGTTCGTCGCGAACACGAGGAGCAGGTCGAATGGGACGTCGATCTTGCGGCCGTCGTTCATGGTCAGGAAGTCCACGTCGCGGTCGAGCGGGACGATCCAGCGGTTGAGGAGCTGGTCGGGCGCGGCGCGCTGCCGGCCGAAGTCGTCGATCAGCAGCACGCCGCCGTTCGCCTTCATCTGGAACGGGGCCTCGTGGACCTGCGTCGTCGGCTCGAACGCCAGGTCGAGGTCCTCGAGGGTCAGCTCGCCACCGACCTCGACGAACGGCCGCGATACCGGGACCCAGCGGCGGTCGAAGCGCGCGTCGAGCTCGACGAGCGGCACGTGGCGCGAAGGGTCGTACACGCGGATGATCTGCTGGCCGACGAGGATCGCATACGGCAGCACGATCTTCCCGCGCAGGAGCCCGGCCAGCGTCTCGGCGATCGAGGATTTCCCGGTGCCGGGAGGCCCGAAGAGGAAGATCGAGCGGCCGCTGTTGATGGCCGGTCCGAGCTGCCGGAGCGTCCGCTCGGGGAGAACCAGATGCGAGAGGGCCGCGCGGAGGTCGTCGGCGCTGATCTGCAGCTCGCCGATCGACTGCGCCCGCACGCGCTTCACGTAGGCGGGCAGCGTGACCGGCGCGGGCCCGATGTAGCCGTTGCGGGCGATCGCTTCCTTGGCGCGCTCGGCCCCCCTGTTCGTCAGGACGTGGATGTAGCTCGCGGATGCGGCCGCGACGCCGCCCTTCACCTCGACGAGGTACTCGGCCTTGAGGAAGTCCAGAACGGGATCGAGGATCCGCGCCAGCGGGAGGCAGAGGGACTGCGAGATGTCCGCGGCTGTCGTCTGGCCCTTCTGGTACAGGAGCTTGAGCGTCAGGTCGGCGACGTAGGCCGGAGACAGGCCCGTCTCCTCCAGGGTCTGCGGCGCGAGCGGCGCCGCGACCTCCGCCGGGCCGAGCGGAGGTGGAGGTGGCGCGGTGCGCTCGAACAACGTGGCCATCTGCTCTGCTTGCCCCTCCCGGATGCGCTGGGAGCGACGATACGGTCGAGCCGGGCCGGCGTGGCAATAGAGGCGGCGGATCGACACCGATCGGATGCGAAGAGCGCGGAACGGTTGTGGCCGCGAGGCGCGCACGGGACAATGGAAGTAAGCCGGAGTGGCGAAATCGGCATCCGCGCCTGCCTCAAGAGCAGGTGGGCCGCAAGGCCCGTGAGGGTTCGAGTCCCTCCTCCGGCACCGGCTACAGCGTGGTCGCGGTCGCTTCCTCGGTCGGCATGTCCTTGAGCGTGACCGTTGCGGTGGTGCCGCGGTCCTCGCACGCGCTCGCGAGCCGCAGGCGGCCGCCGTGCCCTTCGGCGACGAGGCGGGCCAGGTACAGCCCGATCCCCAGGCCGGCGTAGTTCTTCGTCCGCTCGCGGGTGGCGAACGGCTCCCGGCCGATCGCCGGGATCTCCTCCGGCGCGATACCGATGCCCGCGTCGCGGACGCTCACGGTGACGACGCCGTCGTCTCCCGCGACACGAACGTCGACGAGCCCGCCGGAGGGCGAGAACTTGATCGCGTTCCCGATCAGGCTCCCGATCAGCTGCCGCACGCGCTCCTGGTCCCCGACGAGGGGCAGCGTCTCCGGAGCGTCGATCTCGAGGTGATGACGGTCCTCCGTCTCCTCCGACGCCTCCGACCATCGGCGGACGACGTCACGGGCGACCGCGGCGACGTCGAACGGCGCCGCTCGCAGCACGAAGCGCCCCTGCGCGGCGCGCGATACCTCGAGGAGGTCGGTGACGAGGCGGTCCATGCGGTCGACCTGCCGCTCGATCATCGCGGCGTTCTTGTCGAGGCTCTCGACGTCCAGCTCGCGCGAGCCGTCGCGCGCCCGGCGGACCCGCATGCGGATGAGCTGGGCGACGGTCTTGAGCGGCGTGAGCGGGGTCTTCAGCTCGTGGGCGACGAGGGAAAGGAACTCGTCCTTCTCGCGCTGCGCGCTCTCCACCGCCTCGGCGGCAGCGGGCGGCAGGTCGGACGCCGTCTGCTTCTTCGCGCTCACGTCCACCCGAGCATGGCACGGGAGCGCCGCCGCTACTTAGGAGCCGACGACCACCTCGACCACGTCGCCGACCTCACGCTCGATCGCCGCGCTCAGCGCGGGAGAGGCGTCGGCGCGGAACGCCGTCGGGATCCGCCGCGTCGCTCCGTCGGCCCGGGGCAGCTCGAGCGCCACCGGCGAGGCGCCCGGATGCGCCCCGAGCACGCCCTGGATGCGCTGGAACAGCGCGATCGACCCGTCGTAGTCGAGGGCGGAACGGAAGCGGATGAGGATCTCGGCGCCGAGCGCGGCTGGCGAGGTCGAGGGGAGCCTAGTCTCGTACGAGCCCGCCGCCGGTCCCGCGCCTGCTGTCGGCGGGCTCGGACGGGACGGGCGACCCGAGGGAACGTCGCCAGCCCGCGAGGCTCCGGAGCCGTTCCCGTTGCCGTACTTCGCCCGGCGCGCGGCGAAGCCGCGGCGCTCCTCGAGGCGCTGCTTGATCTCGAGGATGCCCGCGTCGCCGAAGCGGACCGCGTGCTCGCACAGGAGCTGGGGCGCCTCGTCGCGCTGCTCGACCCGCGCGAGCACGAGCAGGATCTCGTCCGCGTTCCAGACCTCGTGCGTCTGTTCGTAGGTGCGCGGGAAGACCGTCACCTCCGTGGATCCGGTGAGGTCCTCGATCTGCGCGAACAGCATGAGCTGCTTGTTCTTGGTGACGTGCTTCCGTGCGCTCGTGACCACGCACCCGACGATCACGAGGTCCTCCCCCGCCTCGCGCAGCTCCGCGAGATAGGCCGTGACGACGTCGCCGAGCTTGGTGGTGAGCTCCTGGAGCGGGTGCTGCGAGAGGTAGATGCCGAGCAGCTCCTTCTCCCAGCCGAGCAGGTCGCGCTGGGGCGCCTCCGGCCCTTCGATGCGTCCGGCCGGCGAGGTCACGGCGAGGTCGAACAGGCTCACCTGCCCGCTCGAGCGGTCGCGCTGCTCGCGCTGCGCCGTCCCGAGGACGGCGTCGAGCTGCGCGATCTGCGCCAGCCGCGGGCCGAACGCATCGCACGCGCCGCACTTGACGAGGGACTCGAGGACGCGCTTGTTGAGGCGCTGCAGGTCCACCCGCTGGCAGAGGTCCTCGAGCGAACGGAAGCGGCCCGACGCGCGGGCCTCGAGGATCGACTCCACCGCGCCCTCGCCGACGTTCTTGACGGCGCCGAGCCCGAACCGGATGGTGTTGCCCTCGACCAGGAACCCGAGGTCGCTCGCATTGATGTCCGGCGGCAGGACCTCGATGCCCATGCGCCGGCACTCCGCGATCGCGATCGCGATGCGCTCCGGCGAGCCCATCTCGGTCGAGAGGACGGCGGTCATGTACTCGGGCGTGTAGTTCGCCTTCAGGTACGCGGTGTGGTACGCGATGATCCCGTAGATGGCGGCGTGGGCGCGGTTGAAGCCGTACCGCGCGAACGGCTCGAAGTTGCCCCACACGCGGTCGATCACGTCCATCGGGATGCCGTTCTTGTGCGCCCCGGCCATGAACTTCGTCTTCTGCGCGTCGAGCTTCTCGCGGATCTTCTTGCGGATCGTGTAGCAGAGGACGTCGGCCTCGGCGAGCGAGAAGCCCGCGAGCGCCTGCGTCACCGCCATGACGTCCTCCTGGTAGACCATGACGCCGTACGTCTCCTTGAGGACGGGCTCGAGGGCCGGATGGTCGTACGTGATCGGCTCCTGCCCGCGCTTGCGGCGGATGTACGTCGGGATCCAGTCCATCGGCCCCGGGCGGAACAGCGCGACCATGGCCATGACGTCCTCGACGCGGTCGGGCCGCAGCTCCTTCACGTAGCGGCGCATCCCCGCGGACTCCAGCTGGAAGAGGCCCGTGGTCTCGCCGGAGGCGAGGAGGTCGAAGGTCTTCTGGTCGCTCAGCGGCAGGTCCTCGCGGCGCAGCTCGATCCCGCGCTTCTCCTTGATGAGCGCGAGCGCCCGGTCGAGGATCGTGAGGTTGCCGAGCCCGAGGAAGTCGAACTTCATCAGGCCCAGCTTCTCGAGCTGCTTGTCCTCGTACTGGGTCTGGATGGCCTCGGACTTCCCCTTCGAGCGCTCGAGCGGCACGAGCTCGATCAGGGGATCGCGCGTGATGAGCACGCCCGCGGCGTGGGTGCCCGTCGACCGCACCAGTCCCTCGACCTTCTCGGCCAGGTCGAGCAGGCGGGCGACGTTCGCGTCGGCCTCGAGCTGCTTCAGCTCGGTGACACCCTCGCGCGCGTCCTCGAGCTGCTGCCCGAACGGGATGGCCTTGGCCACGCGGTCGGCCTCGCCGTAGGGCATCCCGAGCACGCGCGCGACGTCGCGGACGGCCGCGCGCGCGAGCATCGTGTTGAACGTCCCGATCTGCGCGACGTGGTCGGCGCCGTACTTCTGCGTGACGTAGGCGATGACCTCGTCGCGCCGGTTGTCCATGAAGTCCACGTCGATGTCCGGCTGAGTGAAGCGCTCGAGGTTCAGGAAGCGGTCGAACATGAGGCCGTACTGCAGCGGGTCGATGTCGGTGAGGTCGATGGCGTAGTTCACGAGCGACCCGCCGGCGGACCCGCGCACGGCCGTGAGGATCCCCCGCTCGCGCGCGAAGCGGATGAAGTCCTGGACGATGAGGATGTAGCCCGCGTAGCCGGTCCTGCCGATGACGTCGAGCTCCCGGTCCACCCGGGCAATGATCTCGGGCGTCACCTCCGCGTACTTGGCGCGCACGCCGGCCTCGGCCATCGCCCGGAGCTGCTCGTCGGGCGTGCGCCCCTCGGGCACGATGAAGTCCGGCAGGCGGATCTGCCCGAGCGGCAGCTGGATGTCCACCATCTCGGCGATGCGCAGCGTGTTGTCGAGCGCCTCGCCATCGTCCGGGAACAGAGCGGCCATGTCGTCGCCGCTCTTCATCCAGATCTCGGGGTGGTCGATCATCCGGAGGCGATCGGGTGTGTCGATCGTCTTGCCGCTCTGGATGCACACCATGACGTCCTGCGCCTCGGCGTCCTCGGCGTTCACGTAGTGCAGATCGTTGGTGACGACGAGCGGGATGCCCGTCCGCTTCGCGACCTGCCGGAGGCCCTCGAGCACCTGGCGCTGCTCGGGGATGCCGTGATCCATGAGCTCGAGGAAGTAGTTGCCCTCGCCGAAGATCTCCCGGTTCTCGATCGCGACGGCGGAGGCCGCCTCGACCCCCTCCTCGAGCAGCGCCCGCGAGACCTCGCCCTGCAGGCAGGCCGACAGCGCGACGATGTGGCCCGCGTTGGCGCGGAGCAGCTCCTTGTCCACGCGCGGCCGGTAGTAGTAGCCCTCGAGGTGCGCCGTCGTGACGAGGCGCACCAGCGCCTGGTAGCCCTCGAAGTCCTTGGCCAGCAGCACGAGGTGGAAGGGGCGCCCGTGGCCCTCGATCCGCGGGTCGCGGTCGAAGCGGCTTCCGCGCGCGACGTAGGTCTCCACGCCGATGATCGGCTTGACCCCCGCGGCCTGAGCGGTCGTGTAGAGGTCGATCGCGCCGTAGAGCGCCCCGTGGTCCGTGAGGGCGACCG
>Ga0156286_1061_pt2 | contig 12645 bp, 16 predicted proteins | sample RifCSPlowO2_12_FD_107935 | JGI IMG/M metagenome (GOLD analysis project Ga0156286, IMG submission 107935) | Chloroflexi bacterium RIFCSPLOWO2_12_FULL_71_12 | reverse complement strand
AGATCGACCACCGAATCGCCGGCCAGCGCTGGAGCACGAGGCGCGTGATGCGGCGGATCCTCGAGCACGAGTACGAGCACATGGGCCACATCCGGGAGATCCTCGCGGCGCTCGGGGGCGACCGCCAGCCCAGCTAGCCGCCGCGACCTCCTAGCGAGCGTCTCGGAGCACGCCCTCCACCTTCTCGGTACGCGGGTGGACGAAGACGCGGACGCGCTCGCTTGGGAAGAAGAAGTCCACGGCCAGGCGGCCGCTGCGATCCACGGTCGCGGTGATGCCCTCGTCGGCGTCGGGGTGGCGGAAGACCTCGGGGACGGAGCGGGCGATGGCGATGTAGTGCTCGTCGTCCTTCGTCGCCGCGCCCGGGTCGTTCCACCATCTCGTGCCGAGCACGAGCCCGCCAACGACGACCGCGACCAGCCCTAGGGCGAGCGCGAGACCCCGGAGCCGGGCCACGCGGCGCTCAGCCCGCGCGCAGGCCGGCGCGGAGCCCCTTGTCCGTGGCTATCCGGCGGGCCGCCGCGGCAAGGGCCTCGACCACGATGAACGCGTTCTCGTGCGCGAGATCGGTGACGCTCGACTCGCGCATCTCGATGTTGTGGCCGCCGATGCGGCGCGTCGCGACCGGGAACCCGATGTAGTCGGAGGGGACGGCCTGCGAGACGTTGCCGAAGTCGGTCGAGGCGAGCACCAGGACGCCGGGAACGGCCTCGGCGCCGCGCGCCCGGAGCTCTTCGCGCAAGAGCTCACCGATGCGCTCGTTGGGCGCGGTCGGCGCGTAGAGCCGCATCTCGTCGGTGATGTTGACCTCGGTCTCCGTCTGGAGCGCCGCGCCGCGGGCGATGCCCTCGAACGTCCGGACCATCCCGTCGAGCTCCTCCTGAGTCTTGGCGCGCAGGCCGAAAACGCACTCCGCGAACGCCGGGACGATGTTGTGGGCCGGGCCGCCGCCGTGGGTGATGACCCCGTGCACGCGCGCATCGCGCGGCATGTGCTGCCGCCAGCCGTCGACGCCCACGAAGAGGCGGATCACCGCGTTCAGGGCGTTCTTGCCCAGGTCCGGCGAGAACGCGGCGTGCGAGGCCACGCCCTTGAAGGCGACGCGCTTCGCGACGATGCCGAGGCTGACGCTGGTCGTCTCCCACTCGGGGCTCCCCGAGGGATGCGAGGACAGCACGGCCTCCACCTGCTTGAAGACGCCGGCGTCCAGCAGGTCGATCTTCCCGCCGCCGCTCTCCTCGGCCGGCGTGCCGATCAGCTCGACGCCGATCTCGAGGCCCTTGGGGTCCGCCGCCACCGCGAGGAAAGCGCCGACGTTCGTCATCGCGATCAGGTTGTGCCCGCAGGCGTGGCCGATGTCGGGCAGCGCGTCGTACTCGGCGAGGAGCGCGACCGACGGCCCCGCCGGGCCGACGCGCGCGCGGAACGCCGTCTCGAGCCCGCCGAGCTTCCGCTCCGCCTGGTGGCCGTGCTTCCCCAGGAGCGCGCAGATCCGGTCGGCCGCGCGCCGCTCCTGGTACGCGAGCTCGGGGTCCGAATGGATCTCGCGCGACAGCTTCAGCAGGTCGTCTCGCAGTTTCCCATCGACGCTCACGTTCTCTTCACCTCCACCTGCTAGCCAGGCTCGATCGCCAGTGTCGCGGGCTCGCGGCGCTCGCGCGCCCAGGCCCAGGCCGCGGCCGCGTGCCGCTCGACGAGCCCGCGCTGGTCGGCGCGCACCTCCGGAAGCCCCGCCGGCGCGAAGGCGCGCACCTCGGCCAGCTCGTGCGTCAGCGCGAGCCGGCCGCCGATGACGCGGTACGCGTAGACGACCTCGACGCGGGCCCAGCGGTGGCCGGTGTTCGCCTCGAGCACGGGGCCGACCTCGATCTCGAGCCCCGTCTCCTCGCGGATCTCGCGGCGCAGCGCGTCCTGGAACGACTCATCGCGCGAGATGAACCCACCGAGGAGGCGCCAGTGGGGCGAGCCGAAGCGGTGGCGCGCCAGGATCACCCGGCCGTCGGGGTCCACGCCGACACCGTTCACGCCCACGAGGAACCGCGGGTTCGCGCGGTCGAGGATCCACCGCTGCAGACCGATCGGCGATCCGTTGTAGACAGCAGCGGCGAGCTTCATCAAGCGGAAGCCTGTCGTGACCGCGACGAGGGCGCGCCAGAGCACGCCCGGAGACTAAGTCCGGCGGCGGCGGCGCTCCGATACGCGGATCCGGATCAGCTCGCGCTGGAGCGCCGCCCGCGCGCGCGCCTCCTCGGCCGGGGTGAGCGCGCCGGCCTCGAGCGCCGCCCGCGCGCGCTCGCGCGCCTCCTGCGCCGCCTGCACGTCGATCTCCTCGGCATGCTCGGCGGACTCGGTGAGGACGACGACCCGATCCCCGCGCACGTCCATGAAGCCGCCGAATACCGCGAGGACCTGCTCCGTGCCGCCCTTCTTGACGCGGAACTCTCCGGGTCCGAGGCCCGTGAGCAGCGGCGCGTGGTGCGGCAGGATCCCGAGGTAACCCTCGCTACCGGGCGCGATGACCATGTCCACGTCGTCCTCGTAGACCTTGCGCTCCGGCGTGATGACCTCGATGTGCAGCGGCATCAGGCGTTCTCCTTGGCCATCCTCTCCGCCTTCTCGCGCGCCTCCTCGATCGCCCCGACCATGTAGAAGGCCTGCTCGGGAAGGTCGTCGTGCTTGCCGTCGAGGATCTCGCGGAAGCTGCGGACCGTATCGGCCACCTTCACGTACTTGGGCGTGATGCCGGTGAACTTCTCGGCGACGTGCATCGCCTGGGCCAGGAACTTCTGGATCTTGCGCGCCCGGGCCACGAGCACCTTGTCCTCGTCGGATAGCTCATCGACGCCGAGGATGGCGATGATGTCCTGCAGGTCGCGGTAGCGCTGCAGCACCCGCTGCACGTCGCGCGCGGTCCGGTAGTGCTCCTCGCCGACGATGGTCGGGTCAATGGCGCGACTGGTCGACGTCAGCGGGTCCACGGCGGGATAGATGCCGAGCTCGGTGAGGTTGCGCTCGAGGCGAAGGGTCGAGTCGAGGTGCGCGAAGGTCGTCGCGGGGCCCGGGTCGGTGTAGTCGTCCGCGGGCACGAAGACGGCCTGCAGCGACGTGACCGAGCCGTGCTTCGTCGAGGTGATGCGCTCCTGCAGGTCGCCCATCTCGGTCCCCAGCGTCGGCTGGTAGCCGACGGCGGAAGGCATGCGGCCGAGGAGCGCCGACACTTCGGAGCCCGCCTGCGCGAAGCGGTAGATGTTGTCGATGAAGATGAGGACGTCCTTGCCCTCGTCGTCACGGAAGTACTCGGCGATCGTGAGCCCCGTGAGGCCGACCCGCAGCCGCACGCCCGGCGGCTCGTTCATCTGGCCGAAGACCATCGCGACCTTGTCGATGACCCCGTACTCGTGCATCTCGCCGAGGAGCTGCGTGCCCTCGCGCGAGCGCTCGCCCACGCCGCAGAAGACCGAGTAGCCCGCGTGCTCGTACCCGATGTTCCGGATGAGCTCCATGATCACGAACGTCTTGCCCGTCCCGGCGCCGCCGAAGATCGCGGCCTTGCCGCCCTTCAGGAACGGGCAGATGAGATCGACGACCTTCAGGCCGGTCTCGAGGAGCTCGCTCGCGACCGACTGCTCCGTGAATTCCGGTGGCGCGCGGTGGATGGGATCGCGGCGGACGGCCGTGACGGGCCCCTTCCCGTCGATGGGGTCGCCGGTCACGTTCATTAGCCGGCCGAGGGCCCCCGGACCGACGGGCACGGTGATGGGGCCGCCGGTGTCCTCGACCTCGACGCCGCGGCGCAGGCCGTCGGTCGTGTCCATGGCCACCGCGCGCACCCAGTTGTTCCCCAGGTGCTGCTGCACCTCGGCGATGAGCGGCTTCTGGCCGTCCCGCTCGACGCGCAGCGCGTGGTAGATCCCGGGCAGCTTCCCCTCCTCGAACTGCACGTCGATGACGGGGCCGATGATCTGAACGATGCGGCCCATGTTCTTGGTCTTCTCTGCGACGGCCATCTCGGTAACTCCTCTTAGCCCTTCGCCAGCGCTTCGGCGCCGGACGCGATCTCGAGCATCTCTTTCGTGATCTTGGACTGCCTCGCTTTGTTGCTCGCGAGCTGGAGCTCGTCGATGAGCTCGCCCGCGTTCTCGGTCGCGTTGCGCATGGCCACCATTCGCGCCGACTGCTCCGAGGCGATGCTCTCGAGCACCGACTGGTAGACGGTCACGTCGATGAGCCGCGGCAGGATCGCGTTCAGCACGGTCGCGGGATCCGGCTCGAAGATGTACTGGAGCGGCGGCAGCTCGTCGATGTCCTCTTCCTCCGGCACCAGCGGCAGGATCCTTCGGATCGTCGGGACCTGGCGAAGCGTGTTCACGAACCGCGTGAAGGCGAGATGCACCTCGTCCACGTTGGCGCTGGTGAACTCGTCGCGCAGGACCCGGGAGATGACGCCGGTGTCGGTGGAGGTGGGCCGATCGCCGAGTCCCTGGAACTCCGCGACGGCCGAGCCACGCACACGGCGGACCGCGGCGATGCCCTTGCGACCGACGGCCAGCCAGCTGACGGCCGGCTTCGTCTGGATGAAGCGCAGCGTCGCGCGCAGCAGGTTCGTGTTCATCGCGCCCACGAGACCCCGGTCCGACGTGACGAGGACGACGAGGACGCGCTTCACCGGGCGGCGCGCCAGGAGCGGCTCGAACTCGGGATCGGCGTAAGGGCCGAGGTCGTTCAGCACCGTCCGCAGCCGCTCCTCGTACGGCCGTGAGGCCGTCACCGCCGTCTGCGCGCGGCGCATCCGGGACGCGGCCACCGTCTGCATGGCCTGCGTCACCTGGCGGATGTTCCGGATGCTGCGCAGGCGCCTGCGCAGGTCTCGCTCGCTGGGCATCTAGGCCTTGGCCTCGCCGTACGGGTTGGCCTTCTTGAACTCCTCGATCATCGCCCGCGCGGCCTTCTCGACCTCGTCGGTCCACTTGCGCTCCTTCAGGATGAGCTGACCCACCTGCGGAGCCTGGACGTCCATCCAGCGGTAGAGGTCGTGCTCGAAGTCGGCGACCCGCTCGCGCGGCACGTCGTCGAGGTACCCGGCGGTGCCGCTGAAGATGATCACGATCTGCTTCTCGACCGGGAGCGGCTGGTACTGGGGCTGCTTCAGGATCTCGACCAGCCGCTCGCCCCGCCGCAGCTGCGCGAGCGTGGCCTTGTCGAGGTCGGATCCGAACTGGGCGAAGGCGGCGAGCTCGCGGTACTGCCCGAGGTCGAGCTTCATGCTCCCGGTCACCTTCGACATGGCCCTGATCTGGGCGTCGCCGCCCACGCGCGACACCGAGAGGCCGGTGTTCATCGCGGGCCGCACCCCGGCGTTGAAGAGGTCCGTCTCGAGGTAGATCTGCCCGTCGGTGATGGAGATGACGTTGGCGGGGATGTAGGCGGCGATGTCGTTGGCCTGCGTCTCGATGATCGGGAGGGCTGTCAGCGAGCCGCCGCCGTTCTCCTCGTTCATGCGCGCGGCGCGCTCGAGGAGGCGCGAGTGCAGGTAGAAGACGTCGCCCGGGTACGCCTCCCGCCCGGGTGGACGGCGCGCGAGGAGGGAGACCTGCCGGTACGCCTGCGCGTGCTTGGTGAGGTCGTCGTAGACGCAGAGCGCGTCCTTGCCGGCGTCACGGAAGAACTCGCCGATCGCGGAGCCCGAGTACGGCGCGAGGTACTGCATCGTCGCGGGGTCGGAGGCGCCCGCGATGACCACCGTCGTGTGGTCCATGGCGCCGTGCTCCTCGAGGGTCGCCACGATCTTCGCGACGGACGACTCCTTCTGGCCGACAGCGACGTAGACGCAGAAGACACCCTGGCCCTTCTGGTTGATGATCGTGTCGATCGCGATGGCCGTCTTCCCCGTCTGGCGGTCGCCGATGATGAGCTCGCGCTGGCCGCGCCCGATGGGCGTGATGGAGTCGATCACCTTGATGCCGGTCTGGAGCGGCGTATCGACGTTCTTGCGTAGGATCACGCCCGGCGCGACAACGTCGATTCGGCGCGTCTCGGTCGTCGCGATGGGGCCCTTCCCGTCGAGCGGGCGCCCGAGCGTGTCGACGACGCGCCCGACGAGCGCGTCGCCCACCGGCACCTCGGCGATGCGCCCGGTGGTCCGGACCTCATCACCTTCCTTGATCTCGGTGTAGTCGCCCAGGACGATCGCGCTCACGGTGTCCTCTTCGAGGTTGAAGGCGAGCCCAAAGACGCCCCGGCCGAAGTCGAGGAGCTCCGACGCCATGCATCCCGCGAGGCCGTAGATGCGGGCGATGCCGTCACCGACCTCTACGACCGTGCCCACGTCGACCGACTCGGCCTTGCCGCGGAAGCCCTTGATCTGGGCCTTGATGATCTCGGTAATCTCTGACGAGGTCGTTGCCATTTCTCTCCCAGTCCTTATGTGCTCGCGAGCTGGTCGCGGAGCGCGTCCAGCTGGGCGCGCAGGGATGCGTCGACGAGGTGATCGCCGACCTGCACGGTCGCGCCGCCCAGCAGGGTGGGCTCCACGGCGAACTCGGCTTCGATCCTCTTGCCGGTCGTCTTCTCGAGGCGGCCGACGACCGAAGCCCGCTGGGCGTCCGGCAGGGGGACCGCGGTCGTGATGCGCGCCTTCGCGATCCCCGCTCGATCGTCCACGAGGTCGCCGTATGCCGCCGCGATCTGCGCGATCAGCGCGATCCGGCCGCGCCGGATGAGCACCGAGACGAGCGACCCGATGGCCGTCGGCTCGCCCTTCGTCGCGGCCTCGGCCGCCTTGAGCCGGCGCTCGAGCGGCCTGCTGGGATCGCGGAAGAAGGGCAGCGAGCCCGAGAAGGCGGCGGCGACCTTGTCGAGCGACTCCCGGTAGGCGTCCACCTTCCGCTCCTCGAGCGCGATGTCCAGGAGGGCCTCGGCATAGCGCCGGGCCGCGGATCCGGTCAGTGCCATCAGTTGCGGCCGCCGAGCATGCCGCCGGCCTCGTCGAGGGAGCGTTCGATCAGCTCGCGGTGGGCGCGCTCGTCGACCTCCTTGCCGAGGATCCGGCTCGCCGCGAGGACGGCCATCGAGGCGACCTCTCCCCGGAGCTGGGCCAGGGTCTGGTCGTGGAGCTGCTGCGCGTCCGTGCGGGCACGCTCGCGGATGCGGTCGCCCTCACCCGAAGCCTCCCGGCGGATCTCGACGGCGGCCGCTTCCGCGGCCTTCGTCGTGCGGTCGGATATCTCCTGCGCCTCGCGGCGCGCGGTCGCGAGGAGCTGTTCGACCTCCTGCTTCATCTCCGCGCGCTCGCGTCGCGAGGCCTCCGCGGCCTCGAGCCCTTCGCGGATCCGGTCCGCCCGAGCTTCCAGCGTGCGGGTCACCGGACCCCAGAGGATCCTGCGGAGCAAGAGGAACAGGACCAGGAACTGGACGATCGAGACCAGGACCCACCACGGATCCACGACGAGCGCGAAGGCGCTGGTCTCCCCCTCTGCGAGATGCGGAGCGAAGAGCATCTAGCCGATCCGCGTCCAGAGAAGGATGCCGAGGACGAACGAAAGGATGCCGAGTCCTTCGGCCAGGGCCGCTCCCAGGATCAGGTTCGCGCGGATGGCGCCGGCCGCGTCGGGGTTGCGCCCGATCGCCTCATTGGCCGCCGCGGTCGCGATGCCCACGCCGATGCCAGGACCGAGGACGCCGAAGCCGACGGCGATGCCGGCAGCTAGTCCAGCAAACTCCATTTCACACTCCTTCGGAGTAGTTCACTACTCCGTGTTCATTACGCGCCTTGAACTGCGGGATGCTGCGCGTGAGATCCGTCGCGGTAGTCGCTCGCTTCGGTGTGACTCGCCTCCTCTCCGTGCTCCTCGCCATGTCCCTCCAAGGCGAGGACGAAGTACATGAGGACGAGGAGCCCGAACACGAGGCCCTGGATGAGGCCGATGAAGACCTCGAAGCCGGCGAAGGGGATGGCGAGCCCCGGCAGGAGCAGGAGCCCGCTCATGACGACGAGCATGATCTCGCCGCCGAGCACGTTCCCCCAGAGCCGGAGCGTGAGCGTGAGCATGCGGAACAGCTCGCTGAAGAGCTCGATGAGCCCGACGAGCACCATGATCACGCCGACGAAGACGCCCTCCTTGAACCCGCTGAAGTTGAACCAGCGCGACAGGTAAGGAAGGCCGAACTTTCGAAAGCCGTCCGTCTGATAGGCGACGAACGCGATCACCGCCATCCCGAAGTTGACGTGGTAGTCGCTCGTCGGCGCGCGGAGGAGCTCGACCTGGCCGAAGAACGGCGTGACCGACAGCCAGTTCGACGTGACGATGAACAGGAACAGCGTCCCGAAGAGCGGCAGGTAGCGCCGCGCGCCCGCGCCGCCCACCGAGACGACGAAGTCATCGAGCCCCTGGACGAGCATCTCCACGAGGTTCTGGATCCCGCTCGGCACCTCGCGCTTCTGGCGCGTCCCCAGCCACGCGAGCACCACGAGGAACGTGGCCACGAGCAGCATCGTGAAGTGCGAGTTCGTGTACGAGAGCGGGCCGATGCGGACGAGCTCGGTCCCCGTGAGCGGCGGGATGTGGAAGTCAGGCGGGTATTCGAACCCGTGCGGGAAGAAGAACCCCACTAGCGCTCGTCCTGCATATCGCGCTCGGCCTTTGGCCTCGCCGCCTCAACGCCGTTCGTCGAACTCGCTCGCGCCGGCGGAGCCGGACGCTCGCTCGCTTCCTCTTCTTCTCGCTCGCGTTGGCGGATCTCGGCCTCCCAGCGGCGGCCGGCTTCGCGCGCGCGATCCGACGACGGCCGGATCGGGTTCGCCTCGAGATGCTTCTTGATCAAGCCCCAGACCCCCGCGCCGGCCACGATCATTCCCGCGAAGATCGAAGCGAGCAGTCCCCAGGGCTCAGTGCCTATGGCCTCGTCGAGCTTCAGTCCGAGCCAGGCGCCGAGAGCGATGGGTACCGCGACCACGATCCCTACTTGGCCGAGGATCGCCGCGCTTCTCAACGCGCTCCCCCCCGGGTGCGGACAGCGGCCAAGACAGGGTCAGTGTATGGGCGCGCTACGGCCGCTGCACGGCGCCGGGCGGCTCCCGTTAGAGCCAGCCGCGGCGCCGGAAGTAGAGGGCCAGCAGGCCGGTCGAGCCGAGCATGAACGCGATGGCCGCCCAGAACAGCTCGGGGCTGGCGAACGGGATCGCCTCGAAGTTCATCCCGAAGAAGCTCGTGACGAGCGTCACGACGAGAAGGATCGTGGCCACGCTCGTCAGCGCCTTCAGGATCTCGTTCAGGCGGTTCGAGGCGGCGGCGAGATGCGCGTCGATGACGTTGCTCGTCAGCTCGCGGAACGTGTCGATCTCGTCGGTGACGCGGACGATGTGGTCGTAGACGTCCTGGAAGTAGGCGCGGCGGCCCGCCTCGCGGAGCTCGCGGATGTCGCCGCGGACCAGGACGTTCAGGACCTCGCGCTCCGGCGCGATGCGCTGGCGGATGCGCAGCAGGTCCCGCTTCAGCTCGAACAGCTCGCTGAGCGACGTGCGGTAGCCGCGCGGGGTCTCGTCGAGGATGAGCGACTCGAGGAGCTCGACCCGCTCGCCGAAGCCGTCCACCACTTCGAAATACCCATCGACGATGGTGTCCAGGAGGGCGTGCAGGAGCAGGCCCGGGGTCGCGAGCTTGCCCTCACGGAACCGCTTCTCGACGGCCGCGCGGGCCCTGAGCTCGCCCTCGTGCACCGTGACCACGACGTTGCGCGCGAGGAAGATCGAGATCTCGATGTCGCGCACGACGTCCGGCTCGGACTCTTCCAGGGCGTAGGCGACGATGAAGTAGTGGTCTTCGTATTCGTCGATCTTCGGCCGCTGGTGCCGGTGCACGGTGTCCTCGATCGCCAGCGGATGCAGCTGGAGCTCCTCGGCGATGAGCTGGACGTCGCGTTCCTTCGGGTCGCTGATGTCCAGCCATGCGCAGCGGTCGCGCAGCTCCGAGAGGTCCTCGACGGGGCGCTCCTCCACGCTGCCGTCGGGCTGGCGAACGAGCAGGCGGGCTGGCACGCGCCGAGGTTACGTCTCTAGGCGGCGAAGCGGCGTACGACGCGGACGAGCTCGTCGGCGTCGAAGGGCTTCCGGAGGTACGCCTCGGCGTTGCAGCGGTCGGCCTCGTGCCGCGCGTCGGGCGCGCCGGTGACCACGACGAGCGGGACGTGGCGCAACGCCTTGCGCAGCGCGCGCGCGAACGAGGGCCCGTCCACGCCGGGCATCTGTATGTCGAGCAGGATGACGGCGGGTGGGTCCTGCTGAAGGGCGACCATGGCCTCGCCACCGTCGCGCGCGATGCTGACCCGGAAGCCGTTGTCGCACAGGACGGCACGCTCGGCGTCGATCGTGTCCGCGTCGTCGTCCACGATGAGCACGAGACGCGGCCGCTTCCCAACCTGCATGTGCGAGCTACATAGCAAGCGACGTACCGGTCCAGCTGGGCCTCAGCGCGGCGGGAGGCGCACCGCGGATGACGCGGCGAATGCGGACGCGCGAGAGCCTACGCGGTAGGACGCGGATCGGAAACGCGCACATCGTGACGGTCCATACCACTGGGACGATTGGGAGCGAGGTGTAAAGGGCCGCGCGCCGCGAGCCGCGTCGGGTACCGCGGTGCGCCGTCGCCTAGGCTCCTGCGCTGTGCCGAGACCCAAAGGACTTCGCGCCGCGGAAGAGGTCATCCCGAGGCTCGGCTTGAAAGGTGGCGGACCCGCGCTGCGCATCGGCGACGTGGCCGCGTACGACAAGCCGATCGAGCACCTGGCGGGGCACCTCGACCGGACCGAGCTCGACCTGCCGTTGCGCTTCCAGGCCGCGCGCTACGCCCTCGTGCTGTGCTTCGCGCTCGAGCAGGTGTCCCTCGAGCGCCTCGCGTCGGAGCTGGTGCGTGTCACGAACGCGCTGGGGCGGATCTGGATCGTGGTGTGGAAGAAGGACCTCCTGAAGGGCGGCGCGCCGTCGTGGGAAGCGGTGCAGGAGGCGATGCTGCCGACGGGCTGGGTCGACAACAAGGTGCTGTCGCTCGGCGACGAGGTCTACGCCACCCAGTACGTGCTGCGGCGGGAGCGTCGGCCGCCGGCTGGCGCGTGAGGAGGTCCGAGCGGGTCAGACCGGGGCGGGCGCTCCCGGGGACGGGACCCGCCCGATGCGCGGAGCGAGGAGGACGGCGGCCGCGGCGAGCAGGAGGAGGGCCTGCGGGATCGTCGTCTCCCACGTTGGGAAGACACCGAAGATGCCGCTCGGCGGGACCGGCGCCGGCGTCGCCTGGAAGGCGCCCGCGACCTGGAGCGCGTGGATGCCGGTCCCCACGAACTTGAACGCGAGGTAGTACAGGAGGACGCTCGCGGCCGTGAAGAAGAGCCGGATCGGCAGCTTCACACTGAAGGCGAGCATGACCGTGCCGATCGCCGCGAGCCCCGCCGCGCCTATCGCGATCCCGAGCGCGAGATCCGTGACCGCGATCGACGGAGCGATGCCGGTGTAGAAGATGACCGTCTCGGCGCCCTCCCGGAATACGGCGAGGAAGGAGATGGTGGCGAGCGAGATCACGCTGTTCCGCGCCAGGGCGGCCGTCGCCTTGTCGCGGACGTAGCGCTGCCAGGCGGCCAGGCTCGAACGCGAGTGCAGCCACCAGCTCATGTAGACGAGCAGCGCTGCGGCGACCAGGCCGACGACGCCCTCGAGGAGCTCGCGGTCCGCGCCCGCCGTCGCACCGGAGAAGACGAGCGTGGCGGCTGATCCCACGGCAACGCTGAGCGCCACGCCCGCGCCCGCGCCGCCCCAGATCCAGCGCCGCTTGTCGGCGTTCCCGGTCCGCGCCAGGAAAGTGAGCAGCGCCGCGATGACGAGCAGCGCCTCGAGCCCTTCCCGGAACAGGATGATCGCCGAGTCGAAGACGCCGTAGCTCGCGGCGGTCGACGCGAACGGCGCGAGGCCCTCGCGCATGCGCGTGATCGCCGCCCGCGCCTCGTCAAGATCGGCCTGCCGGAGCGCCGCCGCGGCGCGCGCCATGTCGTCCTCGATCGCCGCGTACGTCTCGCTCGATCGGGCGACGACGAGCCCCTCGACGTCCGGCCACACCGCGGCGAAGCGCGCGACCTCAGCGGAGGCCGCGGCGGCGTCGCGCGCGCCGATGGCCGCAAGGGCGGCATCGAGGTGGTCGAGCGCGCCGGACAGGCTCGTCGCGGGCGCTTCCGGCTCGCCGGCGCCGGCAGCCTCCAGGCTCTCGCGGACCCGGCCCGCGAGCGAGCGGACCTCGGCAGGCGGTGCCGCCGTCCGGGGAAGCTCCAGGCTCGGGACGATCAGCGCGAGCCGCTCCATGCTCGGAGCGACGTCGCCGTGCTGGCGCGGGGCCCGCGCGGCCAGGTCCGCGTCGATCCCGCCCCAGATCGTCCGGGCCCTGGCCAGGAAGGAATGCGCGTCCTGGTACTCGGCCTCGACGGCGATCGTCCCATCGACGTACGCCTCCCCGTATTCACCGGCGGTGGCGTCCACGAGCGCGGCGACGAGGCTCGCGCGGTAGGCCAGCGTCTGCGAACGCCCGCTGCCCATAACGATCGACGGCACGCGCTCGAGCTCGCTGTCCGCGGCGGCCAGGGCCGCCGCCAGGGCCGTCAGGTCGCGGACGT
>Ga0156286_1150_pt2 | contig 12901 bp, 12 predicted proteins | sample RifCSPlowO2_12_FD_107935 | JGI IMG/M metagenome (GOLD analysis project Ga0156286, IMG submission 107935) | Chloroflexi bacterium RIFCSPLOWO2_12_FULL_71_12 | reverse complement strand
GGTCGACGAACGCGCCGCGCTCTTCGGCGGACGGGAGGCGTCACTGCCGGTGGACGAGCGGGCCGCGCTTTTCGGAACGCCGCCCCCCGCGCAGGAGCCCGAGGCCGACCACCGCCTGGCGATGTTCGGCGCGACGCCCGCGTGGTCCATCCCGGGTGAGGAGGCGGAGCCGCTCGCGCCGCAGCCGTGGGAGGAGCCCGCTGCCCCGCCGGTCGCGGAGTACCGCGGGCTCGATCCGCTCGACCTCGAGGAGCACGCGGCTGCGCTCATCGCCAGCAAGGACCCCGGCGCGGGCGAAGCGGCCATCGAGGCGGCGCAGGCGCTCCTCGCGAGCGGGAAGATGAACGCGGCGTCCGACCTGCTCCTGGCGCTCGTGTCGTCCGGCACCGCGGTGCACGACGCGTCGCGCGAGCTCATCGGCGTGGCCAGCGCCCTCGGGCGCCGCGACATCGCCACCGCGCGCGCCGAGCTGCTCGCCCGCGTCCTCCGGCTCGCCGGCGAGGACGCGCGCGCCGCGGAGGTCGAGCGCATCGGGCAAAGCGTCTAGGTGGACCAGCTCCGCGCTTTCATCGACGGCCTGATGCAGGGACGCGCCTTCGGCTGGAACAACGTCGTCGACATCCTCATCGTCGCGATCGCCGTCTATTACGTGCTGGTGCTCATCCGCGGCACCCGCGCGGTGCAGCTGCTCCTGGGCGTGCTCGTGCTCGTCCTCATCTACGGCGTCGCCGTGCTGCTCCAGCTCACGCTCACCACGCTGGCGCTGCAGTTCCTCGGCGTCGCCGCCCTCGTCGCGATACCCGTGGTCTTCCAGCCGGAGCTCCGCCGGGCCCTCGGCCAGCTGGGCCGGCTGGGCGCGCTCGACCGGCTCCTGGCGCCCACGTCCGAGGAAGAGGTGGACCTGGTGGTGGAAGAGGTCGTGCGCGGCGGCCTGCTCATCAAGCAGCAGTCGAACGGCGCGCTGATCGTCATCGAGCGCAGCACGGGCCTCCAGGACTACAGCGAGACCGGCGTGCCGGTGAACGGGAAGCTCACGGCCGAGCTGCTCGCCTCCATCTTCATGGCGCGCTCGCCGCTGCACGACGGCGCGGTCATCATCCGGGGGTCGCAGGTAGTCGCCGCCGCGTGCCTCCTGCCGCTCGATGAGACGCCGGAGCGGCTCACGCACCGGTACGGGATGCGCCATCGCGCGGCGCTCTCGATCAGCGCGCAGAGCGACGCCGTCGTCGTCGTCATCTCCGAGGAATCGGGCGCGATGTCCATCGCGAGCAACGGGCGCATGATCGGGAACCTGGACGAGGAGCGCCTGCGCCGCGTCCTCAGCTCGCTCCTGCGCAGCCGGATCCAGCCGCTGCCCTTCCGCTCGAAGTCGGCATGACCGGTCGCGCCCCCATGGGCGGGGTGCGCCTCGCCCGGTGGCGGCGGATCGACCTCCGGCGCCTCGTCGCGGGCGACCTCCCGCTGAAGAGCGCCGCCATCGCGGTCGCGGTGCTCCTCTGGGTGTCGGCCATGCGCGCGCTGCCGCCCCCCGAGGTCACGCAGCCCTTCGACGGCCGCATCGCCGTGGAGCGCCCGGAGGTCTCCGAGGGATACGTGCTCCGCGGCCAGCTGGGTGAGGTCCAGGTGACGCTCCGCGGGCCCGAGGACGCGATCGGCGCGGTCGAGGCCCAACAGCTCCGCGCCACGCTCGACCTCTCGGGGATCGTGCCCGGGCCGGACGAACAGCAGGCGCCGGTCGTGGTCGCGGTGGCCGCCACCCGCGTCAGGGTCGTCGCGGTCGAGCCGGCCGTGGTCGCCGTCCGCCTCGAGCGGCGCGTCGAGCGGGTCCTTCCGGTCCTGGCGCGCTTCGCCAACGAGCCGCCGGCCGGCTTCCAGGCTGGCACGCTGACCTTCCGCCCGCAGGAGGTCCGGGTGAGCGGCGCGGAGACGCTCGTCGGGGCGGTCACCGCGGTCTTCGCGACGGTGCAGTTCGGCGACGCGCCGGTCGACCTGGCCCAGGACGTGCGACCCGTCGCGGTCGATGCCGCCGGCCAGCCGGTCGAGGGCATCGAGATCGATCCACTGGGGGTCCAGGTGAGCGTTCCGCTGGTGTCCACGGCGACGACGCGGACCGTGCCGGTGCTGGCACAGCTCCGCGGCGCCGTCGCGCCGGGCTACTGGGTGTCGCGCGTTACCACCGATCCGGTGGCCATCACGGTGAGCGGCGGGCGCGGGGCGGTCGAGGCGCTCGGAAAGATCGACACCGCGCCCGTCGACGTCGGCGGGCTGAGCGCCGCGCGCACCTTCACGGTGGCGCTGCTCCTGCCGACCGGCGTGAGCACCGTCGGCCCCTCCGAGGCCACGGTCGCCGTGACGGTGATCGCCCTCGTGGGCTCGCGACCCTTCCCGCTCGTGGCCGTGCGCGTCGACGGGCTGGCCCCCGACGTCGCCGCCGAGGTCACGCCCGGGACCATCAGCGTGATCCTGGGGGGCGGCGTGCCCACGCTCACCGCGCTCGGCCCGGCGTCGGTCACCGCGTCAGTGGACGTGGCCGGACGCGGACCGGGCACGTACACCCTGCCCGTGGCGATCTCGGTCCCGTCGGGCACGGACCTGTCATCGGTGCAGCCCACGCAGGTGACGGTCACTATCACCAGCACGACCATCCAGACGGTGCCCTGATGTCGCGCCTGTTCGGAACTGACGGGATCCGCGGGATCGCGAACCGCGACCTCACGGCGGAGCTCGCCCTCCGCCTGGGCCGCGCCGCGGGCCACGTCCTCGGCGGGCAGGGCCACCGTGTCGTCATCGGGCGCGACACGCGCCGCTCCGGCCGGATGCTGGAGAGCGCCCTCGCCGCCGGCCTCTGCTCGGTCGGCATGGAGGTGCGGCTCGTCGGGCACGTGCCCACCCCCGGCCTCGCCTACCTGACACGCACCCAGGGGTTCGTCGCCGGAGCCGTGATCAGCGCCTCGCACAACCCGGCCCCGGACAACGGCATCAAGTTCTTCGACCAGGGCGGCCTCAAGCTCGCGGACGCGGTCGAGGCGCGCATCGAGGAGCTCATGACCGGCGATGACGCCCTGCCGCGACCGACCGAGGGCGGCATCGGCCTCGTCGGCGACGCGCGCGGACTGGTGCGCGGCTACGAGGACTTCCTGCTCACCAAGGCGCCGGACCTGTCGGGCCTGCGCATCGTGCTGGACTGCGGGAACGGCGCGACCTACCGGGTCGCGCCGAGCGTGTTCGCCCACGCCGGGGCCGAGGTCATCACCCTCTGCGACACGCCGGACGGCCTCAACATCAACGATCACTGCGGCAGCACGTATCCCGAGCGCCTCCAGGGCGCGGTGGTCGAGCGCGGCGCGGACGTCGGCTTCGCCTTCGACGGCGACGGCGACCGGCTGGTCCTGGCCGACGCGGCCGGCGAGCTGCACGACGGCGACGTCGTCCTCGCGCTCGCGGCGCGCCACTTCGCGCGGGCGGGCCGACTGCGGCCGAAGCTCGTCGTCGGAACGGTCATGACGAACGGCGGGACCGAGGCGACGCTCCGGCGCGAGGGCATCGACCTCGTGCGCACGCCGGTGGGCGACCGCTACGTGTGGGAGAAGATGGACGAGCTCGGAGCGCAGTTCGGCGGCGAGCCCTCGGGCCACGTCATCTTCCGCGAGCACGCGACGACCGGCGACGGGATCCTCACCGCCCTCGAGATCCTCCACGTGGCGAAGGCCGAGGGCCGCGGCATCCGCGAGCTCGCCGCGGAGGTCGAGCGCTGGCCGCAGTCGCTGGTGGCCGTGCGCGTGGCCCGGCGCGCGGAGTGGGAGAGCGTCCCCGCCTTCCGCAAGGAGTACGACGAGGCCCGCGCGACCCTGGAGAAGGGCGGCGGCCGGGTCCTGGTGCGCCCCTCCGGGACCGAGCCGGTCCTGCGGATCCTCGTCGAGTCGCGGGTCGGGACCCTCGCCGCGACCACGGCCGAGCGCCTGGCGCGCGTCGCCGAGGAGGCGCTCAAGTGACCCGCCGACAGGTAGGGTGAGCAGATGTGCGGGATCGTCGGGTACGTCGGATCGCGTGACGCCACGCCGCTCCTGGTGGGCGGACTAAGGCGCCTGGAGTACCGCGGCTACGACTCGGCGGGCGTGGCCGTCCAGCAGAACGGCAAGCTCGAGATCCGGCGCGCGGAGGGCAAGCTCGACAACCTCGTGACCGCGGTCGCCCAGCACCCGCTCTCCGGGTCCGTCGGCATCGGGCACACCCGCTGGGCGACGCACGGCCGGCCGACGGAGCAGAACGCCCACCCGCACGTGGACTGCGGCGCGGTCACCGCGGTCATCCACAACGGCATCATCGAGAACTTCGCGGACCTGAAAGCGCCGCTCGTCGCGGCCGGCCACCGCTTCACCTCCGAGACCGACACGGAGGTCGTGGTCCACCTCCTCGAGGACGAGCTCGCCAAGGGCGCGCTGCTCGAGGACGCCGCGCTCGCCGTGCTCCCCAGGCTGGAGGGCGCGGCGGCGCTGGGCCTCATCTCCGCCAAGGACCCCGGGAAGATCGTGGCCGCGCGGATCAGCAACGCCGGCGGCGTGATCGTCGGCTACGGGCAGGGCGAGAACTTCATCGCCTCGGACATGCCGGCGCTCCTCGAGCACACCCGCAGCGTCTCGTTCCTGGGGGCCGGCGAGCTGGCCATCGTCACGGCGACCGCGGTCTCCTTCCGCACGCTCGACGGGAAGCCGCTGACGAAGGAGCGCACGACGGTCACGTGGGACCCGGTCGCGGCGGCGAAGTCGGGATACCGCCACTTCATGCTCAAGGAGATCCACGAGCAGCCGCGCGCGATCTCCGACACGCTCCTCGGCCGCGTGGAGCGCACCACCGGGCGCGTCGTGTTAGACGAGAACGTCCGGATGACCGACGACCAGGTGCGGGCGCTGCCGCGCATCACGCTCGTGGGCTGCGGGACGGCGGGGCACGCCGCGCTGGTCGGGAAGTACCTCATCGAGCGCCTCGCGGGGATCCCCTGCGACGTCGAGATCCCCAGCGAGTACCGCTACCGCGAGCCGGTGGTGACGAACGGCCAGCTGATCGTGGCCATCACGCAGTCCGGCGAGACCGTGGACACGCTCGCGGCGATGCACGAGGCCAAGGCCCGCGGCGCGCGCGTGCTCGCCCTGGTGAACGTCGTGGGCAGCGAGGCCACACGCGCGGCGGACGACGTCATTTACCTGCACACCGGTCCCGAGATCGCCGTCGCCTCGTCGAAGGCGTACACGGCGATGCTCGTCGACCTCTACCTCTTCGCGATCTACCTCGGCCAGCGGCGCGGGACGGTCGACCCCGAGCGGTCCCGGCAGCTGCTCGCGGAGGCGTTCCACCTCCCGACGCTCATCGACGCGGTGCTCGGGCAGGAGCCGAAGCTGAAGGCGCTCGCCTACCGGTACCACGGCGCGCGCGACTTCCTGTTCCTGGGACGCGGCATCCAGTACCCGACCGCGCTCGAGGGCGCGCTCAAGCTGAAGGAGCTCTCGTACATCCATGCCGAGGGCACGGCCGGTGGCGAGATGAAGCACGGCATCAACGCGCTCATCGACGAGCACATGCCGGTGGTCGCGATCGCCTTGCGCGACCCGGTGTACAAGAAGATCGTCTCGAACATCGCCGAGGTGCGCGCCCGGGCCGGCGTGGTGATCGCCCTCGCGCACGACGACGACGAGGAGATCGCGGGCCACGCCGACGAGGTCGTGCGCATCCCGCGCACGAACGAGCTGATCTCGCCGGCGCTCGCGGTCGTGCCGCTGCAGCTGTTCGCGTACCACGTCGCCGACCGCCGGGGCAACGACGTCGACCAACCTCGGAACCTGGCGAAGGCCGTCACGGTCGAATGAAGGACGTCCCAAGGCGCGGACCCCGAGGGGAGGGGCCCCTTGCTTAGCGGAGCGAGGCAGGGGAGAGGGCCACGAGGGGGAGCAGCCGGACCGAACGAGGGGTTTCCCCGAGTGAGGTCGGTATAGACATCATCGAGACGGCGCGGATCCGCAGCGTGCTGGAGCGGCACGAGGACCGCTTCCTGCGCCGCGTGTACACGGACTGGGAGCGCGTCTACTGCCGCATGAACGTGCTGCACCTCGCGGGGCGCTGGGCGGCGAAGGAGGCGGTCTCGAAGGTCCTCGGCTTGGGCGTGCGCGGCGTCGGCTGGCGCGAGATCGAGATCCGCCGCACGCCGCTGGGCCAGCCGACGGTGACGCTGCACGGGCGCGCGGACCGCCGGCGCGCGGCCCTCGGGCTCCAGGATCCGCTGGGCGTGTCGATCTCGCACATCCGTGACCTCGCGGTCGCGGTGGCCGTCGGCGTGCGGGCGTCCGCGGAGTCCTGACCTGCCCGCGGCGCGGCCCGAGGCCATCGACGTACGGGCCGTCCGGGCGGTCCTGCGGCCCCTCCCAGCGGACGCGGGGAAGGACCAGCGCGGGCGCGTCGTCGTGGTCGGCGGATCGTCGCGCTACCCCGGCGCGCTGCTGATCGCCTGCCGGGCCGCGTCGCGCTGCGGCGCGGGCGTCGTTACCGCGGCGGCCGCGCGCTCGGTGAGCGAAGCCATCGCCGGGATCGACCCGAACGTCACGCTCTTCCCGCTGGCGGAGGCGCAGCCGGGCGCCGTCGCGGTCGGCGCCGCCGCGCAGCTCTCGCAGTTCCTCGGCGAGCGCATCCGTGCGCTGGTCATCGGGCCGGGCCTCGCCCACAGCACCTCGACGGACGAGTTCGTGCTCGCCGTGCTCCGGAACGCCAAGAGCGTCCCGACCGTCGTCGACGCCGACGGGCTGAACGCGCTCGCGCGGAGCGAGGACGGGATGCGCTCGCTCCCCGCCCGCTGCATCCTCACGCCGCACGACGGCGAGGCCGCGCGGCTCTCGGGCCAGGTCGTGCCCAAGGGCGCGCAACGAGTCGCGTTCGCGGCGCGCGCCGCGCGCGACTGGAAGTGCGTCGTGGTCCTCAAGGGTCCGGTCACGGTCGTGAGCGACGGCAAGCGGACGCTCGTCCACGACGCCCCCAACGCCGCGCTCGGGGTGGCGGGATCCGGCGACGCCCTGTCGGGGGCGATCGCCGCGTTCCTGGCGCGGGGCCTGGCGCCGCTGGCCGCGGCCATCGCGGGGGTGTGGGTGCACGGCCGCGCGGGCGCGCTCCTGGCCGCGGAGATCGGCCAGTCCGGCGCCCTGGCCACCGAGATCGCCGACGCCCTCCCGCGCGCGCTGCGCGAGGTCCACCGGGGCCGATGACGCCGATCCGCTCGACCGTCGTCGACGTCGACCTCGACGCGATCGCCGCCAACATCCGCGCGCTCTCGGCCGCGGGCGAGCGGGTCATCGCCGTCGTGAAAGCGGACGCCTACGGCCACGGCGCCGAGATGGTCGCGGAGACCGCCCTCGAGGCAGGCGCGGCCATGGTCGCGGTCTTCACCGTGGAAGAGGGGATCCTGCTGCGCCGCACGCTGACGGACGGGCCCATCTTCGTGCTCGGCGGGGTCACCGACCCCGCGGAGGCCGAGGCGGTCGTCGCTAACGCGCTGCGGGTCATGGTGTGGGACGAGCACCGGGCGCGGCTGCTGGCCGCGGCGGCTCGCGCGGCCGGCGGCCGCGTGGTCGCGCACATGAAGGTCGACACGGGGCTCACGCGTCTCGGCGTGCATCCCGACCAGGCGCTCGAGCGGTGGAACGCGATCGCGGCCATCCCGGGGATCGAGCTCGAGGGCATCTTCACGCACTTCGCCACCGCCGACGACGCCGGCGACACCTTCGCCGCTGAGCAGATGCGCCGCTTCGCCGAGGTGGTGGGCTCTCTGCCGTCGCGCCCGGCGCTGGTGCACGCCGCGGCGAGCGCCGGCGTCGCCGCGCTCGGCGCCGCGCCGCCCTGCAACGCGATCCGGCCGGGGCTCGCGATCTACGGCCTCTACACCGCGCCGCACCTCGAGACCCCGCGCCTCCGGCCCGCGCTCCGCTGGTCATCGCGGATCCACCGGCTGGCCGCGGTCCCCGCGGGCACCGGGGTGGGCTACAACTTCGAGTACCGCACCCATCGCCCGTCGCGCATCGCGACCGTGCCGGTCGGCTACGGCGACGGCCTGCCGCGGGCCGCCCGGCGCGCGGACGTGCTCGTCCTGGGGCGCCGCCTGCCGATCGCGAAGCGCGTCGCGATGGACCTCTTCATGGTCGACGTCACCGATCTTCCCGACGCCCGGGAGGGCGACGAGGTCGTGCTCATCGGCACGCAGGACGGCGAGCGGCAGAGCGCCGAGGACCTGGCCGCGGCTTGCGGGACCATCAACTACGAGATCGTCACGAACATCCGGCAGCGCGTCCCGCGCCGCTACTTCCGGGACGGCCGGCTGGTCGCCACGCGCACGATGGCCGACGGCCTCGTTCGCACGTGAGGCTTGCGCGTGGCCTGACGCTGGCGATCGCGCTCCTGCTTGTCGGGAGCGCGTGCGTCCCGCCGGTCCCCTCGCCGTCGCCGTCGCCCACGGCCGGCTCTCCGGAGCCGACCGCCACCCCGACCCCGACCGGTGTCGCGGTCACCGACATGACCGCCGCCCTCCGCGCGAAGGAGATCCCCGTCGCGGACAGCTTCGACCTGGTCCGCCGCATCGAGGGCAAGGACGGCACGCCCGCGCGCGAGTTCGAGCCGGTGCGCTCCGCGCCGCCGGACGAGGACGTCGGCTCGGTCGCGGATTTCTGGGTCCACGACTTCGCGGCGAAGAGGAACGTGCTCATCACGGCGACGCTCCGCCGCCTCACCGAAAGCGCGAAGTGGTGGGTGCAGTCCGGCGCCCAGGTGAACGAGGCCGACCTCGACCGGAGCGTGCAGGCCTTCCAGCAGCGGATCTACCCGACCAACCGCCGCCTGTTCGGCGAGGAGTGGTCGCCGGGGATCGACGCGGATCCCCGCATCAACATCCTCATGACGCGGATCCCGGGTCCCGCCGCCGGGTACTTCAGCTCCACCGATGGGCTGCCGCGCTGGGTGAACGAGTTCTCGGCCGAACGCGAGATGATCTACATGAACCTGCTGTCGGTGCGGGTGGGCACCGACTACTTCCAGTCGGTCCTGGCGCACGAGTTCTGCCACATGCAGCAGTTCGGGCGGCGAGCCCGCAACGCCGTGTGGTTCAACGAGGGCTACGCGCAGCTGTGCGAGCGCGCGAACGGGTTCTTCTTCGGCTTCGAGGACAGCTTCCTCCGCGCGCCGGATACGCAGCTCGACGCCTGGAGCGAGCTCGAGGACGCCGGCAACCACTACGGGGCGGCGTTCCTCTTCCTCGAGTACCTGCGCCACCGGACCGGTGGCGGATACGAGCTCATGAACGCGCTCACCTCGAGCGGGATCGACACGTTCGACGACCTCGACCGCGAGCTGCGGCGGGCCGGCCACCCGCCGGTGGAGGAGCTGTTCGCCGACTTCGTGGCGGCCAACGCCCTCATCGGCTCCGCCGGGGCCCCGCCGAAGCTCACGTATCCGGACGACCTTCGGCTCACGACGCCGGCGCGCCCTTCGACGCAGGACCGCGCGGTCGTGGGGACGCCGCTGCGGACGACCGTCCACCAGCAGGCGGCCCGCTACGTCGAGCTGCCGCTCGGCGGGGCCTACCGCGTGCGGTTCAGCGGCCCGAGCGCCTCCCGCGTCATCCCTGCCGACGCGCACTCGGGCCGCTCCTTCTGGTGGTCCGACCGCGCCGACGGCATGGACGCGACGCTCACGCGGGAGGTCGACCTCGGAGCCGTGGCCTCGGCGACGCTGCGCTTCTGGACGTGGTTCGACATCGAGGTCGACTTCGACTACGGCTACGTCGCCGTCTCGACCGACGGCGGTCGCCGCTGGGAGACGCTCGCCGCGCCCGCCACGACGACGGATGACCCGAACGGGAACAATCTCGGGAACGGGTTCACCACGGTCTCCGGCGGCGGCGACGAGCCGGTCTGGATCGAGCAGCGCATCGACCTCACTCCCTACGCGGGCAAGAAGACCCTGCTCCGGTTCGAATACGTGACCGACGGCGCCCTGAACGACCACGGGTTCGCGATCGACGACGTCGAGATCCCGGAGGTCGGCTACCGTGACGACGCCGAGAGCGAGACGGGTTGGGAGAGCAACGGGTTCATCAGGTCCACGAACACCGTGCAGCAGCGCTACGTCGTGCAGGTCGTGCGCTTCGGAGAGCGGCCGACGGTGGACCGGCACGCGGTCGAGGACGGGTCGCTCGAGATCGTGGTGGACGCGACCGGCGACCGCCGCCCGCCCATCCTCGCGGTGACGGGGTTCGCGCCCCGGACGACCGAGAGCACGGCGTTCGAGGTCCTCGTGACCGCGGGACGGTGAGTCCGGTCGATCTGACCGACCCGCGCGAGCTGCGCCGGCTGCTCGCGCGCCACGGCGTCCGGAGCGCGCGGAGCCTGGGTCAGCACTTCCTCACGGACGACGCTGTCCTCGACGCGACCGTCCGGGCGGCCGAGCTCTCTTCGGCGGACGACGTCCTCGAGGTGGGGCCCGGTCCCGGCGCTCTCACGCGGCGTCTGGCGGCGGTCGCCCGCTCCGTCACCGCGGTCGAGGTGGACGCGCGCATGGTGGCGGTGGCCTCCGAAGCGCTCGCGGGCCTGCCGAGCGTCCGCATCGTCCACGCTGACGCCCTCGCCGTAGACCTCTTCGGGCTGGGCGAGCGGCCGCCCACGCGGATCGTCGCGAACCTGCCGTACCAGATCACGTCGCCTCTGCTGATGCGCTTCCTGGGAGACGCGCGGCGGCCGCCGCTCGTCGTCGTTCTGGTGCAGGAGGAGGTGGCGCGGCGCATGACCGCGACGGCGGCCGACGCCCGCGAGCGCAGCTTCCTCTCCGTCTTCGTGCAGTCCTTCGCCGTGCCCAGGCTGGTGCGCCGGGTGGCGCCCGGCTCGTTCCAGCCGCCCCCGCGGGTGTCGTCGGCGGTCGTCGCGCTCCGTACGCTGGCGCGTCCGGCATTCGCGCCGCTCGACCAGACGGCCTTCCTGCGCTTCGTGAGCGACGCGTTCCGCCACCGGCGCAAGCAGATCCGCGCGGCGCTCGGCCACGAGGCGGGCATCGACCGCGAGCGCGCGACCGCGGCGCTCGCCAGGGTCCGGATCGCCCCGGAGCGCCGGCCCGAAGAGCTCTCCCTCGAGGAGTGGGTCCGCCTCGCGCGCGAGCTCGGCGTGCCCGAGGCGGCCTGATGTCGCGGCGCGTGCGTGTCCGCGCGCCGGCGAAGGTGAACCTGACGCTCGAGGTCCTGGGGAGGCGTCCGGACGGCTACCACGAGCTCGCGAGCGTCATGGCGACCGTCGACCTCCACGACGACGTCCGCGTCATGGTCGCGCCGACGCTGGACGTGAAGATCGGACCGGACGTCGGCGCCGCGCCGGGGGCGGATCTCGCCAGCGCGGCGGTGCGCGCGCTCGCGTCCGCGACCGGCCGCGAGCCGCGTGCCCGCGTCGACGTGCGCAAGCGCATCCCCGTCGCCGCCGGTCTGGGTGGAGGATCGAGCGACGCGGGCGCCGTGCTGCGCGCGCTCGCCGAGCTGTGGCGTCTCCGCGGCGTCGACCTCGCGAGCGTCGGCGCGCAGGTGGGCTCCGACGTTCCGTTCTTCGCCGCCGGCCACGCACTTGCCGTCGTCGCCGGGCGCGGCGAGCGCGTCGAGGCGCTCCCGCCTCCGGCGCGCGAGCTGTGGATCGCGCTGGTCACGCTGCGCGCGCGGCTGCCGACGGGAAGCGTGTTCGCCGCGCTCGACCCCTCGACGCGCGGGACCGGTGAGGCGACCGATCGGCTCGCGGCTTCGCTGCGCGCCGGAGACGCCGATCCGGCGACGCTGCGGTCACATGCGCGCAACGATCTGACCGGAGCGGCCGAGGGCATCTGTCCCGAGATCGCGGCCGCGCGCACCGCCGCGAGCGAGCGCGGGATCGCGCTTTCGCTCTCGGGGAGCGGTCCATCGCTGTTCGCGGTCGCCGACGATCGCGCTCACGCTCTTCGGATGGCGCGCTCTTTGCGGGGAGCGGGCCTGCATGCACGGCCATATCGCATCGCCAGTGCCCCCGCGTAGCAGCGCCAGGATCGAAGCGAGCGAGCGCTGTCCCTCTACGATCGGAACGTGGAGCCAAGGGGCGATATGACCGTTCGTCAGGCGGGCCAAAAAGGCGGGAAGAACACGTCCGACAAGCACGGGGCGGACTTCTACCGCGAGATCGGCCGCCGCGGAGGCGAGGCCCGCAAGGGTCAGCTCGGTCCCGAGGGCTACGCCAAGCTCGGGCGCAAGGGCGGGGAAGCCCGCAAGACTCAGCTCGGGCGCACCGGCTACTCGGAGCTGGGCCGTCGCGGTGGCGAGGCCCGCAAGTCGCAGCTCGGGAGCGAGGGCTACGCCGCGCTCGGCCGCAAGGGCGGCCGGCGCGTCGCGGAGCTCATCCGCCGCGGCAAGCGTCCCGAGGGCTCGTCCGCGGCCTAGCGCACGCCCCGCACATCTAGACTTCCCCGTATCCATTGGGGCGTGGCCAAGTGGTAAGGCAGGGGACTTTGGATCCCCCACCGGAGGTTCGAATCCTCCCGCCCCAGCCGCGGTCGATCCCTGGTCGGATCCAGGCGCCCCAACAGATCCGGAGCGCTCGGATCCTCTCTCCCCAGCCGAGTAGCATTCGTATCCCCACGTGAGCGAAGACGACGATCGTTCGTCCGTGACCGCATTCATCCTGGCCGCGGGGCTCGGGACGAGGATGCGCTCGCGGACGTGCAAGGTGCTCCACCCGGCCGCCGGCCGGCCGCTCATCGCGCACGTCGTCGCCTCCGTCCAGGCCGTCGGCGCCCGGCCGGTCGTCGTGCTGTCCCCCGAAAGCGAGCCGGCGAGGGCCGTCCTGCCCGAGGACGCCGTCGTCGCCATACAGGATCC
>Ga0156286_1028_pt1 | contig 13069 bp, 13 predicted proteins | sample RifCSPlowO2_12_FD_107935 | JGI IMG/M metagenome (GOLD analysis project Ga0156286, IMG submission 107935) | Chloroflexi bacterium RIFCSPLOWO2_12_FULL_71_12 | reverse complement strand
AAGGCGGCCGAGGACGCGAGGCTCGAGGCGGCCACGAGCGAGGAGCGCCGGGCGTCGCTCGCGCGTCTTCGCGACGCGCTCGACGAGCAGGTCAGCGGCGCGGAACGGCGTCTCGCGGTCGAGCAGGAGCGCTCACGCTCGCTGGAGGCGCAGGAGCGCGACGCCCGCGCGCGGCTCGCGACGGCCCACGCCGACCTCGGCCGCGCGTCGGCGGACGCGCGCGAGGCGGAGCGCTCCGCGGAGATCGCGCGCTCGCGCGCACTCGCGGCCGAGGGCACGCGGCGCGAGTCTGAGCAGCGGCTCGCCCGCGCCCGGGAGCGCCACGCGGAGCTCCGCGGCGAGCGGGCCAAGGTGGGCGTCGAGGAGGAGCGCGCGAGCGGCGCGCTGCGCCTGCTCGAGGAGCAGGTCCGCGCCGAGCTCGGCCTCGCCGAGGACGAGCCCCTCCCGGACCCGGACGCTATCGAAGGCGAGGACCTCGAGCCGGCCGACGACGACACCGAGCGCAAGGAGAAGGAGCGCACCAGCGCCCTGCGCGACCTCCAGCGGCTGCGGCGGAAGCTCATCGCGCTCGAGCCGGTCAACCCGCTCGCCGCGACGGAGCTGGCCGAGATCGGCGAGCGGCACGACTTCCTCGCGACGCAGCGGGCGGACCTGGAGAAGGCCATCGCCGACCTGCGCACGCTCGCGGACGAGCTCGCGACGACGATCGCCGAGCAGTTCAGCGCCACGCTCCAGGCGGTCGACCGCGAGTTCGGGATCTTCTTCCAGCGGCTGTTCAACGGCGGCGAGGCGCGCCTGCGGACGAGCGACAGCTCCGAGGATCCCGGGATCGACATCTTCGCCCGTCCGCCGGGGAAGCGGATCGGCAGCCTCACGCAGCTCTCCGGCGGCGAGCGCGCGCTCACGGCCGTGGCGCTCCTCCTCGCCATCCTGCGGGTGCGGCCCGCGCCGTTCTGCGTGCTCGACGAGGTGGACGCGGCGCTCGACGAGCGGAACGTGGGCCGCTTCACGCAGGCCCTCCGTGAGCTCACCGACCGCACGCAGTTCATCGTCATCACGCACAACCGCGGGACGATCGAGACCGCCGACACGCTCTACGGCGTGTCGATGGACGAGGGCGGCGTGTCCAAGATCATCTCGATGCGCCTCGCCGAGGAGCGCGCGGCGGGCGCCTAGCGGGCAGCGCGGCTACCGTCAGGCGCGGTGAGCCTCGAGACCGGACTGGCGAAGACGCGCGGCGGGATCGTCTCGCGCCTCTTCGGCGCGCTGCGCGGGGCTCCGGAGCAGAAGGTCACCGACGAGTGGATGGAGATCCTGGAGGAGTCGCTCCTCCGGGCCGACCTTTCCGTCTCGCTCGTCGATCCGGTGATGCTCCAGGTGCGCGACGTCGTCCGCGAGGGCAGGGCCGCCACGGTGCCGAAGGTCCTCGACGCGGTGCGCGAGGCGCTCGTCGCGGTGCTCGCTCGTCCGGCCCCCGGTGGCGCGGCCGGCGGCCGGCCCCGCGTCGTGCTGGTCGTCGGGGTGAACGGGAGCGGCAAGACCACGACGGCCGCGAAGCTCGCGCGGCTCCTGCGCTCCGGCGGCGAGCGGCCGCTGCTCGCGGCCGCGGACACGTTCCGCGCCGCGGCGATAGAGCAGCTGGAGCGCTGGGCCCAGCGGGTGGACGTGCCGATCGTGAGCGGACGTCCCGAGGGCGATCCCGCCGCGGTCGTGTTCGACGCCATCGAGGCGGCGCGGGCGCGGGGCCACACCGTCGTCATCGCGGACACGGCCGGCCGTCTCCACACCAAGGAGCACCTGATGGACGAGCTGACGAAGATCGTGCGCGTCGCCGGACGCGCGCGCGAGGGCGCGCCGGACGAGGTGCTCCTCGTGCTGGACGGCACCCAGGGCCAGAACGCCATCGTGCAGGCGCGCGAGTTCACCAAGGCTGCGCGCGTGACGGGCGTCGTCGTGACCAAGCTGGACGGCACGGCGAAGGGCGGGGCCGTGTTCGCGATCGCGAACGATCTCGGTCTGCCGGTGCGCTACCTCGGCGTGGGCGAGGGTCCGGATGACCTGGTCCCGATGGAGCCGCGTGCGTTCGTCGACGCGCTCCTGCCGCGCGCGGACCCGGGTCCATCTCGAGCATAGGCCCGCGAGAACGCGGGACTATGCTCGAACCGGATGTCCGTCGTGCGTCTCCGTCCGACCGACCTGCGTGACGCGCTCGCCTCGGACAGGACCTCCCTTCAGTTCCAGGTGCAGGTGCACGTGCCGAGCGCGTCCCTGGCCGGCGTAGAGGCCCTGGTGCGGTGGCCGCATCCCGTTCTCGGGATGGTCGGACCCCAGGAGATCACGGATCTGCTGGACCGAGGCGCGCTGCACGCCGAGTTCGACGAATGGGTCATCCGCGCCGCCTGCGCCCAGGCCGCGGCCTGGCGCCGCGAGGGCGTGCCGCTGCCGCTCATCAGCGTCAACGTGTGGGAGCCCACCCTTGGGAAGCCGGACTTCCTCCAGATGGTGAGCGCCGCGGCCGAGGGCGCCGGGATCCCTGCCGAGATGCTCGAGGTCGAGCTGCCCCGGGGCGCCGCCCTGGACCCTGCATTCGTGGCCGTCGTCGGCGACGTGCGCACGCGCGGCATACGCATCGCGGCGGATGCAGCCACGCTCGACGAGCTTCCGCGGATCGACATCGACACGCTCAAGCTTCCGCGCCGGCTCTCGTCAGTGGTCGAAGAGACCACGGTGGCCGCGAACGCCGCGGACATCATCCGCGCCGCGCGTGAGCGAGGGATGCGCGTCGTCGCCGAGGGCGTCGAGACGGCGGCGCAGCAGCAGGCGCTGTTAGCCGCCGGCTGCGAGATCCTGCAGGGCTACGTCTTCGGCCCGGAGGTGTCGGCGGCGGAGGTCAGCGCCCTGGCGCGACGCGCCTAGTTGTTCGAACAGCTCCAGGACCGACTGACCGCCACGTTCGCGAAGCTCCAGGGCCGTCCGCGCGTTGGCGAGGCCGACCTCGAGGAGGCCCTGCGCGACGTTCGGGTCGCGCTGCTCGAGGCGGACGTCCATTTCAAGGTGGTGCGGCAGCTGGTCGCGGCGGTGCGGGAGCGCGCCGTCGGCGAGCGGGTCGTCGAGAGCATCACCGGGGCTCAGCAGGTCGTGAAGATCGTGCACGACGCCCTCGTCGAGATGCTGGGTACCGAGGCGGTCCCGCTCGCGCGCGCCGAGAGCCCGCCGACGGTGATAGCGCTCGTGGGCCTTCAGGGGTCCGGCAAGACGACCAGCGCGGCGAAGCTCGCGAGCTACCTTCGGAAGCAGGGCCGCCGGCCGATCCTCGTCGCCGCGGACGTCCACCGGCCCGCGGCCGTCGACCAGCTACAGACCCTGGGCCGCCAGCTCGGGATCGCCGTCAAGCGCGTCGATCCCTCTCGGGTCGCCGAGGACGCCGCGGCCGCCGTCGCCGCCGCGACCGGCGAGGGTCACGACACGGTGATCGTCGATACCGCGGGTCGGCTGCACATCGACGAGCCGATGATGGAGGAGGTCCAGCGGATCGTCGGGCACGTGGCCGCGCACGAGGTCCTGCTCGTCGTCGACGCGATGGCCGGCCAGGACGCGGTCGATGCCGCCGCCGCGTTCCACGCCCGGCTGCCGATCACCGGCCTCGTGCTGGCGAAGGTGGACAGCGACGCGCGCGGCGGCGCCTCCCTGTCGATCCGCGCCGCGACGGGCATCCCGGTGAAGCTCATGGGGACGGGCGAGAAGCTGGACGCGCTCGAGGTCTTCCACCCCGACAGGCTCGCGCGGCGGATCCTGGGCATGGGCGACATCGTCACGCTCGTCGAGCGGGCGCAGGAGGTGGTCGACCAGCGCGACGCCGAGGAGCAGGCCCAGAAGCTCCTCGAGGCGCGCTTCACGCTCGAGGACTTCTACGGCCAGCTCCAGCAGATCAAGCGCATGGGCCCGCTCGGAGACCTTCTCAAGATGATCCCCGGGATGGGCCAGCTCTCGGCGCAGCTGCCCTCGGGCCCGGAGGCCGAGCGGCAGCTGCGGAAGATCGAGGCGATCATCTCGTCCATGACGAGGGGCGAGCGCGCCGACCCGAGCGTCCTCAACGGCTCGCGGCGCAAGCGCATCGCGAAGGGGTCGGGGACGACGGTCTCGGACGTGAACCAGCTCGTCAAGCAGTTCGAGGAGATGCGGAAGCTGATGAAGCAGCTGGGCGGCATGGCCAAGGGCGGCCGGCTGCCGCGCATCCCGGGAATGCCCAGGATCTAGATCTCGCGGCGAAGCCGCTCGTCGCTCGACCCCCTATCATTGGGCTTCCGCACCTAGGCTTTCTGGAGGGACACTTGGCCGTACACATCCGCCTGCGCCGCCACGGCAAGACGAAGCAGCCGACCTACCGGCTCGTCGTCGCGGACTCGCGCGCTCCCCGCAACGGGAAGTTCATCGAGAACATCGGTCATTACGACCCCCGGCGCGAGCCGGTCGAGCTCGTGGTGAACGTCGAGCGCGCCCGCCACTGGTTCAAGAGCGGCGCGAAGCCGACCGAGACCGCGCGAGACCTTCTCGTGAAGGCCGGCATCCCGGAGAGCGAGGTCCCGCCGGTCGTCAGGTGAGCAGGCCCCGCGAAGCCGAGGTCCTCGAGCACATCGCGAAGCAGCTGGTCGACGACCCCGCGAGCGTCGTCGTCACCGAGCAGACGGAGCACGACACGCTGCGGCTACACCTGCAGGTGGCCGAGCCGGACGTCGGCAAGGTGATCGGTCGCGGCGGCCGCATGGCCAAGGCGATCCGCGCGCTGCTGAAGGTGGTGGCGACGCGCGATGGCACCAAGGTCGACCTCGACATCGACTGACGTCGTCGTCGGCGTCGTCCGCGCGCCGCACGGCCTCCGCGGCGAGGTGCGGGTCGAGCCGCTGACGGACATGTTCGCCGAGCGCTTCCGCGCCGGATCCAAGCTGCGCTGCGAAGGGGTGGGCGAGCTGACGGTGGGCGCGGTGCGCGGCACGGAGGAGGACCCGATCGTCCGCTTCGCCGGATACGACGACCGCGGCGCCGCGGAGAAGCTGCGCAACAGGCAGCTGGCGGTCACGCGCGAGGAGGCCCGGCGCGCGGCGGGTGACGCCTACCTCTGGAGCGACCTCGTCGGGCTCGAGGTCCTGACGCCCGACGGCCTGAGCCTCGGCGTCGTGCGCGAGATCATCCGCGCGGGAGAGACCGATGTGCTCGTGGTCGCCCGCGGCGATGCGGAGACCATGCTGCCGATGCTCGGGTCGGTGATCCGAAGCGTCGACCTCGCGGCCGCGAGGATCGTCGCGGTTCCGCAGGAAGAGCTCGGCTGACCCTCGTGCGGATCGACATCCTCACCCTCTTCCCGGGCATGTTCGAGGGGCCGTTCTCCGAGAGCATCGTGCGCCGCGCTCAGGATGCCGGCCTGGTCCAGGTCGCGGTCCATGACATCCGGCAGTGGGCGACCGACCGGCACCGGGTGGTCGACGACACGCCGTACGGGGGCGGGGCGGGCATGGTCCTCAAGCCGGAGCCGCTGGCGCGCGCGATCCTGGCGGTCCGCGGCGGCGGTGACGCGCACGTCGTGCTGCTCTCGGCCCAGGGAAGGCGCTTCGACCAGGCGGCCGCCCGCCGCCTGGCCGCGCAGGCGCACCTCGTCCTCGTGGCCGGGCACTACGAGGGCGTGGACGAGCGGCTCATCGGATCTCACGTCGATGAGGAGCTCTCCATCGGCGACTTCGTGCTCACCGGCGGGGAGCTGCCGGCGATGGTCGTGGCGGACGCCGTCACGCGCCTCGTACCGGGAGTGATCGAGGCGGGGTCCCTCGAGCACGAGTCGCACACGGGCGGGCTGCTCGAGGGGCCGCACTACACGCGGCCCGTCGAGTACGAAGGCCAGCGCGTCCCTCCGGTGCTCCTCTCCGGCGACCACGCGGCGATCGCGAAGTGGCGCCGGGCCGAGGCCATCAGGCGCACGGCCGAGCGCCGGCCCGATCTCCTGGCCAACGCCGAGCTGGCGCCGGAGGAGCGGGCGCGCCTGCCGAAGGGACGGGCGGAGCGGCCGAGCGTGACCGACGCTGAGCTCGCCCGCGCCTACCGCTCCGGCGTGGGCTCGTACCGCATCGCCGAGCGGTTCGGCATCTCGCCCGCCACGGTGCGGACGCGCCTGCGGCGGGCCGGGGTCCGGATGCGCCCGGCCCGGGGCGCCGAGCGCGGACCTACCGTCGCCGAGGTGAAGCGGATGCGCAAGACGGGAATGACCGTCCGCGAGCTGGCGCGGCACTTCGGTGTCTCGCACGTGACGATCCTCGACCGGATGAAGCGGGCGAAGCCCGCCGGCTGATCCGGTTTGCTATCCTGAGGCGGCCCCGTGACCATGACATTGACGATGGACGACGCCCTGAAGCAGCTTGCCCAGGAGCAGATGAAGACCGACGTACCCGAGCTTCGGCCCGGGGACACGGTCCGAGTCTCCGTGCGCGTCGTCGAAGGCAACCGTGAGCGCCTCCAGAACTTCGAGGGGACCGTCCTGCGCGTGCGCGGCGGCGGCCTCGACGCCATGTTCACCGTCCGGCGCATCTCGAGCGGCGTCGGCGTGGAGCGCACCTTCATGATCCATTCGCCCCGCGTCGAGAAGATCGAGGTGACCCGCCACGGCCACGCGCGCCGGGCCGCCCTCTACTTCCTCCGCGAGCGCGTGGGCAAGGCGGCCACCCTCCGGGAGAAGCGCCGAAGCTAGCCCGGCCCCTTTTAAGGCGCTCACGCGCACTGCTGGACAGCGAGCCCCGCTACGCTCGTAGTTCGTACTCATGCCATCTCTCAACCTTGAGAAGCAGCTGTGGGACCGCGGGCACGTCCGCGTCGTCGGCGTGGACGAGGTCGGCATGGCGGCGCTCGCTGGCCCCGTCGTTGCCGCGGCGGTCCTGGTCCTGCCGGGCTGCCGGATCGTCCGCGCGGTGCGTGACTCGAAGGTGCTGACGCGCCAGCAGCGCGAGGCTCTCGTCCCGCTGATCCGCGGGCGGGTGGCGGCGGTCGGCATAGGCGCCGCATCGGTCGCGGAGATCCACCGGCTGAACATCTATCACGCGAGCCACGTCGCGATGCAGCGCGCGCTCCGGCAGATCGGCACGTATGACCACGTGCTCGTCGACGGCCGCCGCATCCTCGACCCGACGTTCGCGCCGGGGAGGCACACCGAGGTAGTGAGGGGCGACGCGCGCAGCTTCGCCATCGCCGCCGCGTCCATCGTGGCGAAGGTCACGCGCGACCGGCTCATGTCCAAGCTCGGGGCCCGCTACCCGGGCTACGGCTGGGAGCACAACTGCGGCTATCCCACCATCGACCACCGCACCGCGCTGCGCCAGCGCGGCGTCACGCCGTTCCACCGGCAGGACTTCGGTACGGTCCGGCATCTGCTCGCCGCGGAACAGACCGAGCTCGCGCTCATGGACGAGGTCGTGGCCGAGACGATCGCGGGATAGGCCGCGCGAGCCCGATCGTTGCGAAGTTGACGTTGCGCCTGCGCAGCGGCGTCGGCAGAGTTCGCCGCTCATGACCACCATCACCCGCCGGACCATCCGGCCGTTCCGCGCGACCGAGGAGGACTACGCCGCCCTGGCGGCGGCGAGCCGCCGCGTCTACACGGACTACCCGTGGTCGCCCGAAGAGATGCGCCATGAGGACGCGACCTGGGACCACTCGAGGTACTTCAAGGCGCGCTGGCTCCTGGAGGGCGAGTCCGGAGTGGCCGGCTTCGCGCTCGTGAACCACGCCCGCTGGGCCTTCGTCGCCGACACGTACTGGCTGGATCTCGGCGTGGTCCCGGAGGCCCGTCGGCAGGGCCATGGCACCGCTCTCTACGAGCAGGTGCTCGAAGCGCTGCGAGCCCGTGGCGCCACCCGCCTCCGCTCGGCCACGAAGGAGTCGATGACGGAGGGCGTCGAGTTCCTCTTGCACCGAGGCTTCGTCGAGGACAAGCGCGACTGGGAGTCGCGCCTGCCGGTGAGGGACTTCGACTTCGGTCGCTTCGCCGGCGCGCCGGAGCGCGTGCGAGCCGCCGGGATCCGCATCAGCACCCTCGCCGACGAGATGCGCAGTGACCCGGACGCCGCGCGCAAGGCCTACGAGCTGAGCGCCGAGGTCCACAAGGACGTGCCCTCCACCGACACGCCGACGGCCCTCGACTACGAGACCTGGCTGAAGGGCCGCCTCGAGGGTCCGAACGCGATGCCCGAGGCCTACTTCGTGGCGATCGACGAGGGGGGCCGGTGGCTGGCACTCAGCAACGTCGAGCCCTCGGACGAGGACAAGACGTTCCTGTGGCAGGGGCTGACCGGCGTTCGTCGCGACGCGCGCGGCAAGGGTCTCGCGATGGCCCTGAAGCTCGAGACGGTGCGCTTCGCGCAGGAGCGCGGTGTCGACCACATCAAGACCTGGAACGACCAGCGCAACCGCCCGATGCTGCGGATCAACGAGGCCATGGGCTTCGTGAAGCAGCCGGCCTGGATCGCGTTCCACAAGGATCTCCCTTAAGGCGCTCACGCGCACTGCTGGACAGCGAGAAAGGCCCTCTCTAATGCGCTCCCGCGCACTGCTGGACAGCGAGAAGGCACTGCTACCCTCGATCAGGTGACTGGGCGCGTCATCCTGGTCGCTGCGCTCGTCGCGTCCACGCTTGCGCTCGGCCGTCCGGCCGCGGCTTCGCACGGCTGGCACTCGCGCTGGGTATCGCAGTCGGCGTGGCCCACGCTGCAAGCCGGCGCGGTCAGCGAGCCGTACACAGTCGCCTTCCGCAACACCGGCACGCGCTCGTGGGTGCGCGGCATCGAAGGCGAGCAGGCCAGCCTCGGGATCGTCGCCGACGACCGTTCGTTCGCGTCCTCGTGGGCGGTGGAGTGGCCGACGCCTGACCGGGTCGCCATCCAGCGCGAGCCGCTGGTCAGCCCCGGAGAGACCGCGTCGTTCACCTTCCGCTTCCGCGCGCCGAGCGCGAACGGGACCTATCGCATCGATCTCCGGCCGGTCATCGACGGCGTCACGTGGCTGGAGGACGAGGGTGTCTTCCTCCACGTCGCCGTGACCGGCGGCACGTCGGGGATCCCGACGCTCTCGGACACCGTGGTGCAGAGCGGCCTGCAGATCCCCTGGGACCTGGCGTTCGCGCCCGACGGCCGCATGCTCGTGACCGAGCGGAAGGGCGACCTGCGCGTGTACGCGACCCGCGAGCCGGGCGCGGCGCTGCTCTCGACGACACGCATCGGCGGCGTGCGCGCGGAGGGCGAGGCCGGCCTCATGAGCGTCGAGCTCGATCCCGCGTTCGCCTCGAACGGTCTCCTGTACGTGTGCGTCTCCGTCACCGACGAGGGCGAGTGGCGCAACCAGGTGCGCCGCTACCGGATGCAGGGGAACACGCCCGTGTTCGACTCGTACGTGATCCGGCGCGGCATGGTCGCGGCCTCGAACCACGACGGGTGCCGCATCCGCTTCGGCCCGGACGGAAAGCTCTGGGTGACGATGGGCGACGCCGGCAGTCCCAGCCGGGCCCAGGACCCGAGCTTGCTGAACGGCAAGGTCCTTCGCGTGAACAGCGACGGCTCCATCCCGTCGGACAACCCCGTCATGGCGGGGGCGGCAGGGCGCACCGCGGTCTACACCATGGGCGACCGCAACCCGCAGGGCCTCGCATTCCAGCCGGGTACCGGCGCCGCGTTCGAGGTCGAGCACGGCGACTCGACCCACGACGAGATCAACATCCTCTTCGCCGGTGCCAACTTCGGCTACCCGAACACACGCGGCTCGGACGGGCCAGGCGGGTATGCCGACCCGGCGTGGTCGTCCGGCGACACCGTGATCGCGCCCTCGGGCGCGGACTTCGTCACCGGCAGCGCGTGGGGGAGCTGGTCGGGCTCGCTCTTCGTCGCGCAGCTCCGCGAGACGGACCTGCGACGCTTCGAGATCGCCGGCGCGACGGCCATCCAGCGCGAGGTCCTGCTGAACGGGACCTATGGCCGGCTGCGCACCGCGCGCCTCGGCCCCGACGGCGCGCTGTACCTCACGACGAGCAACGGCTCCGGCGACCGCGTGATCCGCCTCACGCCGACGCTGCCCTAGAGCCGCGCAAAGCGGCCGTCTCCTGTCGCAGCGATCCGGCCGGCGAGGAGCATGTCCGCGATCAAGGTCGTCGCCTCGGCAACTGGCAGGCCGAGAGACGCAGCGATGGCATCGGCATCAGCGGCGCCGGAAGCCAGGAGATCGAGCGCGCGATCGATCGCCTCGGACTCCACCGGCCGCGGAAGGGCCTTGGGTACCGCAAGACCGAATGGGGAGAGCACGTCGGAAGCTGAGACGAGCAAGTGTGCCTTCCGCATCGCGATGTAGCGGTTCGACCCCTCCCAGGTCGATGCTCCAAGAGGTCCAGGCACCGCGAAGACCGGCCGACCCAGTTCGATCGCGCGGTCGGCCGTGATCAGGGCACCGGAGCCGACCGGTGCCTCGATCACTACCACCGCATCAGCAAGGGCGGCGATCGTTAGGTTACGGCGGGGGAACGTCCAGGTCTGTGCGCCGAAGTCAAGGCCGTACTCCGACACGAGCGCGCCCCGCTCGCGGATCGCTCGTGCCAGTCGACGACGCTTGAGCGGCCCGCTCTGCTCGAAGGCGAGGAGGCCCTCGCCGAGCACGGCGATGCTTCGCCCACCAGCGTCGAGCGCAGCTTGGTGCGCGACGCTATCGATGCCCTGCGCTAGGCCCGAGACCACGACCGCGCCTGCGGACACGATCCCGCCGGAGACCTCGCGAGCGACCCTGTTCCCATACGGAGTCATTCGCCTCGTACCGACGACCGCAACGCAGCGAGTGCGTTCCTCGGGGAGCGTCACGGAGAGCCAGAGTGGGTCGGGAGGAGCGCGGAGACGCATCAGCCGCCGTGGATATCCAGGCTCCTTGGGCCGCAGTTCGATCAGGGCTTCCAGACCTTTGGTACCGAGCGGGTCGTTCACATTTGGCCCCGTAGGAGGAGCGCAAGGGCGACGTGCTCATAGGTGATCCGCTCCTCACCAGACAAGTCCGCGACGGTCCGCGCGACACGGAGGACACGGTGATAGCCGCGAGCAGACATGCGTGAAGCGGTCACCGCGGCCGAAAAGAGATCCTCGGTCCGCCCGTCGAGCTCGCAATACTTCTCCACCTCGCGCTTCGTCATCTCCGCGTTGCATCGGCGTGGCGTGCCATGAAAACGTTCACGCATCGCCGCGCGCGCCCGGACCACACGCTTCCTCACTTCAGTGGATCGCTCGCGCTGCCTGTGGTCGCGGATCTGCTTGTATGAGATCCGCGGAACACCAACACGCATGTCGATCCGGTCGAGCACGGGTCCCGAGACGCGAGCGCGATAGCGCGCGATCGCATCAGGCAAACACTCGCACTGTGCTTCCGGATCGCCGGAGCGTCCGCAGGGGCACGGGTTCTGCGCGGCGATCAACGTGAATCTTGCCGGGTAGGTGGCGACGGAGCCAGCGCGCGAGATGGTTATCGCGCCTTCCTCCAAGGGCTCGCGAAGGGTCTCGAGCACCCGCGTTGGGAACTCGGCGACCTCGTCGAGGAACAGAGCGCCGCCGTGAGCGAGGCTGACCTCGCCCGGACGCGGCGGGACCCCGCCGCCTACGAGCGCCAGCCGTGAAGCGGTGTGGTGTGGGGACCGGAATGGGCGTGCGGTGAGGAGCGGCCGGTGGGGATCCGTTAGGCCCGCAACGCTGTGGATCGAGCTCACCGCGAGGACCTCGTCGGGTTCGAGCGGTGGAAGTATCGAAGGGAAGGCACGTGCAAGCATCGTCTTGCCCGTGCCGGGGGGTCCGATCAGGAGCAGGTTGTGGCCGCCTGCCGCCGCGATCTCCAGAGCGCGCTTCGGGGTCTCCTGGCCCGCGATGTCCGCGAGGTCCACCTCGTACTCCGGATCGCCGGCAGCCGCTGGTATCGGAGCCGGCGGTATCCGGACACGTCGGTCGAGGTGTTCAACGGCTTCACTCAGACTCGAGAGCGGGATCGAATCGCATCCGAGGGCTGCCGCCTCGGGAGCGTTCTCGGCGGGGAGCAACGCGCTTCGGATCCCGTGATCTCTCGCGTGAAGGACCCGAAGCATGACCCCTCGTATCGGGCGGAGTGTTCCGTCGAGCGAGAGCTCTCCGAGGCAGAGGCCATCTACATTGGTCTTCAGCTGACCGCTCGCTCGAAGGATCGCGAGGGCGATGGCAAGGTCGAAGCCCGTGCCCTCTTTGCGTCGCTCGGCGGGCGCGAGATTCACAACGATGCGACGTAGGGGGAACTCGAAGCCGGAGTTCCGGACGGCCGCGCGCACGCGTTCACGAGCTTCGCTGACCGCCGTGTCGGGCAGGCCGACGACGGAGAACGTCGGCATGCCGTTCGCGACATCTGCTTCGACGGAGATGAGTGCGGCCTCGAGTCCCCAGACGGCTCAAGCCTGGACACGCGCGATCTCATGCTTCCTGTGGGGCTCGACCTGCTCGATGAGAAGGACACTGTCCTGGACCGCCTGGCTGGCCACAGCGTTCATGTCGACATCCCAGAAGAGCCTGCGACGGGATCCCAGTCCTCGTCCCACTCGTCCGAGAGCTCTTCACGCCAGTCTTGGAGGGCTATGCGTAGAGTCCGAGTGGACTGGAGTTGTGAGCGCTCGCGCTCGACCAGCTCTCCCCAGCTGCCGATGATCCACTGCTTGCGTCCGCGGCGCAGACGTCGAAGCGTGAGGTCCCCCTTGTCCAGACGCGTGATCCACTCACGTAGGGACATGCAGTGGACCTTGGTCTGAGGCTCGAGGGCGCCTTCCAGTTGGATCTTGACCAGGGACCTGGGCGCTGAAGTCAGAGTGATGAGGGCCGACCGAGCCGAGGGTGCCGGCGCATCCATGAGCGCCGCGGTCGAGCTGGTCAGCCAGGCCAGGACTGGTGAGCGAAGCGCCCCTAACGCCTTCCGGATCGCGGGTACGGCGCCACGTGTCTGCCGGACGAAGCGCGCGAGATCTCGGGCTACCGGATCGAGCGGCTCAGCGGAGTACAGCCTC
>Ga0156286_1152_pt1 | contig 13133 bp, 11 predicted proteins | sample RifCSPlowO2_12_FD_107935 | JGI IMG/M metagenome (GOLD analysis project Ga0156286, IMG submission 107935) | Chloroflexi bacterium RIFCSPLOWO2_12_FULL_71_12 | reverse complement strand
TGCTCGATCACGGCACGTACCTCTGGGAGCGGAACCGCCGCCGGCTCCTGATCCTGCTCATCATCCTCACCGGCGCGGTCGTCCTCTTCGGCGTCCGCGGGCTCATCGAGGGGCTCGTCGGCCTCATCTCGTCAGCGCCCGGCATGCTGGTCCTGCTCCTCTTCTACGCGTTCGCGATGATCGCCCAGTTCGGGGTCCTCATGTGGTTCCTCTCGAGGCCCCGGCAGTACACGGTCACGCCGGACAGCCCGCAGATCGGCCTGTCGTTCAACAACTACCGGGGCCAGCCGGACCTGCTCGACCATGCGAAGAGCACGGTGCGGATCCTCACCGGCATCCAGAAGTTCCGCGAGATGGGCGGCGACATCCCGCGCGGCATGCTGCTCGCCGGCGCCCCGGGTACCGGGAAGAGCTTCCTCGCGGGCATCATCGCTGCGGAGGCGAACCTCCCGTTCATCTACGTCGACGCGAGCTCGCTCACGAGCATGTGGTTCGGCATGGACGCGCTCATCGTGATGTCCCTGTTCAGCAAAGCCCGCAAGCTCGCGCGGAAGTACGCGAGGCCGGGCGAGCCCGGCGCGTGCATCCTCTTCATCGACGAGCTCGACTCGGTCGGTCGGTCGCGCGGGGGCGTGCAGGGCGGCCAGCAGCAGGGCGGCATGGGGCCGATGGGCATGATGGGCATGCAGGGCATGGCCCTGAACACGATGCTCAACCAGATGGACTCGCTCGGCCAGCACGTCGAGGACCGCATGAAGTACAAGTTCCTCCGCTGGCTCGGCGTGGTCCGCGGGCCCGTTCCCCCGAAGCCGGCCGTCTTCGTGATCGGCGCGACGAACCGCCCGGACGTCCTCGATGTCGCCCTCACACGGCCAGGCCGGCTCGACCGCAAGCTGAACGTCTACGTGCCGGACGGCACCGGCCGCCGCGACATCATCGAGTACTACCTCGGCCTGAAGGCGCACGACCCGAACATGGAGCTGGACCTGCTGGTCCAGGACTCGGTCGGATGGACCCCGGTCGAGATCAAGACGATCATCAACGAGGCCCTCATCATCGCGCACGACAACGGGCGTGACTTCCTGAACTACCGCGATTGGCTTGCCGCACGCGACATGCGCCAGCTCGGGCTGAAGCAGCCGATCGCGCACATGAGCCTCGAGGACCGGCGACTCATCGCGTACCACGAGGCCGGTCACGCCGTCGTGGCGCACTACGTCCGCGCCGAGCACCGCATCCTCAAGGCGTCGATCATCCGCATGGGTGACGCGCTCGGCGTGGTGCAGCGCTCCGAGAAGGAGGAGCGCTACACGAGGCAGGCCCGCGAGATCGAAGCCGACATCATGATCGCGGTCGGATCGCGCGCGGTCGAGGAAGAGTTCTTCAACACGAAGATGACCGGCGCCGACTCGGACATGCAGACCGCGACGTACCTCGCGATGGCCTACTGCGGCCAGCACGGCATGGGCCCGAGCCTGCTCGCGGTCCAGCCGAACGCCATGGGCGGTATCCCCGAGCCGCTGCTGCGGATCGCCGACAAGATGCTGGACCTGCTCTACGAGGACACCCGCCGCCTGGTGCGCGAGAAGGCGCACGCCGTGCACGCCGTCGCGAACGGGCTCCTCGAGCACGAGGAGCTCATCGGCGAGGAGCTGGACCAGATCTACGCCGCCGTCGAGGACGCGCACCCCGAGCTGAAGACGCCGTTCGTGCGCAAGACGCTCGAGCTGCCGAGGCCGTTCGACGAGCGGTGGCGGAAGTCCGAGGTCATGCCGATCCCGGCCGAGATCGCCGCGACCGGCGGACCTTAAGCGGGCTAAAGCCCGCTTTGCGGTGGGAACGCCGCCGTTGTTGACGCGGGGGGTCTATGTCCCCCCGCCGGCACCCCCCTTTGGAGCCGGCTTGGCGAAGGTGTGGCCGCGCTCGCAGACGAGGACCGTGTAGCGCACCGTCCGCCGTCCCTCGACTCGCGTGCGATCCTCCGGCCCGAACTTCTCCGTACCGCAGCGGGGACAGGCCAGGCGCGCTTCGGAAGCGCGTGGAGCCACCGAGGCCCTTCGAGGCGAGGACTCGGATCCGCCTTCCTTCGCGGCGATCGTCTTCGCCACCATCTTCTTGGTCGTGGCTTTGTTCGCGATGGCCTGCTTCCTCGGCATCTCTAGTCCGCCACCCTAGCCCAGTAAGCTGGGACGTCGACGAAGCCGCGGCCGAGCTCGCTCGTCGATGCGCAGCCGAGGAGCTTCAGTGTGCGGACGATCTCGCTGCGCAGGATCTCGATCGCGCGCGAGACACCCGGTCCGCCGCCTGCCGCGACCCCGTAGGCATAGGCGCGGCCGACGAGCACGGCCCTGGCGCCCAGGCAAAGCGCCTTCACGACGTCGCTGCCGCGGCGGATGCCGCCGTCAAGCAGGACCTCGGCTCGCCCGTCCACCGCGGCGACGACCTCGGGAAGGACGCGTAGCGTCGCCGGGACGCCGTCGAGCTGGCGGCCCCCGTGGTTTGACACGACGATCGCGTCGGCCCCTTCGTCGATCGCGCGCCGCGCGTCCTCGCCGGTGAGGACGCCCTTCACCGCGATCGGCCCGTCCCATGCCGCGCGGATCCAGCGCAGGTCCTCCCAGACCACGGCCGAGCTCTCGAGCGCCGCGCCCACGTCCGCATAGCGCATCGGCCCGTCGGGCAGGACCACGTTCGGGAAGCGCATCAGGCCCCCGTCGCGGAGGAATCCCGCCAGCCAGCGCGGACGCGTGAGGAACTGGAACAAGTGGGGCAGCTTCGCGAAGGGATCGCTCCCGGCCAGCTCGATCACGCCATTGCGCAGGTCGCGCTCGCGGAGCCCGGCGACCGCGGTGTCGATCGTGACAAGCAGGGCGGAGTAGCCGGCAGCCCGCGCTCGGGCGATCGCGGCCAGTCCGACGTCGCGCCCGCCGGCGAGATAGAGCTGGTACCAGAGCGGCCCGCTCGATCCCGCGCGCACGTCCTCGATGGTGGAGCCTGAGAAGGTGGACAGCGCGTAGGCCGTTCCGGCCGCGCCCGCGGCACGGGCGGCGACGACCTCACCGCGGGGATACATGAGACGCGTGCTCCCGACCGGCGCCAGCGCGAACGGCAGCGACAGCTCCGCACCGAGCACGCTCGTACGGAGGTCGCATTCCGGGATGACGACGGCGCCGCGGGGCCGCAGCGCGACGTCCTCGTACGCACGTCGGTTGGCGCGCAGCGTGACCTCGTCCTCGGCGCCGCCTTCGATGTAGTCGAAGACCGCGCGCGGCAGCCGGCGCTCGGCCAGGCGCCGGAGGTCGGCGATGTTCACGACGTCGCGCCCCGCGAACAGCGCAGCGCCGAGCTCCGACTTCGACGTCGTCATCGCGTGCTCATCCGAAGAACGTCGTCCGGATCCAGATGTCCGCGGCCGCGACGAGCATCGTGATCAGCGTCGCCGGGACGCCGTAGCGCAGGTAGCCGCGGAACGTGATGGGATGGCCGCGCGACTCGCTCATGCTCGCGACGACCACGTTAGCGGATGCCCCGATGACCGTCGCGTTGCCGCCAAAGTCGGCGCCGAGCACGAGCGCCCAGATGACGGGCTCGATGTCCATGGACGTCGCCAGCTCCTGTACCAGCGGGATCATCGTCGCCGTGTAGGGGATGTTATCGACGATGGCCGAGAGGATCGCGCTCATCCAGAGCACGAGCATCGCGGTGAAGCCGGCGTTGCCTCCGGTGAGGCCGATGGCCTGCTGGGCGATGGCGCTGATGATCCCGACCTTCACGACGGCTCCGACCAGGATGAAGAGCCCGACGAAGAAGAGGAGCGTCGGCCACTCCACCGTCTTGAGGATCTCGTGGACGTCCTCGTTCGCCACGATCATCAGAACGACGGCGCCCGCGAGAGCGATGGTGGCGGCCTCCAGCCCGAACGGCCGGGCGAGCACGAAGCCGGCGATGGTGAGCGCCATGACCGCCAGGCCCTTGCGCATCAGCGGCACGTCCTGGATGCGGCGCTCCTCCCGTACCAGGCGGGCGATGTCGTCGGGCTCGAGCGCGGTCGCCGCCGCGGCGAGATCGCGGGCGAAGAGCCAGCGTGCCGCGACGAGGTAGACGGCCAGAGAGACCACGACGACCGGTGTGAGATTGACGGCGAAGTCGTTGAAGTCCTTGTCGAAGGCGCTGCCGACGAGGATGTTCGGCGGGTCGCCGATGAGCGTCGCGGTGCCGCCGATGTTCGAGGCCAGCACCATCGAGATGAGGAAGGGCACCGGCGACGCGCCCAGGCGCTGCGAGACGAAGAACGTGACCGGCGTGAGCAGGACCACGGTCGTGACGTTGTCGAGGAAGGCGCTCACGATGGCGGTGATGATCGCGGTCATCACGAGAAGCCGGTAGGGACGGCCCTTGGCACGGCGCACCGCCTCGACGGCCACCCACTGGAAGATCCCCGTCTTCGCCAGGACGTTGGCGATGATCATCATGCCGGCCAGCAGGAAGATGACGTTGAAGTCGACGTGCTCGAAGGCCTCGTCCTGCGGGATGATCCCGATGATCATGACGACCGACGCGCCGAGGAGCGCCGCGAGCGTCCGGTGGATGCGTTCGGTGACGATGAGCGCGTAGACGGCTAGGAAGACACCGCCCGCGACGAGCTGCTCGGTCACTCGCCGGCAGCGTATGCGCGATCGAGGAGATCCACGAGGTGGACGACCTCCGTGCGTAGGCCCGCCGACCGCGCGCCGGCCCGCAGCTGCATGAGGCAGCCGGGGTTCGCGGTGACGAGGAGGTCCGCGCCCGCGGCCGCCACGTGAGCCATCTTCCGGTCGAGGAGCTCGCGGGAGAGGTCGGGGTGGGTGACGTTGTAGATGCCCGCGCTGCCGCAGCACCAGTCCGCCTCCTTCAGGGGGACCACCCGAAGGCCCGGGATGGCCGCGAGGAGCGCCTTCGGCTGCGCGGACACGCCCTGCCCGTGCAGGAGGTGGCATGGCTCGTCGTACGCGACGGTCGCGTCGATCCTGCCCGGCGCCGCGGCGAGCCCACTGTCGCCGAGCAGCTCGGTGGCGTCCTTCACCTTCAGTGCGAAGCGCTCCGCCCGTTCCGCCCACGCCGGATCGTCCTTGAAGAGCCAGCCGTACTCCTTGAGGTTCGCGCCGCACCCGGCCGCGTTCACGACGATGGCGTCGACCTCGAGCCCCTCGAGCGCCGCGATGTTGCGCTTTGCGAGGTCGCGGCCGCCCTCGCGCTCGCCCGCGTGGACGTGCAGGGCTCCGCAGCAGGTCTGCGCCTCGGGCACGACGACCTCGAAGCCGTTCCGCGCCAGGACGCGGGCCGTCGCCGCGTTCGTCGCACCGAAGGCCGATCGCATGACACAGCCCTCGAAGAGCGCCACGCGACCACGCCGCACGCCGGTCGCCGCCGTCACCGCGGGGGGCCGCTGGCTCGAGACCCGGTCGGGGAGGAGCTCCAGCATGTCGGCCAGGCGGCGCCCGAGCGGGACCGCTCGTCCGAGGACCCGCAGGACGGCCGCCGCCCCGAGCGAGCGCGCGAGCGCGGCGAGCCTGGTCATGGCCGCGAGCCGGCGGTGGTGCGGGAGGATCTGGTCGAAGGCGATCCAGCGGACCAGCCGCTCGAGGGCCGGCCGCGGTCGCGACCGCTCCACCTGAGAGCGGGCAGCCTCCACGAGCTTGCCGAAGTGGACGCCGGAGGGGCACGCGGTCTCGCACGCGCGGCAATCGAGGCAGCCGAACACGTGCTCCTCGAAGGCCGGCGCCGCGGGCGAGATGCGACCCTCCCACGCGTTCTTCATGAGCCGGATCCGACCGCGGGGCGAGTCCATCTCGACGCCCAGGACCGCGTACGTGGGACACGTCGGGAGGCAGAACCCGCAGTGGACGCAGGCCTGGATGAGGTCCTTCGCCGGCGCGTCCCCGTCGAGATAGCCGGCGAAGGCGATCGGCACGGACGCGCTCACCGGACGATCGATCGTGCGGGCTCGAGGGTGCGCGCGGGGTCGAACGCCTCACGGATGCGTCGCATCAGGAAGTCACCGCCGGGAGCGGGGCCCCAGCTCGCGAGCCGGTCGCGCAGCGCGTCGTCGCGCCGCTCGACCCGCGCGCTGCAGCCGACGGAGCGGGCGCCCGCCATGAGCGTGTCGGCGGCGCGCAGCACCGCCCCATCGTCGCCCCGGAGGTGGATGCGCACGATCCCGCTGCCGGCGTCGGCGACGCAGCGAGCGAAGGGCTCGAGCCCCAGGGCGGCCGCCACGAACGAGGCCTGCGCCGCGAGCGGGAGCGACGCGCGGACCAGTGCGCCGTCCGTCGCGGTACCCGGAAGGTCGCGCAGAGGTGCCAGGACCTGCTCGTCGTCGTCCGTCCGGTCGCTCCTGGCCCCGCCGCGCGCCGCCGCGCGCCCGGCCTCGTCCATCGCGCGTCCCACCGCGGCGGGCTCGCCCTGCGCGGCCACGATCGCGGCCCACGCCCGGCGCGTGCCGTCGACGACCAGCGCCGAGGGTCGTAACGGCGTGCGGACGAGGGCGTCGGCGATGGCGAACGCATCCGCTGCGGTGGCGCACCGCGCGACGGTCAGGGCGCGCGCCTTCGGAAGCGGCAGCACCTTCCACGTCGTCTCGGTGACGACGCCGAGCGTGCCCAGCGAGCCGATGAGCAGCTTGTTCAGGTCATACCCTGCGACGTTCTTCACCACGCGCCCGCCCGCCCGCATCACCGTCCCGTCGACGAGCGCGGCGACGGTGCCGATGAGGAGATGGCGGACGCCTCCGTACCGGAGTCGGCTGAAACCGTTGCTGTTCGCGGCGACGATGCCGCCGAGGGTCGCGCCGTCGGCGTGTGGCGGATCGAGCGGCAGGAACTGCCCGCGCTCCCGCAGGGCGGCCTGCAGGTCGGCGAAGCTGGTCCCGGCGCGCACCGTGACCGTGAGGTCGGCGGGGACGTGGTCGACGATGCCGGCGATCGCCGTCGTCTCGAGGACGCTGTCCGTGCCGACGAGCTCCCCGAGGTAGGACTTCGTGCCCGCGCCGCGAACGCGGACGGTCCGCCCGTCGCGGGCGGCCTCGGCGAGCGCCACGGCGCAGGCGGCGGCGTCGGCCGGGCGCAGAGCCGGGCTCGTCACGAGCGGCGCTTCCGCAGGTCGAACTCGGCGCACCTCGACGGCGTGGGGAAGAGCTTGCCGGGGTTCATCAGCCCGGCGGGGTCCCACGCCGACCTCAGCCGTTCCATCGCGGCAAGGTCGGCCGGGCCGAACTGCAGCGGCATGTAGCAGTTCTTCTCCATGCCGACGCCGTGCTCGCCGGTGAGCGAACCCCCCGCCGCGACGCAAGCCTCGAGGATCTCGAAGCCGGCCTCCTGGACACGCCGAAGCTCATCCGGCCCGTGCGACATGTCGAAGAGGATGAGGGGGTGGAGGTTGCCGTCGCCCGCGTGGAAGACGTTGGCGATACGCAGGCCGTAGCGCTCTCCCACGTCTCGCACGAGCCGCAGGATCGCGGGAAGTCGCGTGCGCGGGATGACGCCGTCCTGGACGTAGTAGTCCGGCGTGAGCCGGCCCATGGCCGCGAACGCCCCCTTCCGCCCGGCCCACAGACGCTCGCGGTCGAGCGCGGTCGTAGCGACCCGCACCGTCGTCGCGCCGTGCTCCCGGCAGATCGTCTCGATGCGCTCGCGCTGGTCGTCGAGGCCCTCGCGCACGCCGTCCACCTCGGCGAGCAGGATCCCGCCGGCGTCGAGCGGGTAGCCCGCGCCCACAGCGGCCTCGACGGCCTCGGTGGCGAGCTGATCCATGAGCTCGATCGCAGCGGGGACGATGCCGGCGCCGATGATCGCGGAGACCGCCTCGGAGGCCTGGTCCATGTCGGGGAACGCCGCCATGATCGTGCGCTTGTCCTCGGGCAGGGGAGTGAGCTTCAGGGTCATTTCCGTGACCATCCCCAGCGTGCCCTCGCATCCGACGAACGCCCCGACAAGGTCGTAGCCCTCGTCCTCGAGGGCCTTCCCGCCGAGCCGGACGATGGTTCCGTCCGAGAGGACCACCTCGAGTCCGGTGACGTGGTCCGTCGTCACCCCGTACGCCAGGGTGTGCGGCCCACCGGAGTTCTCGGCCACGTTACCGCCCAGGGTGCACGCCTTCTGGCTCGACGGGTCGGGCACGAAGTGCAGCCCGTAGGGGGCCGCCGCGGTCGACAGATGCAGGTTGATGACGCCGGGCTGCGCGACCGCGCGCAGGTTCGCCGCGTCGATCTCGAAGATCCGGTTCATGCGCGCGAACGAGACGACGACCCCGCCGAACACCGGGATCGCGCCGCCGGAGAGCCCGGTCCCCGCGCCGCGCGGGACGATCGGCACGTGATGCTCGCTACAGAACCGTGCCAGGCTCGCGACGTCCGCCGTCCCGTTCGGGAGCACGACCGCGTCCGGCGTGGCCGTGTCGACGGCTCCGTCGTACTCGTAGAGCTGCAGGTCTTCGGGCCGCCACAGCACCTTCTCCGGACCGAGGAGCGACGCGAGCCGGCGGCCGAGCTCGGGTCCCCGAAGCCCGGCGACGACCGCTTCGGCGACGGTCACGCCCGCGGGGCGTGGTCGCGCATGGCCTCCGCGAGCTCGGCGGCGGCGCGCCGCAGGACCGGAGCGAGCTCGGCAGCGCGCTGGCGGCTGAAGCGGCTTGCCGGCGCGGACAGGGAGATGGCGGCGATGGGCGATCCGATCGGCCCGACCGGCACGGCGACGCAGCGGACGCCCTCGTCGTACTCCTCGTCGTCGATGGCGTAGCCGCGCTCGCGGATCTCGTCGAGGGCGCGGCGGAGCGCCGGCCGCTCGTCGATGGTGCGGATGGTGTGCGCGCGCAGCTCGAGGCGATCGATGAGCGCATCGCGCCGGTCCTGCGACAGCCACGCCAGGAGCGCCTTCCCCCCACCGGTCGCATGCAGCGGGACACGGTTGCCGATCGCGGTGAAGAGCCGGACGACCTGCGGGCTCGGGACGGTGTCGATGTACACGGCGGTGATGTCGTCGAGGACGACGAGGTTGGCCGTCTCGCGGGTCTGCTCCGTGAGGGCGCGGAGCACGGGCCGCGCGCGGTGCCGCAGCTCGTTGAACCGCGACTGTGCCTCCGCCAGCGTGCTGAGCTTCGCGCCCGCGAAGTAGCGGCTCGTGTCCGGGTTCTGACGGACGTAGCCGCGTCGCAGGAGGGTCGTGAGGAGCCGGTGGACGGTGCTCACGTGGAGCGACGTCCGGTTCGCGAGGGACGTGATCGAGACCTCGCCCTCGGAGGACGCGAGCGCCTCCAGGAGGTCGAGGGCCCGGTCGACCGACTGGACCGATCGACGCGCGACCTTGGTCGGCGTGGGTGCCGCCGCGGGTGAGATGGTGGGCGCCGGTACGCGGCTCGTAAGCGTCATCTCTTTCACCCTCCGCAACCTTCCCTGTGCCTTGCGAAATATAGCGTCGCCCGCGTCCCTATGCTGGCCTCATGTCCAGCGAGGCTCTCAGCGCGGGCTCCGCATGACGAAACCGTCGCGTGACTCGGTCGCCGCGCTGGCGGCCTCCCTCCCGGCCCTGCCGGGCGTCTACCTGTTCAAGGACGGCCGGGGGCGCGTCCTCTACGTCGGGAAGGCCGACGTCCTGCGCGACCGCGTCCGCAGCTACTTCGGTCCGAGCCTCGACGTGCGGCACGTGCGCATGGTGGAGCGCGCCGAGCGCATCGATCACGTCATCACCGGGAGCATCGCCGAGGCGTATCTGCTCGAGGCGAACCTCATCAAGCAGCATCGGCCCCGCTACAACATCCGGCTCAAGGACGACAAGTCCTACCCGTACGTGAAGGTCACCCTCGGCGAGGACTTCCCGCGGATCCTTCGCACCCGGCAGCTCGGCGACCGGAACGCGCGTTACTTCGGCCCGTACGCCAACGCCAAGGCGGTCGACGACACGCTCGATCTCCTTCAGAAGCTGTTCCCGTACCGGACGTGCAAGCTCAACATCGTCGCCGGCGACGATGGCCGCGGGAGCACGGTGCCGCCCTCGGCGCTGCCCGGCGGGCGGCCCTGCCTGCTCTACCACCTGAAACGCTGCACAGCGCCGTGCGTGGGGAACGTGACCGCCGCCGAATATCGCGCGACGGTGGAGCGGAGCGTCCTCTTCCTCGAGGGCCGCTACGAGCCTCTGGCGCGCGAGCTGAAGGATGAGATGCGGGCCTCGTCCGATGGGCTCGACTTCGAGCGGGCCGCGGAGCTCCGCGATCGGCTGCGCGCGATCGAGCGCACCGTGGAGCGCCAGGAGGTCCACGCCTATGCCGGGGACGACCTCGACGTGTTCGGCGTGGCCGTCGACGGCGGTGACGCGGCGGTCCAGATCTTCCGGGTGCGGGACGGGAAGATCGTCGGCCGGGACCACTTCTTCCTCGAGGGGACCGAGGGAGCTCCGACCGGCGAGGTGCTGGCGTCGTTCCTGCGCCAGTACTACTCCTGGACGGTCTCCGGCGAGGGAGGCTCGGACGGCGGCGCCGCAAGCCCGATACCTCCGGAGATCTCGTCGCTCGTCGAGGTCGCTGAGGCGGCGGACCTGGCGGCCTTCGCCGAGGCCCGGCGCGGCGGGCGCGTACGGCTCCTGGTCCCGCAGCGCGGGAAGAAGCGCCGCCTGGCCGAGCTGGCGATGCAGAACGCGGAGGACGCCCTGCGCCAGGAGCGGGTGCGCTGGCTCGCCGATCGTGGCAAGACCGACGAGGCGCTGCGCGAGCTGCACCTCGCGCTGCGCGACCACCTCGAGATCGAAGGACCCCCGAAGCGCATCGAGTGCTACGACGTGAGCCACGTCCAGGGCACCGATGTCGTCAGCTCGATGGTCGTGTTCGAGGACGGCCGTCCCGCGAAGGACCAGTACCGCCGCTTCCGCGCCAAGCTCAGCGACCGGAACGACGACTTCGCGAACATGCGCGACACCATCCGCCGCCGCTTCGGGCGCCAGGCGCGCGAGGGCGATGGGAAGGACGCCTGGCCCCTCCCGGATCTACTCGTCGTCGACGGCGGGAAGGGTCAGCTGAACGCGGCGCGCGCCGCGCTCTCCGACCTCGGGCTGCTGCAGGTGCCCGTGGTCGCGCTCGCCAAGGAGAAGCGTCTGGCTTCGGACAACGGCACGCGGGTCAAGCCGGAGGAGGTCTTCGTTCCGGAGCGGTCGGACCCGGTGCCCCTCGCCGCCGGCAGCCCCGGCTACCACCTCCTGCAGCGCGTACGAGACGAGGCGCACCGCTTCGCCGTCACGTACCACCAGAAGGTGCGATCGCGGCGGGCGGTCCGCTCGGTGCTGGACGACGTGGAAGGGGTCGGACCCGCCCGCAAGCGGGCGCTCCTCCGCCAGTTCGGCTCGGTGAGGGGGATCCGCGAGGCCTCTTCCGAGCAGGTCGCGGCGGTCGCCGGGGTCGGGAAGGCACTGGCGGAGCGGATCAAAGCGGCGCTCTGACCGGGCGCCTCATCGTTTTGCGAGATCGGCTACACAACGCTTAGATCGCCTTGACGATCGTTGAGGTCGGGCGCAGAACGGTCACATGAGCGATCCGGCCGTCATCGGCCGCTGTCCGATCTGCGCGCAGCAGCTCCGGGTCGCGCGCCTCGAGTGCTCGAGCTGCGGGACGCGCCTCGAGGGCAGCTTCTCGCTCGGGCGGTTCCACTCGCTGTCGGCCGAGCAGCTCGAGTTCCTCGACGTGTTCGTGCGGGCCCGCGGCAACTTCCGGGACGTCGAGCGCGAGCTCGGCATCTCGTACCCCACCGTCCGCTCCCGGCTGGACGCGGTGATCCGCGCTCTCGGGTCCCGTGGAGCCGTCGAGCCGGACCGCGAGGCCGAGGCGGAGCGACGCAAGGAGATCCTGCGCGAGCTGGCCGAGGGCCGGATCGGTCCCGACGACGCCGCCGCGCTTCTGGAGGGTTCGCGATGAGCGAGGACAAGCGCGATCTCGAGCGCGAGATCGACCGCCAGATCGAACGCGACGTGGAGGCCGCCACACGCGAGGCCGCACGTGAGGCGCGCCACGCCGAGCGAGAGGCGCGGCGGTCAGAGCGCCAGGCCGAGCGCGAGGCGAGACACGAGGCACGGCGCCAAGGCTGGAGGCACAGCTTCGGGCTGCTCGGGGGGACGCTCACGGTCTCGAGCGGGGACGACGATGACCGCGAGGAGAGCGAGTCGGTCGAGCGCCGGTTCGAGGTCGCGGGGATGCCCCGGCTGCGCATCCGCAACGTCTCCGGCGCGACCAGCATCGGCGTCGGCGGGGCGGGCGAGGTGCTGGTGCGCGCCCGGAAGCGCGTTAGGGGGGGGAGCGAGGACCGCGCGAAGCGCCTGCTCGAGAACGTCGAGATCCGGATGGAACAGCACGACGACGAGATCGTCATCGAGCCGCACCTCTACGAGCAGGAGCGCGGCTGGCTCGACCTGTTCCGGGGCGGCCGCGTCGCGGTCGACATCGAAGTGACGGTGCCCCGCGAGTCGCAGATCGACGCGACCACCGTGAGCGGGCCTCTCCGCGTTGCGGGCACCCGCGGGCCGCTCGAGGGCCGGAGCGTGTCCGGTGACGTCGTGATCACCGATGTGCAGGGCCCGGTCCGTCTGCGGAGCGTCAGCGGCGATATCGACGTCACGTCCTATGCCGGCCAGGCGGAGGCGAACTCGGTGAGCGGCGACATCAGCTTCGAGCGCTCCCGCGTGAAGCGGCCGGACATCGTGACGGTGAGCGGCGAGGTCCGGCTGGATGGCGCGCTGATCGCGGGCGACGCCGACGGCAAGATCAAGACGGTGAGCGGCGACGTGGAGCTTCGGTTGGCGGAGCCCGCCGTGGAGCTCGAGTTCCAGACGCTCTCGGGCGACATCGAGGTCGACTCGGACGACGCGAAGGTCGAGAAGAAGGGCCGCCGCGAATGGTCCGTGAAGGTCGGGCGGGGCGGGTCCCGGCTGAAGGTGAAGACCGTCTCCGGCGACCTTGCTGTGCGTCGTTCCGGCCCGTCCGCCCCGGCCGACCTGGAGGTGCCTGCCGCGGACGCCATCCCGATGGGCGGGCCGACCCCCGCAGCACGGCCGCAGGTCCTGGACCTGCTCGAGCGGGTGGCGCGGGGCGAGGTGAGCGTCGACGACGCCGCGGCCGCGCTGGAC
>Ga0156286_1129_pt1 | contig 13179 bp, 10 predicted proteins | sample RifCSPlowO2_12_FD_107935 | JGI IMG/M metagenome (GOLD analysis project Ga0156286, IMG submission 107935) | Chloroflexi bacterium RIFCSPLOWO2_12_FULL_71_12 | reverse complement strand
GCCTTGCGGGGGGTTCCTCAAGCCGGAGCGGGCGCGCGCCGCGAGCCGCGTCGGGTACCGCGGTGCGCCGGCGCTATAGGAGCCCGCCGGTCCCTACGTCTGCGTCGAGGGACCGACCTCACGGCGCATCGAGATCGCCTGCAGGGCTCCTAGCGCGAAGCAGATCGAGATGAGCGAGCTGCCCCCCTGAGAGATGAAGGGCAGCGGGATCCCGGTGACCGGCATGAGCGAGATGGCCATGCCCACGTTCACGACGATCTGGAAGATGAGCATTGCGGCGACGCCACCGGCCAGGTAGGTCCCGAAGGCGTCGCGCGAGCGGTGCGCGATACGGAGCGCCGAGAGCAGAAGGACGATGTAGAGCGCGAACAGGATGAGCGCGCCCACGAACCCGAGGTCCTCGGCGAGGCCGGAGAAGACGAAGTCGGACTCGGCGATGGGCAGGTAGCCCAGCGGCGACTGCGTGCCGGCGGTGAGGCCCTTGCCGGTCATCTGTCCCGACCCGACGGCGATGAGCGACTGGATGATGTTCCAGCCGGCGCCCTGCGGGTCGCTGTATGGATCCATGAAGATGGTGAGCCGCGCGCGCTGGTAGTCCTTCAGCATCGTCCAGAGGATCGGCGAGGCGGCGATGCCGACCGCGACGATGGAGGCGAGATGCCAGAGGCGCGCGCCGGCGACGAACGCCATGCCGAAGAACATCCCGAGGAACACGAGGCTCGTCCCGAGGTCCGGCTGCTTGAAGACGAGCGCGACCGGCGCCGCCAGGATGGCCAGGGCGCCCAGGAGCGCGAACGGCGATCGGACGTCGCGGTCGGCGAACCACTTCGCGAGGACGATGACCATGAAGACCTTGGCGAACTCGCTCGGCTGGAACTTGAAGCCGGCGATGGTCACCCACCTGGTCGCGCCCAGGGTCGAGGTACCGATGACGAGGACGATCGCCAGGAGGGCGAGGGTCCCGAGGAAGAAGAGCGGAGCGAATGTGCCGAGCCAGGAGTGGTCGACGAAGGCCACGATGGCCATGACGGACAGTCCGATGACCGCGTAGAGGATCGACCGGAGGACCTGCTGCCCGATGTCGCCGGTGAAGGTCCGGTCCTCGACCGTGATCGAGTAGCACATCACCACGCCGTAGGCGATGAGCAGGACGGTCGCGAGGAGCAGGAACCAGTCGAGCTCGAGGAGCCGCCGCGCCGTGGGCCGGTCGGTGAGCGGCGAGCCCGCCTGCGCGATGGCGATCGGCCGCACGCTCATGGCGCGCTCGCCTGCTGCGCGTCGTCGAAGTAGTAGCGCTCCAGCACCTTCTGGGTCAGCGCGACCGCGGGGTTGTAGCAGGTGTTGCAGACGGAGCGGCTCGAGTCGAAGGTGAAGATGACCATGGCCATCTCGGCGGTCGGGTCGGCGTTGTCCTCCTTCGGTACGAAGCTCACGAACCAGTTGTGGAACCCGAGCTTCTGCTTGCCGGCGGCGTCGACGCCCTTCGACAGCCCGAACTCGGCGGTGCCGGTCTTGCCGGCGATCGGGAGCTTCGCATTGGGCATGTAGGCGTGCCGGATCGTGACCACGCGGCGGGCCGCCTCGCGGATGAGGCGGAGGTGCTCCGGCGCGACGTCGAGCTTCCGCGCCACCACGGGCTCCTGCGTGTGGACGACGGTCCCGTCGGGCGCGCGCACCTCCTTGAGCAGGCGCGGCTCGTAGACGGTCCCGCCGTTCGCGACGGAGGCGTAGGCGTTCAGCAGCTGTAGCGGGGTCACCGCCACGAAGCCCTGGCCGATGGAGGCGTGATACGTGTTCCCGAGCGTCCACGGCTCGTTGAACCGCGTGAGCTTCCAGAGCGGATCGGGCATGATCCCCCCGGCCTCGCCCGGTAGGTCGATGCCGGTGGGCTCGCCGAAGCCGAGCATGCGTCCGTACTTGGCGAGGGCGTCGGGGCCGGCGCCGCGCTGTCCGGTGGCGGGGTTCCCGCCGCCCAGCGTGTAGAAGTAGATGTCGCTCGAGTGGGCGAATCCGTTCACGAAGTCAAGCCGCCCGTGGACGCGCCAGTCGAAGAACGGCCACCCGTCGACCCGCAGGACGTTCGAGGTCACGTTCACGACCGTGCTGCGCGTCGCGGCGCCCGTCGCGAGCGCGGAGAGGCCGGTGACCAGCTTGAACGTGGACCCGGGCGGATAGATGTCCCCGATCGCCTTGTTCACCAGCGGCCGCCGGTCGTCCGCGTTCCACGACCGCATCTGGTCGGTCGACACGCCGCCGATGAAGGCGTTGTTGTCATACGCGGGGATCGAGACCATCGCGAGGATCTGGCCCGTCTGCGGATCCATCGCGATGCCGACCGCCTGCGTGAAGCGATCCTCGATGACGCCGCGCTCCAGCTCCTCGTTGAGCAGCTTCTGCAGCCTGTCGTCGATGGTCAGCACGACCTCGTTCCCCGGCTTCGGCGGGATCAGCGCGAGGGTGCGCAGCTCCCGCAGAGAGGCGTCCCGCTCGACCTCGCGCCATCCGTACGTGCCACGGAGGTACTGCTCGTACTGCCACTCGATCCCGGTCTTCCCGACCGTGTCCTGAAGGTAGTAGCCGAGGTCGCGCCGCGCCTCGAGCTCCTCGTCGTTGATGGGCCCGACGTATCCGAGGATGGGCGAGTAGAGCGGTCCGCTGGTGTAGGTGCGCACGGCGTCGCTGCTGACGCGCACGCCCGGATAGAGGTCGGCGCGCTCGACGAGCAGGAGCGCGGTGTCGCGTGGGAGCGGTCGGTCGTTCAGCTTGACCGGCTCGTATGGATTCGTGCCGCGCTGGGTCACGATCGCCGCCTTGACCTTGGCGGCATCACGCTCGAGGTAGACCGCGAGCCGCGACGCCACCTCGTCCTCCCGCGCGCGCGGGAGGTCGAAGGGGATCACGCTGACGGCGAAGCCCGGCTGGTTCTGCGCGAGAGGCAGGCCGTTGCGGTCGACGATGCTCCCCCGCTCCTGCGGCACCGGCACGCGAAGGACACGGTTCTGCTCGGCGAGCGCGCGGTAGCGCGCGCCGTTCACGACCTGGAGGTCCCACAGCCGAACGCTGAGGACCGTGAAGATCCCCACGATGACGAAAGCGATCGCGCCGAGACGGCGCGATCTGACGAAGGGGCGGTCCGCGCGGTCCATCACTAGAAGGGCGACTCCTGCTCCGTGAGTCTGCGGCCGACGCGCGCCAGCGGATAGGCCACGCCGGCGAGCGCTCCCGTGTAGATACCCACGCCGACCGTCTGCGCGGCCAGGAGCGCGGCGCTCGGAAGCGGCTGCCCGAGGAACGACAGGATCCCGACGTAGAGCAGCTGCGTGAGCAGCGCGGCGGCGCCCACCGCGAGGATGGCGGTAAGCAGGGGCACCGGCCTCGCCGGCGAACGCTCCCCCAGCCCGACCAGCAGGACCCCCGGGAGCGAGGCGACCGTGAACGCCCCGAGCGGACCGCCGGAGAGGAGGTCGGTCGCGAGACCCGCGATGAAGGCCCACCAGAGGCCTTCGCGCGCGCCTGCGGCCACCGACCAGGACCCCGCGACGAGGATCGGCATGTTGGGGAACGCACCTCCGACGACCGCGAGCGGCCCGATCGCACCCTGGAGAAGCGCCGCAGTGAGCGGGACCGCGAGCGCCAGGGCTATCCGCATCACTTCCCCCACTCCCGGGAACGAGAACGCCGCGGATCCGCTATGGGCCCGGCGGTAGATACCGTTATTGGACGCGCTACTTCGGTCACGGCGCGATCATATGACGGTGAGTCGCCGCCTTGCCCGCTTGGCCGATACTAATTCAGGTTGCGCGCAGGCTGAGTGACCCAGCGCAGCGCACGCAGGGGGATCCAGGGGCACTGATACGGGCGCGAAGAGGCGCCGTCGGGTACAATCGGCATACGTCTCCTACCCTCTCCTCCACCCTCCAGAGTGCCTTACAACTTGCGTTTCCACGTGGAGCCGACGCCCCTCAAAGGCCTGCCGAGAGGGCCAGAGCTTGACCGCGATCGCCGTGGCCAATCAGAAGGGCGGAGTCGGAAAGACGACCACTGCTATTAGCCTCGGGGCCGCTCTGGCTGCCCGGAACGTCCGCGTTCTCCTGATCGATCTGGACCCGCAGGGCAACGCCACGAGCGGGCTAGGGGAGACGCGCGACCGCGCGACCTCGGTCCACGGCGTCCTGCTTCGAGATGCTCCGATCAGTGGCGCCATCGTGCCGACGGCCGTCCCTGGTCTGGACCTCCTTCCCTCCGGGACGGAGATGGCAGGGGCCGAGGTGGAGCTCGTCCCGGCCATGGCCCGTGAGTTCCGGCTCCGGTCGGCTCTCCAGGGCCTCTCCGGGTACGACGTCGTCCTCATCGACTGCCCGCCGTCCCTGGGGCTCTTGACGGTGAACGCCCTCGCGGCGTCGGACGAGGTCATCGTCCCGGTCCAGGCCGAGTACCTCGCGCTCGAGGGCCTCGCTCAGCTCCTGGCCACCATCGAGGCGGTCCGCGCCAGGCTCAACCAAAAGCTCGCGGTGCTCGCCGTCCTCATGACCATGGTCGACCGCCGCAACCGGCTCTCGCTCCAGGTAAGCGAGGAGGTGCGCCGGCACTTCCCGGAGCTCATCGCCCAGACTCAGATCCCGCGATCCGTGCGCCTGGCGGAGGCCCCGAGCCACGGCAAGCCGATCAGCCTCTACGATCCGACCTCGCGCGCTTCCGAGGCTTACTCGGACCTCGCGACCGAGATCGCCGCGCGCCTGGCGTCCCGCCAGCCCATCGCCCTCGCGGGCGCAGTCTCCTGATGCGCACCGGACTCGGCCGCGGGCTGGACGTCCTCCTGGGACAGGCTCCCCCGCCCGTCGCGGCTGCGCCCACTTCTGGTATCTCGGAGATCCCCCTCGAGCGCGTGGCGCCGAACCGGCAGCAGCCCCGCACGTCGTTCCCCGCGGCCGAGCTCGAGCAGCTCGCCGCGTCGATCCGCCGCCATGGGGTCCTGCAACCGATAGTGGTATCGAGAACCGCCGACGGCTTCGAGCTGGTGGCCGGACACCGGCGCGTCCTCGCGGCGCGCCTCGCGGGGAAGACCGCGATCCCCGCGGTGATCCGTGACGACGTCACCGACCGTCTCGAGCTCGCGCTCGTCGAGAACCTACAGCGCGAGGACCTGAACGCCATCGAGACGGCGCGGGCCTACAAGCTCCTCATGGAGACCTACGACCTGTCCCTCGATCAGCTCGCGGAGCGCGTCGGACGCTCCAAGTCCACCGTCGCCAACACGATGCGCTCCCTCCAGGCGCCGCAGATCCTGCAGGACGCCGTGGTCGACGGGAAGATCAGCGAGGGCCATCTCAAGGCGCTGCTCTCGCTCGACATGTCGGCGGCGATCGCCGCACTCGGCGACATCATCGCCAAGGGCCTCTCGGTGCGCGAGGCGGAGGCGCTCGCGCGCAAGCTCGCCAAGCCGCGGGACCGCAGCGAGGCGCGCCAGGGACGCCGCGCGGATCCCGAGCTCAAGGCGACGGTCGCCGAGCTGCGCGCCGCGCTCGCCACGAAGGTCGAGATCGTTCGTGGTCGCAAGGGCGGAAGGATCACGATCGAGTTCTATTCGGACGACGACTTCCAGCGCCTGTACGAGCTGCTGATCGAGGCCGGGCGGGGGAGCCGCTGATGGCGATGCGGACCACGCGCAGGAACGGACGGGACATGGTGAAGAAGCGCGGCGACGATCGGAACGGCGGGGACGGGGGCCGCACCACCTACGGCGCGGAGGACATCCAGGTCCTCGAAGGCCTCGAGGCCGTGCGCCGGCGTCCGGGCATGTACATCGGAACGACCGACCTTCGGGGCCTCCATCACCTCGTCCGCGAGGTGCTCGACAACTCCATCGACGAGGCCATGAACGGTGTATGCGACCGCATCGACGTGGTCATCCACAGGGACGACCGCATCACCGTCAAGGACAACGGCCGGGGCATCCCCGTGGAGAAGCAGAAGCAGACCGGCAAGTCCGCGCTCGAGGTCGTGCACACGATCCTGCACGCCGGCGGCAAGTTCGGGGGCCGCGGGTACAAGGTGTCGGGCGGCCTGCACGGCGTCGGCGTCTCCGTCGTCAACGCGCTCTCGAGCCACCTCCGCGTCGAGGTGCACCGCGACGGCAAGGTGCACATGCAGGAGTACCAGCGCGGCAAGCCGCTCGGCCCGGTGCGGGCCATGGCGCGCAACGAGGAGCAGCCGCCGTCCCTGGCGTGGAAGCCGGCCCGGCGCCTCACCGGCACTATCACGACGTTCACGCCGGACACGCAGGTCTTCCCGGTCATCGAGTGGGACGCCGCGGTCATCTCGCAGTGGCTCCGGGAGACCGCCTACCTCAACAAGGGCCTGTGGCTCTCGCTCACGGACGAGAGGAACGGCACGAGCGAGAGCTTCTACTTCGACGGCGGCGTGGTGTCCTTCGTGCGCCACCTGAACAAGGCGCACCAGATCCTGCACAAGCCCGTCTACGTGGAGCGGTCGTTCCCCGAGAACGACACCATCGTCGAGGTCGCCTTCCAGTACAACGACAGCTTCGCCGAGCGCACCTACACCTTCGCCAACAACATCAACACCATGGACGGCGGAGCCCACCTCACGGGCTTCCGGACCGCCCTGACGCGGACGCTGAACTTCCACGCGCGCAAGATCGGCGCTCTGCGCGAGGCGGACCCTAACCTGACCTCCGAGGACGTCCGCGAGGGCCTCACGGCGATCGTCAGCGTCAAGATCAAGGAGCCGCAGTTCGAGGGCCAGACCAAGACGCGTCTCGGCAACGCCGAGGTGCAGGGACAGGTCGCGACGGCGGTGAACGACGCCCTCGGGCAGTACCTGGATGAGAACCCGACCGACGCGCGCCGGATCATCGAGAAGTGCCTCACCGCGTTCCGCGCCCGCGAAGCTGCCCGGAAGGCCCGGGACCTCGTGCAGCGCAAGGGTGCGCTCGATGGCTTTTCGCTACCGGGCAAGCTCGCGGACTGCCAGGAGCGCGACCCGGAGCGCTCCGAGCTGTTCATCGTCGAGGGCGACTCCGCGGGAGGCTCGGCCAAGCAGGGCCGCGACCGCCGGTTCCAGGCCATCCTTCCCCTGAAGGGCAAGATCCTCAACGTCGAGAAGGCCCGCGCGGACAAGATCCTCGGCAACGAAGAGATCAGGGCCCTGATCACGGCGGTGGGCACCGGGATCGGCGACCACTTCGACATGAAGAAGCTGCGCTACGGCAAGACGATCCTCCTGGCCGACGCGGACGTCGACGGCTCGCACATCCGAACGCTCCTGCTCACGCTCCTGTACCGCCACTTCCGCCCGCTCATCGAGGAGGGCCGCGTCTACATCGGCCTGCCGCCGCTCTTCCGGATCCAGCTGGGTAAAGAGGTGCGCTGGGCCTATTCGGACGCCGAGCGCGACCGTTTCGTGAAGGACCTCAAGTCCCAGGCGCGAGCGAAGCGCGAGGACCGCAAGGCCAAGAAGCAGACGGAGCCGGCCGTTCCTACGAACAGCGACGAGGGCACGGACGACGGCAAGGGCGGGCGCGATCCATCCATCGCGCGCTACAAGGGCCTCGGTGAGATGAACGCGGACCAGCTGTGGGACACGACGCTGAACCCCGAGACTCGCACGCTCAAGCGTGTCGAGCTCGCCGACGCCGAGCAGGCCGACTTCGTATTCGACGAGCTCATGGGCAGCGAGGTCGAGGGCCGCAAGAAGTGGATCATGGCCAACGCCAGGAAGGCCGCCCTCGACATCTAGTGGTGAGAGGTACAGCGAGATGATCGACCGCAGCGGCGACCGGATCACGCCGCAGGATCTCCAGACGGAGATGCGCCAGGCGTACCTGGACTACGCGATGAGCGTCATCGTCTCTCGCGCCCTGCCCGACGTCCGGGATGGGCTCAAGCCGGTGCAGCGCCGGATCCTCTATGCCATGTACGAGGAGGGCCTTCGCCCCGATCGTCCATTCCGCAAGTCGGCGAACGTGACCGGCATCGTGATGTCGCGCTACCACCCTCATGGGAACCTGCCGATCTACGACGCGCTCGTGAGGATGGCGCAGGACTTCTCGGTCCGCTACCCGCTGATAACGGGGCAGGGGAACTTCGGCTGCTTCTCTGGCGACACGAAGGTCGAGCTCACCAACGGCGAGAAGAAGACGTTCCTCGAGCTCATCGACATGGTCCGCCACGGCCTGCGGGGCGACATCTTCACCATCGACCAGCACCGCAACGTGCGCCTCAAGCCGGTGCGCGCGCCGCGACTGGTGCGCCGCGACGACCCGGTCGTCAAGGTGACGCTCTCGAACGGCAACGAGGTGGTCTGCACGCCCGACCACCGGTTCATGCTCCGTGACGGCACCTACCGCGAGGCGCAGGCTCTCCGCCCGAAGGACCAGCTCATGCCCTTCGCGCGGACGGCCATTCCGGAGCGCCTGCACCGCACCGGCGCGTTCCCGATCCCCGCCAGCCTGCAGGTGCGCGTCGAGCGCGTCGAGCCGGCGGGCCGGGCGGACGTGTACGACCTGACCGTCGACGTGACCCAGAACTTCGCCCTGGCCGCCGGCGTGTTCGTCCACAACTCGATCGACGACGACCCACCTGCCGCGGAGCGCTACACCGAGGCCAAGCTGGCCCCGATCTCCCTCGAGCTCCTCACCGACATCGACAAGGAGACGGTCGACTGGGAGCCCAACTACGACGGCCGGCACATGCAGCCGCTCGTGCTCCCGGCCCGCCTGCCGAACCTCCTGGTGAACGGCTCCACGGGCATCGCCGTCGGCATGGCGACCAACATCCCGCCTCACAACCTCCGCGAGGTCATCGCGGCGACGAAGCGTCTCATCGACGATCCCGAGCTGACCGCCAACGATCTCTGCGAGACGATCCTCGGTCCGGATTTCCCCGGGGGCGGGACGATCTACCGCTTCGAGGAGCAGCGCAACGTGGAGACGAGCGCGCCCGAGCGGGTCGACGCCATCCGGCGCGCGTACGCCAACGGCCGTGGCCGCGTGGTCATGCGGGCGAAGGCGCACTTCGAGGACATGAAGGGCAACCGCTCCGCGATCGTCGTGAGCGAGCTGCCGTACGCGGTCAACAAGGCTTCGTTGATCGAGAAGATCGCCGAGCTGGTCCAGAGCAAGCGGCTCGCCGGCATCTCGGACATGCGGGACGAGAGCGACCGCGACGGCATGCGCATCGTCATCGAGGTCAAGCGGGATGACGACCCCGGCCGTGTGCTGAACAGCCTGTTCAAGCACACCGCCATGCAGTCGGCCTTCAACTTCAACATGCTCGCCCTCGTCGAGCAGCAGCCGCGGACGCTCTCGCTCAAGGACATCCTCCACCACCACATCGAGTTCCGGCGCGACGTCATCAAGCGCCGCACCGAGCACGATCTCCGGAAGGCGAAGGACCGCGCGCACATCCTCGAAGGCTTCAAGATCGCGCTCGACCACATCGACGAGGTCGTGAGGACGATCCGCGCCAGCAAGTCTCCCGAGACGGCGCTCGCCTCCCTCCAGGCGAAGTTCGGCCTCTCCGAGGTGCAGGCCCGGGCCATCCTCGACATGCAGCTGCGCCGCCTGACCGGCCTCGAGCGCGCCAAGATCGACGAGGAGTACGAGGCGACCATCAAGCTCATCGCCGAGCTCGAGTCCATCCTCGCGAGCCCCCGCAAGGTCCTCGCCCTGATCAAGCGGGACCTCGACGAGCTCGCCGAGGCCTACGGCGACGACCGGCGGACGAAGGTCGTGGATGACGTCGTCCGCGAGATGAGCGACGAGGATCTCGTCGCCGACGAGGACGTCGTCATCACCGTCTCGAGCCGCAATTACGTGAAGCGGATCCCGCTGTCAACGTACCGCGCGCAGCATCGCGGCGGCCGCGGCGTCATCGGCATGGCCACACGCGAGGAGGACGATGTCGAGCACCTCCTGGTCTCGCGGACGCACGACCGCCTGTACGTCTTCACCGACCGCGGCCGGGTCTTCGCCCTGAAGGTCCATGAGCTCCCGGACGCGAGCCGCACCGCGAAGGGCACGCCCATCCAGAACATCCTCGAGGCGATGCAGGCGGGCGAGCGGGTGTCGGCCCTTGTCGCGCTCCGCGACGCGGCGAAGGCCGAGCACCTCGTCATGGCGACGCGGCGCGGCTTCGTCAAGAAGACCCCCATCGCGGAGTACGCGAACGTGCGCCGTGCCGGGCTCATCGCCATCCAGCTGCGCAAGGGCGACGAGCTCGCCTGGGTCACCTCCTGCACCGACAAGGACCGGATCCTCCTCGCCACGAAGAAGGGGAAGGGGATCGTCTTCAAGGCGACCGACGCGCGGCCGATGGGCCGGCAGACGCAGGGCGTCACCGGCATCCGCCTGGGGAAGGGCGACCGCGTCATGGGCATGGGCATCGTCCGGCCCAAGACGCAGGTGCTCTCGGTGACGGAGCACGGGTTCGGCAAGCGCACGGACGTGGAGGAGTTCCCGACGCAGGGCCGCGGCGGCCAGGGCGTCATCCTCGCGGCGCTCACCACGAAGACGGGGGACGTCTCGGCGGCCCGGATGGTCGACGAGGCCACCCAGGAGGTCCTGCTCATCACCACGACCGGTGTCGTCATCCGGGTGCCGCTGGAGCAGATCCGGGTGCTATCGCGTGCGACCCAGGGCGTGAAGGTGATGGCCACAGGCGACGCCAACATCGCGTCGGTCGCGACGTTCTCGTCCGGCCGCACGTCGCAGACGGAGCTCGGCATCAAGGACTGACCCCGTTACATGGCCTAGGAGTCCCGGCTCGGGCGCTTGCGCACGAAGCCGGGCGACGACGGCCACGTACGAAGTACACGGGCCGGCTGGTGTACTGAAGGCGTACGTTCCACCCTGTCCAGCGGGTCGCGAAGTAGCGATCGGGACCAAATCCCGTTGTCCTAGGCGCGCCCTGGCTGATACGGTCGGGCTGCGACCGAACGGCCGGGCGCTCGAGGGCCGATCTTTTGGGGAAGGGTAACGATCTGATCTCGCTCGAGGACGTCAGCAAGCGCTACCCCAACGGGACGTATGCGCTGCGCGACATCGACCTGCACATCGAGGCGGGTGAATTCGTATTTGCCGTCGGCTCATCGGGTGCCGGCAAGTCCACCCTGAACCGCCTCCTCATCCGCGAGGAGCTCTCGACGAACGGAAGGGTCGTCGTCGATGGGCAGGATGTCGGGCGCATGACGCCCGGCAAGGTCCCGCATCTCCGGCGCAAGGTCGGGATCGTGTTCCAGGACTTCAAGCTCCTGCAGACGAAGACCGTGTACGAGAACGTCGCGTTCGCTCTCGTCGTCACCGGGCACGGCCACCGCGTGATCCGTGAGGAGACCGAGCGCGCGCTCGCGCTCGTCGGCCTCACGCCGCGGCGCCGCCACTTCCCGCGCGAGCTCTCCGGCGGCGAGCAGCAGCGCACGGCGATCGCGCGAGCGCTCGTCATGCGCCCGAAGATCCTCGTCGCCGACGAGCCGACCGGGAACCTCGACCCCGTGACCACGTGGGAGATCATCAAGCTGCTCGTCCGCGTGAACGAGATGGGGACGACGGTCCTCATCGCGACCCACAACGCCGAGATCGTCAACGCGCTCCGCCGGCGCGTGATCCACCTCGACCACGGGCGGATCATCCGCGACGAGCGCGAGGGGCTGTACGCCGCATGACGCGCCTCACGTACATCCTCGGCGCTGCCTGGCAGGGGTTCTGGCGCAACCCGGTCATGAGCATGGCCTCGACGTTCACGGTCGCGCTCATGCTCCTGCTCTTCGCGTTCTTCCTCATCGCCGACCGGGGACTCCAGTCGGCGGTCTCGCTCCTCGAGTCGAAGGTCGAGCTGGTCGGGTACCTGTCCGACGACGCGGCCGTCTCGGAGATCCTCGACCTCAAGGCGCGGATCGAGCGGGACCCCGCCGTGTCGAGCGTCACCTACGTGAGCAAGGACGACGCGCTCGCGCGTCTCCGCGAGCTCAGCGAGCAGCGCGCCGACCTCGGCCCGGTCGAGGACATCGGCGTGAACCCGCTGCCAGCGTCGCTCGAGGTCAAGCTCCGTAGCGCCCAGGAGAGCCGCCGGGTGGCCGAGGAGATGCGCGCCGAGGTCGGTAGCGGCGTCGTGACGGACGTCGTGGACAACCCGCAGGTCGTCGACAAGCTCCTGACGATCACGCGCGTCCTGTCCTTCGGTGGGTTCGCGGTGCTCGGGATGATGCTCCTCGTCGCGCTGTTCGTGATCGTCAACACGATCCGGATCGCGGTGCACGCGCGGCGGGACGAGATCGAGATCATGAAGCTGGTCGGCGCCACCAACTGGTTCGTGCGCTGGCCGTTCATCCTCGAGGGCATGCTCGTCGGCGCCTTCGGCGCCGCCGTGGCGCTCGCGGCGCTCATGGCCGCGTCGGGGCCCGTGACGAACGCCCTCATCGGCTTCCTGGACATCCTTCCGGTGTCCCTGGGCCCGAACTTCATCGGCCAGCTGGCGGCCGGCGTGCTTGGGTTCGCCCTGCTGGTCGGCGCCGGCGGCGCGACCATCTCCGTCAGGACGCACCTCGCCAAGTGAGAGGCCCCTTGACCGCGACCGACTTCGGGTGCGAGGATGCGCCAGCCATGGGAGCTCCCCGGACCGTCCGGGGAGGTGGGGTCGGCCGCTGGCGGACGCTCGCCGTCGCGCTCGCGGCGCTTGCGCTGTTCGTCGTTCAGGTCGCCCCCGCGTCGGCCGACCCGGACGAGGACAGGCTCGCCGAGCTTGCCCGCCAGAAGCAGGAGCTCGAGCGCGCCGTCCAGGTGTCGCGCCAGAACGCCGAGCGCTACCGGCAGGAGGCGAGCCGCTTCCAGGCCGCGGTGAGCGCGGCGAACGTGCGCATCAACACCCTGGCGGCGCAGCAGGCCGCCGCGCAGAGCGAGGCCGACTCTCTCCGGATCGAGATCGAGATCGCCCAGGAGCAGCTCTCGCTCGTCGCTTTCCAGCTCACCGAGACCGCGGCGCTCATCGGATCGCTAAAGGCCGAGGCCTCGGCGAACGAACGACAGCTCGCGCGGCGGCAGGACCTCTACGCGGTGCACCTGCGAACGACGTACCGGCAGGCGCAGATCAGCCCTCTCGAGATGCTCCTGTCCTCCGGCTCGATCACGCAGTTCACCGACCGGGTGCAGGCGATGGTGTTCAT
>Ga0156286_1075_pt2 | contig 14361 bp, 15 predicted proteins | sample RifCSPlowO2_12_FD_107935 | JGI IMG/M metagenome (GOLD analysis project Ga0156286, IMG submission 107935) | Chloroflexi bacterium RIFCSPLOWO2_12_FULL_71_12 | reverse complement strand
TCATGGAGAACGCGCGCGTCCTCGAGGCCGCCCGCGCGCTGCGCTCGGCCGACATGGACCGGCTCGGCCCGCTCCTCGACGCGTCGCACCGCAGCCTGCGCGACGACTTCGAGGTGTCGACCCCGGAGGTCGACCTCCTGGTCGAGCTCGTCCGCGAGCAGCCGGGTGTGCGCGGCGCGCGCATCACCGGCGGCGGGTTCGGCGGGTCGATCGTCGCGGTGGCGGAGGTCGGGACCGCGCACCATGCCGGCGCGCTCGCCGTCGGCGAGTACGAGCAACGGACCGGCCTGGACGCCCGGATCCTTCTCCCCGGAGATCGATCCGGGCTACTTCTCGGGGTGCCCCTCCTCGATCAGAGCGGTCTGCTCGCCTTCGGCACCGCAGCCGACGATCTCGTCGGGGCACACCCTCGCGCAGCCCGGCCTACATTCGGGCGCGTGGCCGATCCAGTGCGCGTCGCGGTCATCCCCGCTGCGGGCCTCGGCACCCGGTTCCTGCCAGTCTCTAAGACCATCCCGAAGGAGATGCTGCCGCTCGTCGACGTGCCGATCATCGATCTCGTCATAAGCGAGGCGGTGGCCGCCGGGTGCGAGCGCATCGTCGTGGTGAGCGCCCCGGGGAAGGCGGCTCTCGATGGCTACTTCCGCCCGAACGAGGCGCTCGTCGAGCGACTGCGCGCCGAGGGGCGCGACAGCGACCTCGCCCTCGCGCGGCGCGGCGAGACCATGGCCGACATCACGGTCGTGCACCAGGATCAGCCGCGCGGGAACGGCCACGCGGTGCTCTGCGCGCGGGACGCGGTCGGCCGCGAGCCCTTCGTGATGATCTGGGGCGACGACATCGTTTTCGCGCGCGTGCCGGTCGCGGCTCAGCTCGTCCAGGCTCGCGAGCGTCTCGGCGGCGGCAGCGTCGCGGCCGTGATGCGGGTGCCCAAGGACGAGGTGCGCAGGTACGGGGTCATCGAGGGCGAGCCCGTGGCTGAGCGGACCTGGCGCGTGCGCCGCATCGTGGAGAAGCCCGAGCACCCGCCGACGGAGCTCGGGGCGGTCCACGCGTACGTCCTCGATCCCGAGATCTTCGACGTCCTGGGCTCGATGGCGCCGGGCAAGGGCGGCGAGATCTGGCTGAGCGAGGCCGTCAGCCAGCTAGCGCAGCGCGCGCCGGTCCACGCGTACGAATTCGAGGGCGAGCGCTTCGATGCCGGCGACCGCGCGGGCTACGTCAAGGCGGTGATCGCCGCCGCGCTGGAGCGCCCCGAGATCGCCGACGACGTGCGCGCCTGGATCCAGCGGCGCGTCAGGTGACCGAAGCACAGCAGCGCATCCGCAACTTCTGCGTGATCGCGCACGTCGACCACGGGAAGACGACGCTGTCCGACCGCATCCTCGAGGCGACCGGGACCGTCGCGATGCGCGACATGCGCGAGCAGCTCCTCGACTCGATGCCGCTCGAGCGCGAGAAGGGCATCACCATCAAGGCGCGCGCCGTGCGCATGGCCTGGACGAAGGGCGGCGAGGTCTACGAGCTGAACCTGATCGACACGCCGGGCCACGTCGACTTCAACTACGAGGTGAGCCGGTCGCTAGCGGCGGGCGAGGGCGCGGTCCTGCTCGTGGACGTGTCGCAGGGCATCGAGGCGCAGACGCTCGCGAACGCGTACCTCGCGGTCGAGCAGGGCCTCGAGATCGTGCCGGTCGTCAACAAGGTCGATCTCCCGAACATCGACATCGACCTCGTCCGCGAGGACCTGCGGACCTCGCTCGGGTTCCGGGACGACGAGATCCTCCTCGCATCCGGCAAGACCGGCCTCGGCGTGCGGGAGCTGCTCGACGCCGTGGTCGACCGGGTCCGCCCGCCCGGGGGCGATGCCGACGCGCCCCTACGGGCGCTCATCTTCGACAGCCACTACGACCCCTACCGCGGCGTCGTGGCGCACGTGCGCATCGTCGACGGCGCGGTGCGGGTGCACGACCGCATCCGCCTCATGCAGACGGACAAGACGGCGGACCTGCTCGAGATCGGCGTGTTCACGCCGGAGGCCGAGGCGCGCGAGGAGCTGCTCACGGGCGAGGTCGGCTACCTCGCGACGGGCCTGAAGACGGTGCAGGACTGCCGGGTCGGCGACACGGTCACGCTCGCCGAGCGGCCCTCGCGCGAGCCGCTCCCCGGCTACCGCCCCGCGAAGCCCATGGTCTTCGCGGGGCTCTACCCGACGAGCTCCGACGACTACCCCGCACTGCGCGACGCCCTCGAGAAGCTGCGCCTGAACGATGCCGCCCTCGTGTACGAGCCCGAGACCTCGCTCGCCCTCGGGTTCGGCTTCCGCTGCGGCTTCCTCGGCCTGCTGCACATGGAGATAGTCCAGGAGCGGCTCGATCGCGAGTACGGCGTCGACATCATCGCCACGTCGCCGTCCGTCGAGTACCGGGTGCGGACGACGCGGGGCGCCGAGGTCGTGATCGACAACCCCGCGATGCTGCCGGACCCGACCATGATCATGGAGATCGGCGAGCCCTGGATGAAGGTGACGATCATCGTGCCCACCCAGCACGTCGGGGCGGTGATGGAGCTGACGCAGGGCAAGCGCGCGTCGCTCGCCGAGATGACCTACCTCGACCCGACCCGGGCGATGCTCCGCTACGACATGCCTCTCAGCGAGGTGATCGTCGACTTCTACGACCAGCTGAAGAGCAGGTCGCAGGGCTACGCCTCGCTCGACTACGAGTTCGCGTCGTACCGGCCGGCGGACGCGGTGCGCCTCGACGTCCTCGTCGCCGGGCAGCCGGTCGACGCCCTCTCGACGATCGTCCACCGCGACCGCGCGCAGCTCACCGGCCGGGCCCTCGTCACGAAGCTGCGCGAGCTGATCCCGCGCCAGCAGTTCGACGTCCCCATCCAGGCGGCCGTCGGTGGCAAGGTGGTCTCGCGCGAGACGGTGAAGGCGCTCCGCAAGAACGTCATCGCGAAGTGCTACGGCGGTGACATCACGCGGAAGCGCAAGCTCCTCGAGAAGCAGAAGGCCGGGAAGCGCCGCATGAAGATGGTCGGCCAGGTCGAGATCCCGCAGGAGGCCTTCCTGGCGGTGCTGCGCACCGGCGAGGAGAGCTCGTGATCCGGTCGCTGGTGGCCATGCTCGGCGGCCGCCGCCGCGCCGCGACGACGGGACCCGGCGCGTATCCGGTGGAGTACGAGCACGAGACGCAGCGCCTCGCGTCCCTGCTCCTGCGCGGTCTCGCGGCCGACCACCCCGCAGCGGTCTGGGAGCGGCTGTCGCGCGAGAGCCGCGGGCTGCTCGAGGGCCGCCACGCGGCGCGCTCGGGTCTCGCGCTCCACGAGGTGGCGGGCGCCGGAGCGGACGACGCCCTGCGGATCGGCCCGATCGTCGCGCCCCTGCGGGCTGCCGCGCTGGCGGCTCTCGGCGGCCCCGAGGCGATGAGCGCGGTAGGGGTGTCGGCAGCGCGCCGCGTCGACGGCCGCACGGTGTACGTGCTCCTCCTGCCGGACTTCGGCGCCGAGCGCATCGTCGCCGAAGAGGACTGGCGACCGAGCCATCTCCTCGCGTTCGTGCACGAGTCGCGCGAGTGGCTCGTGGACCTCGGCCGGACGGCGTCGCTCTCCGCCGAGGCGGGGCTTCCGGATCCGCTCGGAGCCATCACGTGAGCGGCATCTCCCTCTACGTGCACATACCGTTCTGCGCCTCGAGGTGCCCGTACTGCGACTTCGCGACCGCGCCGGCAACGTCGCGCCTCCGGTCGCGGTATGTCGACGCGCTCGTCCGGGAGATAGGTGAGGAGGGCCGCGCGCTCGGCCGGCCTCGCCTGCGGACGATCTTCGTGGGCGGCGGCACGCCGAGCCTCCTAGAGCCGGAGGAGGTGGGGCGGATCTCCGCGGCGATAGAGGGTGCCTTCGATCGCCGCCCCCGCGAGGTGACCTTCGAAGCGAACCCGGCCACGCTCGACCGCGCGCGGCTGGGCGCGTGGCTAGCGTTCGGGGCGACCCGGATCTCGATCGGCGCGCAGTCCTTCTCGGAGCGCGGCCTCCGCGCGCTCGGCCGGACGCATCAGCCTTCGGACGTGGCGCCCGCGGTGGAGGCCGCCCGGTCGTGCGGCCTCGCCGTCAACCTCGACCTCATCTTCGGCTGGCCGGGGCAGACCCCCGCCGACTGGCTGGCGGACCTTGACCGGGCCACGGCCCTGGGGCCGGACCACCTGTCCTGCTATCCGCTGGAGCTCTCCCAAGAGCCCGAGGAGGCGGTCGCGAACTGGCCCGGCGCCGGGTGGCCCGCGCTCGAGCGCTGGCGGCGGCGGACGGCGCGGCGGCAGGCGGACGACCGCGGCCTCGCGCTCCTCTACGCGCTGGCGCACCGGCGTCTTGCGCGCCGCGGATCACGCCACTACGAGATCTCGAATTGGGCGCGCCCGGGCAAGGAGAGCCTGCACAACCTCACGTACTGGCGGAACGGCCAGTGGCTCGGCGTCGGCGCGGGCTCGCACTCGCACCTCGCCGGCGTGCGCTCGCGCCGGCCGGCGGCCCTCACGGCCTACGTCGACCAGGTCGAGCGCGGCCTACCGCGAGAGGTCGATGCGCATAGCGACGCGGCCGTTGACGGCGCGATCCTCGGCCTGCGCCTCGACCGCGGGATCGATCTAGCTCGCTTCTCCGCTCGCTTCGGTCATGCGTCGCGCGATCGTCTCGTCTCGGGCCTGGCGAAGCTCGACGGACGGGCGCTCGTTCGCTGGACCGGGGATCGCGTGCGGCTGACGCCGCGCGGACGGATCCTCGCGAACGAGGTCTTCGTGCATCTCGTCTAGCGCGCTCGTCCGGCTCGCTGTCGCATCGCCGGCCCAGGGGTAGGGGCCCCTGTGCACGTAGTGCCCGCCCGCTCCGCTCGATCACTTGTGGACTCGCTCCTCGCGGCAAAGCCGCTCGTCGCTCGCTTTGCACGTCTGCGGGAACGTGCTATGCCTGCCGGGGCGAAGCGACAGCTCGAAAGTGGGAGGCGATATGGACGAGAAGACCGGATCTGACTGGTCCCAGGGTCAACAGGAGGCAGGCTCGATGTGGCCGGCGCCGCAGCCGGCAGCACCGATGCCCCCGCTGCCGACGCCGACGTCGACCGGCGGCGGCGGCGGTACGCGCAAGGCCGCCGGCGGCCGGAAGACGACCGCGAGGCGCAAGACGGCGGCACGGAAGACGACCGGGCGGAAGACGACGGCACGGAAGGCGACGGGCCGCAAGACCGGGCGGAAGACGACGGCACGGAAGGCGACGGGCCGCAAGACGGCACGGAAGACGACCGGGCGGAAGACCACGGCGCGCAAGACGACCGGGCGGAAGACGACCGCGCGCAAGCGCACGACCCGCAAGCGTCGCTAGCGCTCCTTCGCGAGGACGGAAGAGGCGCCGCCGCCGGCGGCGCCTCTTGCTCGTCTTGGACCAGTGCGGCTAGTTGCGCTTCCCTCGGCCCATCGCGGGCTTCCGCCCGTGGTTCGCCTTCTTCGAGCGCCACCTCAGCTTGTTGGCGGTGCTCTGCTTCTTCTGGCTCTTGCCACCCATGGCTGTACTGCCACCTTTCGTCGAGCGCTCCGTCCATTGTGAGGGCGGCGGCGACACGCGCTACCGTTCGCGCCGTGCAGGACGGCGTGATGGTCGAGCGGCTCCGCCGCTTGCCGCTGTTCGCCCGTCTGTCGCCGGAGGAGCTGGCGGACCTCGCCGCGCGCATCCGCCCGCGCTCGTACAAGCGGGCGGACGTCATCTTCCGCAAGGACGATCCGGGGACGCACCTGTACCTCGTGCTCGAGGGCGCCGTGAAGATCGCCCTGCCCGGTGAGTTCGGCCAGGAGGCGCTCGTCGCGATCATGCGGCCGGGCGACTTCTTCGGCGAACTCGCCCTTTTCGACCGCAGTCCCCGCTCCGCCACGGCGGTGGCGCTCGAGGACACCCGCGCGGCGCTCCTCGCGAGCGACGACTTCATCGCGTTCCTCGAACGTCATCCGGGCGCCGTCCGTCTGGTCCTGGAGACGCTCGCCCGGACGATCAGGCGGCTGTCCGACCGCGTAGAGCATCTGACCTTCCTCGACGTGCCCAGCCGCGTCGCCAAGTACCTCCTGGACCTGGCGCAGGCGAGCGCGCCGGCCGGCGAGCGGACGGCCTCGTCGCCGGGGACGCTCGAGCTGAACCTGACGCAGGACGAGCTCGCCGCGTTCGTCGGCGCGTCGCGGGTCTCGGTGAACCGCGTCCTGGGCGACCTCGAGCGCCGCGAGATCGTTTCGATCCGGCGGCGCCGGATCTCGATCCGGGACCCGGAGCGGCTCGCGAAGGAGATCCGGCTGTGAGCAAGCCGCTCGTCCTCATCGTCGAGGACGATGCCGACCTCGGGACGACCATCGTCGACTTCCTCAAGGAGGAAGGCCTCGAAGCGAGGCTGGCGCGCGACGGCGACCAGGCCATGCGCATGATCGACTCGCTCGCGCCTTCGGTGGTCGTCCTCGACCTGATGATGCCGAGGCGCGACGGCTTCAGCGTCCTCCGGGAGCTGCGGTCGGACGGGCGGATCTCGACGCTCCCGGTGATCGTAGTGACCGCCATCTTCGGGCTCTCCGAGCGCCTCTACGCCACCGAGCTGGGCGCGGCCGACTACATCACCAAGCCGTTCAAGCTCGACGAGCTGAAGGCGCGGATCCTGGGCTGCCTTCCGGCCAGCGCCAGGCCGTCCGCCGAGGGTTGACGCTGGCGGCGACCGGCTGTTAGCCTCATTAGCACTCCCGAGGTGAGAGTGCTAATGCGCCGGAAAGACCCTCGAAAGCTCCCTGAGCTGGCCCCCCGACAGCGCGAGGTGCTCCACGCGGTCATCCGCGAGCATCTCGCCTCCGCTCGCCCGGTGGCCTCGGCGGAGCTGGTGCGCCGCTACCGCATGACGGTCAGCTCGGCGACCGTGCGGAACGAGCTCGCGGCCCTCGAGCAGCTCGGACTGCTGACGCACCCGCACACCTCGAGCGGCCGCGTGCCGACCGACCTCGGGTATCGCTATTTCATCGAGGCGCTCATGCCGCAGCCGGACATCCGGCCGGAGGAGCGGGTCACCCTGAGCCATCAGTTCCGCCAGGCCCAGCCAGACATGGGCGAGTGGCTGCGCCTGGCCGCGTCCACTCTCGCCCGGCTCACCGCCGAGGCCGCGATCGCGACCTACGACCGCGTGCTCGAGGAGCACGAGGTCACCTGGACGAGGGAGATCCATTACGAGGGGATCGACCAGATCCTCACGCAGCCCGAGTTCCAGATGGGCGAGCGGGTCCGCGGGGTCCTCTCGCTCCTGCAGGACCGGCAGCTCCTCTCGCAGGTCCTGCCCGGCTCGCTCGGCGAGGGCGATGTCGCGGTCAGCATCGGCAGCGAGCACGCCCTCGAGCCGCTCCGCCCCCTCAGCGTGGTGATCGGGCGATACGGGCACCGCGAGGGCGCCGTCGGATACGTCGGTGTGGTCGGCCCGACCCGCATGGACTACCACCGCACCATCGGCGCGGTCCGCTACGTCGGCACGCTGATGAGCGACGTCGTGAGGGCGCTCGATGGCTGATGACAGGGTCAGGCGCGCGGAGGAGCTGCTCGAGGAGCGCCTCGCCACGCGCCGCAACGGCGAGGATCGCGACGCGCCGGGCGAGGCCGAGAGCGACAAGCTCGGTGACGAGCGGGTCGAGGAGCTCACCCGCGACCTGCAGCGCGTCGCCGCCGACTTCGCCAACTACCGCAGGCGCAACGAGGCCGAGCGCGCGGACTTCGCGCGCTTCGCGAAGGCGGATCTCATCACGCGCCTGCTCGAGGTGCTGGACGACTACGACCGGTCGCTCGGCACGGTCCCCGAGGATCTGCGCACGCAGCCGTGGGTCGAGGGGATGTGGCACGTCGAGCGGAAGCTCCGCGACATCCTCGCCTCGGAGGGTCTCGAGCCGCTGGACCCGGTCGGCGAGGCTTTCGATCCCCACATCCACGAAGCCATCGCGCACGTCGAGTCCGACGCGCCGGACGGCACGGTCGTCGAGGAGATCCGGAAGGGCTACCGGCTCCACGACCGTGTCATCAGGCCAGCGCTCGTGACCGTGGCGAAACAGAAGGAGTGACATCAGATGCCTAAGGTCATCGGTATCGACCTCGGTACGACCAACTCGGCCGTCGCCTACATGGAGGCGGGAGAGCCGACGATCATCCCGAACGCGGAGGGCGGCCGGGTCACCCCGTCCGTAGTAGCGCACACCAAGACCGGCGAGCGGCTCGTGGGGCAGGTCGCCAAGCGGCAGGCCATCACGAACCCGGAGAACACGGTCTACTCGATCAAGCGGCTCATGGGCCGTCGCTTCACCGACCCCGAGGTCCAGCGGACGATCGGGATGGTCTCGTACAAGATCCGCGAGGCCAGCCACGGCGGTGTCGAGATCGAGCTCGCCGACGGCAAGAAGCTGGCGCCACCGCAGATCTCGGCGATGATCCTCCAGAAGCTGCGCACGGACGCCGAGGCGTTCCTGGGCGAGAAGGTGACCCAGGCCGTCATCACGGTCCCCGCGTACTTCGACGACAGCCAGCGCCAGGCGACGAAGGACGCCGGCCAGATCGCGGGCCTCGAGGTCCTGCGGATCATCAACGAGCCGACCGCGGCGTCGCTGGCGTACGGCCTCGACAAGAAGAAGGACGAGCTGGTCGCGGTCTACGACCTCGGCGGCGGCACCTTCGACATCTCCGTCCTGCAGCTCGGCGAGGGCGTCTTCGAGGTGAAGGCGACGAACGGCGACACGCACCTCGGCGGCGACGACTTCGACCAGCGGGTGATCGAGTGGCTGACCGAGGAGTTCAAGCGCGACCAGGGCATCGACCTCAAGAACGACCGCATGGCGCTGCAGCGCCTCAAGGAGGCGGCCGAGAAGGCCAAGATCGAGCTCTCGAGCACGCAGCAGACCGAGATCAACCTGCCCTTCATCACGGCCGACCAGAGCGGTCCGAAGCACATGGTCATCACGCTCACCCGCTCCAAGCTGGAGCAGCTCACCGGCGAGCTGGTCGAGCGGACGGTCGGTCCGGTCCGCCAGGCGCTCGCGGACGCGGGCGTCGGCCCCGAGAAGATCGACGAGGTGATCCTCGTCGGCGGGATGACCCGCATGCCGGTGGTCGTCGAGACCGTCCGCAAGATCTTCGGCAAGGAGCCACACAAGGGCATCAACCCCGACGAGGTCGTCGCGCTCGGCGCCGCCGTCCAGGGAGGTGTCCTCAAGGGCGAGGTCAAGGACGTCCTCTTGCTGGACGTGACCCCCCTCTCGCTCGGGATCGAGACCCTCGGCGGCATCGCGACGAAGCTCATCGAGCGGAACACGACGATCCCGACCTCGAAGTCGCAGGTGTTCACGACCGCGGCGGACGGCCAGACGCAGGTCGAGATCCACGTCGTTCAGGGCGAGCGCGAGATGGCGGGCGACAACAAGAGCCTCGCGCGCTTCATCCTCGACGGCATCCCGCCGGCGCCGCGGGGCATCCCGCAGGTCGAGGTCTCCTTCGACATCGACGCGAACGGCATCGTCAACGTGAAGGCCCGCGACAAGGCGACCAGCCGCGAGCAGCACGTCACCATCACGGCGACGAGCGGCCTTCTGAAGGACGAGGTCGAGCGTCTCGTCAAGGAGGCGCAGGCGCACGCGGACGAGGACAAGCGCACGCGCGAGCGGATCGAGACGCGCAACGAGGCCGACGGCTTCGCCTACTCGATCGAGAAGACGATCCGCGACAACGCGGACAAGATCCCGGCCGACGTCAAGACCGACGTCGAGGGCAAGATCACCGCGGTCCGGGAGGCGCTCAAGACCGAGGACACGGAGAAGATCCGCGAGGCGCTGAACGACCTGCGTCAGGCCGCGAACAAGATCGGCGAGGTCATGTACCAGGCCGAGCAGCAGAAGCAGCAGGCCGAGGCGCCGCAGGAGGGCCAGCCCGCCGGCACGGCCGCGGGCCAGCCCGAGGGCGAGAAGAAGGACGACACCATCGAGGGGGAGTTCACCGAGAAGCCGAGCTGATCACGACCTCTCATCCCGGGACCGTGCGTCGCGTCGCTCGGAGCTGGCAGGCCTTCGCGGTCGTGCTCGTCGTGTGGGGCAACGCCGCGGCGTACCTGGCCGGGACGGCGATCCCGGTGGGCTGGACCGGTCCGCTGATCGGGACGGCGCTCGTCGTGATCTCGCTCGCGTGGGCACGCGGGCAGGGCCTGACGCTGGACGAGCTCGGCCTCGGGACCTCGGGTCTCGGCCGCGGGGCCGTCGTCGGGCTCGCGTTCGCGCTCGTATCGGTAGCCGGGGCGCTGCTCGTCCTGCGGTACCCGCCGCTCCTCGGCGAGGCGGTGTCGTACACGCCGCTCGCCGCCGCGGACGCGGCCGGCCTCGCGCTCCGGGTCGCCGTCACCATGCCGCTCGACACGATCGCGCCGGAGGAGGTCGCCTTCCGCGCCGTCCTGCTGGGGGCCCTGCTCCGGCGCTACGGCGCCACGGGCGCCGTCGTGCTGTCGGCGCTGGCGTTCGCGGCGTGGCATGCCGTCATCGTCAGCACGACGGTCGCGCAGACGAACCTGACCGTCGCCGGCCTGTTCACCGTGCTCGGCATGGCCGGCGCGTTCCTCGCCGTCTTCGCCGGCGGGATCGCGTTCGCGGCGCTCCGGGTCCGCACGCGCAGCCTCGCCGCTCCGCTCCTGGCGCACTGGGCGTTCAACGGCGCCCTGCTCTCCGGTCTGCGCCTGCTCGGATGAGAAACTAGGGGCGTGGCAAAGACCGATCACTACGGCGTCCTCGGCGTGGCGCGCGGCGCTTCCGTCGAGGACATCCGCGGCGCGTACCGGAAGCTCGCGCGCCAGTACCACCCGGACGTGAACGCGTCGCCCGACGCGGCCCAGCGCTTCAAGGAGGTCACGCAGGCCTACGAGATCCTCTCCGACCCGGAGAAGCGGCAGCGCTACGACATGTTCGGGAACGGCGAGTTCGGCGACGCGGCGGGCTTCGGCATCGACGACCTCTTCAACACCTTCTTCGGCGGGGCGCGCCGCCGCGAGCGCGGCCCCGTGCGCGGTGCGGACCTCCGCCTGCAGGTCGAGCTCGATCTCGAGGAGGCGGTGCGCGGCGTCGAGAAGACCGTGGTCGTCCCGCGCCAGGAGACGTGCGCTCACTGCGGCGGCGGCGGCGCGGAGCCGGGCTCGAAGACCTCGACCTGCGGCACCTGCGGCGGTCGGGGCGAGGTGCGCCAGGTGCAGCAGTCGCTTTTCGGGCGCTTCGTCACCGTCGGGACCTGCCCTCGGTGCGGCGGCGCGGGACGGACGGTCGATCAGCCATGCAAGGAATGCCGTGGGGAAGGCCGCATCCAGGCGGAGCGGAAGGTGCGCGTCAACATCCCCGCCGGCATCGACGACGGGCAGCAGCTGCGCGTCTCCGCCGAGGGCGAGTCCGGCATGCGGGGTGGTCCCCCGGGCGACCTGTACGTGCTGATCCGGCTGCGTGACCACAAGCTCTTCCGCCGCGAAGGGGACGACCTCATCCACATCCTGCGCGTCACGCCGGCGCAGGCGGCGCTCGGGGACGAGGTCGCGGTGCCGACGATCGACGGGCCGCTGGCGAAGGTGAAGATCCCCGCCGGCTCGCAGCACGGCCAGGCCGTGCGCGTGCGCGGCAAGGGCGCCCCACGGGTGCACGCGAGCGGCCGCGGCGACCAGCTCGTGTACCTCGACGTCGTGATCCCGCGCTCGCTCAGCAAGGAGGAGCGCGCGCTCTACCAGAAGCTGCGCTCCGTGAGCGGAGTGGGCGAAGAGGACGAGGGCGCCGACGTCCTCGGCCGCATCAAGGACGCGCTCGGCGGAAGCTGAGGAGCGAGCGGGCGCGCGACCCGAACCCGGAGCGATCCGCTGGCTCGAGGTCGCGGTACCGTCCCATCCCGAGGCGGTCGAGGCGGTTAGCGAGATCCTGGACCGCGTCGGCTACAACGGCATCGCCGTCGAGGTCCCCCTCGACCCAGCCGAGCAGCACATCGTGAAGGCCTACCTCGTCTACGACCACGCCGCGCGCGTCAAGGTGCGGCGCGTGAAGGAGGCGATCGGGCGCCTCCGCGCCTTCGGCCTCGGCCCGGTCGGCGAGGTCGCGCTGCGGCGGATCCGTGACGAGGACTGGCTCGAGGCGTGGAAGGCCCAGTTCGGCCCCATCCGCATCGGACCGTTCTTCATCCGTCCGAGCTGGTCCGATGCCGCCGCCGCGGAGACGACGATCGTGCTCGACCCGGGCATGGCGTTCGGGACCGGCCTGCACCCGACGACCCGGCAGTGCCTCGAGGCTCTGGGCGAACGCACGCTCAAGGGCCGCAGTGTGCTCGACGTCGGCACGGGGTCGGGCATCCTCGCCATCGCCGCCGCGAAGCGTGGCGCGCGTCCGGTCGTCGGCGTCGACACCGACCCCCTCGCGGTACGTGCCGCGACCGAGAACGCGGCTCGCAACGACGTCCGCGTGGACGTGCGGGCGGGCTCGGCCGCCGACGTCGAGGGCCGCTACGAGCTGGTCGTCGCGAACCTGGTGGCCGAGGTCCTGGTGCCGGTGGCTCCGGAGCTGCGCGCGCGGCTGGCGTCCGGCGGCACGGTCATCGTCGCAGGGATCGTGGCGGAGAAGGAGCAGGGGGTGATCGACGCCTTCGCCGCCGCGGGCCTCGCCGTGGCCGGCCGCGACCAGCAGGACGACTGGGTCCGGCTCGACCTCCGATGACCGCCGCCGCGCACCACTTCTTCGTGGAGCCCGGCGCCGTCGATGGCGAGCGCGTCACGCTTCGGGGTGACCAGGCCCGTCAGATCGCGAGCGTGCTGCGTCTCGCATCAGGCGACGAGGTCGTCCTGGTCTCATCGGGCGACGATCTCCGGGTCCGGCTCGACCATGTCGCGACGGACGAGGTGAGCGGCACCGTGCTCTTCCGCAAGCCGAACACCGCCGAGCCGGCGGTCTCGCTGACGCTGGCGCTCCCGCTCCTCCGGGGCGACCGCAGCGAGGAGGTCCTCGAGGCGGTCACGCAGCTGGGCGTCTCGCGCATCGTCCCGTACACGAGCGAGCGCAGCGTCGCGCGGGAGCTCTCCGCCGCGAAGCGCCGTCGGTGGGAGCGGATCGCACGGGAGTCAGCCGAGACTGCGCGCCGCGGCCGGGTGCCGGAGCTGGCGCCTCTTGTGAGCTGGTCCGACCTCTTCGATGTGCTCGCCCCGCCGGTGATCGTGGCTTGGGAGGGGGAGCGTGAGCGGCGGCTCGAAGTGCCGGAGGGCGCCGCCGCGCTCTCGCTGGTCGTCGGTCCGGAGGGCGGGGTCACCGAGCAGGAGATCGCCCTCGCCCGCGACCGCGGCGCGACCATCGTCTCGCTCGGCCCTCGCAATCTTCGGAGCGAGACCGCGGCGATCGCCGCCGTCGCCGTGATCCTCGCGTCGTCCGCTTGACGCCGCTCGGCTCTCCGAGTGACGGCGCACCGTGGATGACGCGGCGAATGCGGATGCGCGCACGCGATGGCGACTGAGGGGTGGGACCGCATCTGGCACGCGCGTTAGCGCGTGCCTTGCGGGGGGTTCCTCAAGCCGGAGCGGGCGCGCGCCGCGAGCCGCGTCGGGTACCGCGGTGCGCCGTCACTCGGAGAGCCGAGCGGCGTCAAGCGGACGACGCGAGGATCACGGCGACGGCGGCGATCGCCGCGGTCTCGCTCCGAAGATTGCGAGGGCCGAGCGAGACGATGGTCGCGCCGCGGTCGCGGGCGAGGGCGATCTCCTGCTCGGTGACCCCGCCCTCCGGACCGACGACCAGCGAGAGCGCGGCGGCGCCCTCCGGCACTTCGAGCCGCCGCTCACGCTCCCCCTCCCAAGCCACGATCACCGGCGGGGCGAGCACATCGAAGAGGTCGGACCAGCTCACAAGAGGCGCCAGCTCCGGCACCCGGCCGCGGCGCGCAGTCTCGGCTGACTCCCGTGCGATCCGCTCCCACCGACGGCGCTTCGCGGCGGAGAGCTCCCGCGCGACGCTGCGCTCGCTCGTGTACGGGACGATGCGCGAGACGCCCAGCTGCGTGACCGCCTCGAGGACCTCCTCGCTGCGGTCGCCCCGGAGGAGCGGGAGCGCCAGCGTCAGCGAGACCGCCGGCTCGGCGGTGTTCGGCTTGCGGAAGAGCACGGTGCCGCTCACCTCGTCCGTCGCGACATGGTCGAGCCGGCCCGCTCCGGCTTGAGGAACCCCCCGCAAGGCACGCGCTAACGCGCGTGCCAGATGCGGTCCCACCCCTCAGTCGCCATCGCGTGCGCGCATCCGCATTCGCCGCGTCATCCACGGTGCGCCTTCCCTGAGC
>Ga0156286_1078_pt1 | contig 14526 bp, 15 predicted proteins | sample RifCSPlowO2_12_FD_107935 | JGI IMG/M metagenome (GOLD analysis project Ga0156286, IMG submission 107935) | Chloroflexi bacterium RIFCSPLOWO2_12_FULL_71_12 | reverse complement strand
CCGTTGTAGACGAGCTCGGCGTACTCGTCGGAGACGCGCTCCTTCATGCGCAGGGACTCCTTGGAAAGGACGAGGTCCTCGAGGGCGCGGTGCGCGGTGTGCAGGATCACCGCCGCGGGGGCCTCGTAGATCTCGCGCGACTTGATCCCGACGAGGCGGTCCTCGACCTGGTCGATCCGGCCGACGCCGTGCTTCCCGCCGATCGCGTTCAGCTTCTCGGTCAGGGTCACGCCGTCGGTCTCCTGACCGTCGATCGCGACGGGGACCCCCTCGCGGAAGGCGATGATCACGTCGCGTGCCTTCGCCGGGGCCTCGTCCGGGTCGACCGTCCACCGGTACACGTCGCGCGGCGGGGTCTCCCACGGATCCTCGAGCACCCCCGCCTCGATGGAGCGGCCCCACAGGTTCTCGTCGACGCTGTACGGGCTCTTCTGGGTCACGGGGACCGGGATGCCGCGGGCCTTCGCGTACTCGATCTCCTCGTCGCGCGTCATGTCCATCCCGCTGCGGAGGGGGGCGATGACCTTGAGGTCGGGCGCGAGCGCGGCCACGCCGAGGTCGAAGCGGACCTGGTCGTTGCCCTTTCCCGTCGAGCCGTGCGCGACGTAGCGCGCGCCCTCCTCGCGGGCGGCGTCCACCAGCAGCTTCGCCAGGAGCGGACGCCCGAGGGCGGTGGCCAGCGGATAGCGGCCCTGGTAGAGGGCGTCGGCCTGCAGCGCGGGCCAGACGAAGTAGCGGACGAAGATGTCGCGCGCGTCCTGGACGACCGCGCGGCGGGCGCCGCTGCGGAGCGCCTTCTCCCGGACCTGGTCGAGGTCGCCGACCGACCCGAGGTCGCCCGTGACGGTCACGACCTCGAGGCCGAGGGTCTCCCGCAGCCAGGCGACGGCCACCGAAGTGTCCAGGCCCCCGGAGTACGCCAGCACGCAGGTCTCGCCGCGGAGCTCGCCCGCGGGCGCCTTCTTCGTCACGATCCTCTCCTCTTCGCCGACGCGGCCCGGCCGCGGCGCGAGATCACGCCAAGGTCCGAGAGGCGATCGAGCAGCGAGCGCGCGTCGCGCTCGCGGGCGACCGCCGCGAACACCGTGTCGTCCCCGGCCACGGTGCCCACGACCTCGGCGAACCGCGCGGCGTCGAGCGCGGCCGCGAGCGCGTTCGCCGTCCCCGGGAGCGAGCGGATGATCACGAGCGTCCCGGCGGACGCGGCCTCGACGGGGTAGTCCTCGCAGAACCGCCGGAGCCGGTCCGCACCGCCCCCGGACGCGATGGCGGGCGCCGCGTACACGTGCGTCCCGTTGCGCGGCAGCTTCACCAGCCCGAGCTCGACGATGTCCCGGGACACGGTCGCCTGCGTCGACGGGAAGCCCGCCGAGCGGAGAGCGCGCACCAGCTCGTCCTGGGTCCCGAGGTCGCGCTCTCCCACCAGCCGCAGGAGGGCCTGCTGGCGGTGATGCTTCCGCGCGCGGTCCCCGCTCTTCGCGCTCCTGTTCATGCGGGCACCGCCGCGGCGAACAGCGTGCCCACGCGCTCGCCCGCGAGGACCCGCTCCACGGCGTCACGCTCGCGCGCGGCCAGGATGGCCGCGTCCGACCCCGCCGCGACCGCCAGAAGGCAGGCCTCGACCTTCGGGATCATCCCGCCCTCGATGGTCCCGTCGGCCACCAGCGCGAGCGAGCGCTCGCGGTCGAGGCGCGGGAGGAGCCGTCCGTCCCTCCCGCGCACGCCTGGGACGTCGGTGACGAACGCGAGCAGCCGCGCGCCGAGGCTCGCGGCGATCGCGCCGGCGGCGCTGTCGCCGTTGACGTTCAGGATCTCGCCGGCCGGTCCGATGGCCGCTGGCGCGACGACGGGCACGCGGCCCGACTCGAGGAGATCCTCGAGGAGCGAGCTGTCCACCGTCGTCACCGTGCCGACGAGCCCGAGCTCCGCGTCCTCGCGGCCGGCGCGGAGCATCCCGCCGTCGATACCCGAGAGGCCGACGGCCGGGACCGCGCGCGCGATGAGCGCGGCGACGAGCGTCTTGTTCGCGAGCCCGCCCAGCACGGCGATGGCCACGTCGCGCGTCGGCTCATCGGTCACGCGCAGACCGCGCACGAAGCGCGTCTCGAGGCCCGCCCGCGCGCTCCACTCGCCGATGAGCGGCCCGCCACCGTGGACCACGACGACCGGGTGCCCGGCGTCGTGGAGCGCGGCGATCTGCGCGACCGACGCCTCCGCCTCGTCCGCGACCGACCCGCCGATCTTCAGCACGACCGTCGCCAGCGACGCGACCGGATCGACCGGGCGCGCTCTCGAGCGCTTCACGTCGTGTATTCCGCATTGATGCGGACGTACTCCGTCGAGAGATCACAGCCCCAGGCCCGCGCGGTCCCTGTCCCTAGGCCGAGGTCCACCGCGATGACGATCTCCGCTGCTTCGAAGATCTTCCGGACCGCGACGGCGTCCCATTCCGCGGGCGCGCCGGAGGTGAAGACGTCGACGTCGCCGATCCGGACGCTGGCCCGTCTCGCGTCCACTCGCGCGCCCGAGCGTCCGGCCGCGGCGAGGATCCGTCCCCAGTTCGGGTCGGCGCCGTGGATGGCGGTCTTCACTAGGTTCGAGGTCGTGATCGTCCGAGCGGCCAGGCGCGCGTCCTCGTCCGATGCGGCGCCGCGCACGCGGACCTCGAAGACCTTCGTGGCGCCTTCGCCGTCGGCCATGACCTGGCGCGCCAGGTCGGCGCACACCTCGGTCAGGCCGGCGCCGAACGCGGCGGCCTCGTGGCCCTCGGGCTTGATCGCCGAGGCCCCGCTGGCGAGAAGCAGCGCCATGTCGTTGGTGCTCGTGTCGCCGTCGACCGAGATGGCGTTGAAGCTCGCGTCTACGGCGGCGCGCAACGCGCCCGCCGCGGCTGCACCGTCGAGTATCGCGTCAGTGGTGACGAAGACGAGGAGCGTCGCCATGTTCGGATGGATCATTCCCGCGCCCTTGGCCACGCCGCCTATGCGCACGGGCTGTCCCGCCAGCCAGACCTCCCGCTCAGCGACCTTGGGGCGGGTGTCCGTGGTCATGATCGCGCGCGAGAACGCGTCCCAGCCGTCCGTGTCGGGCACGATCCGGTCTACGGCCTTGGCGATCCGCTCGACCGGCAGTGGGATGCCGATCACACCCGTGCTCGCTACCGCGACGGATCCCGCGGGACAGCCCAACTTCGCGGCGGCGGCCGCGGCCATGGCCAGCGCGTCGCGCTCGCCATGGACGCCGGTGCAGGCGTTGGCGTTCCCCGAGTTCACGACCACACCGCGCAGGGACCCACCGGCCAGGTGCTTCCGGGTGACCACCAATGGGGCAGCCACGACCTGGTTCGTGGTGAAGACGGCGGCCGCCATACATGGGCGGTCGGCAGCGAGCAGCGCAACATCCAGCCGGCCGGGCGTCCCGTCCTTGACGCCCGCGGCGGCGGCGCCCGCGGCGAACCCGCGCGGGAACGTCACGCCTCGGCCTGTCATCCGCGCTCCAGGCGGCGAAGGAGATGGTCCCGCGCTTCGAGATCAAGCGGCCCCGCGCGTTCGGCGAGGCGCTCCGCGATCCGCTGGCGGTGCTCCGATGTCCGGTTCCCTCCGAACTTGAACTTCGCCCTGACGTCGACGATCCGCATCTCGATCCCACGGATCGCCGAGAGCAGTGGACCGTACGGTGGCGAACCAGTCACCGGCGCGTGTCCGCCCTCGGGCTGGAAGTGCCCGAGCTGCTTTCGGAGGATCCCCGCGACCGCGTCGGGATCGTCGACCACGCTGACATCGCAGATAGCCTGGACGGCAGCGTAATAGGACGTCGGCACGCCTGCCTCAGGAGGCGTCGCTACCGGCGCATTCCATCCGGTCGGGATGTACGTGTACGCGTCGAAGGTCGACATCATCGCGACGGCCCGCTCCGCGATCGCCTCCCAGACCGGGTTCTCCTTCGCGAGGTGGAGATGGATGGTGTGCTCACCATCGAACACGAAGTGCGCCGGAACGACGACGGGGACCGGTCGGTCCCGCCCGGCTGCGATGAGCTCACCAAAGTCGTGTGCGCCTAGGAAGGAACGCCACTCCTGATCATCGAGAGCCGCGTCATGCCGGCGGATCAGCACGTCACGGCCAGAGGGGCAGGGCTTCCAGGCCCAGTGTCTCCGGAAGCCCGAGGACCGCGTTCATGTTCTGGACGGCGGAGCCGGCGGCGCCCTTCACCAGGTTGTCGAGCACGCCGACCGCTATGAGACGGCCGGTCGCCTCGTCGACCGTGGCGTGGACCAGGCACCAGTTGCTCCCGAGGGTCGCCTTCGTCGGCGGGAACGCGTCGGTCACGCGCACGAAGGGCTCCTCGCCATATCGCGTCGCATAGGCCTCGGCGACCTGCGCCGCCGTGATGCCCTGACGCAACGTCGCGTAGCACGTCGCGATCAGCCCCCGGGTCATCGGGACGAGGTGCGGAGCGAACGTGAGGCGCGGGTCTCCAAGACCCAGATCCGAGATGCCCTGCGCGATCTCGGGGGTGTGGCGGTGGCGCGGCACGGCGTACGCCCTGACGCTGCCGTCGATGGTCCCGTACAGGTACGCCTCGTCGACGCTGTGGCCCGCGCCGGACACGCCCGACTTGGCGTCCACGATGACGTCAGCCTCGAGGAGGCCGGCGGCGACCGCCGGCGCGAGGGCGAGCAGCGTCGCGGTCGGATAGCAGCCGGGGTTCGCGACGAGGCGGGCGCCGCGCAGGCGGTCGCGCGCGAACTCGGTCATGCCGTACACCGCCTCGCGCAGGAGCTCCGGCGCGGGATGCGTGTAGCCGTACCACTTCTGGTAGGCGGCCGCGTCGCGGAGGCGGAAGTCGCTGCCGATGTCCACGAGCTTTCGCCCCTCCGCGAGCCACGCGGGCGCCAGCTTCGCGGCCTCCCCCGCCGGGAGGGCGGTGAAGATCAGCTCGGCGTCGCCGACGTCCCCGGAGATGGCGAGCGATGGGGGCGCGCCGTGGAGGTGCGGCTGCGCGTCCCGAAGCGCGGCGCCCTGCTTCCCGCGCGCGACCGCGGCCACGAGCCGTACCTGGGGGTGGCGCAGGAGGATGCGCGCGAGCTCGCCGCCCGCGTACCCCGTCGCGCCGACGATCGCGACCCTCGTCGCCACGGAGCGACTATACAACTCGATGCATGATCATGCATCAGCCGCCATCCTCGAGCGTGATGGAGCCGCCCGATCCATCGACGGTCAGGCGCTGGCCCGTCGCGATCAGCTCCGTCGCGCCGACCACGCCGACGATGGCGGGGATCCCGTACTCGCGCGCCACGACGGCGCCGTGCGACCATGCCGACGAGCCGCGGCATGATCCGGCCGGGAGCCGTGAACAGCAGCCGCTCGAACGCGTCCACGCGCTCGACAGCGGTCGCATCGGGCCCGAGCTCAACGCGAGTGATGTCCTCGACCTCCCGGACGATCCGCTCGCGCGCGTGCCCGGGGCGCCCTTCCCGCCGGCGATCGCGCCGTCGCGAGCGCGGAGCGCGGCGAGCGTCATGCTTAGCCCCATCGCCGCATTCATTCGACCCCCGATCCTCAGGCGCCGCCAGGTGGGGCGCCACGGCGCATCTTCACCCAAGCGATGGGCGCCGTCATCGCGCAAGGAGGCGGCCGGTGCACGGTGACGAGATGACCCGCGGCCGGCTCATCCTCTCGACGGTCGCCGTCATGACCGGCCTGCTCCTCGCCGCCCTCGACCAAACGATCGTCGGGACCGCCCTGCCGCGCATCGTGGCCGAGCTGCGCGGGCTCGAGAGCTACGCCTGGGTCGTCACGGCGTACATGGTCGCCTCGACGACGATGGTCCCCGTCGCCGGGAAGCTCGGGGACCTCTTCGGCCGGAAGCCCCTGATGGTCACCGGCATGACCGGCTTCGTCCTCGCGTCCGCGCTCTGCGGCCAGTCGCAGGACATGACCCAGCTCATCGCCTTCCGGGCCGTCCAGGGCCTGTTCGGCGGGGTGCTCTTCGCCACGGTGTTCGCGTCCATCGCCGACCTGTACCCGCCGCGCGAGCGGCCCAAGGTGCAGGGCCTGTTCGGCGGCATCTGGGGCATCGCCTCGGTCATCGGACCGACCGCCGGCGGCTTCCTCACCGACACGGTCGGGTGGCGCTGGGTCTTCTACGTGAATCTGCCGCTCGGCATCGCGGCGATCGCGTTCGTCGTCCTGACGATGCCGTGGAAGCGCGGCGGCTCGCGCCACGACATCGACTACGCCGGCGCGGCGCTGCTCGCGACGGGACTGGTGCCGCTGCTCCTGGCCCTCTCCATCACGCGCGACCACGCCTGGACGTCGCCCGAGGTCGTCGGGCTCCTCGCCCTCGCGGCCGTCGCTCTCGCCGCCTTCTACGCCGTCGAGCGGCGCGCGCGCGAGCCCATCGTTCCCTTCGAGCTCTTCCGGCACCCGACCTTCACGGTCTCGACGCTCACCGGCTTCCTGCTCGCGTTCGGCATGTTCGGCGCGATCGTGTACGTGCCGCTCCTGTACCAGGGCGTGCTGGGGATCCCGGCCACGAACTCCGGGCTGCTCATCACGCCGATGATGTTCGGTCTCGTCAGCGCGAGCATCGTGACCGGCCAGCTCATGGTGCGCATCCGGCGGTACCGCTACATCGGCACCGCGGGCATCGCCCTGGCGGCCGCCGGACTCTTCTCGCTCGGGCGCGTGACGCCGGCCACTCCGGAGATCGACGTCGTCCGCGACCTCGTCATCCTGGGGATCGGGCTGGGGGCGACGATGCCTCTCTACATCAACGCCGTGCAGAGCGCGCTGCCCGCCGCGATGACCGGCGTGGTCACGAGCCAGGTCCAGTTCTGGCGCAACATCGGCGGCACCGTCGGCGTCGCGATCATGGGATCCATCCTCGCGGCGCGCCTGCCCGGGCGCGTCGAGTCAGCCGTCGCCGCCCTCCCCCTCCCGCCGCAGGCCCTGGCAGCGCTGCCCCGGGCGGGCGCCGATCCGCAGACGCTCTTCGATCCGGCGCGGATCGAGGCCACGCGCGCCGCTCTGCCGCCCGGGCTCGGGGCGACGTTCGATCAGGTGCTCCTCGCGATCCGCGGCGCGCTCGCCGGCACCCTGTCCGAGGTGTACCTGTACGCGTCGCTCATCGTCGCCGCCGGGATCGTCCTGTCGCTGTTCCTGCGAGAGGTCCCGCTGCGTGGCCGGGCGCGAGCCGGCGAAGGCGATAGGGAGCCCGCGGCGGCGGCCTTCGGCGACTGAGCCCGGTGACACTTCGCGTGCGGGTCAGGTCAGGTGCTTCTCGACCTCGATGACCGGCGGATCGGCGACGTAGCCGAGCTTCGCGTTGATGCCGCGCATCGCCGCGTTCTGCTCGTCGTTGGTCGTGCCGAACAGTCGCGCACCGAGATGCTTCAGCTCGACGATCGCGCGGAGCTTCAGCGCGAGCGCGAGGCCCTTCCCCCGCTCCTCGCGGAGCGTGCCGGTGAAATTCGTGTACGCGATGCCCGGCGAGCGCATGACGGTGAGCGTCTCTGAGACGATCCGACCGTCCCTGACCGCGACGACTGACGAGGCGCGGTGGAACGTCTCGGGCGCGAAGAAGATGTCTCTGATGGCCTCGTAAGGCGGCATCTGGATCGGCTCGGGCCGCGGGACGTCCGCGCCCGCTTTCACGCCGAGCGCGTACGCCTCGCGCTGGAGCCCGTCGACGTCGCTGCCCCTTTCCCGCTCAAGCTCCGCGTACGACATGAGACGCACGCCCGCTCGCCGCGCGACCTCGTCCGGGTCCTCGAAGCGAGATAGGTCGAACGCCTGCACGTCCAGGTACGAGTTGTAACGGCGGTTGGTCTCGCGGTAGCCGTGTCGCTCCGCGAAGCGGCCACGCGCGCCGCTCTGCCGCCCGGGCTCGGGGCGACGTTCGATCAGGTGCTCCTCGCGATCCGCGGCGCGCTCGCCGGCACCCTGTCCGAGGTGTACCTGTACGCGTCGCTCATCGTCGCCGCCGGGATCGTCCTGTCGCTGTTCCTGCGAGAGGTCCCGCTGCGTGGCCGGGCGCGAGCCGGCGAAGGCGATAGGGAGCCCGCGGCGGCGGCCTTCGGCGACTGAGCCCGGTGACACTTCGCGTGCGGGTCAGGTCAGGTGCTTCTCGACCTCGATGACCGGCGGATCGGCGACGTAGCCGAGCTTCGCGTTGATGCCGCGCATCGCCGCGTTCTGCTCGTCGTTGGTCGTGCCGAACAGTCGCGCACCGAGATGCTTCAGCTCGACGATCGCGCGGAGCTTCAGCGCGAGCGCGAGGCCCTTCCCCCGCTCCTCGCGGAGCGTGCCGGTGAAATTCGTGTACGCGATGCCCGGCGAGCGCATGACGGTGAGCGTCTCTGAGACGATCCGACCGTCCCTGACCGCGACGACTGACGAGGCGCGGTGGAACGTCTCGGGCGCGAAGAAGATGTCTCTGATGGCCTCGTAAGGCGGCATCTGGATCGGCTCGGGCCGCGGGACGTCCGCGCCCGCTTTCACGCCGAGCGCGTACGCCTCGCGCTGGAGCCCGTCGACGTCGCTGCCCCTTTCCCGCTCAAGCTCCGCGTACGACATGAGACGCACGCCCGCTCGCCGCGCGACCTCGTCCGGGTCCTCGAAGCGAGATAGGTCGAACGCCTGCACGTCCAGGTACGAGTTGTAACGGCGGTTGGTCTCGCGGTAGCCGTGTCGCTCCGCGAAGCGGATCCCCTCGGGCTCGTCACCGCGGGCGCTGCCCGAGACCCTTGGCGCGCCGTGCGAGCGCGCGTGCGCCTCGAGCCGCTCGAGCAGCGCGGTCCCGATGCCCCGCCCCCGCAGCTCGGCGACGACGCGGACGGTGCCCGAGAAGGACCCGTCCGCGCGGGCGAACGATCCGCCGTCCGAGATGCCACCCACCGCCACGACCCCGCCGCCGGCATCCTCGACGATGAGGCGGAGCATCTTGGGCTCCGGGTTGTGGGTCGCGAATCTCCTGGCTATCTCCACCGGCGTCACCATCGCGGGCCGCGCATGACGGTTCTGGAACGCCACGAGGAGCTCGAGGTCGGCGAGGGGGTCCGCCATCCGGACGCCCAGTGGCGCCGGGATCCGAGCCGCCAGCTCCGAGATGTCGACGGCGGACCTCACGAGGCCGACTCTACGCGTCGCTAGCATCCACGAGCGTGACCTCCGATACGGATCGTGCGTTCATGCGGCGGGCGCTGCGCCTCGCGGCGCGCGGCGCCGGACGGACCAGCCCGAATCCGATGGTCGGCGCCGTGATCGTCAAGGACGGCGCCGTCGTGTCCGAGGGGCACCACCGCCGCGCGGGCGAGCCCCACGGCGAGGCCGAGGCGCTGCGTTCCGCCGGCGACCGTGCCCGGGGGGCGACGCTGTACCTGAACCTCGAGCCCTGCGCACATCACGGGCGCACGCCGCCCTGCGCGGATGCCGTGGTCGCGGCGGGGATCTCGCGCGTCGTCGCCGCGATGCGCGACCCCGACCCGCGCGTCGACGGCAAGGGCTTCCGCGCGCTGCGGGCGGCCGGCATCGAGGTGGAGATGGGCGTGCTCGAGGCGGAGGCGCGGCGGCTGAACGAGGGGTTCATCAGCCGGAACGAGCGCGGCCGTCCGTTCGTGCTCCTGAAGCTCGCGACGACGCTCGACGCGCGGGTGGCCGTCGAGGGCCGGCGCTACCTGAGCGGCAAGGCCGCGCTCAGGGAGGTGCACCGGCTGCGCGACCGCTTCGACGCGGTGATGGTCGGCGTGGGCACCATCCTCGCGGACGACCCGGAGCTCACGGTCCGGGAGATCCGCGGTCGCGACCCGCTGCGGGTCGTCCTCGACGCCGACGCGCGGACCCCGCCGAACGCGAAGCTGCTCCGGACCGGGGACCCCCAGCGGACGATCGTGTTTGTCGCGCGAGACGCCGAGCCGCGCCGGGTCAAGCGGCTGCGCGACGCGGGCGTGCCCATCGCCACGCTCCCGCGAGCCGCCGGGGACGACGGCCTCGACGTCGCGGCGGGGCTCCGGTGGCTCGCCGACAACGGGATCAACACGGTCCTCTCGGAAGGCGGCCCGCGGGTCGCCGCGTCCCTCCTGCGCGCGCGGCTGGTCGACCGGATCCTCTTCGTCGTGGCGCCGGTCGTTGGCGGCGACGGGCCGCACGCGATCGACGGAGCGGCGGCGGTGGACATCCGCGCCATGCGCGTACGCCGCGCGGGGCCCGATGTCCTGCTCGAGGCCGACCTCTGATGTTCACGGGGATCGTCGAGGAGGTCGGGGTCGTCCGCCACGTGCTGGAGAGCGCGTCCGGCCGCCGGATCGAGGTCGGAGCGTCAACGGTCCTCGACCGGCTGGCCGTGGACGACTCGATCGACCTGATGGGCGCGTGCCTCACGGTCGTGGCCCGCGACGACCGCTCGTTCACGCTGGACGCCGTGCCGGAGACGCTCGCGCGCACGACGCTCGGCCGGCTGACCCGAGGCAGCCGGGTGAACCTCGAGCGGGCGGCCACGGCCACCACGGCCCTCGGCGGGCACCTCGTCCAGGGTCACGTCGATGCGACGACGACGCTCGCCAGGCGCACGCAGGAGGGCGACGGCGCCAGGCTTCGCTTCGCGCTCCCGAAGCCGCTCGCCCGCTACGTGGTCGAGAAGGGGTTCATCACGCTCGACGGGGTGAGCCTGACGGTCGCGGCCCTGGCCAAGACCACCTTCGACGTCGCGCTCATCCCGCATACCGGACAGCGCACCACGCTCGGCGCGCTTCGCGAAGGCGACTCCGTGAACGTCGAGGTCGATATCATCGCTAAGTACGTCGAGCGGCTGCTCGAGAGCAGGGAGCGTGAGCGACATCGCTGAGCCGAAGCGCGCCAGGGCGCGCGCCAGCGCCCCGAAGCTCGTCGCGCCCCGACCGCCCTTCGCGACGGTCGAGGACGCCGTCGAGCAGATCCGCCGCGGGCGGATGGTCGTCGTCATCGACGACGAGGAGCGCGAGAACGAGGGCGACCTCGTCATGGCCGCGGAGCTGTGCCGGCCCGAGGACGTGGCCTTCATCCGCAAGCACGCGAGCGGCGTGGTCTGCGTGCCGATGTCGTCCGAGCGGGTCGCCGCGCTCGACCTGCCTCAGATGGTCCAGCTGAACGAGGCTCGTCTCGGCACGGCGTTCACGGTCAGCGTGGACGCGCGCGAGGGGATCTCGACGGGCATCAGCGCCGCGGACCGCGCGCACACCATCCGCGTCCTCGCCGACCCGGACGCGGCGCCGAAGGATCTCGTGAAGCCGGGACACGTCTTCCCGCTGCGAGCGCGCGAGGGCGGCGTCCTCGTGCGCGCGGGGCAGACCGAGGCGTCGGTGGACCTGTGCGAGATGGCCGGGCTGCGGCCGGTCGCGGTCATCTGCGAGATCACGAACCCGGACGGCTCGATGGCGCGCCTCCCGGATCTCAAGCGCTTCGCGAAGAAGAACGCGCTGAAGATGATCTCCGTCCGGGACCTCATCTCGCACCGCATGGCGCGCGAGAAGCTCGTCGAGCGCGTCGCGAGCGCCAAGCTGCCGACGGAGTTCGGCGAGTTCACGATCCATGGCTACCGCGCGCGATTCGCGAACATCGAGGCCGAGCACGTCGCCCTCGTTATGGGCGATGTCGCGACCGGCGAGCCCGTCCTCGTGCGGGTCGAATCCGAGTGCTTGACCGGCCACGCCCTCGGATCGCTGCGCTGCGACTGCGGCGATCAAGTGCGTGTCGCGCTCAAGCGGATCTCCGAGGAGGGACGGGGCGTCCTCCTGTACCTGCGCCAGGAGGGCCGCGGCATCGGGCTCATGAACAAGCTGCGCGCGTACGAGCTGCAGGACCAGGGGCTGGACACGGTCGAGGCGAACGAACGTCTCGGGTTCAAGGCCGACCACCGCGAGTACGGGATCGGCGTGCAGATCCTGATGGACCTGGGCATCCGTCGCGCTCGCATCATGACCAACAACCCGCAGAAGGCCTCGATCTCGCTGTACGGCTTTGAGGTGGTCGGCCGGGTCCCCCTCGAGGTCCCGTCGCGCCTGACGAACCGGGCGTATCTGGCGACCAAGCGCGCGAAGATGGGACACCTTCTCGCCGTCGTTCCCGACGACGAGCAGGACGAGCGGCCATAGCTACGCCCGCGGCGCGGACGAAGGGCAAGAGGGCGGCGCGGCCAGGGTCCCGGCCCGCGAAGGGCGCCCGCGTGGCCGTCGTCGTCGCAAGCTGGAATGCGGAGATCACGGACCGGTTGGCGACCGCCGCGGTGGAGACGGCGGAGAGGGCCGGCGCGAAGGTGGAGCGCTTCGAGGTCGCGGGTGCGTTCGAGCTGCCCGCGGCGGTCGCCCTCCTCGGCGACACCGGCCGGTACGACGCGGTCGTGCCGATCGGCTGCCTGATCAAAGGAGAGACGCCGCACTTCAGCGTGCTGGCGGACGCGGTCGCGAGCGGCCTCATGCAGCTCTCGCTCGCCTACCCCACGGCCATCCCGTTCGGGGTCCTCACCTGCGACACCGCGGCCCAGGCGCGGGCGCGCGCCGGCGGGCGCCAGGGGAACAAGGGGGTCGAGGCGATGGAGGCCGCGCTCGGCATGATCGCGCTGCGCGCCGGCGCGGGCCGGCCGGCGTCAGGGCGCTAGCCGGAAGCTATCCGCCGCCAGTCCCGCAGCCTCTCGACCGCGCTCTCGCGCTCGACACCGTAGAAGCGCAGCTCCTCGCCCGGCGCGGCCTGGGCCACCCTCCCGAGGTCCGCCCGGATCACCGTCGCGATGACCGGATACCCACCCGTCGTCTGGTGATCGGCCAGGAGCACGATCGGGTCGCCGCCGTGCGGGACCTGGATCGCGCCGGCCAGCACGCCGATCGAGAGGATCTCGCCGCCGGTGGCGGCCAGCGGCGGCCACTCGAGGCGTACGCCCATGCGGTCGCTGCGCTCGCTCACCCGGAACGCCTGCCCGCCGAAGAACTCCGCGGCGCCGGCGAACCGGTCGGCGTGCGGACCGCGCACCACCTGCACGCTCGGGTCGTACGGAGCGAGGATCGCGCGCCCCGCCTGGTCCGCGCCGTAGCGCGGCGGACCGAGCGGCAGCGTGTCGCCGGGCGCGAGCGGGCGCGCCAGCGGGCCGACCAGCGCCGGAAGGTACGACGCGCGCGAGCCCAGCACCGGGTCGAGCGCGATCCCACCGCTCACCGCGAGGTACGCGTAGCGCGACAGCGCCGACCCCTCGACGACGATCTCCTCCTCCGCGCGCGCGAAGACCGCGGTCCAGCCGGCCACGCGGCCGCGGGTCCGCACGCTCACCTCCCGCCCGGTAACGGCGACGAGGCGCGGCGCCTCGAGCACGAAGCGGAAGGGCAGACCGACGATCTCGATCCCCGCCGCGGCCGGGTCGTTCCCCACGAGGAGCTGGGCGGCCTCGAAAGCGAGAGGATCGGCCGGCCCCGCCGGCGGGATGGCCGTGCGCAGGTGGCCGAAGCGCCCCTGGTCCTGGACCGTCGAGCGGACGCCCGCGGCGGCGACCCGCAGGGTGCTCAACGTGCCTCGACGAAGCGCACGCGGTCGCCGGCCCGGAAGAGCGCGGGCGGGACGCGATCGGGATCGAAGACGCGAACGTCCGTCGAGCCGATGAGGCGCCAGCCGCCGGGTGACGCTATCGGATAGACCGCGGTCTGACCGTCCGCCACGGCGACCGCGCCCGCGGGCACGCGCGCCCGCGGTGATGGGAGGCGCGGCGCGACGATCCGCTCGTCGGTCTTGCCGAGATAGGCGAAGCCGGGCATGAAGCCGAGGAAGAAAGCGAGGTGCTCGCGGCCGGTGTGCGCGGCGACGAGCTCGCGCGCGCCGAGACCCGAGAGGCGCGCGACGTCGCCCAGGTCCGGGCCGTCGTATCGCGTCGGCACCTCGTGGACGCGCCCGGTCTCGAAGCGCGAGCCCGCCCTGGTCCGCTCGGCCACGTCGCGTGCCGCCTTCTCCGCCGCGCGCGGCCCCAGGGTCAGCGGATCGAACCGGAGGAGCACCGCGGCGTAGGTCGGCACCGCGGGACCGTGGCCGAGCGCCTCCCACGCGTCCGCGATGGCCGCCGCGCGGGCCGCGACGGCGGGATCGATGCGCTGCTCCAGCTCGAGGAGCAGCGCCGCCTCGCCGAACGGGACCAGCCGCGTCACTCGACGGAGGGCGTGCGGTGCGCGGAACGCGACGGCGCGAGCGCGAACGGCCTCACGTCGATCCCCGCGCCGCCGAGCGCGTCGCGGACGGCGCGCACGATCGCGGGCGCGTTCGGCGTGTCGCCGTGCACGCAGATCGTGTCCACCTCCAGGCGCACGAGCGTTACGTCGAACGCGCGCACGCCGCCGTCTCGCGCGAGCGCCAGGGCCTGCGCCGCGGCATCCCGCGGGTCGGTGTGCAGCGCGCCCGCGAGCCGGCGCGAGCGCAACGTGCCGTCCGGCTCGTACGCGCGGTCGGCGAACCCCTCGCGCGCGACGCGCAGCCCGAGGGCCGCCGCGGCGGCAGCCATGGCGGAGCCGGAGGGAGC
>Ga0156286_1105_pt1 | contig 16173 bp, 13 predicted proteins | sample RifCSPlowO2_12_FD_107935 | JGI IMG/M metagenome (GOLD analysis project Ga0156286, IMG submission 107935) | Chloroflexi bacterium RIFCSPLOWO2_12_FULL_71_12 | reverse complement strand
CCATGCAGGTCGGGCGCCTTCACCCGCGCGGCGAGGCGCTCATGATCCTGACCCTGGACGACGCGGTGCCGGACGAGGTCCGCACGCGCATCGCGGGGTTCCCGGACATCAAGGACGTGCGCACCGCGAAGCTCGGTCAGCCGCTCGGCGCCGCGCTGGGCCTCTGATCGGCCTTCCCTCTGTGCGCTAGGGTCTCGCACGCATGGAGGCCGCGCGCTTCGAGCGACAGGTCCGCACGGAAGCCAGCGAGGTCTTCACCGTGTACGGCGGCGCGCGGCGCATCGGCCGGCTCGACGTCAACTACGCACGCTTCGAGGTGCACGGCACCCTGCTCCTAGAGGTCGAGCTCACCGACGACGAGGTCCAGCAGCTCATCGACCAGATCGACGAGGAGCTCGTCCAGACCCACGACCCCGAGCGGGAGGACTTCCTCGTGACGGTCTTCCGGGGCGAGGAGCTCGGTTTCTACTCCGACGAGTACGAGGCCGACGACGAAGAGGAAGAGGAGGACGAGCGCTAGCGCCTCTTGCTCGCGCCAGCGACTAGCGCGGGATGAGCCTGACGACGGCGCGCAGGACGCGCTGCGGCAGCAGCACCAGGAGCTCCTTGGCCACGCGCCACCACGCGTCCTCGGCCGCCTCGCGCAGGCCATCGTCCGCGCCGGCGGCCGCGTAGCGCTCGCGCACCCGGGCGTCCGCGATGGTGCGGATCGGCTCGCGCGCCTCCGGCACGATCACGGCGAGGGCGTCGGCGAACTCGTAGGTCGTCTCCGACGAGCGCGAAGGATGGCCGACGTACGCGGCCAGGAGCTGCGTCTTGCCCCAGGCCGCCTCGACCGGGCTGTGCCGGCGGAAGCGCCACTCGAACCGCGCGACGAACGCCACGGCGGCCAGCAGGAGCAGGATGAGCAGGCTCACCAGCGGCGCGGGGTCGACCAGAGGGGCCGGGGCCGCGCCCGCGCCCGAGGCGCCCGAGGCCTCGGCGAACAGCGCCTCGAGCTCCGCGATGCGCAGGTCGCGCTCCGCCGCGTCGGGGTCGGTCTCGAGCGAGCCGTCCTCGCCGCCGGCCGCCGGATCCGACTCCTCCGCGGGCGCCTCGATCCGCACGAACGGCGTCTCCGACGGCGTCGGCTCGAACTCGATCCAGCCGTAGCCGGGGAAGTACGCCTCCACCCAGGCGTGCGCGTTCACCTGCTTCACGATGTACTGACCCGACACCGGGTCGAACGTGCCGCTGGTGAATCCTTCGATCAGCCGCGCGGGGACGCCGACCTCCCGCAGCATCATGACCATCGACGACGCGAAGTACTCGCAGAAGTCCTCCTTGAGGTCGAACAGGAAGAAGTCGACGGGGTCGCGGTTCGGCGGCGGCGGGCGGACGACCGGCGCGTACCGGTAGTTCGTCCGGAGGAAACCCTCGATGGCCTCCGCCTTGTCGTACGCGTTCGTGGCGCTCGCCGTGACCTCGCGCGCGAGGTCGCGCACCCGCTGCGGGAGCGTGCTCGGTATCTGCAGATAGCTGCGCCGGACCGACTCCGGGATCGGCGCGCTCGCGCGGCGGAGCGACCCCTTGTCAGCGACGGACACGAGGGAGAGGACCGTGTAGCTCCCGGCCGCGTGGCGAGACTCCACGGCGCGTACGCCGCTCGAGAACGTGCGGTCCGAGCCGACCAGGAACTGCACCGGCACGGTGGCGGCGAGCGGCTCGTTCGCGGCGTACAGCCGGTTGCCGCTTCCCGAGTCGAGGATGTTGAAGGTGGCCTCGAACGGCTCCCGCAGCCTGGTCTCCTCGACGGCGACGTCGGCGGTGCGGTCGACCTCGGTGCTGCGCCAGCCCTGCCCGGTGTAGAAGTCGTACGCGATCACGCGCCAGAACCGACCCTGCGCCGCGTCGACCGTCATGACGGTCGCCTCGCCGAGGTTGGGCGACTGGCCCAGGCGGATGGCGTCGGCGAACGAGACGCCCCGCAGGCGGCTCGGCCCGGACACGCCGGCGAAGAAGCGCTGCCACTCGGCCTCGACCCGCTGGTAGGGCGCCTCGAAGGTGTCGAAGGCGGTGCCCAGGACCTCGGCCGCTCCGACCCGCGGCGAGACGAGGGCCATGATCACGAGGACCGTCGTCCACGTCAGCCCGCCGCGCAGGACCCGCCAGTCCATCTCGCCCGTCGGCTGGATGTTCCGCGCCTCCCAGCGCTCCTGGAGCGTGACGATGTGCAGCCGGACCATCAGCACGAGGGCGCACAGCGAGAACACGACGAGGTCGAGCAGCAGCGGCGTGAGCGCCAGCGAGACGTTCACGACGAGGCAGGCGCCGTTCACGACGATGGATTCCCAGACCCGGCGCGAGCGCGCCAGCGCGAACGCGCCGATGTAGCCCGTTGCCCAGCTGCTGGCCCCGAGGAACAGCGTGAACACGGTCTGCCCCCGCGCGGCCTCGCCGGCGAGCACCTGCGTGAGCCAGGTGTTGACGTCGACGCCCAGCGCGACGGCCCGCTCGCGGAACGTGCCCTCGGGCACGGCGAAGACTGTGAACAGGAGCACCGCGATCGAGCCGAGGACCGCGGCGAGCGCCGCGGCGCGCGACGGCCGCAGCCGCGAGTTGCCGAGCAGCGTCCCGGCCAGGAGGCCGACGATCGCGATGTTCGTGAAGTGCGAGGAGAGCTCGACCCAGTTCGCCTGCTGCAGGGAGAGCGGGTAGACGAGTGTCATGATCGCGAAGATCGGCAGGCCCGACCATCCGCCGCGGAAGCGCAGCCCCGCGGTGTCGAGGGGCGGGAAGAAGGCGCGGAGGAACGCCCGAGCCGGGGGGTCCTCGGGGGGCGGAGCCCCCCGGTAGCTTGTCATGCGACGGCCGCCTCGCGGAACAGGTCCTCGATGCGCGAGTCGACGGAGAGGTACGCGGCCGGGATCCCGGCGATAGCGAGCTCGCCGACGATGGCGTGGCGGCGCGCCCGGTCGCGGTCGTCCGACGAAGAGGGCGGGCCGATGATCACCGCCTGGGTCGCGATGGCCGCCTCGCGCAGCGTCCCCGCCGGACGCACCCACTGGCGGTCGAGCGAGGGCGTGACGATGAGGCAGGACGAGCCGCGGCGCAGCCGCGGCGTCGTCTCGATGAGCGTCTCCGCGATGGAGAGGTCGCCACCCGCCTGGATCTCCGCCAGGTACTGCATGAGCTTGCCGGACTGCTTCGTGCCGCGGTCCGGCTGGAGGACGTCCGGGCGCAGCCCGCTGGTGATGAGGCCGACGTTGCGGTGCTCCCGCAGCGCCTTGGCCACGACCGAGGCGACCACGGTCACGGCGCGCTCGATGGTCGCGGTCTCGCCCTCGCCGCGGTGCCAGTGACGGTCGAGGTCGAGGTAGATCCAGAGGTCCGCGGTGCGGTCGAGCTCGAACTCCTTCACCTGGAGCGTCCGGTGCCGCGCGGACGAGCGCCAGTGGATGCTCTTGTACGCGTCACCCGGCCGGTACTCGCGGATCCCCATGACCATGCTCGTCGCCTGGAGCGAGCGCTGTCCGGTGAGGACGCCTCCCTCCAGCTGCGAGCCGGGCAGCTGCCAGTGGAGGAGCGGGAGCACCTTCGGGTACACGAGGATCAGGGCCGGCGTGTGGATGCGCATCTCGGTGGCGAAGAGGCCGAACGGGTCGCCCGATCGCAGCACGATGGGCCCGAGCTGGAACCGCCCGCGCCGCAGGGCGCGCACCAGCACCTTCCACTTGCGGTCGCGCTGCCCGGCGATCGAGAGGACGCGCCCCGGCAGGTGCTCGGGCCAGTTCGACTCCTCGAAGATCTCGAGCCAGAGCTTGCCGAACCGGTGCGTGTTCTGGAGCTCGTAGCGCAGCTCGATGGTGTCCCCGAGGTGCGCGTACGCCTGCCCGATCTGCCGCTTCACGGCGAGGCCGTCGAGCGTCTGGCGCGACACGATCCACATGGCGACCCCGACGAACAGGACGAGGTACGACAGGTAGTAGAGGAGGTCGATCCCGCTCGCCACGGCGGTGACGAAGAGGCTGATCCACAGGACCGCGAGCTGCCAGGGCCGCACGAGCGGCCTAAGCCCGCGCGGCCGCGGGCGTCATCTCCACCGGCACGCTGGCGAGGACCTCGGCGATGACCGTCGTCGTCGCGAGGTCCTTGAGGCGCGCCTGCGGCTGGAGGATGAGCCGATGCGACAGCGTCGGCGCGGCGAGCGCCTTCACGTCGTCGGGGAGCACGAAGTCGCGTCCGCGGATGGCGGCGTACGCCTGCGCGGCGCGCGTGAGCGCGAGCGACCCGCGCGGCGACGCGCCTAGGTACACGTCCGGGTGTGACCGGGTCGCGCCGACCACGTTCACGACGTACTGCTTCACGGCGGGGGCGACGTGGATGTCACGCACGCGCACCTGCGACTCGAGCAGCTCCTCGGAGCTGACGACCTGGCCGAGCGTCTCGATGGGGTGCTGGACCCGCTGCGCGTCGAGGATGGCGACCTCCTGCTCCGGACCCGGATAGCCGAGCTGCAGGCGGAGGAAGAAGCGGTCGAGCTGCGCCTCCGGCAGCGGGAAGGTCCCCTCATACTCGATCGGGTTCTGCGTCGCCATGACGAGGAAGGGCTCCGGCAGCCGGTAGGTCACCCCGTCCACGGTGATCTGCCGCTCCTCCATGGCTTCCAGGAGCGCCGACTGCGTCTTCGGTGTGGCGCGGTTGATCTCGTCGGCCAGCACGATCTGGCTCATGACCGGGCCGGGCCGGAACTCGAAGCTGTTGGTGCGCTGGTCGAAGATGGCCACGCCGGTCACGTCCGACGGCAGGAGGTCCGGCGTGAACTGGATGCGGCGGAAGCTGCACCCGATGGACCGGGACAGCGCCTTGGCGAGGACGGTCTTGCCCGTCCCGGGGACGTCCTCGATGAGGATGTGCCCTCTGCACAAGAGGGCCGTGATGGCCAGCTCGACCTCGTGGTGCTTGCCGAAGATCGCCTTCTCGACGTTCGCGACCACGCCGGCCACGCGCCGGCTCAGCTCGGTCTCGGTCACTCGTCACTCCCCAGGGGACATCGGCCCCTTCCTCACAAATGGTATGTGCTCGAGGGTGTTAGTCCTCTATACGCGACGAGGGCGCTCGCGGTTCGGTCGCCTTCTCACTCGATCCTTAGCGCCCGAGCGCGGCCCGGAGCACGGCGGCGCCCACGGGTGCGGCATCCTCGCCGCCCTTCGGCGAGTTCTCGATGACCACGGCGACGACCGCGACCGCGTCCTGGGCCGGGGCGAAGCCGACGAACCAGCCGTGCGGCGCGCCCGACGGCGTCTCGGCCGTGCCCGTCTTCCCGGCCACGATCACGCCCGGGATCCGGGCCCCCGCGGCGAACGCGCCGGGTGCGTTGACCGCGGCGACGAGCGCCGTGCCGATGGTGATCGCCGTCTCTGGGCTGACGACCTGCGCGGCCGCACCAGGCTCGACGAGCCGGAGCGGGTCCCCGCTCGGCGCGAGGACCGCCGTTCCGTAGTGCGGCGTCGGGAGCGATCCGCCGCGTGCGATGGTGGCCGCGACGAGCGCCATCTGCAGCGGCGAGACGAGCAGCTCGCCCTGCCCGAACGCGGTGTCCGCGACGAGGATCGGCCGGTCGAGGTCGCCCGAGATCGAGAGCTGCCCGCGCGCCGCCGGCAGCTCGCAGCGCGGCGTCGCGCCGATGCCGAAGCGCGCGGCGTACTCCTCGAGGCGGTCGGCGCCGATCTGCAGCGCCAGCTTCGCGAAATAGATGTTCTCCGATCGGACGAACGCCGTGTTCATGTCGAAGTCGCCGTGCGCCCCCGTCACCGACTTGACCGAGTAGTTCCCCCACGACGGGTCGGCCCTGAAGGGGTGGTCCACGCGGACCTTCGCCTTGGGATCGACGCCGCTCTCCAGTGCCGCGGCCGCGGTGACGATCTTGAAGATCGAACCCGGCGGATAGAGGCCCTGGCGCGCGCGGTCGAGGAGCGGCCGGTCCGCGTTCTCGGTCACCTGGCGCCACGCCTCCTCCTCCGTCGCGGGATCGCCTACGCGCGCGGCGTCGTAGTCCGGCTGGCTGACCGAGGCGATCACCGCGCCGGTCTTCGGGTCGAGCACGACGATCGCGCCGCGGCGACCGCGGAGCGCCGCGGCGGCGGCGCGCTGCACCGCCGGGACGATGGCCGTCTGGACCCTCGCCGGCTCGGTCGCCTCGCCGAGGTAGCGGGCGCGCCACTGCGAGACCGGATCCGCGGCGTCCTGTCCGATGAGGGACTCGGCGTACGCGGCCTCGATGCCGCTCGCGCCGTACGTGAGCGACGCGTGGCCGACGACCTGCGCCAGCGAGCGGTCCGCGTAGCGCCGGACGTACCCGTTCGGTCCCCGCTCGCTGCGCGCGAGCTCGGTGCCGTTGGCCGCCAGGATCGTGCCGCGCGGCCTGTCGCGGAGCGTCGCGTAGAGGCGCGGGTCGTACGGGTCGCCCTGCAGGCCGGCGACGTCGAGCGTCCAGTAGCCGACCCCGACGCTCGTCGCGAGGAAGGCGAGCGCGATGAGGAGCGTGAGCCTGCGGATGTTCAGGCCGATCGGCGGCGAGGTCATGACCCACGGATACGGGCGCTGATGTCGCTCACGCGAAGGAGGATCGCGACGATGACGAAGTTCGTGACCAGCGAGCTGCCGCCGTAGGAGAGGAAGGGCAGCGTCACGCCGGTGAGCGGGATGAGCTTCGCGTTGCCGCCGACGATGACGAGCGCCTGGAGCGCGACGATGAACGAGAGCCCCGCTGCCAGCAGCTGCAGGAACGGCGTCGGCGCGCGGAGCGCGATGGACATGCCGCGGAAGACGAAGACCAGGTAGAGGGCCAGGAGGGCCAACGCGCCGGCGAAGCCCACCTCCTCCGCGAAGGCGGCGAAGACGAAGTCGCTCCACACCACCGGGATCCGCTCCGGCATCCCGGCGCCGAGGCCGGCGCCGAACAGCCCGCCGTTCGCGAACGCGAACAGCCCCTGCACGAGCTGGTAGGCCGGCCCGAACCGCAGCTCCTCCGCGAACGGGTCGAGCCAGGACACGATGCGCGCGTTCACGTGCGCGAAGACCTGAGCCGCGACGAAGCCGCCGGCGACGAGCATGGCGAGCCCGATGAACGAATAGGCGGGACGGCCGGTCGCGAGGTACAGCATCGCGAGGAAGATCCCGAAGAAGAGGAGCGTCGCGCCGAGGTCCTTCTGCAGCACCATCACGCCCATCGCGAGCGCCCACATGAGGAGGATCGGGATGAGGTAGGGCGCCGGAGGGATCGGGAGCGGTCCGATGCGCCGCTGGGTCTGCGCCAGCAGCTCCCGGTGCTCCTCGAGGTAGGCCGCGAAGAAGACGACGAGGAGCACCTTGACGGCCTCGGCGGGCTGGAAGTTCGCCGGCCCGACCTGGATCCAGATGCGCGCGCCGTTGATCTCGCGGCCGATGCCTGGCAACAGGGGCGAGAGAAGGAGTCCGAGCCCCAATATCGCCCACGTGTACTTGAAGCGGGCGAGCGCGCTGAGGTCGCGCGGTATGAGGATCGCCGCGGCGAACGCGCCGGCCGCGACGATGGTCCACGTCAGCTGCTGCACCAGGAGGACCGAGGGCGCGAGGCGCTGGACCGCCACCAGTCCGATCGCCGTGAGCCCGAGCGCGAGCGGGAGCAGCAGCTGGTCGCCGCGGAACCCGACGGCGACGAGGAAGACGTGCAGCGCGAGCGCGACCACCAGGAACGTCGCCGGCACCACCAGGGCCTGCACGCCAAGCTCGCTCGTGCGCGCGCCGATGACCGCGAGGAAGCCGGTCACGATGAGCAGGGCGACCCAGATGAGGAGGCCGAGCTCGCCGAACCGGCCGGTGGGGCGCAGGCGGAGGATCAGGCGACCGACTCGAACCGCAGGCTGACGCCCCCGATGTCCACGACGTCACCGTCCCGGATGCGCTCGCGCCGCCCGATGCGCGCGCCGTTCAGCAGCGTCCCGTTCGTGCTGCGCTGGTCCTCGATCCACCAGACCCCGTCGGCGAGCTCGACGATGGCGTGCCGCGCCGAGGCCGCGTCGTCGTTCACGACGACGTCGTTGCCGGCGTCGCGACCCAGCGTGCTCACGGTCCGCAGCGGCAGCCGTTCGGCGACGCGTGGACCGTGCGCATGGCTGCGCTGCACGACGAGATACGCGAGAGCCGGTCGCGACGCGAGCTCCGCCTCGGTCCGGAGCGCGCGCCACAGCGACGCGAACGCCCGCACCAGGAACAGGTAGAGGACGATGAGGAAGGCGAGCCGGACCAGCCAGAGCGCGAGCTGGTACGTGAGCTCCACGCGCTAGGCCCCCGCCTCCTGCCGCAGGACGAGCTCGGTCCCGCCGATCTGGACGGCGTCCCCGTCGGACAGGACGACCTCGGCCACCCGCCGGCCGTTAACGAAGGTGCCGTTCGTGCTCTGCAGGTCATAGAGCGTGTAGCGGCCGAGCCGGAGGCGCACCTCGGCGTGGCGGCGCGACACGCGGCGGTCGTCGAGGACGAGATCGTTCTCGGGGTCGCGGCCGACGGCGAACGGCTCCGGCCCGAGCGGGAAGCGCCGGCGCTCGGCCGGGACCTCGAGAAAGGCCTTCGGGGCGCGTGGCCGCTCGTGGAGGAGCGCGTCGCGGTCGAGGACCATGGTGTGCCCCGCCTCGACGTGCCCGAGCTCGGGCGAGCCCGGCGCCACCTCGTCACCGCTGGCGTCGACGAGGGCGCAGGACACGCGCGCGTCGCCCGAGGGAACGTCGTCGTCGCGCTCGATCTCGACCGATGGGAACGAAAGCAGCGTGAAGCCGCGCTCCCGCGCCGCGCCGAGGATCGCCTCGGCGAGGTCCCGCTCGAGACTGCGGCGGTACGGCTCGAACTGCGCGAAGTCCCGCGGCCCGAGCGACACGACGTACGAGTTCGGCACGAACGTCTTGGCGAGCGAGATCGTCTGCCGGGATTCCATCGCGCGGATGAGCCGCTTCGCGATCTGCACCGGCTGGAGCCGCGTCCGGAAGAGCCGAGCGGTCCAGCCTTCCAAGACCATGCTCGCGATCCGCTCGAGGCGCTCCATCAGGAGGCGGCCGGCTTCGCCTCGGTCTTCGCGTCGGTGCTCTTGGTCTCCGGCTTCGCCTCGCCGCTCGCGGGCTTCGCGTCGCCGCCGGTCGCCTTCGCGCCGTCCTTCTCGGCGGGCGCGGACGCGCGGCTGTCGGTCTTGTACCACCCCGAACCCTTGAAGACGATCGCCGGAGCGGTCACCACCCGGCGCGGGAGCTTGCCGCAGCTCGGGCATGCCGACAGGGCCTCGTCCTTGTACGACTGGACGATCGAGAACGCGTGGCCGCAGTGATCGCAGCGGTAGTCGTAGATCGGCACGGCGCACCTATCATCGCCTAAGGTGGCAGGCGCTACGCGCACAGGGGCCCCTACCCCTGGGGTCATGCCAGCGCCCTCGCGCCTCGACGCGCGGCGCCGGCGGATCCTCTTCGAGCACATCGAGGCGTACCTCTTCGTGCTCCCCGCCGTGATCCTGGTCGGCGTCTTCGACGTGCTTCCCGGGTTCGCGGCATTCCTCATGAGCCTCACCCGCTGGGGGATCATCTACGAGCGCTTCGCCGGGCTGGACAACTACCGCGCGGTCCTCGATCCGGCCGGCGCGCGCTTCGAGCAGTTCATGAACTCCCTCGGCGTGACCGTCTGGTACGTCCTGCTCACGGTGCCGATCGAGATGTTCCTGGCCCTGGTCATCGCCGTGGTCCTCTACCAGGGCACCTCCGGACGCGGCGCCTACCGGGTCGTGTACTTCATGCCTTACATCACGTCGGTCGTCGCGGCGGCCCTCGTCTTCGAGTGGATGTTCGACGCGAACTTCGGGCTGCTGAACTGGGCCATCGGCCTCGTCGGCATACCCGCCCAGGAGTGGCTGCGCGAGCCGGACGGCGTCTTCGGAATGATCGGGTCGGCCTTCGGCCTAGAGCTCCAGGGCTGGATGACGGGGCCGAGCCTGGCCCTCGTCGCCGTGTCGATCTTCACGGTCTGGCACTTCATCGGGTTCCAGACCGTCATCTTCCTGGCGGGCCTCACGAACGTCGACCGCGAGCTCTACGAGGCCGCGCGGATCGACGGCGCGGGCGAGCGCCAGATCTTCCTGAGGATCACGCTCCCGCTGCTCTCACCCACGATCTTCTTCGTGCTCGTCCTCGCGACCGTCGGTGCGATGCGCTCCTTCAGCCAGATCTTCGTGCTCACCAACGGCGGGCCGCTGGACACCACGCGCAACGTCCCGATGCTCATCTTCCAGACCTTCTTCGAGCGGACCGCCGTGAACGGGATCGGCCTGGGCGCGGCCATGTCGTTCATCTTCGTGCTGATCGTCGTCGCCATCACGATCTTCCAGTTCCGCGTGCTGGGACGGCGGGTGTTCTATGGATAGGACCCTACGGGTGCCTCCACGGGTGCTGGCCGCCGGCGCCCTGAAGCACCTGATCCTCGTCGCCGGGGCGGTGTTGACGGCGTTCCCCTTCTACTGGATGGTCACGACCTCGTTCAAGTCTTTCGCGGAGGCGCAGTCGTACCCGCCGGTCCTCTGGCCGACCGTCTGGCACTTCGAGAACTGGCAGCAGGCCTGGGAGTTCCCGACCACTCTCTGGGCGCGGTCGTTCGCCAACACCCTCGGCATCGCGGCGGTATCCACCCTCGGCACGCTCGTCACCGCGGTGCTCGCCGCGTACGCGTTCGCGCGCATGCGCTTCCGCGGACGCAACGTGCTGTTCGCGATATTCCTGCTCACGATCTTCATCCCGAGCGAGGCGACCCTCATCCCGAACTTCGTCCTCATCACCAAGTACCTCGGCTGGTACAACACCTACCAGGCCCAGATCGTCCCCTTCCTGGCCTCCGTCTTCTCGATCTTCCTGCTGCGGCAGTTCTTCATGTCGGTGCCGCAGGAGCTCCAGGACGCCGCGCGGATCGACGGCGCGGGACACGTGAGGTTCCTCTGGAGCGTCGCGCTTCCCCTCGTCCGCCCCGCGCTCATCACCGTCGCCCTGCTCAATTTCCTGGCCTCGTGGAACTCGTTCCTGTGGCCGCTGCTCGTTACGTCGTCGCCCGAGATCAGACCGATCCAGGTCGCCCTCGTGCCCTTCAGTAGCGAGGCAGGCACCCAGTACCATCTGCTCATGGCGGGAGCGACGTTCGTGATCCTGCCGACCCTGGTCGTCTATCTCATCGCGCAGCGCTACTTCATCGAAGGGGTCGCGCGGACCGGGATCCGCGGATAACGCGGTGTCGGAGGAAAAGGGATACATGCGGAAGCTCCTCGCGCTCTTCGCGGTCACAGCCTTCCTCGTCGCGGCGTGCACGCCGGCATCGCCCACCACCGGAGCATCTCCGGCGCCACAGGCCACGGCGACGGAACAGGCCACCGAGGCGGACATCACGCTGTCCGGGCCGGTCCAGGTCACGCTCTGGCACAACCAGAGCGGCGCGCTGGCCAAGGGATTCGAGGAGATGATCAAGGAGTTCAACTCCTCGAACGGCAAGGGCATCACCGTCAAGCCCGAGTTCCAGGGGAACTACACGCAGATCTACCAGAAGATGCTCGGCGCGATCCAGGCCGGGACGGTGCCCGAGGGCGTCGTGGCGGTCGAGAACCAGGTCGCGGACTACGCGCGGGCCGGGATCATCGTCGAGATGGACCCGTACATCAACTCCAAGAAGAACGGGCTTTCCCCTGAGAGCCTCAAGGACATCTACCAGCCGTACATCGACTCGAACAGGTACCCGCAGTACGGCGACCGCATCCTGTCGTTCCCGTTCATCAAGAGCCTCGAGGTCATGATGGTGAACGAGGACCTCCTGAAGGAGCTCGGCTACAGCGCGCACCCCAAGACGTGGGCCGAGTTCGAGGAGATGTCGCGCAAGGCCAAGGTCGTCGGCGCCGACGGCAAGGTCACGCGCTGGGGCTGGGCGGGGATGGGCAGCGAGGCCTTCCTCGCCGGCGTCCTGACGCGCGGCGGCTCCATCCTCAAGTCACCCACCGAGGTCGGCTTCGGCGGCGCCGAGGGCCTCGAGATGCTGCAGATGTACGACCGCTGCATCAAGGAGGAGTTCTGCTACGTCCCGAAGGGCTTCGACTGGCAGGACCGCTTCGGCGAGGGCAACCTCCTCTTCGCGACCGGTACCAGCACGGGCCGTCCGTTCATCAAGGCGGCCTTCAAGAAGCCCATCAACTGGAGCCTCTTCGGCATGCCGACGAACGGCACGGCTCCGTCGCGGACGATCCAGTTCGGCGGCGTCATCGCCATCACCCGCAGCACACCGGAGAAGCAGCTGGCGGTCTGGGAGTTCCTCAAGTGGTTCACCGACGCGAAGCAGACCGCGAAGTGGTCGGTGCTCTCGAGCTACATGCCCGTACGCGCCTCGGCGCTCGAGGACGCCGCGCTGAAGGCGCACTGGGCCGGACCGGACGTCCAGGGGGCGCAGGCCTTCGCGCTCGTGCCGACCAGCGCCGCGGGTCCGAGCATCCGCGGATGGCAGGAGGTCCGCGACGCGATCTTCGAGGCCATAACCAAGGTCCAGACCAAGAAGGAGGCGCCCGACACCTCCCTCGCTACCGCGACCCGCAAAGCGAACGATTCGCTGAAGGAAAACCAGTAACGAGATCGCGCGGGAACTGACTGGAGGGACCGCCCGCAAGGGCGGTCCCTTCCGTTCAGGCCTCGAGGAAGCGCAGCGCCTTCTCGAGAGCGGCGGCCATGTCCGGCGGATACCCATGGCCTTGACCTGGGAGGACGTCGAGGTGGACGCGGCGGCCCGCGGCCACCACGCGGCGCGCCAGCTCCTCCGACCCCGGCCAGCCGTGCTCATCGCGCCGCCCGACGACGATCGCGGCGGGCACCCGTAGCGCCTCCGCGAGGGGCTGCACCGCGGAAGGCGGGAAGTACGGGCCGACCGCCACGACGCCGGCGACGCGGTCCGGCTCCGACGCGCCCAGCTCGAGCGCGCGCAGCGCCCCCATCGAGTACCCGCAGGCCATCACGCGACCCTCGAGGTCGCGCAGGTGCCGGCGCAGCTGCGAGTGGGCCGCGGCGCCGTCGTTCCACACGAACATGCCGGGGGTGAACGAGATCTCCGCCGACTGGGCGAGCGCGAGCCTCCAGCCGAGCTCGAGCGTGTGCTCCCAGTACGGCACGGTGCGGTCGGCGCGGCTGTTGTTGCCGTGGAGGACCAGCAGCGTGCCACGCGGCTCGCCCGTGCTCGGAGCGCGAACGACGAGCTTGGGACGCGAGGCCGCCAGCTCCGCGTCGTAGCGCATCGCCGCGATGTGCTCGAGCCGCTCGAACTCGACGATGTCGTGCAGTGCCGCGAACGTCTCGCCGCGCAGCACCGGCAGCGGGTAGCGGCAGCCCGCGCCCAGCGCCTCGGCGAAGACCCGGATCGCCTCGTCGATGCGCCCGATCTCGGCCGACAGCTGGACGCGAGCGAGGTAGACGTGCGCGGCCTGGTCCGGGAACGACGGCCCCGCGGCCGCGAGCAGCTCGAGGGCGGTCTCCCGGTCGCCGGCGTCGCGCCGCCGGTAGACCTCCGTCTGCAGCTCCTGGAAGCTGGCGAAGCCGATGGGCCCGCTCGCGGTCGGTCCGGCGGTCACAGCGGCCGAACGTTAGCCCAGCCGGCGGATCCCCTCCTCGAGCAGGCGCACACGCTCGCGACGCTCCGCGAGGCGGGCACGCTCGGTCTCGACGACCTTGGCCGGCGCCTTCGTCGTGAGATCGGACCGGCCGAGCAGCTCCTCGGACCGCCGCAGCGACTCGCGTGCGTGCGCGAGCTCGCGCTCCAGCTTGGCGCGCTCCGCCGCGGGGTCGCGCCGCGTGGCGATGCGGACCTCGACGGTGCGGACCACGGTCGCGGGGCCGTCGCCCGTGCCGAGCGTCACCTCGGCGTTCGCGAGGGCCGCGACCGCGTCGAGCGACGACGCCACCATGGAGGCGTCGCCGCCGAGAGTGGCGGCCACGCGCTCGCGAGCTTCGATGCCGGCGTCCTGGCGCAGGCTGCGGATGGCGCGCACGACGTCGAGCGCGAGGCCGAAGCGCGCCTCGAGCGCCTCGTCCCGATCCCCGGCCGCGGGCCAGCGAGCGACGACGAGCGAAGTCTCGCCGCGGACCGTCCGGCGGCCGTTCCAGAGCTGGAGGGCCATGGTCTCGGTGATGAACGGCATGATCGGGTGCAGGAGGCGCAGCGCGCGGTCGAGCACGTACGCCAGTGTGCGCACCGTCGAGGCTCGCCGGCGCTCGTCACGCAGTCCGGCCTTCGCGAGCTCGACATACGCGTCGGCGAGCTCGCCCCAGACGAACTGCTGCATGAAGTGCGCGTACTCGCCGAAGAGGTATGCGTCGAGAAGGCGCATCGCCTCGGCCGCGGCGTGCTCCGTCCGGGACAGGATCCACCGCTCGGCCTCGTGCAGATCGCCGGACGGCCTCTCGTCCAGCGCCTGCCCCGCCGTCGCCTCGGGGTACGCCTCCAGCTGCCGGAGGACGAACCGTCCGATGTTCCAGAGCTTGTTCCCGAAGTTGCGCGCGTTCGCCAGCTTCGCGCCGGACTGCTGGCTGTCCATGCCGGCCGCGGTGTCGACCACGAGGCCGAAGCGCACGGCGTCCGCGCCGTACTCCTCGATGAGGCCGACCGGGCTCTCGACGTTCCCCTTCGACTTGCTCATCTTCTCCCCGCCGGTACGCACGAGCCCGTGGAGGTAGACGGTGCGGAAGGGGACGTCGCCCATCTCGAAGATCCCCATGACGATCATGCGGGCGACCCAGAAGAAGATGATGTCGTAGCCGGTCTCGAGCACGGTCCCCGGATAGAAGCGCTGGAGGTCCTTGGTCCGATCCGGCCAGCCCAGGGTCGTGAACGGCCAGAGCGCGCTCGAGAACCACGTGTCGAGCACGTCGGGATCCTGGCGCAGGTCGTCGGACCGGCACTTGGGGCAGCTCGTCGGATCGGCGGCGTCCTCGTCGGGCACGACCACTTCGCTGCAGTCGCGGCAGTACCACACCGGGATGTCGTGCCCCCACCAGATCTGGCGCGACACGGCCCAGTCGCGGACGTTCTCCATCCAGTTGAAATAGATGCGCTCCTGGAACTCCGGGACGATCCGGATGCGGCCCTCGCGCACGGCGGCGATCGCCGGCTCCGCGAGCGGCTTCATCCGGACCCACCACTGCGGGAGCACGAGGGGCTCCTCGACGGTGTCGCAGCGGTCGTGGATGCCGATGGCATGCGTGAGCGGCTCCTCGCGGACGAGCAGGCCGCCCTTCCGGAGGCGCTCGACCATGTCGAGGCGGGCGCGGTCCCGGTCCAGGCCGGCCAGCGGCCCGGCGCCGGGCAGCATGCGGCCGTCCTTGCCGATGACGGTGAGGACCGGCAGGTGATGGCGCTGGCCGATCTCGAAGTCGGTCTGGTCGTGCCCGGGCGTGATCTTGAGGGCGCCGGTCCCGAAGGCCGGGTCCACCGCCTCGTCGGCGACGATCTTCACGCGCCGGTCGACGACGGGCACGAGGACCTCACGGCCGAGGAGCGGTTTCCAGCGCTCGTCGTCCGGGTGCACGGCCACCGCCACGTCCGCCAGGATCGTCTCGGGCCGGGTCGTCGCGACCACGACGTCAGGAGCGCCCGCGGGCGCCCCGTCCGCCCAGGGATAGCGCACGTAGTAGAGGGTGTCGGTGCGCTCGACGTGCTTGACCTCGAGGTCCGAATACACCGTCTGGCACGTGAGGCACCAGTGCACTATCCGGTCGGCGCGGTAGAGGAGCCCGGCCCTGTACAGCCGGATGAAGTGCGTCCGGACCGCTCGCTGCTTGCTCGGCTCCATGGGGAAGTTCGGACGGCTCCAGTCGAGAGAGCACCCGAGCATGCGCAGCTGCTCGTCGATGCGTGGCCGGTAGTGGTCCATCCACTTCCACATCTCGGCGAGGAACTGCTCGCGGGTGATCCCCTGGCGGTACACCCCCTGCTTCGCGAGCTCTCGCTCGACCACGATCTGGGCGATGATCCCGGCGTGGTCGGTGCCGGGCATGTAGAGCGTGGCCTCGCCGAGCATGCGGTGCCAGCGGGCCATGATGTCCTGGTAGCCGCCGAAGCCAAGCGCGTGGCCGAGGTGCAGGTCGCCGGTCACGTTCGGTAGCGGCAGCATCA
>Ga0156286_1002_pt1 | contig 17113 bp, 15 predicted proteins | sample RifCSPlowO2_12_FD_107935 | JGI IMG/M metagenome (GOLD analysis project Ga0156286, IMG submission 107935) | Chloroflexi bacterium RIFCSPLOWO2_12_FULL_71_12 | reverse complement strand
CACGAGGTCCGCAGGGTCGAGGTTCGTCGAGAACACGATGAGCAGGTCGAACGGGATCTCGATCTTCTTGCCCGTGTGCAGCGTGAGGTAGTCGACGCGCTTCTCGAGCGGGACGATCCAGCGGTTCAGGAGGTCCTTCGGCGTGACCCGCTGCCGGCCGAAGTCGTCGACCATGAAGATGCCGCCGTTGGCCTTCATCTGGAAGGGCGCCTCGTAGTACTTCGAGGTCTCGTCGTAGATGAGGTCCAGCGTGTCGAGCGTGAGCTCGCCGCCCGTCATGACGATGGGCCGCTTCGTGATGACCCAGCGGTGGTCGAAACGCGCGCGCTCTTGTGCCGCGGGGTCGAGCGCGAGGCGGTGATAGACCTGGTCGAACAGCTTGATGACCTGCCCGTCGACCTCGACGGCGTGCGGCAGCACCACCTCGCCGCGCAGGAGGCTCACCAGGACCTCCGCGATCGTCGTCTTGCCGTTGCCGGGTGGCCCGAAGAGGAAGATCGACTTCCCGGAGTTGATCGCCGGGCCGAGCTGCGTCAGCGTCTCGCGCGGGATCACCAGGTGCGCGAACGCTCGCGCGAGCTCCTCCTGGCTGACGGTGATGTTCGAGATCGTCTGGCGCTGCACCGCAGCCACGTAGGTCGCGAGCGGCACCGGCGCGCGGCCGACGTACTGGCTGCGCCCGAGCGCCTCCTGCGCCTTCTCGGCGCCGCGGTCGACGATCACGAACTGGTAGCTCGCCGCGGAGAGCGAGGAGCCGCCGCGGATCTCGACCAGCCGCTCGCCCTTCAGGAAATCCATGACCTTGTCGACCACGTTCGTGATCGGGAGGCCCATCGACGTCGAGAGCTCGCCCAGCGTCATCTGCCCGCGCAGGTAGAGCGTCTTCAGGGCCAGGTCGGTGAGGAAGTTCACGTGCAGGCCGGTCTGCTCGACCGACTGGGGCTCGGGCGGCAGCGGGATGCGCGGGAGCTCGGCCTGCGCCGCCGGTCCCACCGTGATGCCCTGGGGCGCCTGCTGCGACACGGTCATGCCCGAAGTATGAACGCGGCGCTCTCCCGCTTCGTCACGTAACAGGCGACCGGGCCCCTATCCGATCGATGTCAGTCGGGGGGCGAGCCCAGGAGCCGGTCGAAGGCGTCCTCGTCGATGACCTCGATGCCCAGCTGCTTCGCCTTCTCGAGCTTCGTGCCCGCCCCCGGCCCGGCCACGACCAGATCCGTCTTCTTGCTCACCGAGGCCGCCGGCTTGCCTCCGAGCCGGCGCACCAGATCTTCCGCGTCCTCGCGAGACCGCCGCTCGAGCGTGCCGGTGAACACGACGCTCTTGCCCTTGAAGGGGCTCTGCGGCGGCGCGACCCGCCGCTCCGGCATGATCGGGCGCACCCCGGCCTCGACGAGCTTGTCCAGGAAGGCCTGCTCCTCCGGATCGGCGAACCACTCCGCGATCGTCCCTGCGACCACGGGGCCGATGCCCTCGATGCCTTCGAGGTCCTCGGGCGTGGCGGCACGAAGCCTGTCGAACACCGATCGCAGGTCCGCCGTGGGTCCCAGCTCCCCCACCAGCCAGTCCGCGAGATCCTCCGAGGTCGTTCCGCCGACGTGGGGTATCCCGAGGGCGTAGAGGATCCGCCCCAGCGGACGCTCCTTGGCCGCCTGGACCCGCTCGTAGAGATTCGTCGCGCTCTTCTCGGCGTACCGGTCCAGGCTCAGGATGTCCGCGACCGTCAGCGAGAAGAGGTCGGCCGGGTCGCTGACCAGGCCGCGGTCCTGGAGCTGCGACAGCACCGCCCAGCCGGCGCCCTCGATGTCCATGGCGCCGCGCGACACGAAGTGGCCGAGGCGCTGGCCCTGCTTGGCCGGGCATGACGGGTTCGCGCATCGGTACGCGACCTCGCCCTCGCGGTGCTCGACCGGACCTTCGCACTCTGGGCATCGCGCGGGCATGTCCCACTCCGGCAGCGCCGCTGTGCGCGCGTCGTGCTCCGCGCGCACGACCTCCGGGATGACGTCGCCGGCTCGCTGTATGAGCACGAGGTCGCCGACGCGCACGTCGAGACGCCGGACCTCGTCCAGGTTGTGCAGCGTCGCGCGCTTGACCGTTGTGCCACCCACCTGCACCGGCGCGAGCCATGCGACCGGGGTGAGGACGCCGGTGCGGCCGACGTACACCTTGATCTCCTCGACCGTTGTCGTCGCCTGCTCCGCGGGGAACTTGTACGCGATCGCCCAGCGCGGGTTCCGCGCGACGAACCCGAGCCGCTCCTGGTCGTCGAAGCGGTCCACCTTCACCACGACCCCGTCGACGCCGTACCCCAATTCCTCGCGCTCGGCGCGCCGCTCCTCGGCGTACTCGAGGACCTCATCGATGCCGTGCACGAGGCGCCACTTGGGGTTCACGCGGAGGCCGAGATCCTTCAGGCGATCGAGGAGCCCGTGCTGAGTTCCGACGTCTAGCCCGGCAGCGCTGTACACGTAGATCGACAGGTCGCGCTCCGCGGTCTTCCGCGGGTCGATCTGCCGCGCCGCGCCCGCCGCGGCGTTGCGCGGGTTCGCGAAGAGCGGCTCACCGCGCTCGGCGCGCTCGCGGTTGGTGGCCTCGAACGCGCTCACCGGCAGGTACACCTCGCCGCGCACGTCGACGCGCCCCGGCACGGCCTCCAGCAGCGTGAGCGGCACCGAGCGGATGGTGCGCAGGTTCGCCGTGATCTCCTCGCCGGTGAGGCCATCGCCCCGTGTCGCGCCCTGCGTGAACTTCCCGTCCACGTACGTGAGGTTCACGGCGAGGCCGTCGATCTTGAGCTCGCAGGTGTAGTCGACGCGGTCGCGTCCGAGCGCCTTGCGCACGCGCTGGTCGAACGCGCGGAGCTCATCCGGGTCGAACGCGTTGCCCAGCGAGAGCATTGGGCGGGAGTGCTCGACGGGCTTGAAGCGCTCCGACGGCGGCGCGCCCACGCGCTGCGTCGGCGACTCGGGCGTGACGAGCTCGGGGTGCGCCTCCTCGAGCCCGAGCAGCTCGCGGAGCATGCCGTCGTACTGCTCGTCGCTGATGACCGGCGCGTCGAGCACGTGGTACTCGTAGTTCGCCTTCTCGATCGCGGCGCGAAGCTCCGCTACGCGCCGCTGGATGTCGGCCGTCGGCACGCGGAAAGTATCGGGCGGCGCTCAGGCGAGGTGTCTTCGGAACCACTCCACGGTGTCGACCCAGGCTTCGCGCGACCGCTCGGCGCTGTAGCGCGACCCGGTGTCGTTGTGGAACGCGTGGTTGACGCCTAGGTACACCTTCATCTGGTACGTGACACCGGCCTTCTTCAGCTGCTCTTCCACCGCGGGGATCGACGCGTTCACGCGGGAGTCCTGCTCCGCGTAGACGCCCAGCACCGCCGCCTTCGTCGAGGCGAGGCCCGACGGGTCCGACGGGCCCGGCCCGTAGAAGGGAACGGCCGCCATCACAGCGGTGCCCGCGTTCAGGAGGTTCCAGGTCATCCCGCCGCCGAAGCAGAACCCCATGGCCCCGAGCTTCGCTCCGTCGACGAATGACTGCGTCTTCAGGAAGTCGAGCGTGCTCTGGAGGTCCTTCACCATGTCGGCCGGGCTTCGCTGGCCCAGCGCCGCGTTGTACGCGCCCTGCTCCAGCTTCGCGGCGCCGCCCTCGCGCGAGAGGAGATCGACCGCCACGGCGGCGAACCCGGCGGTGGCGAACCGGCGGGTCACGTCCTTGATGTGCTCGAGCAGCCCGCGGTTCTCGTGGATGACGAGGATCCCCGGATAGCGAGCGTCGGCCGCCGGCCGCGACAGGTAGCCGATCAGCTTCGCGCCGTCGGCGGCAGGGACCTCGGTGTCCTGCGCGCGGATCCGCGGGTCGTCGGCCTTCACGGTGATCCCGTCCGCTGTCGGCTGCGATGGCGGCGTCGCGTATGCGACCGGCTGGCCGGCCGGGACCGACGTGACCGTGGCCGCCGCGCCGGTCGCCGGGGGCGGCGCCGTCACTCCCCCGCCGACGGGCGTCCCGGACCCGCCGCCGACGCCGCACGCGGCGAGGAAGGCGGCCGCGGCAACACCACTGCCGGTGATGAGGGTGACGCGGCGGATGAGCTCACGGCGTGTGATGAGCCCGTCGTTGAAGTCCTCGACGTGCTCCTCGGCGAGGTACCGCTGGATCTCGTTCAGCTCGTCCCTCCCGGTGGCTCTCACCGGTATACGAGACGGTCACGCGGCCGGTTCGCGGTCTTAGCGCGCTCTTAGTTCCACCGGACGGGCGACCAACGCCTCACATGCCATGCCGAGGTCGAGACCCGCGGCTCTACCCGACGAGGCGGAGCCCGACGTCCGCGATCAGCCCGAGCAGGAAGAGCATCCCGAAGCGACGGTTGTGCGCGAACGCGTACGCGACGAACCACAGCGGCCACGCGTCGGCGGGGTAGCGCTCGGGACGCTCTCGCGGGCGGGCGGCCACGTACACCGAGACCGCGTCGCGAAGCTTCGGAAGGGCCAGCAGCACGACGAGCACGACCGGCGAGAAGTAGCCGACCAGGACGAGCGCGGCGAGCGATACGTACTGGCCGACGAGCATCGCGATCGCGATCCACCGGGCCGCGGCCTCACCGACCACGACCGGGAACGTGCGGATGCCCCTGGCGCGGTCGTCGTCGATCTTGTCGATGTGCTTGCCGAAGATGACCGTCGTCGCGCCGAGCGCGTATGGCAGTCCCACCGCGGCGGCGTTCCAGTCCCACGTGCCGGTGATGACGAAGTAGCCGCCGCCGATCATGAGCGGCCCCCACACGATGAGCACGGCGAGCTCGCCGAGGCCGATGTACTTCAGGGGGTACGTGTAGAGCAGGACGAAGAACGCGCCCGCGGCCAGCAGCGCGAGCGCCAGGGGCCCGCGCACGCCGACCAGGGCGATGCCCATGGCCAGCGCGGCGCCACCGGTGGCGGCCGCGTACGCGATGAGCTGCCGCTCGGTCATGAGCCCGTGCTCGAGCGGATGCGGCCCGTACTGAGCGCGGAAGTAGTTGTCGCGGTCGACGCCCTTGCGGTGGTCGATGAGGTCGTTCACGAGGTTGTTGGTGGCGTGCGCGAGGATCAGGCCGGCCGTGAGCAGCGACCAGAGGAGGAGGTCGAAGCTCCCTACGCGCGCCGCCAGCAGCCCGGCAATGCCCGCCGAGATGAAGGTGATGACCAGGACCGCCCCGCGGACGGCGATCAGCCACTTGGACACGATGTCGAGGGCGTCCCACTGCGGCTTGTCGATCCTCGGGATGACGCGCAGCGCGCGCACCCACATGGCGACGTTCACGGCGGTCAGCCTACCGGCCGAAGATCCGCGAAGCTCGCCATGAGCTTCTTCACGCCACCTCCCGGGAACGCGACGGTCACCTCCTCGTCGTCGGCGCGCGCGACGCTCGAGACGACCATGCCCTCCCCGAAGGTCGGATGGCGCACGCGGTCGCCCGCGCGGAAGCGCGTCGTGGCCGGCAGGCGCGCGCCGCCGTTCCCCCGGGCGCCGGCGCGCTCGCGCGGGCCGCCCCAGGCGGCCGGCAGCCCGGCGAAGGCATCGCCCCTCCGCGCCGCGCGGCGCTCCGCGTAGCGCTCGCGCGCGGCCTCGTCGTCGAGCTCGGCCCACATGTCGCGCTCCTCGGCCTCCAGACCCGCGCGTCGCTCGACGCCCTCCTGCGGCAGCTCGCGCAGGAAGCGCGACGGCGGGTTCGCTGAGGTGCGCCCGAACAGCATCCGGCGGCGGGCCCACGAGAGGTAGCAGCGGTGCATCGCGCGCGTCACTCCGACGTAGCAGAGGCGCCGCTCCTCCTCGAGCTGGGCCTCCTGCTCGAGCGAGCGCGCATGAGGGAAGACGCCCTCCTCCATGCCGGTGAGGAAGACGATCGGGAACTCGAGTCCCTTGACGGCGTGGAGAGTGATGAGCGTCGCCGCCGGCTTCTGCTCCTGGTACTGGTCCTGGTCGGACACGAGCGCCACCTCCTCCAGGAAGGCAGGCAGCTGCTCTTCACGCGGAAGCCGCACGAACTCCTCGGCCAGGCTGCGCAGCTCGAGGACGTTGGCGTAGCGCTCCTCGCCTTCCTCCGTGCCGTCGCGCAGGTACGCGCCGTAGCCCGACCTCGCGAGCACCAGGTCGATGAGCGCCGGAAGGTCGTGCCCGGCCACGGCCCCGCGCAGCTCGGCGACGATCCTGCCGAACCCGACGAGCGCCGCGCGCTGCCGCGCCGGGATGGCCCCGATGTCATCCGCGGCCGCCAGGGCGTCGACCACCGGGAGCCCCCGTTCGCGAGCGTCCAGCACGAGAGCGGCCTGCGTCTTCGCGCCGAGGCCGCGCGGTGGCACGTTCAGGATCCGCCCCAGACCGACCGCGTCCTGCGGGTTGCGCAGGATGCGCAGGTAGGCGATCACATCCTTGACCTCGCGGCGGTCGTAGAACGACACGCCGCCGACCACCTGGTAGGCGAGCCCGAATTCCCGGAACTTGTCCTCGATCGCTCTCGACTGGGCGTTGGTCCGGTACAGGATCGCGATGTCCCGCGGCGCCTGCGCCTCGCCCTCGCGCCGCAGCTTCTCGATCTCGCGCGCGATGAGCTCGGCCTCGTGGTCCTGGTCGTACGCCTCCATCACGACGACGTCGCTGCCGCCGCTGCGGTCCGTCCAGAGCTTCTTCTCCTTGCGGGCCGCGTTGTTGCGGACGATGGAGTGCGCCGCGTCGAGGATCCGCTGCGTGCTGCGGTAGTTCTGCTCGAGCTTCACGACCTTGGCCGTCGGGAAGTCGCGCTCGAAGTCGAGGATGTTGCGCACGTCGGCGCCGCGCCAGGAGAAGACCGACTGGTCGTCGTCGCCGACGACCGCGAGGTTCTGCTTCCAGCCGGCGATGTAGCGGAGCAGCGCGTACTGCGCGCGGTTGGTGTCCTGGTACTCGTCGACCAGGATGTGCTCGAAGCGGTCCTGCCACCAGTTCAGCGCCGCGTCGTCGATCTCGAACAGGCGGACCGCCAAGAGCAGGAGGTCGTCGAAGTCGACGGCGTTGTTCTCTCGCAGCCGGCGGTCGTAGGCGGGCCAGACGAGCGCCGTGGCGCGCTCTAGCTGACCGTGCGCCTCGTTCGCGAGGTCGGCCGGGCCGCGCAGCTCGTTCTTCGCGTTCGAGATGACCGCGGCGACCGCGCCCGGGGGGATGAGGCGCTCGCCCAGCCCCGCCTCCTCCATGGCCTGCCGCAGCACGGCGCGCTGGTCGGCCTCGTCGTAGATGGCGAAGCCCGGCTCGATCCCGACCGCCCGGGCGTGGCGCCGCAGGAGGCGGGCGCAGAAGGCGTGGAAGGTGCCGACCGTCAGCTCGCCGATCGCCCCCTCGGGCAGGAGCCGCTCGAGGCGCTCGCGCATCTCGCGCGCGGCCTTGTTGGTGAAGGTCACGGCCAGGATGGCCCTCGCCGGGACGGCCAGGTCGCGCATCAAGTAGGCGATCCGGTGCGTGAGCACCCTCGTCTTGCCGGAGCCGGCCCCGGCCAGGATCAGCAGGGGCCCTTCGCCATGCGTTACGGCCGCGCGCTGCTCCGTATTCAGGGCGTCGAGGATCGGGTCCTGCTGCCGCGGGTCGAGGGGCTCGGCGGCGGGCTCTTTCAGAGGTCCGATGGTATGGGCCGCGTCCTCGGTGGATAACTCACCGAACTGGTGGATAACTCGGGGCCCGCGTGTGGACGAACGCCTCCCATCGCTTGCCGCATCGTGGCAAGGTTCGCGGCTGTCCCGAGAGGCGGCATCCCGGGGGACCGCGACCGAGATCGCATCAAGGTCCGGCATCCGTCGGCCGGTCGTCGCTCGGGGCTTTTCTTTGGGCGCTCCCGCGCGCTCCTCTTGATGCGCTCAACGCGCACTCCTGGACCGTGCACGTTGAGTCTCGAGGCCCTCGTCATGGGCTCCTGTCACTTAGAGCCTTCTCCTCGGTCCAGCTATCCGACCCATCCGGCGTGCTTGCTCTATCGCCTCGTGCGGCCCGTCTCCACATGACTGTTGAGACCACGTGGATAAGTGGATGGATCCGTGGACAGGATCGCCTCCGCCATGATCGAGATCGTGGAAAACGCCCTTGTTGGCCCCCACACCCGGCGGTATGTTTCACCGCGTCCCGAGGGGTCTGCTAAAGGGAATAGGGTCAGAGATCCCATCAATGACCCAGGTTCCCCGGGAGCGCAACCGGAGATAGCATCAAAGGCGGTCCGAGAGGGTATCGAGGACCGGCTCCACGACCCGATCGTTCGGTCTGGACTGACGGTCGGGAACGGAAGTAGGTCGCTCGGGACGCTTCTTGTCCTTTTCCCCATACCTTCCCCGGGGACCTCCCTGTGGCCGCTTCTCATCCAGTGGAAGGCCCCACCCGTACGCTCCAGTAGTGACAGCCGAGCGGTCTGACCCCGACCTCGTCGAGGCGCTGGCCGCCCGCGACCTGTCGGCCCTCAGCGCCCTCTACGACCGGTACGGCCGCGTGGCCTACTCCCTGGCTTACCGGATCCTGGGCGAGCCCGAGGGGGCCGAGGACGTGGTCCAGGACGCCTTCCTGGCGGCGTGGCGGGGGGCCGGCACGTTCCGGCGGGAGCGCGGCAACGCCCGCAGCTGGCTGCTCTCGATCGTCCACCACCGCGCGGTCGACCTGCTGCGGCGGAAGACCGCGTTCCGGCCGGCGCCGCTCGAGGCGGTCGGCGACCGCCCGGCCGACGTCGACACCGCGGAAGAGGCGGCCAAGAACGTCGAGCACCGCTCCGTCCGGGACGCCCTCCAGGGCCTCCCGGAGGCACAGCGGCGCACGATCGAGCTCGCGTACTTCGGCGGATACACGCAGTCGGAACTGGCCGAGCTGATGGGCGTCCCGCTCGGCACCGTGAAGGGCCGCATGCGCATCGGCCTCCAGAAGATGCGACGGGCGCTGGTGGCACTCAGATGACCCACGTCCTCGATGACCTCGAGCTCTACGCCACCGGCGCGCTGCCGGCGGAAGGCTCGGCGGCCGTGGCCGCTCATCTCGAGCGCTGCGCCGAATGCCGCGCCGCGGCGGCGGAGATCGCCGAGGTCGTCTCCCTGCTGCCCGACGTCGTGCCGCCGCGCGACCCGCCTCCCGCGCTCCGGGAGCGGATCCTGGCGGCCGCCGCGGCGGACCTCGCCCGGGAGCCCCGCCGCTCGCTGCCGGACCTGCTGCGCGCCCGGCTCACCAGCGTGGCGATGCCGGTGGCGATCGGGCTGGTCCTGCTGCTCGGCGCGACCACCGCGATGCGGGTCCAGGAGAGCCAGGCGCAGCTCGCCCTCTACGAAGAGCAGCTCGAGCGGATCAGCCACGCGAACCGCAGCTGGTACATGGAGGGAGTGGAGCCGTGGGCCGGCATGGGCGGGACGCTCGTGGTGCAGAGCAACGACCGGCGCCCGTTCGTGCTCTTCCACGACCTCCGGCCGCTGCCCCAGGGGCAGATGTACGCGGTCTGGCTCATCGAGCCGGACGGCAGCTGGACGCGCGGTACGAGCTTCCGCGCCGACGGGAACAAGTATCAGCTGGTCGACGTGGGCCGCGAGCTCGCCGGCTTCGACCAGTGCGCCGTGACGGTCGAGGCCTCCGAGACCGGCAAGCGGCAGGGACCCATCGTCATGCAGTCGAGGATCGCCCCGCCGAGCCGGTAGCGCCCTCCGCGTAGATACGGCGCACCACGTCCTCGATATCGGGCTCCTGAAGCGTCAGGTCGCGGAGCGGCGCGAGCGCAGCGACCTGGGCCGTCAGCCTGGCGGCATTGGTGCGCTCACGCTCGAAGGCGATCCACTGCCGAGGGCCGTCGACCTTGATCACGCGGGCGCCCTCTACGTCCAGCGGCGGCCGCGGCTCCTCGAGGTCGACGACGAGGACCCGCTCGGTGCCGTACCGCTCCTTCAGCGTCTCGAGGCCGCCGTCGTAGACGAGATGGCCGTGGTCGATGACCAGGATCCGCGAGCAGAGGCGCTCGATGTCGACGAGGTCATGGCTCGTGAGCAGCACCGTGAGCCCACGCTCGCGGTTCGCCCGCAGCAGGAGCTCGCGGACACGCTGCCTCGCGACGACGTCAAGGCCGATGGTCGGCTCGTCGAGGAAGAGGATGTCCGGTTCGTGCAGCATCGCGGCGGTCAGCTCCCCCCGGATGCGCTGACCGAGGGAGAGCTGCCGGACGGGCGTGCGCAGGAACGGACCCAGCTCGAGGGCCGCACCGAGCATGTCCAAGTTCTGTCGAAAGCGCTCGGCGGGCACGCGGTAGATGTGCCGCAGCAGCTCGAACGACTCGATGAGCGGGAGGTCCCACCACAGCTGCACCCGCTGGCCGAACATCACACCGATCCGTGCCGCCAGCTTCGTGCGCTGCTTCGATGGGACAAAGCCTGCCACCGATACACGGCCGCCTGATGGCACGAGGATCCCGGTGAGCATCTTCACCGTCGTCGACTTCCCCGCTCCATTCGGGCCGATGTAGCCGACGATGGAGCCGCTCCCGATCGCGAACGTGATCCCATCGACGGCGCGCACGACGACGCGCTCCCGCCGCAGGCCAGATCCGCGTCGGACCACGAACTCCTTGCGCAGGTCCTGAACATCCACGAGCGCCACCTCAGCCCCCCGCGCTCTGGTAGTGGCGCACTGCCGTCCGCCAGATGAGTCCCGCAGCCAGGGCAGCGGCCAGTGCGACCAGCGGCGAGCTCACCTGGAGCCACACGGGAAGCCCGAGCGGATCGGCCTTGCCGAGGATGTAGAGACACGGGAAGTAGGCGACGAACGCGGTCGGGATCAAGTAGGCGAGGAACCGCCGCAGCCAGCGGTCGTAGATGTTGATGGGGTACTGGGCGAAGAAGGTCCCGCCGTACGTCACCGCGTTCGCGGCTTCATTCCCTTCGGTCGTCCAGAACACGATGCAGATCGCGGCGACCCAGATGGAGGCGAAGATGAGCGCACCGGCCGGGATCGTCGCGATGAGCAGCGCGACCCGGTCTGGCGTCCAGATGACGTCAAGCGTCGCGAGCGCGTAACCGAGGACCATTAGCGACTGCGCCACCTTGCCGATACGCCGGATCTGGAAGTCTTGGGTCACGACCTGGAAGAGCGTCCCGCGTGGACGCACGAGCAGAAGATCGAACGAGCCGTCCCGGATCAGCTGCGGAAGGTAGTCCAGGTGGCCGATCGCCAGATCGGTGAGGCTGAACGCGAGGCTCGAGATCGCGTAGAGCAGCGCGACCTCGGACACCGACCAGCCGCCGAGTTGAGGCACGTTGGCGAAGATGACCAGGATGGCGGCGAAGTCCAGGAACGAGATCAGGAACATGCCGACCGTCTGCAGCGCGAAGGACGTTCGGTACTGCAGCTGGGCGCGGATGCGAGCAGCGGACAGCCGCAGGAACAGTCCGGCGCTCTCGAGCGGCTCACCCACCCTGTACCACCAGGCGACGGACGCCGCGGTCGAAGAGCCAAGTAGCCGCGAGAAGAAGGAGGATCGCCCACGCGAGCTGTGACGCCAGCGCCGCCACGACCTCTGCGCCGGCCACGCGGCCGACGAAGATGTCGACCGGCACCTGGAGCATCGCGGGGAACGGTGTCGCGCGTGCAATGGCCTCGAGCGGCAAGGGGAAGAAGGCGACGGGGATCACGAACCCGGAGAAGAAGTTCGCGGCCGTGATCGCGAGGATGGTCGTGCCGCGCCAGTCGAGCAGCCAGAACGAGGCGACGTTGTAGATCGCTCGAAAGGCATAGCTCACGACTATCGCGAGCCCGCAGCTCAGCCCGAAGGCGAGCCAGACCGCTGGTCCGGAGGGTGTCGTGATCCCGAAGACGAGCGATCCGATCACCACCGGTGGGACTCCCCGGAAAATGGCGTGGTAAAGCGAGCGGCCGACGTCGAACGCGAGGCCAGCCCGCAGCGGATGGACGGGTCGGATCAGGTCCGTGGCGATGTCGCCGGTCCGGATCCTTAGGCCGAGGTCCTGCCAGCCCCAGATGAAGATGGTCGCGGCGAGCCCCTGCGTGAGCCACGCGTACGTCACGGTCGCGGCGCGGTCGTAGCCACCGATCTCACCGCCGCCCTCGAACAGCGCAAGCAGGATGAAGGCGCGCATGAAGCCGAACACCGTGTTCGTGAACAGGCCTGCGAGGGTCGCGGCCGGATACGCCGCGTAGCGGGCGTAGCCGCGCTTCGCGTATTCCAGGTCAAGGCGAAGGAAAGCGAGCGGCACGGGCGGGACAGAGTACGCGGACGAAGCAGGTAGCCTCGTCGCGATAGCCCCGATGAGGATCTCGTCGATCCGCGCGGAAGGGGGCCGGGGTTCTGGTTCGAGCAGATGGAGAAGCCGCGCGCGGACGGCGGCGGCGCGATCCACATCGTCGTATGGGTGCCGTACGAGCAGGCCGAGGTGCGCATCGCGGCGGTGCTCGCCGCGGGCGGCCGGATGGTACGCGACGAGTTCGCGCCCTCATGGTGGACGCTGGCCGACGCAGCGGGTAACGAGGTCGACGTCGCCACGACTGGGGGCCGCGACTTAGGTAGCGCGCGTTCTCGGCACCGTGGCCGGCTCATCACCATCGCCGGCCTCCGCCGCGAGCCCCTCGCCCGCCGCCGTCGCGCTGCCGGATCCGCGCTACAGGCTGGTCACGCGACGGCCGCCTCGCGCGTCGCAGGAGCCCGCCTAGATCGCGACGCGCTCCCGGTCATCGATGAACGCCAGGCGGGCGCCGAGCACCTTCCCGAGACGAGCAAGGGTGTCTTCGGTCGGGTTGCTGACGCCGCGCTCGATCTTGCTGATGTCGGCTTGTTCGACGCCGGACTGGGCGGCGAGCTCGACTTGGGTGATCCCGCGACGCTTGCGCAACACCGCGAGTTGGCCACCGAGGTAGTAGCGGTGACGCATCCGCTCGAGCTGGGCGACCGCCTCGGGGCCCTCCTCTTGTGCTTCGGCCTCGATCTGCTGCATCAGGTCGGCGAAGGTCGGCTTCTTCATTGGACCGGACTATGTGTTATCCCACATATAGTCAACGTCAGCCCTCACCGGCTGCGGAACTCCGCAAGACGCTTCCTCGCCAGCTCGATCTCCTTTCGGCCTTCGGGAAGCAGGCACGGGATGATCGGAACGCAACAACCTCGGCTTCTACCGCCTGCCTGCCTGCGAACAGGCACCTTACGCCGAGCGTCTTCTCAGGCGAATGTCCGCGTATGTCAGGGAGGCATATCGGCTGACCGACCGGGATCTCGTCCGCGCCGCGCAGGCCGGTGACGAGCACGCGCTCGAAGCACTCCTGCGCGCGCTCGCCGAGGAGCTCCTGCCGCTCGCGAGCGCGCTCGCCGGCGCGAGCGCGGACGCCGACGTGTTGGTCGGCGACACGCTCAGTCGCGTGTACGAGCGCCTCACCGACCTCCGCGAGCCTGGCGCGGCGTCGGGCTGGGCACGGCGCGTCCTCGTCCGCAGGTTCATCGACGGACGCCGCTGGTCGCTCCGCCGGCCGACGTACCGGCTCGACGCCGTCACCGTCGCCGCAGAGCTCGGGACGCGACCCGAGCTCATCGACCTCCGGGACGCCGTGCGCGACCTGCGCCGCGAGGATCGCGCGCTCCTCGTCCTGCACTACTGGCAGGGTCTATCGATCGCGGAATGCGCGCGCGAGCTCGGTGTCCCTGACGGGACCGCCAAGTCGCGTCTCGCGAAGGCGCTCGAGCGTTTGCGCCGGCGGCTGGGGGAGGCCGATCGATGAGCAACGATCTGGAACGACGTCTCAAGGAGCTGTTCTCCGCGGATGCCAGGAGCCGCCGTGTCTCCGGCGTCCGCCGCTCGCCTCGCGGCCCGCTGTCGCTCGCGGCCATGGCGGCCGGCGTCGCCGCGACGATCGTGCTCGCGCTGTGGATCGGCACAGCGCTCGGCGAGCGCCGCGCGGCCGCGCCGCCGACGCCCGCGCCGACCGCGACGCTCCCTGGCGTCGTCGTCTCGCCGACACCGTCAGTCGTCGCCTCGCCAACACCGTCAACGGTCACGGCCACGCTTACGCCCGCCCCAAGCCCCGCGCGGGAGTACGGCCACGTATTCACGGTGCAACCGGTCCAGCCGTGCACATCGGGGTGCCGGATCGTCGTGCGGCGCGAGCGCGATGGCTCCACCGTGTTCGAGCTCGATGGCGTTCTGCCCGCGGTCTCACCGGACGGGAGGCGGCTCGCGTACTGGCGCACGACGCCGAACATCGGTCCGACGGATCTGCGGGTCCTCGATATCGCGGATCCGCGGAGCGATCGGAGCGTGTTCACGGTCTCGGGGCCGACGGTCGGTGGTCCCGTGGTGTGGGCCGCGGGCTACCCGGGCCTGCTGGTCATCACGGAGAGCGTGGAACGCACCGGTGGCGCCGGTGGCGGTCATTGCCCGGTCAGCTCGACGCTCCTCACGGTCGACCTCACGGTCACACCGCCCGCGATGCAGAGCGCGGCCGGGCGGCCGAGCGCGTGCGTCCACACCCCGCTCGCGTGGGATCCGTTCAACTCCGTCGCTGCCGTCATCGGCATGGGCCCGGGCGGCTACGCGACCGAGTACCTCACGTGGGACCCCAGGTCGAGCGCTGTGTCATCCGCGCAGATCCCTCCTGGGCTCCTGCTTGCCGGATCCGCTCAAGCGTCCCCGGACGGGTTGGTCGTCGCAGCGCTCGAGGACAACTTGACCGCCGTCCGGGTGTGGCCGACCCGCGACATCACAAAGGCCGATCGCTACACGCAGCCCGCGCGCGTCGGAGCGCTCTTCTGGCGACCCGCTTTCGCGGCGCACTACGAGATCCTCTGGAGCACCGGCCAGCGGATCGAGGCCCTCAGTCACCCGACCGGCACCGTTTCGCCGCTGTTCACGACCGCCGCGGGTGCCGTAGCCATCCGGCCCGACGGCTCCGGCCTCCTGCTTGCTGAAGGGACCGGTCCGGCAGCAGGTGTTCCTTCCACGAAGCTCATCGTCCTCGACCTCGCGACGCGGCAGACGGCCGAGATGATGGTCATCAGCGGCCCGTTCGGCGCGAGCCACGCGGTCATCCCGCGAGGCGTGATCCTGCGCTGAGGGTCAGCCGGTCACGGGAGCGAGCACGGGGGTCTGTAGCCCGGATGGGATCCGACCCGTTTCCTTCTCCTTGAAAGGAAGTAGGCCGAGAGAGACGCCCTAGCGACGAGATCGAGCACGAAGCCGCGCCGGACCGACCAGAAAACGCGCGGCAGATAGACGCCCACCAGGCGCGAGGCGGTAGCGAACTGCGCGTTGGCGACCCTGGCGGTCCCCGAGACGTACGGATGCGTGTCTACGGTCCGAACTCGATCAGGGACCAGGCGACGAGGACCGAAGTGGTGACCGCCGAGAGCAGCCATGTCACGCGCAGGGTGCGCGGAGGCCCTTGGCGGCTGGCCTGGACGACCAGTGCAACGGCCACGACGAGCGACACAACGAGCAAGGCGGGCAGCAGGCCGTCTTCAGCTGGCTAGTCCTGAGGTGGAATGTACCCTACATCATTGTGAGTAAGGTGTAGGATACATTCCAGATGGCAGTAAGGAAGCGCACTCTACCCGGGCGTCAGCGGCTGCTCCGCGCGCTGCGGTCCCACGGCGGCTGGCTTCGCCAACGCGAGGCGCTGGACCTCGGGGTGCACCCCCGATGGCTCAGCCGTCTGGTCGAGGAAGGGGTCATCGAGCGCGTCAGCAAGGGCCTCTACCGGCTGCCGCGGGCTCCCGAGACCTCATACGAGAGCTTCGTCGACGCCTCCCGGGCGGTGCCAGGAGGCGTCGTCTGCCTGCTGTCGGCGCTGGCGTACTACGAGCTCACGACCAGCAACCCGTCCGAGATCTATCTGGCCATTCCCCGCACCACGTGGGCACCCAAGGTCGACTACCCGCCGATCCGCTTCTTCCGCTTCAGTCCGCGGATGATGGACTTCGGCGTTGAGACCGTGCGCACGAGGCGAGGCTCGTTCTCGATCTACGATCGCGAGAAGACGATCTGCGATTCGCTGCGTCATCGGAGCATCGTCGGTCAGGATGTCGTCATCGAGGCGCTGCGCGCCTACCTGCGCTCGCCGCGTATCCGGAACATCGACCGGCTCATCAAGACCGCGCGCCGCTGCAGGGTCGAGAAGCGGATCCGGCCCTATCTCGAGGCCCTCGCATGACCAAGCCGCGCAGCGAGCTCAGGAACGTCCCCGCATCGGTCCACGCGCGCCTCCTGGCGCTCGCCAAGTCAACGGATCGCGACTTCAACCAGGTGCTGACGCAGTACTTCCAAGAGCGCCTACTCGACCGCCTCGCACGGTCGCGCTATCGCGAGCAATTCGCGCTGAAGGGTGCGGTGCTGTTCGTCGCTCTCGAACAAGGGAGCACAGCGGTGCGCGGCAGACCCACGAAGGACATCGACTTCGAAGCGCTCGAGCTCCATCCGGACCCTGAACAGATCCGTGCGATCTTCGCCGAGATCGTCGCTCTGAGCAGCGAGCCGGACGATGGCGTTGTTTTCGTGACGAAGGACATGCAGGCCGAGCAGATCGTCGCGGACGAGGAATACGAAGGTGTGCGCATTCACGTCCCGGCCTTCTTGGGCAAGATCAGGGGCCGAATGCAGATCGACGTTGGGTTCGGCGATGCGATCACGCCGAAGCCACGGCGGACACCGTTTCCGACCTTGCTCGATGACTACGCGCCTCCTCAGCTGCTCACCTATCCGCTCGAGACCGTCGTCGCGGAGAAGTTCGAGGCAGCGATCGACCTTGCGGAAGCGAACAGTCGGATGAAGGACTTTCGCGATCTGTACGTTCTGGCCGTCACGACGCCCTTCGATGGAGCGGTGATCACCGAAGCCGTGAAGCGCACGTTCGAGCGGCGTGGGACCTCGTTGACCCCAGGCTCCACGGTGATGACGGAAGGGTTCGCACAGGACAGCGCCCGGCAGTCCGCGTGGGCCGGCTATCTGCGCAAGGAGCGGATCGGAACGGTGCCGGGTTCGTTCGAGGCCGTCATGCCTGTCATCCTCGATCTCATCGGTCCACCGTTCCGCGCGGCCGGTGAAGGCAGCTCCTTCGGTCTGCACTGGGACCCAGAGAGTCGGACGTGGCGTTAGTCGATGTGTCGCGG
>Ga0156286_1037_pt2 | contig 21036 bp, 21 predicted proteins | sample RifCSPlowO2_12_FD_107935 | JGI IMG/M metagenome (GOLD analysis project Ga0156286, IMG submission 107935) | Chloroflexi bacterium RIFCSPLOWO2_12_FULL_71_12 | reverse complement strand
CGCCGCGTCCTCGGCCTCGCCGAACAGCACGACCCGGGCGTTCGTGCGCGGCGCGAGGGCCCGCACCCGCGGGTCGTCCGCGTTCAGAAGGGCCACGCCGTCCGCGGGGAGGGCCTCGATGAGCTCCGCCTTGCCCGAGGCGATCGCCTCGACGCTCGGCGTCCGCGAGTAGTGCACAGGCCGCTCGGGGATGGCGGTGATCACGCCGATCCGCGGGCGCACCAAGCGGCACAGGTCGGTGATCTCGCCGGGCACGTAGAAGCCGAGCTCGATGACCGCCACCTCGTGCGTCGGCTCCTGTGCCAGGAACTTGAGCGGCACCCCGATCTCGTTGTTGTACGAGCTGGCCGACGCCAGCACCCGGACGCGCGCGCCCAGCGTCGCGACCGCGGCCTGCTTGGCCGTGGTCTTCCCGACGTTCCCCGTGATGCCGATGGCCGGGATCTCGCGCTCCGCGCGGATCGCCTCCGCCAGACGGCGCAGCGCGTGCGGGACCGAGCCGACCTCTACCAGCAGGGCATCGTCGGGGACGCCCCCCGGCACGCGCTCGACGACGGCGCCGGCCGCGCCGCGCGCGATCGCGTCCGCCACGAAGTCGTGGCCGTCCCGCTGGTCGCGCAGCGCGAAGAAGAGCGTTCCCGGCTCCAGGATGCGCGAGTCGAAGGCGCCGCCGCGGAAGGTCAGCGACGGATCTGCGGTGCCGCGCACGACGCGCCCCGCGCTCGCGTCGAGGAGGCGACCGAGCGTGAACACCTCGGGGGCGATGCTAGACGCCTCACGGCCGATCGGGCTGGATCCGCGCGTAGCGGAGCGAGCCCTGCGCGACGTCGCGGAAGATCCGCATCGCCGTCACGGTGCCGAGGAGCTTCGATGCCGGGCGCTCCAGCACGACGACGATGACGAGGTGCGGATCCGTCGCGGGCACGGATCCGGCGAACGAGCTGATGTACTCGTCGTCGACGTATCGCCCATCGGATGACGGGATCTGCGCCGTCCCCGTCTTCCCGGCGACGCTGAAGCCTGGCACGCGCGCGCCCTGCGCGAGGCCGTGGTCCACCGCCGAGGTGAGCATCTCGCGCAGGCTCGCGGCGGTCCGCTCCGACGCCACGCGTCGCAGCGGGACCGGCGCGGTGCGGTGCTCCCCGTCCGCATCGCGCCAGCCCGCCACGACATGGGGCCGGTAGAGCGTCCCGCCGTTCGCGATGGCCGCGTAGGCCGCGGCGAGCTGCAGCGGGGTGACCGTGAGCCCCTGCCCGAAGGCCGCGGTCCCGACGTCGACCGGGTACCACTCGGCGAGCGGGCGGACCGTGCCGGACATCTCGCCCGCGAGGTCGACGCCCGTCGGGATGCCGAAGCCGAAGCGCAGGAGGGCGTCGTAGAGCCGCTGGTCGCCGAGCTTCGCGGCGACGAAGACGGCGCCCGCGTTCGCCGAGCGCTCGAGGACCTGCGTCATCGTCGTCGGACCGTGCGCCCTTCCGAGCGCGTTGAGCAGGCGCCGGCCGCCGATGTCCGCGTAGCCGGTGTCCTCGTACGTCGTCGTGGGCGTGACGACGCCGCTGTCCAGACCCGCGGCCATCGTGATCGCCTTCATCGTCGAGCCAGGCTCGAACGACCAGGAGATCGTGCGGTCGCGCAGCGACTCGGGCTTCGCCGCCGCCACCCCGCCCGGGTGATAGGTGGGATACGACGCCATCGCGCGAATGGCCCCATCGCGCGGGTCGAGCGCGACGATGGCGCCGCTCGCGGCGCCCTCGTCCGAAATCGCGGAGCGCAGCGTGAGCTCGGCCACGCTCTGGACGGCGAGGTCGATGGTCAGCGTCAGGTCGGCGCCGTCGCGTGCCGGCATGGCCTCGCGCAGGCCGATAGCGATGGTGCGGTCCGCGGGATCGCGCTCGGCCACGAGCGTGCCGTCGATGCCGCGCAGCAGCTCGTCGTAGCGGCCCTCGACGCCGCCCTGCCCGTCGCCATCGTCGCTGACGAACCCGAGCGCGTGAGCGGCAAGGTCGCCGTTCGGATAGAGGCGCTTCGACTCGAGGATGGCCCCGAGGCCGGGGATGCCGAGGGCCAGGACCGCGTCGGCCGTCGTCTCGGGCATGCGCCGGTGGATGAACACCCACTCGGCCCCGCTGTTCAGGCGCTCGAGGATCGCCGCGGGATCGCGGCCGAGGAGCACCCCCAGCTGCTGCGCCGCGGCGGCGCGGTCCGGTATGCGCGATGGAACGGCGTAGAGCGACCGGAGCTCGACGCTCGTGGCGAGGATCGTGCCGGACCGGTCGAGGATCGTGCCGCGCCTCGCGTGCAGGACCTCGTCGCTACGGACCTGCTCGGTCGCCCGGAGGAGGAGCTGATCGCGGCCGACGGTCTGCCAGTAGCCAACGCGGACGGAGAGGACGATGGAGAGGACCGCGAAGAGGGCGAAGAGAGCGCGCAGGCGCGCGGCCGAGACGGCCATGGGCTAGCGCCCCGCTGCGAGCGGATCCGCCGGGACGACCGGCACGAAGGCGAGGCGCTCGAGGCCCAGCCGGCGTGCTTCGAGCTCGATCCGGGCCGGGGACGCCAGCGTGGCGAGCTCCACGTCGAGGAGCGCGTTCTGCCTGCGGAGCTCGTCGCGCCGCGCCTCCAGGCGCTGCGCCTCGTAGCCCGCGGAGGCGACGCCGGTCGAGCTCCCGAGATATGCGAGCGCCAGGACGAAGGCGGCGAGGATCGCCGCGGAGGCCGCGCCGAACGACCTGACCTCCCAGGTCACGTTCGTTCGACGGGCCGCGTCGGCCCGCCGGACCGCGGGGCGCGCGGGACGGTGTGAACTGCGCGCGGGGGCGTGGCGCCGCGCCGGCGCGGCGGCGTGGCGACGGCGCGGTGCACGCGCCCCCGCGCGCGCCCAGGGGAGGGCCAGGGTCATGCCGCGAGCTTTTCGGCTACGCGGAGCCGTGCGCTGCGGGCGCGCGGGTTGCGCTCGACCTCGGCGGCGTCCGGGGAGACCGGGCGCCGGAGGACGAGACGCAGACCCGCGCGATGCCCGCAGACGCAGGTGGGGAGGTGGGGAGGACAGATGCAGTCGCGCGACTCGCGGGCCATGAAGGTCTTCACGACCCGGTCCTCGAGCGAGTGGAACGAGATGACCGCGAGCCGTCCGCCGGGGCGAAGGACGTCGAGGGCCGCGCCGAGACCGCGCTCCAGGTTCCCGAGCTCGTCGTTGACGGCGATGCGCAGCGCCTGGAACACGTGCGTCGCGGGATCGATGCCGCCGCGGCGCTTTGTCTTGACGCCCGCGACGAACCGCGCGAGGTCGCCGGCGGTCTCGAACGGGCGTGTGGACCGGCGGCGGGCGATGGCCGCCGCGACGCGGCCGGCCTCGGCCTCACCGCCGAGCTCGCCGAACATCTGGCGCAGCTCGCGCTCGGGGCGCGTGTTCACGAGGTCGGCCGCGGTCTCGCCGAGCGTCGGGTCGGCCCTCATGTCCAGGGGACCCTCCGAGCGAAAGCTGAACCCGCGCCGCTCGTCGGCGAGCTGTATCGACGAGAGCCCGAGGTCGAGGACGACCGCGTCGAGAGGAGCGAACCCGTGCTCCCGCGCCACCACGTCGCAAAGCGCGAAGTTGGAGCGGACGAGGACGCACCGGTCGCCGAAACGCGCCAGCTCCCGTCTCGCGATCTCGAGGGCCGCAGGATCGACGTCGAGACCGAGGAGCCGCCCGTCCGGGGCGCTCCGCTCGAGGATGGCGGCGGCGTGGCCACCCGCGCCCACCGTCCCGTCGAGGTACCGCCCACCGGCGCGGGGACCTGTGTGCGCGACGACCGCTTCGAGAAGTACTGGTTCATGGGCCCTAGATCCCAAGGTCCGCGAGCTTCTCGCCGATGGAGGGCTCGACCTGGGCGAGCCGCTCGCGCCAGCGCGCGGGCTCCCAGACCTCGAGGTTGCTCGAGGCCCCGACCACGACCGCTTCACCCGCCAGCCCGGCGAACTCGCGGAGGTGCGACGGCAGCACCAGCCGGCCCTGGCCGTCGAGCTCCGTCTCGTGGGCACCGGAGACCAGGAAATGGACGAAGTGCTGGCGCAGCGGGTCCGTGCGTGGCCGCTTGCGGATCTCGCCGTTGATGGACTCCCACTCGTCGACCGGGAAGATGGCCAGGCACTCCCCTATCCAACGGGTCACGACCGCTCCTTCTTTGAAGCGGCCGCGGAACTTGGCCGGGACCGCGAGCCGACCCTTCTCGTCCACGCTGTGGGCGAATTCGCCGGCAAAGTGCCTTTCCAAGTACCCATCCGTTTCGCGGGGACGGTTCCCCACCGTCCCCCACTACTCACCACGCGGACGGGACTTTACGCCACAGGGGGCTGCTGTCAAGGCCTCTGGGCGGTCAATTTCAGGGAAGGACGCTTGCGGTCGCTCCTCCGGCCGGTCTTGGCCGGCCCGTGGCGTGCTACTACGCTGCTGTAGTGATCAGGCCGGCCGGAGGGGTCGCGACGTGATCCGGGTCCAGGACGAGGTCGTTCCGCGGGCCCATCGCCGCCAGCTCCTGCGCCTCGGGTTCCTCGGCCTCGCGGGTCTCGCCGTGACCGAGATGGCCGCCGTGTTCGCGCCCTTCTTCCGGGTCACGCGGATCGCGGGCCTGGGCGCACAGGTCACCGTCCCCGAGCCGAAGAGCGCCATCCTCGCGCGCTTCGCCGCGTCGAACGACGAGCCGATCCTCTACTCGCAGTGGCGCTTCTTCCTCATCCACGCGCCAGGCGGCATCGCCGCCGCTTACCGCAAGTGCACGCACCTCGGATGCGCGGTCCCCTTCAACAAGAGCGAGGACCAGTTCCACTGCGTCTGCCACCAGTCCATCTACGAGAAGCGAACGGCCCTCCTGACATCAGGACCGGCGCCGCACGGCCTCGACCTCTTCCGCATCCGCGAGGAGGGCGACCACCTCGTCGTCGACACGAACCCGCTGAACCTGCTCGTCCGCGAGGACAACAAGTGGCATGACGAGCATCTTGAGGTGCAGGGCTAGGAAGGCGCGCCGCGTCTAGACCGGGCGAACGCGATCCACGAGATCTTCGAGCTGGCGCGCGGCGCGGTCGACGATGCTCTTCTCGCGGCGGTCCGGGATCGGCACGCCCCACCACTCCAGGACCGACGCCCCCCAGGTGAAGCCGCCGCCGAACGCGGCGAGCAGGACGCGGTCGCCCTTCTTGAGGCGTCCCTGCTCGGCGGCCTCGGCGATGGCGATGGGAATGGAGGCCGCCGACGTGTTCCCGTAGCGCTGGATGTTCACGAAGACCTTGTCCGCGGGGAACCGCAGGCGCTTCACCACCGCGTCGATGATCCTCATGTTCGCCTGGTGCGGGATCATGAGGTCGATGTCGTCCGCCGTGACGCCGGCCTCGACGAGCGCCTCCTCCGCGGCGTCGGACATCGACTTCACGGCGAGCTTGAAGGTCTCGCCGCCCTCCATGCGGATGTAGTGCTTCCCCTGCGCGATCGTCTCGTTCGACGCCGGGACCCGCGAGCCGCCGCCTTCGACCCAGAGCAGGCCGGCCTTCGACCCGTCCGAGTGCAGGACCGCGGACTCGATCCCGACCGACGCGTTCGAGGCCTCGAGGACGACGGCCCCCGCGCCGTCGCCGAAGAGGACACAGGTCGTGCGGTCCTTGAAGTCGAGCAGGCGCGAGAGGCATTCGGCGCCGATGACCAGCGCGTTGCGGGCCGTCCCGGCGAGGATCATCCCGTTCGCGACCGCCAGCGCCGACACGAAAGACGTGCAGGCCGCCTCGATGTCGAACGCGCCCGCGCGCTCGGCCCCGAGCGCGGTCTGGACGAGGCACGCGGTCGCCGGGAAGAGGTAGTCCGGCGAGCAGGTGCCGACGATGATGAGGTCGACGTCCTGCGGGCGCAGGCGCGCGCGCTCGAGCGCGATGCGCGCGGCGCGCGTCGACATGGACGAGGTCGTCTCGCCCTCGGCGGCGAACCGCCGCTCCTTGATGCCGGTGCGGCTGGTGATCCACTCGTCGGACGTGTCGACGAACTTCTCGAGGTCGAAGTTGGTGACCACCCGTGCCGGCGCGTAGAAGCCGTAGCCGGTGATGACCGCGTTCTGTTTCGCCACCTCGGGTGGCTAGGCGCGCCGCGCTAGACGGCGCGTCTGTGAGCGCTTGAACAGCGCGGCCACGTCGCTGGTGTGCGCGCGGAGCGTCTCGTGCGCGTCCAGGACGTCGTCCGCGGTGATCGGCGGACGACGCCGGCGCGGGGGCTCCTCCTTGACTCGGCTGACCGCCGGCTCGTCCTCGCCCTTGAGCATCACCAGGAGCTTGAAGGCGATCTTGCACTGCGAGCAGGTGACCCGCACGACGTAGGAGCGCTCGATCTTCCCCACCAGGCGGATCTCGGAGCGCGCGTGGTTCGCGCCGCAGACGCTGCAGTCGTAGTCCTTGGCGTGCTCGCGGAGCATGCGCAGGATGTTCACCGGTCCCGTCACTTTAGCCTGCCACGAGGCCCAGTCGCCATGCGAGGAAGCCGGTCATGTCCGCGAGGTCGTCGACCTGCTTGTCGAGCGGCTTCCCGATGCCGTGGCCGGCGTCGCGGTCGACCCGGAGCAGCACGAGCCCGTCGGTGTCCGACTGGAGGAGGGCGGCCATCTTCCGCGCGTGCATGGGGTCGACGCGGCTGTCGCCGTCGGCCGTCGTGAACAGGACCGGCGGGTAGCGCGTGCCGGCTCGCACATTGTGATAGGGCGAGTACGCGCGCAGCCAGCGGATCTGCATGGGATCCTCGGACGAGCCGTATTCCGCGATCCAGAACCTCGCGATCAGCAGGTGCTGGTAGCGGAGCATGTCGAGCAGCGGGACGGCGCAGGCCACGGCGCCGTAGAGGTCGGGGCGCTGCGTCATCGCGGCGCCGACTAGGAGCCCGCCGTTGGACCCGCCCTGGATCCCGAGGCGCTCGGTCCGCGTCCAGCCGCTCCGGACGAGGTGCTCGGCCGCCGCGTGGAAGTCGTCGAAGACGTTCTGCTTGCTCCCGAGCATCCCGGCGCGGTGCCAGCCCTCGCCGTACTCTCCCCCGCCGCGCAGGTTCGGGAGCGCGTAGAGCCCGCCCGACTCCGCCCAGAGGACGGCCGCGGCCGAGTAGAGCGGCGTGCGTGACACGTTGAACCCGCCGTAGCCGGTGAGGAGCGTGGGAACGTCTGCCGTGGGCCGCACGTCGGCGCGGTGGACGAGGAACATGGTCACCTCGGTCCCGTCCTTCGAGCGGTAGCGCGTCTGATCGACCGTGACCTCGGGGATGCCCTCCGGGCGCGGTAGCCGCACGAGCTCGCGCTGCGTGCCCGTGCGCGCGTCCACGGCGTACGACGCGGGTGGCCGCGCGAAGGACTGGAACGTGTACGTGACGACGTCGCCGCGCTCGTCGCTGGACAGCCCGATGTCGTTGCCCGAGCCGCTGAGCGCGCCGAGCTCCGGCAGCTCGACCTCGCGCTCCTTCCTGCCGTCCAGCGTCCAGAGCGCCAGGCGCGACGTGGCGAGCTCGAGCGTGTGCACCGCGATCCGGTCGCGCGTGAGCCGGAAGCCCTCGATCGCGTGCGGCCCTTCGGCGACGACCGTCGTCCAGCGCGAGGGATCAGACGGGTCGGCCGTGACGATCCGGTACTTCGGCGAGCCGAGGTTCGTCCGCAGCACGAGGCGGTCGTCCGCGGGATCGCCCTCGGTGATGGCGTCGGCGCCCTCGACGACCGTGCGGATGCCGAGCTCCGGGTGCTCACGGTCCAGCAGGTAGACGTCGCTGCGGACCCAGCCGTCGAAGGCCGCGAGGAGCACCCATCTGCCGTTCGGCGACGTGGCCACGTCGAGGATCCGCTCCTTGGCCTGGCCCTCGCCGAAGACGAGGACGTCGGCGGCCGGATCGTCGCCGAGGCGGTGGTACTTCACGCGGCGGTGGTAGTGCTCGTCGCCAGGCGGCACGGATCCGGGCGCCGGGTGCACCGTGTAGTAGAAGCCGCCCGGCACCCAGGCCACTCGCGCACGCTGCGTGTGCGGGATGACGTCGGGCAGGTCCTGTCCCGTGGCGACATCGCGTACATGCAGCGTCGACATCTCGGTCCCGCCGCGCGACAGCCCGTACGCGACGTACCGCGCGTCGCCCGACGCGTACCACCAGTCGATCGTCACGAGGCCATCGGCATCGAGCGCGTTCGGATCGATCAGCGGGCGGTCGGCACCGTCGAGCCCGTCGCGTACGTACAGCACCGACTGCTTCTGCGCGCCGGCGCGACGGACGTGGAAGAGCCTCCCGGCGACCGGGCGCGGCGTCTCCAGCAGCCCGACCGCCAGGAGCTCCCGCAGCCGCTCGGCGAAGCGCGCGCGCTGCGGGACGGCGTCGAGCACCGCGCGGGTCCGGGCGTTCTGGGCATCCGTCCAGGTCCGAACGCGCGGGCTGTCGGCGTCCTCGAGCCAGCGGTAGGGATCCTCGATGCGCTCCCCGTGCAGGGTGTCGGCCACCGGCTCCCGCGGCGTCTCCGGCGGCGGAGGGACCTGAGTACGTGGCGCCGTGTCGCTCCGCATCCGCCCTGACGATACTTGGGACGGAGTGACGTTCTCGATCTGTGCCTTCGATCACGACACCGGAGAGCTGGGCATAGCCGTCCAGTCCAAGTTCCTGGCGGTCGGGCCCGTCGTCCCGTGGGCGCGCGCGGGCGTTGGCGCGGTCGCCACTCAGTCGTTCGCGAACACGTCGTACGGCCCGCGGGGTCTCGAGCTACTCGCCTCGGGCCTCGCGCCGGACGCAGTCATGGACCGGCTCCTGCGCGACGACCCCGAGCGCGAGAGGCGGCAGGTCGGCATCGTGGATGCGCGGGGAAGCGCGGCGACGTTCACCGGATCTGAGTGCTTCGAGTGGGCCGGCGGCGTGACCGGCGCCGCGTTCTGCGCGCAGGGGAACATCCTGGCCGGACCGGCGGTCGTCGAGGGCCTGGTACGTGGCTTCACCGCGGCGCGAGGCACGCTCGCGGAGCGGCTCGTCGCCGCGCTGCAGGCGGGCCAGCGCGGCGGCGGCGACCGGCGTGGGATGCAGTCGGCGGCTCTGCTCGTCGTCAAGGAGAAGGGCGGTTACGGCGGGTGGACCGACCGGTACATCGATCTGCGCGTCGACGACCACGAGCGGCCCATCGAGGAGCTCGAGCGGCTCCTCGGCCTCTACAAGCTCTACTTCAAGGTCGGACCGGTGAGCCTCGTCGCGATCGACGACGCTATCCGGGCCGAGCTCGACTCGATGGTGGCACGGTCCGGGCATGCCAACCTGCAAGACCTGTTCGGGATGGAGAATCTCGAAGAGCGCTGGATCGACGGCCCGACCATCGACGAGGCCGCGCTGCAACACCTGCGCACGCGCTATCCCGGCTAGAAACTCGTCGGCCGCCTCCACGGGGCAGAGAGGTACGACGCGCCGCTAGGCGGCTCTCCTCTTCGCGCGGCGCTTCGGCGGCCTCCGAGCTGGAGCTCTGCCCTCAGCGCGGCTACGACGAAGATCCCGCCGTCCCGCGCCCAGCCAATCGACGATCTCGCCCCAGCGCCAGATGTGCGTGCCGCGCACGCGCGCGATGGAAGGCGGGAAGCGCCCAGCCTCGTTCACGAGCTGCGCGACGCGCTGACGGGAGATGCCGAGGCGAGCGGCGACATCGGGCGTACCGACGAGATCGTCGCGGGCCGAAGCGAACTCGTCGTCCGGCAGATCGAGCACGACAGATGCCTCGGTGAGCTCGAGATCACTGACTCCGGCACGCTTGAGGGCGCGGCGCACACGTGCGAGCGCCGCGGTAATGGCCTCTTCCGGGCTCATCGAATCGACCGACGTCCTGACGGTCAGAACGCGGGTCAGTGTGTTCAGCCCGGGGACGGGCCCGGCGAGATGCCGGTCGGCGAAGAGGGCTTCAGCGGATCTCTGGAGCACCTTCTCGTCGGCGTGCTCGAGCGGGGCCGTGCTCGTCTCGATGGTGTACGAACGCATCGATCGGTCCTCCTATCGCTTCGGCGGCCACTGGAAGCCGTGCCGTCGGAGCCGAGAGATCGCGTTCTTGATGGCCCTCCGGTCGCTCGGCGTGCCGTGGATCGTCACGATGGCGACCCCGTCAGGAGCGAAGAGCTGGAGACCGTCCTTCGTCGTTTGAGTCCTCCAGCCCTGCTCTATCGCCGCATCGATGACCTTGTCCCGATCCTTCTTCACCATGCTCTCGCCCTTCTTGTCGTACGTCAAGGATGCGCGGTGCAGGCACCAGAGCCTCGTCGGTGCGCCGGGATCCGGCAAGCGTTCGCGCCGGCAGGATCGGGCCAGGCTTGCTGGCGACCTCGCTGCCGTCGGTGAAGCCCGCTACGTTGCTGCTCGTGCCTCGTCTGGTCCTCGTTAAGCACTCGCTTCCGGAGATCTCTCCGGAGCGCCCGCGAAGTGAGTGGCGGCTCTCTGATGAAGGTCGCGTCCGAGCCATGCGGCTCGGCGAGCGCCTCCGGACGTACGACGTCGACCGGATCGTGACGAGTCCCGAACCGAAGGCATTCGAGACCGCGACGGTCGTGGCGCAGACCCTCGGATCCATCACGGTGGAGACGCTCGACGCCTTGCGCGAGCACGATGACCGAGACGCCCCGTTCCAGGACGAAACGTCGTTCCGAGCCACGGTTCGTCGCTTCTTCGCTCACTCGAACGAAGCGGTGTTCGGGCCGGAGACCGCCGACGACGCGCAGCGGCGGTTTGCCAGCGGCGTGGAAGCGCTGCTGCGATCAAGAGAGGGGGCCGCGACCGTCGTCGTAGCACACGGACGCGTGATATCGCTCTTCGTCGCGCGCCGGAATGCCGAGGACCCATACGTCCTGTGGGGCCGGCTCGGGCTGCCCTCGTTCGTCGTCCTGGAACTCCCGAGCTACGTGCTGGTCGAGGTCATTGAGGGCGTCTAGCGTTCCGGGGATGGCGGAAGTGCGTGGCACCACCGCTGCAGCGCTTGGCTAGGGAGGTGCCCTATGGCGGATATTCCCTGCGCGCACTGCGACACGATCATCACCGACCGCAGCTGCGTCGTGGAACGCGACGGCAAGACGTACTGCTGCATGAACTGCGCGAAGGCAGCGGAGCGCGCGGTCGCGCCGCCCGATCGGCCGAAGGGTTCCTAGCCGAAGACGACGAACTCGCGCTGGGGACCACGGATCGCTCCAGCTACGCGGGCTTGAGGAAATCGGTCGCGCCAACGGCCGGGCGATAGCCCATCGACTCGTTGATGTGGAGGATGGGGTCGTTGGCCGCATCGTTCCCGGTGCGCACGCGCGTCACGCCGAGGGCGATCGCCTGCGCGAGCGTCTCGCACTTCACTGCCCGGGCGATCCCACGGCCGCGCACCAAGCGCGCCGTGGCGGTCCACTCGGTGCCCACTAGCCCACGGGCGGGCGGGTAGGACAAGACCGAGCAGCCCACGATCTCGTCGCCGATCCGCGCGATCCAGAAGCGGTCCTCGCGCATCCCCGGTCCAGTGACCCAGCGCATGTGGTCCTCGAACGGCTCCGGCACGTGCGGGGCTGTCGTGGGCACGTCTAGCGTGGCCTCTTCGCTCAGGCGCCACACCTTCACATGCTTCTCGGGGTCTGGGTCGTCTGCGAGCGTCAACAGCCGAACACCTTGATGACGCATCTCCGCGCGAGTGCGCTCGGTCATCTCGACGATGCGCTGGCGCTCCGCGACGAGGTCGAGCTCCCAGCGCCGTCCGCGGCGGTCCTCGTGGTAGCCGCGACCGAGGATCGTTTCGATCTTCAGCGGGTCGTCCTCGTTCGCGCGCGTGCGAAGGATCCGCGCGCCGTCGGCCATGCTGGCCTGCTCCATTTCCGCGAGCGCTCGGTCAAGGTGCAAACGCGTGCGCTCCGCGGGGAGAAGATCGGCGACTACCGAGCCGTAGCGCTCCTCCACCAGGTCCCAGCGCGGATGCGAGTGAAGCGCGTAGCCGCTGGGACGCCCATCGGTGAGCACGATCCAGCGCCGCACGACCCAGTTGCGCCAAAGCTGCTCCCATTCGTGCCGTTCGATCACGGGATCAGCCGGACGCGTTGGCGTGACGGCGGTCGCGACGTCGGCGACGAAGGACGCGTCGTCGAGCGTGGCCGGCCTGAGCGCGACCTCAGCCATCAGCCGCTCCGCTTGAGCCGGCCGGTCCGCTTCGCGAAGCGCTCGGCCATGACGAAGAGGCGCAGCCCGAGCGGGATCGACACCGCGCCCGCCAGGAGCGCGGGCCAGATGAGGGGCCACAGCATGGCCACGTCGTGGCCCTCGAGCAGGGCGCGGCGCATGCCCTCGATCACGTACGTCGCCGGCGAGATCGTCGACACGGCCTGCAGCCAGCCGGGCAGGACGCTCGTCGGGTAGTAGACGCCCGAAACGAGCAGCACGAGGGCCTGGACGATGTACGACATCTGGAGGCCTTTCTCCGTCCAGAGGAGCGGGAAGCAGGCCGATGCGATCCCGAGGCCGATGAACGCGAGCGTCCCCACGCCGAGGAGCGCGACCGCGCTCAGGGCGTTCGCGTGCGAGAGATCGACCGGGATGAAGAGCATCACCGCGAAGAGGACCGCGACGCTGATCACCGCCGCGCGGATGACGGTGCCGACGGCCATGCCGACGAGGTGCGTGACACGCGGCACGGGCGCCATGAAGGTCTGCTCGATCGTCCCTTCCCAGCGTTCCCAGGCGATGATCTCCGCGATGTCCTCGAACACGATGCCGAGGAACCGCCAGGCGATCGTGCCGACGAGCAGGTAGAGCACGAACCGGGCGGTCTTCGCCGGGTCGGCCGGCTCGCCACTGATGATCGGCTCGGCGAGGGCGATGTACGCGACCGCCAGCGACGTGGTGATCGAGTAGACGACCCACACCAGCTCCCAGAGCCAGTAGCGGCGCATGAGCGCCACCTGGCGCTCGACGAACGCGTATGCGAGCCGGGGCTGGGAGGCGAGCTCGGTCATCACTTCGAGCCCGCCTCCTCCCCTTCCGTATCGGCCTCTTCGAGCCGCCGCCCGGTGAGGGTCATGAAGACCTCCTCGAGGTCCTTGCCGCCCACGCGTGCGGTCAGCTCGTCGACGGTGCCCTCGGCCACCAGCCGGCCGCCGTGGAGGATCCCGATGCGGTCGGACAGCCGCGAGGCCTCGTCGAGATCGTGCGTCGTCAGCAGGATCGTGGCGTCGTGCTCGTCCCGGAGGTCGCGCACGAACGTCTGCACCTCCCGCTTGCTTCGGATGTCGAGACCCGTGGTCGGCTCGTCCAGGAGCAGCAGCGTCGGCGTCGTCAGGAGCGCTCGGGCGATCGCCACCTTCTGCTGCATCCCGCGCGAGAGCTTCTCGAGCGGCTCGCCGAGCCGGTCCTCCGAGATGCCGAGGCGCCGGAGGATCGTCCGCGCGCGCTCGCGCACGTCGGCCGGCCGGACGCCGTAGAGGCGCCCGGCGTACATCAGGTTCTCCATCGCCGAGAGCTTCTTGAAGAAGGACGCCTCGACCGAGACGCGGTTGATCAGCCGCTTCACCGCGAGCTCGTCGGCCCGGACGTCGAGGCCGAATATCCGGACGTCGCCGGAGTCGGCCTCGAGCAGGGTCGCGAACACGCGGATCAGCGTCGATTTGCCGCTCCCGTTGGCCCCGAGCAGCCCGTAGATCTCGCCCCTCTCGACCTGGAGCGAGACGTCGTCGATCGCGCGGACGTCCTTGCCCGAGCGAGCGCCCCGGAAGACCTTCCGGACCCCGCGCGCGAGCAGCGCCGTGCGGCCCAAGGCGGCCGCTTCGGAGCTATGTCGTTCGGCTTCGCGTGTCGCGAGCATGGCCGTGTCCCTTTCTGGTCTCGAAGGTCGGCCCCGGCCGCCCTGATGGGCGAACAAAAAGACCGTGGGCCTTCCCTGCTGGCTGCCCACGGTCCGGAGGGTCTCTGCGTCGAGCTCTAGCTCGGATCTATCCCTGTCCGGAGGCGGGCAGGCTGCCGCGAGGGAAGGTGCTGTTGGTGCCTGCGAGGATCACGTTCACCTGCGCCGCTCCTTTTCGGGTGTCCCCTGCTCGGGGCCTGAGCACTCTAGCACGTGCACGGTCCGCCCTCAGCGCATCCTTCGCAGCAATACGCGGCGACCTCGACGCCGCCGCCGGGACCGCGGAGCTCGCGCTCTACCGGCTCCCCGTCGATCGGGATGTCGCAGTTCTCGCAGCGCCGCGCCCGCGTAGCCGGAGGGCGAGCGCCCAGCCGAGCCAGCAACTCACGGATGGGGCTGACCTGTGGCCGCATCGCTCGACCGTAGGCGGCGAAGGTAAATACGAGGTAGACGTCGGGTCAGATGACGGTCAACGCCCCGGTCAACGCCCCGCCGGCGGGCTCACCCCGGCCGACTCCGCGGCCGGGAACTGGTACCCGACGCCGCGGACCGTGAGGATGTAGCGCGGCTTCTGAGGGTCGGCCTCGAGCTTGTTCCGCAGCCGGCCCACGTAGACCTTCAGGTAGTGGACCTCGTCGCGGTACTCGTGTCCCCACACCTTGGCAAGGAGGGTCTCGTGCGGCATCAGTCGGCCCGCGTTCGTGGCCAGGTGATAGAGGAGGTTGTACTCGGTCGGAGTGAGCTGGATGTCACGGTCGCCGACCGACACCTTTCGCTGCGCGAAGTCGATCCGCAGCTCGAGGTGCTGGAACACGTTGGTGCGGCGATGCGCCGTCGCCGCACGGTAGCGGCGCACGACCGCGTCGATCCGGGCGACCAGCTCCTTATGGCTGAACGGCTTCGTCACGTAGTCGTCGGCCCCGAGCTCGAGCCCCCGCACGCGGTCCTGCTCCAGGCCCTTGGCCGTCAGGACGATGACGGGGACGTCGTCACCGCGCTCACGGAGCTCACGGAGCACGGTGAAGCCGTCCTTTCCGGGCATCGCGACGTCGAGGATCACCAGGTCGGGCCGGTCCCGGTCGATCGACGCGATCGCCGCGAGCCCGTAGTGCACCTCGGTCACCTGATGCTCCGGCCGGTGATAGTGGATGCCCATCCCGATCAGCGCCGCCACGTCCGGCTCATCGTCGACGACCAGGATCTTCACCCGCCGGCCACCGCCGGCACCGGCTCGTGCGGGATCGCGACGACGAAGACGGCGCCCCGTCCGTCCCGGTCCTCGAGCCAGATGCGGCCACCGTGGAGCTCGATGAGCGTGCGCGCGATGGCCAGGCCGAGGCCCGTTCCGCTGACGTGCTGTTTCGTGCGTTCCCCCCGATAGAACTTGTCGAAGATGCGCTGGCGCTCGGCCGCCGGGACGCCGGGCCCCTCGTCTGCCACCGCGAACCGCACCTCGTCACCCACCCGCTTCGCCCGCAGCTCGATCAGAGTGTCCTCCGGAGCGTAGCGGGACGCGTTGAGCACCAGGTTCCCGAGCACCTGCTGCATCCGCCTGCGGTCCACCAGCACCGGCGGCAGCCCCTCCTCGAGCGTGACCCTGAGCGTCTGCCCCTTGGCCGCCGCGATCGGCTCGTGCGCCGAGACGACCTCGGCGAGGAGGGCCGGCGTGCCGGTGAACTCGCGCTGCAGCTCGATCCGGGCCTCCTGCAGCTGGGCGATGTCGAGCAGGTCCTCGACGTTCCGCTGGAGCCGGCCGACATGGCGCTCGGCCTGATCCACCAGCTTGCGCGCGGAACCGCTGAGCTGGTCGCGCTGCTTGGCCAGCAGCTCGAGCGAGCCGCTGATGACGGTGAGCGGGGTGCGCAGCTCATGGCTCACCGCCGCGAGGAACTCGTCCTTCAGCCGGTCCAGCTCGCGGAGCGCCTTCGCCTCGCTGGCCTCGGCGAACAGCCTCTCGTTCTCGAGCACCTGCGCGATGAGCCCGCCGACGGTCTCGGCGAGGCGCGCGTCGTCCGGGCCGAAGACGTTGGGGATAGCGCGCGAGAGCGTCAGCGCGGCGAAGGGCGTGCCACCGACCGACAGCGGCACGACGAGCACCGAGCGCGCCTCCTCCGCGTCGGGACGCGGGACGTAGCGCTCGTCCTCGAGGACATTCCGCACGAGGATGGTCTGCCCGGTCGCGAGCGCGGCGCCCACGAGCCCCTCGCCGAGGCGCATTCGCGGCGTCGGGGGGGCGATGCCGAGCGGGGTGAGCCGGTGGAGCACGCGATATTCGCCGAGGTCGTGGTCGACCACGAACACGGTGGCCCGCTCGAACTGGAACGCGTCGCGGCTCGCCTGGAGCACCGCGGGGACGAGCGCCCGACCGGGCCCGCTCGCGACCACGCGCAGAGCGGCCGCTATCGCGGTGTCCTCGCCGACCCGGCGCTCGAGGTGGCGGATGAGCTGCTCGCGCTCCGCGCGCACCTGGCGGTCGTCGCGCAGGACCTTGTCGAGAAGGAAGGCGGTGATCCCGAAGACGGCCAGGTGGAACAGGACGCGCTGCGGCTCGAGCGGGATGGCGAACGCGCGCGCGCGAAAGATGCTTATCCCGACGTACGCCAGGCCGATGGCCGCCGTCGACGTGTAGGCGCCCCGTGACCCGAAACGGAACGCGCCGCCGATGATCACGACCGTGCCCAGGACGAACGTCGTCCACTGGGGATCCGGAGAGAAGAGGAGCATCGCAGCCGAGAGCGCGCCGATGTCCGCGGCGAAGGCGATCTCAGCGACTCGGCGGTGCCCTTCGAGCGTCTTCGCGCGAGACGAGGCCGAGAGGACGACGGCGTTGTAGAGGGCGACCGCCACCGCGAGCGCGAACGTGCCGGACTGCGACAGGTTGGGGAACTGCGGGCCGAGCAGCAGAGCCAGCGCTGCGGCCGCCCACCGAGCGCGCCCGATGGCGCTCTCGAGGCGTTGCTGCTCCAGAAGAAGGCTCGGTGGCACTGCGTTCACCATTCTTTGCCCATCTGTTGACCGGGCATACACCCATTTTTGACAGTGGCGGACACATCCTCGGAGGCGGGCCGAGCGCGCGCAAAGCCGCTCGCCGCCCCCTTGGAGGTCGTTCTCATGTCGCAGCGGATCCTCGGCGTGCTGCTCGGTGTCGCCTTCACGGTCACGACCCTCGTCGCGGGTCCCGTCCCCAGGGCCGCCGCGACGCCGGTCGCGGACAGCGACGCGCTCTATGAGCTATACGGCCGCGTCTTCCCGGACCCGCACGGCTGCGTACGCGGGCAGCCGGCGAAGTCGCCCTTCGCGAAGGGGAGTGTCTGCGCGACGCAGTTCATCCAGTACCCCGAGCTCCAGAGCGGGCTCCAGTTCCTCCAGTCGAAGTTCCAGGAGTTCATGGACGTCTATCAGGTGGAGGGCGAGAGCGCGGGACTCCCGACCACCTCACGGGAGCGGAGGACCAGCAAGCTGTACGCGGTGCGCGTGACCGACGAGAGCGTCACGGGGCCGAAGAAGAAGTTCGGCTTCTCCCTGTCCATCCACGGCATCGAGCGCGCGGGCGCTGAGGGAGGCACCCGCGCGATCGAGGATCTCGTCACATGGGCGCGCCACGAGCCCGGCCGCGGGCTGCTCGATGAGACGCTCGGCCCAGGCGGGTCCGCGGTCACGGTCGGGCAGGCGCTGCGCGAGTCGGAGATCTGGTTCTTCTATCCGAACCCTGACGGCTGGACACGCGGTGACGTCACTCAGGGCGGCGCCTCCTACCAGCGCTACAACGGCAACGGCGTCGACGTGAACCGCGACTGGCCGACGATCGGATACACGTTCCGCGGGTACACCCCGGCATCCGAGCCGGAGGTCAAGGCGTTCACCGACTTCTTCTCCAGCCGCAAGGGAGGATGGGTCGGGACCGGCGACCTCCACGGCATGCTCGACGCGAACGCGTTCACCTTCACGATGATGCCGGCCGGCCAGCTCGACTATGCACGCAACAAGGCCGTCGTCGGCGTCGTGCGGCGCATCCAGGAGGACGCGAACCCCCGTCTGGAGTGGTACCTCGGGATCCAGCCCGGCAACGAGAGCGGATCCGTGCCCGACGTCGCGCAGCAGTGGGGCACGGTCTGGGACACCATCGACTACACCGTCACCGGAGGGCTCGGAGACTGGATGGGCACGCCCATCGGGCTCGATGCCTACGTCGCGATCGACAACGAGATGTGGCTGAGCCACCTCGCCCCCAACACCGTCTTCGAGCCAGACCTCGAGCAGGCGCACATCGACGGGAACAAGGGGCTCATCTACGCGCAGATCGAGGGCGCGTTCCGCGAGAGCTCTCGATCGTTCCCGCTGCCCGGCAAGCTCGCCTACGTCGACCATGGCCGTCGCCTCTCGCACCCCGGCTCCACGGCGAGCACGGATCCGCACGCGGGCCTGTCGCCGCAGCCGGACATCACGACGGACGTCCTGTCGCCCAGCGCGAGCGGTCACGAGGGCGACCCGCTGGATCCGATGTTCGAGTTCACGGTCCTCGGCCCCGAGAGCGGCGGGTACCGGAACGGCGGCCTCACCGTCCAGGTGACCTACACGAACACGCAGGGCATCTCGCCGGCGGACCTGGTAACGGCGGTCCACGTCGAGCGCGCCTGCCAGGACGACCACGACTGCCCGAGCGGCGGCTGGGAGACCGTCAACTCGCACTGGAACCAGGCCCAGCTCTACGCCGCGGCGGGCCACACCGTCAACGTGAACGCGCCGCTCCCCGGCTCCTACCGCATCCGCTTCGACGACGCGCCGCCCGGCTCGCACCGCGTGGACATCGACTTCACGGCGGAGCAGTCGTGGCCGGACCCCGGGCAGCTGCCCTACGACGTCACGAGCGTGGAGTTCTTCGAGGACCTCCGCCCGTACGTGCCCGAGGGCGCGATCACCCGGCTGGCCCCGGGCGAGATCCTGTCAGGGGCCGCGGACCTGTCGCAGTTCGACACGGTCGTCCTCGTGAACGACCCGCTCCCGGGCTGGTACGACCCGCTCGGCGCCGGGTCGGCGCAGGATCCGATCGAGTTCACGATGGTGAACCCGGTCGCTTCGCCGGTCTCCAACACGTTCGACGTGACGCGCGAGTTCGACGTCGACGGGACGAAGAACAGCAAGAGCATGGTCGTCGCCGCGACCTGGCCGCTTCCCTCGGACTACGACCTCTTCGTGGACATCCAGATGCCCTCCGGCGAGTGGCTCGAGGTCGGGAGCTCCGCGCAGGGACTGAACAACGGCGAGACGGTCCGGCTCTCGAACATGTTCCCCGGCCGGTACAGGGTGCGGCTGCAGAACTGGTCCGGCCTGGCGCAGACCGTGGACGTTCGGATCACGTTCTCCGACACCGCGGAGCTCGAGCCGGTGCAGTACCCCGTCACCCGGACAGAAGCGGAGCGTGACGCGTACTACGAGCGGCTACGCGCGTTCGTCGAGTCGGGCGGGAACCTCGTCCTCACCGACGGCGCGGGCCGCGCCCTCCCTCACCTCGGCGTCGGCACGCCCGCGGACGTTCGCCCGCAGGTCGTGTTCGCGCCGTACGCGGCGTTCACGACCGACGGCGACGACGACACCTACGACGACCCCCTCGCGAAGAACGTCGATCAGCCGGGCGCCGCGGAGGGCGGCGGTCACCGTCACCAGACCCAGGAGCCCGTCCCGCTCGGCTACGCCATCCAGGACGCGGACGGGGCGAACATGGGGCACTCCTTCTCCTGGGCGGTCGGATCCAAGGCCTGGACCGACGCGGGTGGGCGGGCCGTCGGCATGGTCGGCGGCGGCGTCACCCTCGGCGAGATCGAGAGAGGCGCCGGGCGCATCCGCTTCGTCGGGGGCTTGCTCCCCGATCCCGAGGAGCGGTACGACCACCCCTTCGGCCTCTCGAGCTACGCGTTGACCTACACCGGCTGGCAGCTCTTCGAGAACCTCGTCCAGTGGACGCGGCCGCTGCCGGACGTCGCCATCGCGGCATCCGACGTCACCTTCTCGCCGGGGCCGAAGGTCGAGGGCAAGGCCATCACGGTCACGGCGACGGTACGGAACCTCGGCTCAGGGTCGGCTCAGAACGTCGCCGTCCGCGCCACCGACAACGGCACTCAGATCGGCGGCGTGCAGACGATCGCGAGCATCCCGGCCGGCGGATCGGGCACCGCCGCGTTCGTGTGGGACACCAAGGGCATCAACGGCGACCGCACGCTCGTCGTGACCGCAGATCCCGCGAACGCGATCCGCGAGCTCGACGAGGCGAACAACTCCGTGACGGCGACCGTCACGGTCAAGGGCAACAAGGTGCGCAACGCGTCCTTCGAGGAGTCCGCGAACGGGACGTCACCCGACGCATGGACGTCCTCGGGCGGAACGTCCTACGACAGCGCGTCCGAGGACCGCAGCGTGTCGGCCGACGCGACCGGCAGCTGGACGTCCGATCCCATCGACGTCGTGGCCGGGAGGGCCTACGTGGTCCTGGTCGACACCGCCGGCGGGACCGTCGCCGTGCAGCAGCTGTCCGCCGCCGGGCTGGTCCTGGGGACCCTCTCCCAGGTGACGAGCTTCACCCCGGCCGAGGGCGTCGCTCAGGTGAGGGTCGTCCTGACAGGCGGCCTCATCGGGAGCTCGACCTTCGACGACGTGCTCCTCTGGGAGGAGTGAGGCCCACGTAACGCGTCCGTGACGGGGCCCGCCCGACCCAGGGCGGGCCCCGGCTCCTTGCGCTCGGCCCGGCGAAGCCGGGCCCTCGCTCGCTCCGCCTAGACGACCGTCCTACGGCCGGTCAGGAGCTGGACAACGAGCGCGACGAGCGCGAGGACGAGCAGCAGGTGGATCAGCGACCCGATGTCCGGGAGCGCGACCAAGCCGAGCAGCCACAGGATCAGCAGGACCGCGATGATCGTCCAGAGCATCGCGCGCACCTCCTTCGCGGCCGCTGCCGGCGCAAGGCACGTGCCATGGGCGGGCAGGGCCTCGCCCCGGACCGGCACAGCCGGATCCTCGCTCGAGCCTGGCGGGAACCTCCTGGTCGCCCGCTCTGTAAAGAGGGCAAGACGCGCTACGGAGGTTCCCCATGCGGATCAAAGTCCTCGCGGCGGCGCTCGCGCTCACGCTCGTCGGTGCGGCCCCGGCCCTGGCCGGCGGCTGGGCGGCGACGACCCTCGACGAGCTGCCGGGC
>Ga0156286_1014_pt1 | contig 22408 bp, 19 predicted proteins | sample RifCSPlowO2_12_FD_107935 | JGI IMG/M metagenome (GOLD analysis project Ga0156286, IMG submission 107935) | Chloroflexi bacterium RIFCSPLOWO2_12_FULL_71_12 | reverse complement strand
CGCGGTGCGCCGACACAGAAGGCTAGCCCGCGATCCGCAGCACCTCGAGCGTGAACGTCAGCAGCGACCACAGCTCCCCAAGGACGAAGAGCGGGCCGCGCGCGGTCGCGCCGGCCCCGACCTCGGCGTGCTGGACGAGACGTGGCACGACGAGGACCATCCGGCCCGGCTTCGACGCCGCCCGCGCGGCGTACGCCTCCGAGACCGGTTCGTAGGTGTCCTCGGGGTCGTGGATCCAGAACACCGGGGGATCGACGCGCGACCAAACCGTCGCGGGCGAGAGGCGGTCGACCACCCAGCGGCCCTCCGCCGAGAGATCGGCCAGTTCCCCGAGCGCGGCGGCGTAGCTCGGCGCGGTGAACGCGCGGCGCACGCGCGTGCGGTCGGTCTCGTTCGGCATCGCCGCCTCGACCGCCGGTGGGAGCCGCTCGCTGGCCTCGGCGCTGGGCTCCCAGGTGGCGTCGCCGCTCGAGCGCGTCGCGACAGCGGCAACGTACGTGTCCATGTCGAAGTAGCCGCCGAGGATCGTGAGGTGGTCCGCGTCGCCGAGCGCGGAGTACGTGCCGGCCGCGACGAGCATGAGGCCCGCACCGACGGACGCCCCGAAGGCGCCCGCGGGGCGCCCTTCCGTGTCGGGCAGCGATCGCAGGTGCGCGAAAGCCGCGTCGACCACGTGCGGCGCGTCGGTGTCGAGCCGGCCCTCCTTCAGGAACGGGAACTCTGGGAGCATGACGAGGTAGCCGGCCCGCGCCAGCGTGGTGCCGAACTGGCGCGTCGCGACGTTGTCGTTCCCCACGGGTGTCGCGCCGTTCACGATGAGGATCCCTGGGTGGCGGTCGCCCCACCCCGGGCGCCACCAGGTCACGCGCATCTCGACCCCGCCGATCGTCTCGCGCGTCTCGCTCACCCGCGGCTCCGGCGTGATGGCCGCCGCCAGGTTCGCGCCGAGCAGCGACGGCGAGTACACGTCGAGGAGCAGGACCACGGCCTTCCCCGCGGGATAGAGGATCGGCTGCCACAGCACACCGGCGAGAACGAGGGCGGCGGCGAGCCCGAGGCGCGCGCGGTCGCGCCGGGAGCGGTCGAGCAGTCGCGCGCGGTAGGGGCGTGATCGCTCGAGCAGCCGCACGAGGCTGAGGCTACGCGGGGGCGGCCTCCGCGCGGTAGCGCAGCCTGTCCTCGATCTCCTGCCAGAGCGAGACGACCTGAGCGGCGTTGAAGATCGACGAGTACGTCCCGGCCACGATCCCGATGACCAGGGCCAGCGCGAAGTTGCGGATCGAGTAGCCGCCGAACGCGTACAGCGCGACGAGCGGGAGGAGCGTCGTCAGCGAGGTGATCAGCGAACGCACCATCGTCTGCATCACCGAGAAGTTGATGATCGGGTTGAGCGGCTCACCCGCGCTCACGTGCAGGTTCTCGCGGATGCGGTCGAACACGACGATCGTGTCGTGCACCGAGAAGCCGATGATGGTGAGGATCGCCGTCACGAACAGGCTGTCGATCTCCACGCTCAGGAAGTAGCCGAGTATCGCGAAGACCCCGAGCACCAGGAAGGCGTCGTGGAGCACGGCCACGATGGCCGCCAGCCCGTAGCGGAAGGCCTTCCACCCGTAGTCCTTGAAGGCCCAGGCGATCAGCAGCACAATCAGGGCGGACGCGAGCACGACCGCCTTGATGGCGTTCTGGATGAGCTCGACGCTGAACGATGGGCTGACGGTGGACGAGCTTTGCTGGACGTCCTGACCGAAGCGTGACTCGAGCGCCGCCTCGACCGCGGCCTGCTCGGCGCCATCGAGCGCCCTCGTCCGGATGAGCATCCGGTCGCCCTCCGCGCCCTGAGGGATGGCGTCGGTGTGCCCGAGCGAGACCATGACCTCACGCACCTCAGCCGCGGCCGGAGCAGTCGCGAAGGTCACGTCGAGCAGCGTCCCTCCGCGGAACTCGATGCCCAGCCGCAGGCCCCCGAGGAGCAGGAAGACGACACCGGGGACGATGACCAGCCCGCTGAAGAGGAAGTACCACCACTTGCGCTCGACGACCCTGAAGAGCATCGCTATGCCCCCGCCGGCCGCGGCTCGGCGCGCCGGGCGTCGGTCGCGCGCTCCTCGACGCCGAAGAGCGCGCGGGTACGCAGCCTCGGGATCTCGATGACGCCGCGCAGCAGCATCTGGGTCACGACGACCGCCGTGAAGAAGGAGACCGCCACGCCGATCCCGAGCGTGAGCGCGAAACCCTTCACGCTGCCGGTCCCGAAGTAGAAGAGGATCGCGGACGTGATGATCGTCGCCGCGTTCGAGTACGCGATGGACGGGAATGCCCGCTTCCGCCCCTCCTCCACCGCGGCCCGCAGCGACTTGCCGGTGCGGAGCTCCTCCTTGAGGCGCTCGAACGTCAGCACGTTGGCGTCCACGGCCATGCCGATCGACAGGATGAAGCCGGCGATGCCCGCGAGGGTGAGCGTGACCGGGATGAGCCGGAAGATCGCGTACGTGAGCGCCGTGTAGTAGAGCAGCGCGATCACGGCCAGGATGCCCGGCACGCGGTAGTAGGAGATCATGAAGAGGGCAACGAGGCCGAGGCCGATGGCGCCCGCGACGAGGCTCTGGCGGACGGACTCGGCGCCGAGGGTCGGCTCGATGCGCGTCGACTGGATCACCTCGAGAGGGACCGGCAGCGCGCCCGAGTTGAGCAGGAGGCTGAGCTCCTTGGCCTCGGCGGTCGTGAATCTCCCGCGGATGACGCCAGAGCCGGAACTGAAGACCTCCTGGATCACCGGCGCCGAGATCTCGCGGCCGTCGAGCGTGATCTGCACCGGTCGCTCCAGGTAATCCTGGCTGAGCTTGACCCAGCGGTCGCCGTCCGCGCCGCCGAACTCGAAGTTGACCACGGGTGCGCCCTGCCCCTGCCCCTCGAACGTCACGAAGGTCGGCTTCAGGTTCGCGCCGGTGAGCGGCGGCTCGAGCGACTTGAACTCAGTGTTCGTCGTTTCGTCGACCGGCACCTTGATCTCGAGGAACGCCTGCTGCGTGGCGAGCTCCTGCGCCCGCTCCAGGTCCGAGACCCCCGGCAGCTCGAGGAGGACCTTGTCGTCGCCGGCCGCCTGGATGAGCGGTTCGGCGACGCCGAGGGCGTTGATCCGGCGGTCGATGGTCTCGCGGACCTGCTCGTTGAGCGTCGATAGCGGCGTCGTGACGCCGGGCGGGAGCTGGTCGGTGCGGAGCTGGAGGATGAGCTGCGTGCCGCCCTGCAGGTCGAGCCCCAGGTGGGTCTTGATCTCCTGGTTGTAGAAGCGGTCGCCGATCCGCAGGCAGATCCCCGGGCAGCCGAACGGGAAGTCGATCTGGTGCTTCGGGATGTCCACCCAGATCGCGATGACCGCGATGAGCCCGACGATCCAGGGCCAGAGAGCCGACATTGGGAAGATCCTGCCTCCGACGAGAAAAGAGCGCCGCTCGAGCGGCGCCGCTAGACGCTCAGTCTAGGTCCTATCCCTCGCGCGGGCTCGTGCCAGCCTCGTCGGTCGGCACGGTCCAGCCCTCGGCCTTCGCGCGCTCCTCGTTCTCGCGGGCCCGCTCCGGATCCTCCAGGCGCTCGCGCGCTAGCCGCGCCTCGCGGTCGAACTCGGTCTCGCCGTGGTCGCCCGTGGAGGGCGCCGGCTCGGCAGCGGTCGCGGCCTCGGGCTCCGTCGTGACCTCGGCCTGCGTCGCCCCGGCGTCCGGAGGCTCAGCCGTCCCCAGAGCGGGTGCCGGCGCCTCGGGCGTCCCCGCGGTCGCGCCCATCTCGGCCGCCTTGCCCGTCTCCGACCTCGTGGCCGCGCGCGAGGCGACGTCGAGGAGCCGGCTCGGATCCTTCAGGTCCCGGAGCGACTGGTCGGCGTTCAGGAACTCGGTGCGCAGCTCGTCGGAGGTCTTGCGCAGATCGGCCATCGTCTTGCCGACGTCGCGCGCGAGCTTGGGCATCCGCTCCGGGCCGAGGACCAGGAGCGCGAGGACGAGCAGCAGCAGGAGCTCGCCGGTGCCGATGCCGAACATCAGCGCGCCCCGGCCGCGCGTGCGGCGTTCGCGGCGTCCTTCAGCTCACGGGCCGCGCGCCCGGCCGCGAGGTCGAAGTCCGCGCCGTCGGATGCGTAGAGCACCGATCGCGACGCCGCCGGAAGCACGCCGCCGCCGCGCGCGTCGAGCGCGGCCCGCACCGCGTCGCGTGCGCCCCCACCCTGCGCGCCGACGCCGGGCATGAGGAAGAGCCGGTCGGGCGCGAGGGCCCGAAGGCGCCGCGCCTCCTCCGGATACGTGGCGCCCACGACGAACCCGCAGCGGTCCGCCGGGAAAGCCTCCACGCAGCGCTCCACCACCCGCTCGTACAGAGGACGCCCGTCGACCAGGAGATCCTGGAGGTCGCGGGCGCCCGGGTTGCTCGTCCGGGCGAGCACGAGGGCGTATCCGAGCTCGCAGAACGGCGCGACGCCGTCGAGACCGACATAGGGCGTCACGGTGACCGCGTCCGCGCGCAGGCGCTCGAACAGAGCGCGCGCGTAGGCCGCCGAGGTGTTCGGCACGTCCCCGCGCTTGGCGTCGAGGACGATCGGGATCCCGTCCGGGATGGCGCCGAGGGTGAGCGTGAGCACATCCATTCCAGCCTGACCGTACTGCTCATAGAAAGCGAGGTTCGGCTTGTACGCGCAGACGTGGTCCGAAGTGGCGCGGACGATGCGCCGTAAGAAGCGGACGGCTGCCTGTGCGCCGCTACCAAGGTGATCCGGGATCCGGTCGGGTTCGGGGTCGAGGCCGACGCAGAGGATCGTGTCCCGAGCTCGCGACGCATCGGCGAGCTTCGTCAAGAACGACATCGGGTCGCGGCTATCATACGTTCGCTTCCGAAGATCGAAACGTGTGGAGGGGAACACCTGATGCTTCGCAGACCGCGCGCCCTGATCGGGGTCGTGACGGTCGCCGCGCTGATCGTGTCCGCCTGCGGCGGCGCGGCCCAGCCCGGCGCACCGACCACCGCTCCGACGACGGCACCGACGGCCGCACCGACGCAGGCCCTCGGGACAGCCGACCGACCCATCGTGATGGCGTTCGTGCCGTCCCAGGACACCGCCCGCGTCACCGCCAGCGGCAAGGCGATCGCCGCTTCGCTCGAGACGAGCACCGGGCTCAAGTGGGACGTCACCGTCCCGACCAGCTACGCGGCGACCATCGAGGGCATGTGCGCCGGGCAGATCGACATCGCCTGGCTCGCACCGCTCAGCTTCGCCCTCGCGAAGCAGCGGAACTGCGCCGACGTGATGCTCGGCACCCTGCGCAAGGACGAGAGCGGCAAGCTGAGCACCACTTACAACAGCCAGATCCTCGTCCGCACCGACAGCGGGATCAACGACATCAAGGGCCTCAAGGGCAAGAAGTTCGCCTTCAGCGACCCACTGTCGACGTCAGGGCGCCTCTTCCCGACCATCACCGTCAAGAACGAGACCGGCGAGGACCCCAAGACCTTCTTCTCGGAGACCATCTTCGCCGGCGGCCACGACAAGGCCGTCATCGCCCTGTACCAGGGCACCGTCGACGGCGCCGCCTCCTTCATCGACGTCCGAACGAACCTCGTCAAGACGTTCCCGGACATCATGGAGAAGACCAAGCGCATCTCGACGGCCGGTCCGATCCCGAACGACACCGTCTCGGTGCGGAAGAACTTCCCCGCCGAGCTCACGACCAAGATCCAGCAGGCCCTCATCGACTACGCCAAGTCGACCGCGGGCCAGACCGCGCTCAAGAGCCTCTACAGCATCGACGGCCTCGACAAGGTCGACGCGAAGGTGTTCGACTCGGTGCTCGAGGCGGCCAAGATCGCGGGCCTGGACCTCGAAGGCGAGGCGAAGAAGACCGCGCGCCCGGTCGCGACGCCGGCGCCGAGCCCGACCAAGTCCCCGTAGAGCACGTCATCCATCGTGACGATCGAGGGCCGCTCCGAAGGGGGCGGCCCTCCTCGTTCACGGATATCCTCGGCGCGGTGCCCCCGATCCTCTCCATCGATCGTCTCACCAAGGTCTATCCCAACGGCACACGTGCGCTCGACGAGGTCTCGCTGGACGTCGAGCCTGGCGAGTTCGTCGTCCTGATCGGGCTCTCCGGGTCCGGCAAGTCGACGCTGCTGCGCTGCGTGAACCGGCTGGTCGAGCCGACGTCCGGCCGCATCGTCTTCGAGGACCAGGACGTGACCGCGGCGGAGGGCACCGAGCTCCGCCGGATACGCCGGCAGATGGGCATGATCTTCCAGCAGTTCAATCTCGTCAAGCGAAGCTCCGTCTTCGCCAACGTCCTCGCGGGAAGGCTCGGCTACCGGTCCACCTGGCGGACGATCGCCGGCCAAGCCGGGCGCGAGGACGTCGAGCTCGCCTTCGAGAACCTGGTTCGCGTGGGGATCCTGGACAAGGCGTACCAGCGCGCGGACGCGCTGTCGGGCGGCCAGCAGCAGCGGGTAGGCATCGCGCGGGCCCTGATGCAGCGCCCCCGGCTGATGCTCGCGGACGAGCCCGTCGCCAGCCTGGACCCGGCGACGAGCCACTCGGTCATGAAGTACCTCGAGGAGATCAACCGCGGGGACGGCATCACGGTGATGTGCTCGCTCCACTTCCTGTCGCTCGCCCGGCGCTACGGCACGCGCGTGATCGCGCTGAAGGCCGGCCGCATCGCGTTCGACGGCAAGCCCGCCGAGATAGACCAGCGCCGCTTCCGCGAGATCTACGGCGAGGACGCCGTCGAGGTGGAGATAGGACCAGGGCAGACCCGGGACGAGGCCGAGGCGATCCACGCCGGAGCCGCGGCCGACCCCGCGGCCATCAGCCCCGACGTCCCGCCGGAGCGCTGATGGCCGACTACTTCCGCGCAAGAGGGCTCCCGGTACCGGAGGAGATCCGACCCTGGTATCTCGACTTCCGGCGCCTTCTGGGCATCGCAGCCGTGATCGGCATCCTCTGGATCGGCCTGGTGATCACGGACATCGACACCGGCCGGGCGAACCTCGCCTACATGGGCAAGATCTTCGGACAGCTGCTCGACCTCAACTGGGACGTGATCTACCCGCAGAACGAGTTCGAGACCTTCTGGGACGGAGCGCTCGGGCTCATGATCGTCACGATCTTCCTGGCCGTGGTCGCCACCGCCTTCTCGGTGGTCGTCGCGCTGCCGCTGTCCTTCCTGGCGGCGCGGAACCTCATGACCGGCCACCCGGTGACGACCGCGATCTACAGCGTGATGCGGGTCATCTTCACGATCGTGCGGTCGATCGACGTCCTGATCGTCGTCATCCTGCTGATCGTCCTGTTCGGGCCCGGGAACGCGGCCGGCGTATTCGCCATCGCGTTCCACAACGTCGGCGTCGTCGGGAAGCTGTACTCGGAGGCCATCGAGGGGATCGATCCCGGCCCGATGGAGGCGATAACCGCGACGGGCGCGAACCCCTTCCAGGTGACCTGGGCCGCCGTACTGCCGCAGATCGTGAACCCCTTCATCTCGTTCACCATCTACCGCCTGGACACGAACATCCGGCTGGCTCCGGTGGTAGGCCTCGTGGGCGGGGGCGGCGTCGGCGTGATGCTCTTCGAGCGGATCTCGCTCTTCCGCTACGGCGACGTCGGCGTGATCATCCTGCTCATCGTGCTCACGGTCGCCGCGATGGACTTCATCTCGGCGCAGCTCCGCAAGCGGCTCGTATAGGCCCTATCTCGACCAGGACGGCCGGCTCTCGCCGTCGATGCCCTCGCCCTGGGTGAGCTTCACCGGCTCCTTCGGCGCCCCGCCGGCGAGCGCGTCGCCCAGCTCCATCGCGTAGAGGTCGACGGTCCCGCCCTGCTCCTTGAGGAACGCCAGCCACGTCCCGTCCGGCGACATCACCCCGTTCCAGCTCCTCCCGTCGCTGGTCAGGGCGACGTCGCGCTCGGTCGCGATCTCGTAAGCGTGCACGTCGTTCGCGCCGTCGCGCCGGAGCGTGTACACGATCCACTTGCCGTCCGGCGAGAATGACGGCCGGTACGCATCGCCGTCCGGCAGCGTCTCGATGCGCTCCGCGACCCCCGGACGGTCGGCCCTCCACAGCAGGATCCCCGGAACGCCGGTGTTGTAGGTCGTGACAGCGATGGTCGTCCCGTCCGGCGACCACGCCGGGTCCGCGAGCTCGGCGCCCTGCGAGAGCGGCAGCACCGCCGGCTGCCGGCCCGCCGCCCGGGGAAGCGTGACGACGTGGAGGTCGGCGGCGGTCGCGATACCCGCGGCCACGACCGCCAGGCGCTGCCCGTCCGGGTCGAGCGCGGGACCCGCGTACCACCGCACGTCGTGGAAGCCGTCACTGCTCCGCCGGCGCAGGCCGTCGAGCACCAGATCCTCCCGGCCGCCGCCGCTCGGCTTCCGGCCCACGACCGTGTAGCCGAGACGCGCGTTGACGACCTGCCCGTCGACGATGCTGCGACCCTCGATCGTCTCGCGGCGCACGAAGTACAGGGTCGCGCCGTCGTCGCTCAGGTGCGGCTCGGAGCTGCGGCCGTCCGCCGTCAGCGGCGCGTAGCGCCCATCTCGCAGCAGGTACACGTCGCCGCGGAGCACGAACGCGATCGCGCCGGGCACGCGCGGGGCGCCGGTGACCTCGGGCGGCTGGGTCGGCGGAGGCGTCGGCTCGCCGCCCTGGGCCGGCCCCGCCACGCTCGTGAGCTGCGCGGCGACCCACGCGTAGGAGACCACCAGCAGGGCGGCGATGCCGCCGAAGATCAGCTTGCGGGCCACCGCGCCTCCAGCTCGCTCGCTGCTCGCTCGATCTCGCCCGCGAGGTCGGCACCGTTGCGCACGGTGATGAGGGGGCCCTCGGGCGGCTCGAAGCCACGCTCGCGCATCGCCCGGTAGATCCGCTCGTCAGCGTCGGAGCGGTCGTGGGCGGCGCGCGCCTGCCGCCGCGCCGCGAGCCGCGCCAGGACGTCGGCCTCGTCCGACGTCACGAGGATGTGCGCGCACGGAGCCGCGCGGCCGCGCGCGACGCTCTCGATGCTCGCGCGACCCCGCGCCCGGAGGTTCGTCGCGTCGACGATCACGCGATGGCCCTCATCGAGCAGCCGCTCGACGAGCGCGTCGACGATCCGGAACACGGCCGCGTTCTCGGCGTCGGCGTAGGAGGCGGCGAGGAAGAGGCGGCTGCGCAGCTGATCGCTCGCGACGTGGGCCGCCCCGAGCCGCGCCGCGAGGAGCCGTGCGCAGTGCGTCTTCCCCACCCCGGGGTAGCCCATGAGCATCGCGACGGCGGGCCTGCCGTGGGGCCGCGCCGGGAGCGGGATCTCGCCCAGGAGGCCGCCGACGACGTCGTCCGCGTGCGCCGCGAGCGTCCGTGTCTGCGTTCGCGTGGCGGCGGACGATGCCCGGACGCGCTGCCTCATGCCGCGAAGCCCCGGGTCCGGAGGGCCGTCCGGGCGGCCTCGGCCTCGTTCCACGGCCGCTTCTCCTCCCCCTCGATGATCGACCTCTCGTGGCCCTTGCCGCACAGAACGACGGTGTCGCCGGCCTCGGCCCGCTCGATCGCCGCCGCGATGGCCGCGTTCCGATCGTCGATGACCAGGTAGTCCGCGCCGCTCCTCTTGCCCGCGCCGATCGCGCCCGCCTCGATCTCACGCAGCAGCTCGGCGCGGTCCTCGAGCCGCGGGTCCTCTTGAGTGATCACGAAGAGGTCGCACCACCGCGCCGCGACGTCCGCCAGCTTGGGTCGCTTCGACCGATCGCGCTCGCCGGCGCTGCCGAAGACCGCGATCAGCCTCCCGCTGGTGAGAGGCCGGAGCAGCGCGAGGACCTTCTCGAGCGAGGCCGGCGTGTGCGCGTAGTCGACGATCACCGTGAACGGCTGATCGCCCGCGATGCGCTCCATGCGGCCGGGCACCGGCGTCGCCCGCGCCAGCGCGTCCCGGGCCTGCTCGAGCGTGACGCCGGCGGCCAGCCCCGCGGCGACCGCGGCGAGCGCGTTCTGCGCGTTGAAGCGGCCGACCAGCGGCAGCTCGAGCTCGACCTCTGTGCCCAGCGCGGCGATCTGGATGCGACTTCCGGTCGCGTCCTCACGCAGCATCGCGCCCTGCACGTCGGCGAGCGCGTCGATCCCGTACGTCAGCACGCGGGCGGAGCCGGCGCGGCCGGCGAGGTAGCTCCAGTGCGGGTCGTCCGCGTTCAGCACGGCGGTCTTGTGGACGCCCTTGTCCTCGCCGCCCAGCAGCTCTTCGAACAGGATCGCCTTCGCGTCCAGGTAAGCCTGGAGCGTGCCGTGGAAGTCGAGATGCTCGGCCGAGATGTTGGTGAAGACCGCGACGTCGACCTCGCAGCCACGGAGCTTGCGCAGCGCCAGCGAATGGCTCGTCGCCTCGAGCACTCCCCACGTGCCGCCGGCCACCACGAGCTCGGCGAAGAACTCCTGGACCTCCACCGCCTCCTGCGTCGTCTGCCGGGTCTCGTTCGGCCAGACGTGGCCGAGGACCTTGAAGTCGACGGTCGTGGCGAAGCCGGTGCGCTCGCCCGCCGCCTCGAGCACGTCCGAGACCAGGTGCACCGTCGTCGTCTTGCCATCGGTGCCGGTCACGCCAACGAGCTTCAGGCGTCGCGTGGGGTGGTCGTGGATCTCCGCGGCGAGGTCCGCGAGCGCTGCCCGGGTATCGCCGACGACCGCGACGGGAACACCCACTTCGAGCGGGCGCTGCGCCACCACGGCGACCGCGCCTTTGGCGACCGCCTCGGCCGCGTGGTCATGGCCATCGCGGTGGAATCCCGCGATCGCCACGAACAGCGACCCCGGAGCGGCGCGCCGCGAGTCGTAGACGAGCTGCCGGACCTCGATGTCCTCCGCCTCGGCGGTGACCGCGGCCCCGGCGGCGGCGAGCAGCTGGCCGAGCTTCAACGCGCCCCGCGCCCGAGGAGCTGGAGGACTCTCGTGTACAGCGGCTCGGCCGCCAGGAACGAGCGGTACGCGAGCTCGCGCGGGACGGCGTCGTGCGCGCCGACGTAGGCGCGCGCGCTCCCGCCGAAGCCCTTCTTGAACAGGTACGGTCCGTACATCGGGTCGTCCTTCCGCGAGGGGTCGAGGGGGATGCCCCCGAGATCATAGGTGTGCGCTCCGCTCGCCTTCGCGCCCGCGATGCACTCCCACTGCAGGCCGTAGGACGCGTAGCACCTGCGGCCCTCGTCGCTGCTCGCGCCGTACATGTAGAGCTCGCGCCCGCCGCACCGCCACGTCATGGCGGCGGCCACCGCGCGCTCTCCGAGATAGGCGAGGCGCAGCCGGGCGAGACCGTCGCCGATGAGGGTCCGCCACACGAGGGCGTAGTACTCCCAGGTCCGCGTGATGAACCCGGCACGCCCGCCCGTCGTCCGGTAGAGCTCATAGAAGGAGCGGAGCGCCGCCTCGTCGCCCGCCTCGCGGATGACGACGCCGCGCTTGGCGCTCTGGCGCACGCTCCACCGGGTGTCCTTCTCCAGGCCGGCGAGCACCGCGTCCAGGTCGGGCGCGAGGTCGATGACGAGCGTCGCGAGCACCGGCTGGATGTCCGGCCCGCGGCGGTACCCGGCGTGGTCGAGCTGCGCGGCCGCTTCCTCGGGCGTGAGCTCGGGGTCGACCTTGAGCAGGACGGCCCGGCGCTCCCGCGCGAGCTCCGCTAGCGCTTCGAGCGCGTGGGCGAGCCCGTCCCGGTCGCCGGGCGCGACGACCGGCCCGCGCGGGACGTAGGCCATCGGGCCGAAGACCGGGAGGCGCCGCCAGAGCACGAGGGCCACCGGCAGCGGATCGCCGATCCGCACGAACTCGGCGTCCCAGCCCTGGGACCGGCGGATCCGAGCCCAGGCCGTCGACTGGAGGACGTGTCCGCCTGGCGAGCGGGCCGCGGCGTCGTCCCAGCCCGCCGGCGCGCCGCCGCTCATGCCGCGGAGCGTGCGAGGCGGCGCCGCCCGGCCAGCTGCCACAGCGGATAGAGCAGGCGGCGCACGGGCACCTCGAGCGCGCCCATCCACGTCACGACGTCACCGCCGAACCCGAGCTTGAACTCGGTCACGCCAGCAAGAGGGTCGACCGTACCCCGGGCGCGCAGACCGAGGCGCGAAGCGACGAGGTCGAGCACCTGGCCACGAGGGAGGGCTTCGCCCGACCGAGGGGGATCAGAAAGCCCCCACATGTCGTACCGCTCCACTCCGAGCGCCCGCATCCGCTGGATCGCCCGCCACTTGAGGAGATAGAAGGGACGCTCCTCGGCGTGCGTCCCGCTCCAGCCTCCGTAGAGCTCCCATGCCCGCTCGCCCATGCGCGCCAGCATGAGGGCCCCGACGTCCTCGCTCCCGATCCGCGCCATCAGCACGTGAAGGCGGTCGCCGAGCCCCTCGCGGAGCCGCTCCAGGTACTCGAGCGAATGCACCGCGAATCGGTCACGCTCCCCCACCACGCGCAGGAGCCGGTGGAAGCGCGCGAGGTCGTCGGTCTCCTCGGTCATGACCCCGGCCCGCTCCGCCTTGCGGATGTACTGGCGCGTCTTCTTGCGCATCGCGGCCAGCAGGAGATCCGGGTCGATCTGCGCGTTCAGCAGCAGGGTACGCCGCGGCTGCACGTACACGGGCGCCAGGCGCGCGCCGGCATGGCCGACGGCGCGCAGGAGGTCGGCGGAGTCGGGCACCTCGGGATCGCAGAGGAGCGCGACGCAGCAGTAGCGGGCCAGCGCGACGCGGAGGGCGGCGATCGCGTCGGCGAGGGGGCCGGTCGCGAGAGGCCCGCGCGGGCAGTAGGCGAATACGAGGCCGAAGCGCAGCGGCCGTATGAGCACCTGCGCCACGCCGCCGCCGCCCAGCACGTAGCGCTCCGCGCGCCAGCCGGTGAGCGCCTTGGCGTGCGCCCAGCCCTTGGTCTGCAGGATGTGAGCGCGGCCGGTGGCCTGGACGAGGTCGTCCCAGGCCGCGTCCTCGCCGGTGGTGGCGATCCGGGCGCTGGTCAGCTCCCGACCGGCTCGGGCGAACGCTCGGTCGTGGGCAGCTGCTTCGCGGTGAACTTGCACTCGGGATAGCGCTCGCACCCGTAGAAGGTGCTCTTCCACTTCCCGCGCCGCTGCAGCAGCTCGCCCTCCCCGCAATGCGGACAGGTGACGCCGGTCCGGACCTGGGTCTTCTTGATGTACTTGCACTCGGGGTATCCGGTGCAGCCGATGAACGGACCGAAGCGCCCCATCCGCTTGGCCAGCGGCTTGCCGCACTCCGGGCAGAACTCGCCCTCGAGGATCTCCATCTGCGGCCCCTTCTCGCCTTCGAGCGGCGCCGAGTAGTCGCACGCGCCCGGCGGCAGGGGCTGGCCCTTCTTCCCGCGCACGAATCCGGTGCAGGAGTAGAAGCGGCCGAAGCGGCCGAGCTTGATGATCACGGGCCGGCCGCACTTCGGGCAGGTCTTGTCGGTGGCCTCTTCCGTCACGTCCGACTTCTTCACCGACTCGGACTTCTCCTCGACCGTCGCGATGAACGGGTCGAAGAAGGCCTTCACGATGGGCACCCACTCCGTCTCGCCTCGAGCGATGCGGTCGAGGTCCTCCTCGATGCGCGCGGTGAACCCCGTGTCCACGATGTCGGCGAAGTGCTCCTTCAGGAAGTCGATGACGGTGAAGGCCACGTCCTCCGGGACGAGGGCACGCTGCTCGCGCCGCACGTACTTGCGCTCGATCAGCGTCGAGACGGTCGGGGCGTAGGTCGACGGCCGGCCGATGCCGTGCTCCTCGAGGATCTTCACGAGCGAAGCCTCGGTGAAGCGCGGCGGCGGCTCTGTGAAGTGCTGGTTCGCGTCGATGCCGACGACCTTCAGCTCCTCGCCTTCCTTCACGTCCGGCAGCGGCGCGACCTCGCGCTCGGGCTCGTCGGTGCCCTCCTGGTACGCGCGGAGGTACCCGTCGAACAGGAGGCGCCGCCCGTTCGCCCGCACGACGTATCCGTCGGCCTCGATGTCGATGCGCGTCGCCTCGTAGCGGGCCGGCGGCATCTGCGACGCGAGCGTCCGGCGCCAGATGAGCGTGTAGAGCTTCAGCTGGTCGGGCCGGAGGTACTTGCGGACCATCGCCGGCGTCCGGGAGACGTCCGTCGGCCGGATCGCCTCGTGGGCCTCCTGCGCTCCCTTGCTGCGCGTGCGGTAGTGCCGCGGCTTCTCGAGCGCGTAGCCGTCGCCGAACTCGCGCCGGAGCACGGCCTGCGCCTGGCGCAGCGCGCCCTCGGCGACGTGGAGCGAGTCGGTGCGCATGTACGTGATCAGCCCGACCGGGCCCTCGCCCAGTGAGACCCCTTCGTAGAGCTGCTGCGCGAGGACCATCGTCCGCCGGAGGCCGAAGCCGAGCTTCCGCGAGGCTTCCTGCTGGAGCGTGGACGTGGTGAAGGGCGGCGCGGGGTTCCGCGATGTCTCCTTGCGCTCGATCTTGGCGACGCGGTAGACGGCGTCCGCGAGCGCGGCGCGGTGCCGGTCCGCGGCCGCAGCGTCGCCGATGTGGAGCTTGTGGCCCTTGTGCGTCGCGACCTCGGCCGAGAAGACCTCGCCCAGAGCGGTCTGGAGCAGCGCGTCGATGCTCCAGTACTCGACCGCCTTGAACGCCTTGATCTCGCGCTCGCGGTCGACGATCAGGCGGAGCGCGACCGATTGGACGCGCCCGGCCGAGAGGCCGTAGCGGATCTTCTTCCACAACAGCGGCGAGAGCTTGTACCCGACGAGACGGTCGACGACCCGGCGCGCCTGCTGCGCGTTCACCAGGTCCATGTCGATCTCGCGCGGCCTCTTGAAGGCCTCGGCGATGGCCTCGGGCGTGATCTCGTGGAACGTCACGCGCCGGAGCTTGTCCTTCGGAGCGGCGATGACGTCGGCAACGTGCCAGGCGATGGCCTCACCCTCGCGGTCGAGGTCGGTCGCCAGCCAGATGCGCGCCGCCGCCTTGGCTCCCTTGCGGAGCTGGCGGGCGACCTTCTCCGAGTCGTCGGGCACGACGTAGTCGGGCGTGAACGTCTCGGTGTCGATCCCGAGCTTCGACTTCGGCAGGTCCCGGATGTGGCCGTAGGAGGCCTCGACCGTGTACCCCGCGCCGAGCATCCGCTCGAGCGTCCGGGCTTTCGTCGGGGACTCGACGACGACCAGGTCGCCCCGGCCGCTTGCCGCCTTCTTCGTACGTGTGTTCGCTTTAGCTGGCATCCATGCTCCATCTTCAGTCTCGGGGGTGCCGGCGGGGGCCTTGCCCCCCGCGTGAAAAAGAGGCGGCTCCGCCGCCAAGACACGGCAAAGGCGCCCATTTCGGGCGCCCTCCCTATTCAAAGATACGCGTGCCGTCCAAGCCCGCGTGCTTTGGGCGGCCTGCGGTGACACGCGAGAAAGGCTGGGTCGGGGCTCTCTGAGGGCCAATTACCGCCGCAGAGAAAGCCGTTAAGGCATTAAAGAAGATCCTCCCGGCCGTCCTCACGCAGCCGCTCGACCACGCCCTTGACCTCCTCCGTGCTGTCGCGGGCGGTGATGAGCAGGGCGTCCGGAGTGTCCACGACGACCAGGTCGGAGACCCCGATGAGCGCCACCAGCTTACCGGGTGCCCAGCTGTAGCCCCGGCTCGAGCCGATCTCGACCTGGTCGCCGCTCGACCAGCTGCGGTCGCCGGCGACGATGTCCGCGAGGCGCTCCCAGCTCCCCACGTCGTGCCAGCCGATGTCGGCCGGGACGACCGCGACGTTACGGGCCTTCTCCGCGATGCCGTAGTCGATGGTCGTGCGGTCGGTCTCCTCCCACACCTCGGCCAGGACCGCCTCGTACCGCTCCGAGCTCAGCACGCTTGCCAGCGCATCGAGCGCCTTCGCGGTCCGGGGCAGGTGCTCCCGGTACGCCTCCAGGACCGTGGCGACCCGCCATACGAACATGCCCGCGTTCCAGTAGTGGTCGCCGGCGGCGAGCATCCGCTCCGCTGCGGCGCGGTCGGGCTTCTCGATGAAACGACGGACGGCGCGGACCTCGGCCTTGGTGCCGAGGTCGAGACGATCGCCGGCCTCGATGTACCCGAACCCCGTATCCGGGCGGGTCGGCCGGATCCCGAGGGTCACGAGATGGCCGCGCTCCGCCGCGGTCGTCGCGGCGATCAGCACCTGCCGGAAGCTGTCCGGGCGCTCGACCACGTGGTCCGACGGAAGGACCGCCACGATCGCCTCGGGATCGAAGGCGTGGAGCGCGGCCATGGCGAGGCCGATCGCCGCGGCGTTCCCGCGCGGGTAGGGCTCGACGACGATGTGGTCGGCGGCGAGATCGTCGACCTGGGCATGGATGAGCTCGCGGTGCTCCGGCGGCGCCACGAAGAAGATGCGCTCGCGCGGGATCGTCTCGGAGATGCGCGCGAGCGTCTCCTGCAGCAGCGTGCGGGGACCCGTCAGGCCCTCCAGGAACTGCTTCGGCTTCGCCGCCCGCGAGCGTGGCCACAGCCTGGTCCCGGCGCCGCCCGAGAGGATGAGCGCGTATAGGCGGGGCAGGACGGTCCCTAGCGCTGGTGCCGGCCGGCGCAGCTCACTCGCCGAAGTAGTCGAGGCGCATCGCGGCCCGCATCTCGTGGAGCGTCCGGCGGGCCTCCGACCGGGCACGCTCGCTCCCCGCGGCGATGATCTCCTCGACGAGCTTCGGGTCGCGCTCGTAGCGCGCGCGCCGCTCGCGGATGGGTGCGAGGAAGCGCTCCAGGGCCTCGTACAGGCGCTGCTTGACCTCGACGTCGCCGACCTTCCCGGTGCGGTAGCGAGCCTTGAGGTCCTCGACCTGCGCGGAGTCGTCGTTGAAGGCGTCGTGATAGATGAAGACGGGGTTGCCCTCGACCCGCCCGGGATCCGTGGCGCGGATGCGGCCGGGGTCGGTGTACATGCTCTTGACCTTCAGCCTCACGGTCTCCGGCTCGTCGGCGAGGTCGATGGCGTTGTCGAGGCTCTTGCTCATCTTCGAGCTCCCGTCGGTGCCGGGGAGGAGACGCTCGTCCGGTATGAGCGCGTCGGGCACCGGGAAGACCGGGGCGAACAGCTCGTTGAAGCGGCGCGCGATCTCGCGGGTCAGCTCGATGTGCGACTCCTGGTCGCGCCCGACCGGCACGAGGTCGCCCTTGACGCACAGGATGTCCGCCGCCTGGAGGATGGGATAGCCCAGGAGGCCGTAGGAGGGCTGCGCGATGTCGTGGTCGCGCATCTGGTCCTTGAGCGTCGGGATCCGCTGCGCCCGCGGGACGGTGACCAGCATCGAGAAGTAGAGGTGGATCTCGGCCGTCTCCGGCACCAGCGACTGGAGGTAGATCGTGACGCGCTCGGGGTCGATCCCGACGGACAGGTTGTCGAGCACGACGTTCCGGACGTGGCCTCCGATCTCGTCGAGCCCCTCGAGGCGCGTCGTGAGCATGTGGTAGTCGGCCACGAGCAGGAAGGTGTCGTAGACGGTCTGCAGCTTGACGCGGTTCTCGAGCGTGCCGACGTAGTGCCCCAGGTGCAGGCGGCCCGTCGGGCGGTCGCCCGTCAGGATCCGCTTCCGCGTCTTCGGCGGTGCGGCCGCGGGGCGCGGCACGGTCGTCTCGGTGGTCATGGAAGGGGCATGGTATCGGTCACGACCCGCGCGACCTCGTCGCGCTTCCCGGTGAAGAAGTGGTCCGATCCCTTGATCTCGAGCACCCGCGCCTTGGGATGGGCCCGGCGCAGCTCCTCCGCGGTGCCGAACTCGTCGTGCTCGCCGTTCACGACGAGGGCCCCCGGCGGGACCGGAGGCAGCTCGCGGGCCGTCTGCGACATCGACCGGACCGGCAGGCCGAGGAGCGCGAAGGCCTCGGGCCGGCCGCCGGTCGCCATCCAGCGGAGGACGGTCACGGCTCCGAAGCTGAAGCCGATCACGCCCACCGGCAGGCCCGGCGCGAGCGCGCGGGCGTGCGCGACCGCGTCCGCCAGGTCAGCGTGCTCCTCGCGGCCGCCCGACCACTCTCCCGCGCTGTTGCCGACCCCGCGGAAGTTGAAGCGCAGCGCGTACCAGCCGCGCTCGGCCGCCGCGCGCGCCAGCCTGGCGATGAGCGGGTTCCGCATGCTCCCGCCGTGCGTCGGGAGCGGATGCGCGATCACCACGATCGCCGTCGGGGTCGCGTCCGGGATGCGCAGGGTGCCCTCGAGACGGCCGGCGATCCGCTGGAGCTCCTCACGCATGCGGCATCACGGGTCCGCGGTCGCGGCGGTCTTGACGTCCCCTCCGGCGTCGCGGGCGATGCCGGCCATGAGGCGGCGCGTGAGCACGGAGCGCGGCTTCGCGAGCGTGACGTCGTCGGTGGATGCGGCGCCGTCGCGCGACTTGATGAGGAGCCACTGGCGGCCGCGCGTGCGGATGAGGCGCCAGGACCCCTTCAGCTTGCGCCCGGCAAGCGTGAAGCGGATCGCGCCGGCGCGGAACGCGCCCTCGGGATCGCCCTCTTCGCCGGGCGACCAGGTGCCGATGTCCCACACCATCACCGTCCCGCCGCCGTACTCGCCCGCGGGGATGATCCCCTCGAACCGCGCGTATTCCATGGGGTGATCCTCGACCTGCATCGCGAGCCGCTTGACCGAGGGGTCGAGCGATGGGCCCTTGGGGACCGCCCAGCTGCGCAGGACGCCCGCGCTCTCGAGCCGGAAGTCGTAGTGGAGCGCGGTCGCCCGGTGCTTCTGCACGACGAAGAGGCGCTCGGGCGCGGGGCCCTCGCGCGCGACCGCGCCTCTCGGCTCGGCGGTCCGGTCGAAACGGCGCTTCCTGGCGTACTCCCGCAGGGACGGCATCCCTCACAGCCTCGCACGGAACCGGCTGGCCCGGACGCTTGTAAGAGTGAGCGAGCGAGGATCCGGCTCTGCCGGGCCGAGCGAGTCCAGAGCTGATCGAGCGGAGCGAGGCGGGCCCTACGGGCACAGGGGCCCCTGCCCCTGGGCCAGCGAGGCGAAAGCGAGCTGGACGAGCGCGACAGGGAGGTACGCTCGGATGACGATGCGCTCCGCGCTCGCCCTGGCCGCGGCCGCCCTCGCCGTCGCGGCGTGCCAGGCACCGCTCGCTCGGCCCTCCAGCTCGCCGGATCCCTCGCCCACGCCGGCCCGGCCGGGCTCGACCGCGGGGTGCGGGCAGACCATCGACCGCGACTTCGTGCTGGGGAATGACCTCACCTGCGCGGGCGACGCGCTGGTGGTGGTCGCCGACGGCGTGGCCGTCGACCTCAACGGGAAGCTCCTCACCGGCCCCGGGATGGGACCGCAGACGTGGCCGCAGCCGCAGCTCGACAGCGTCGGTGTGCGTGTGGACGGACGCAAGGGCGTGACCGTGCGGAACGGACGGATCACGGATTTCTCGACAGCGGTGTACTTCGTCCGCGTGAGCGGCGGCACGATCGAGGGGGTGACCGCCTCGAAGGGCCGCTACGGGCTATACGTCCACGAGTCCGAGCGCGCCACGATCCGCCGCAACGTCGTCGAGCGGAACATCTACGGGCTGCACCTGCAGGACACGAGCGAGTCGCTCATCGAGGAGAACGACCTCTCTCGCCAGACCTACAACAGCCCCGGCGGGTACGGGATCTACTTCTACCAGGGCCGCGCCAACCGCGTGATGCGCAACACGATCGAGAACAACGTGAACTGGGGCGTCTGGTACTCGAGCTCGCGCGAGAACGTCTTCTTCCACAACAACGTCATCGGCAACCGGCCGCAGGTCTCCGACAGCCGGACCGACAACCTGTGGCATGACCCGGAGACGAAGGAAGGCAACTGGTGGGCCGACCACGTCGGTAGGGACGGCGACAGTGACGGCATCTCCGACACGCCCTATGCGATCCTCGGCGCCGGCAACACCGTGGACCCCTACCCCTTCATGGAGCGCGACGGCTGGACCAAGAAGACCGGCTTGACCGTCGACCACTACCGGCCGCCGCCTCCGCGGGCCGCCCGGGACGTGCGCGTCGTCGCCGTCTCCGGCGGGAAGCTCGTCGCGGCGTCGCCGCGGGACGGCCGTGCGACGCCGCTGGGCGTCGGCGCCACGCAGGCCGCGCTCGCGAACGACGCGCGCACCGTGTATGCCCTCGACGGACGCTCGCTGGTCGCCGTCGACGCGGGCACCGGCGCGGCGAGCCCGCGGCTCGAGCTCACCGTCGACGCGCTCCAGGTCGTCGCGAACCGCGACGGCCGGAACGCCTTCGTCATCGGGCCCGCGGCCGCCGAGCAGATCGACGTGCGCGCCGGGACGAGCACCCGCTTCCCGTACGAGGGAGCGCCGAGCGCCATCGCCGCGTCGTACAAGCACAACCAGATGTTCATCGCCACGCGCGACGGCATCGACATGCTGTACGTCCGGTCCGGCACCAGCTACACGCGCGGCGGCCACGTGCCCTACACGATCCCCCTCGGCGGGACACCGGTGGCCATGGCCATGAGCGGCTCCGGCGCGCGGATCTACGCGCTGACGCGCGGCACGGACGTCGTGCAGGTCGTGGACACCGAGCAGCTCGTCGTGATCGATCGGCTGGGCGTCGGCGCCACGCAGGCCGCGCTCGCGAACGACGCGCGCACCGTGTATGCCCTCGACGGACGCTCGCTGGTCGCCGTCGACGCGGGCACCGGCGCGGCGAGCCCGCGGCTCGAGCTCACCGTCGACGCGCTCCAGGTCGTCGCGAACCGCGACGGCCGGAACGCCTTCGTCATCGGGCCCGCAGCCGCCGAGCAGATCGACGTGCGCGCCGGGACGAGCACCCGCTTCCCGTACGAGGGAGCGCCGAGCGCCATCGCCGCGTCGTACAAGCACAACCAGATGTTCATCGCCACGCGCGACGGCATCGACATGCTGTACGTCCGGTCCGGCACCAGCTACACGCGCGGCGGCCACGTGCCCTACACGATCCCCCTCGGCGGGACACCGGTGGCCATGGCCATGAGCGGCTCCGGCACGCGGATCTACGCGATGACGCGCGGCACGGACGTCGTGCAGGTCGTGGACACCGAGCAGCTCGTCGTGATCGATCGCTTCAGCGTCGGCGCCGAGGCGACCGCGATGGCGGTCGGTCCGGATGAAGCGAGCCTCTACCTCACCATCGCCGACGGCGTGCTCCTGATCGATCTTCCCGGGAAGCGGGTGTCCGCCCGCACGCCGCTACCCGGCCGCGCGGTCGACGCCGCGGTCTCGCCGAACGGCGACGAGCTCTACGTGGCGCTCGCGGGTGCGCGGCTCGGGATCGCCGTAGTGCGGACGATCGATCTGGCCATCGTCCACGTGATCGGCCTCGACGCCGCGCCGGAGCGCATCCTGGTCGCCTCGATCTAGCCGGCGCCGCCGCACGTACCGTTCATAGAGATGCGACCCGCAGTGGGCGTGATCCTCGCCGCCGTCCTGGCCGCATGCGGTCCCGGCACGGGACCCATCGTGGTGCCGCCGGGCGGAGGGACGAGAGCCTCGCCGACACCGGTCCCGAAGCCACCCGTCCTCGCCTACGAGCTGGTCCAAACGGGACTCCAGGTGCCATGGGACCTCGCGTTCGCGCCCGACGGCCGCATGTTCGTGACCGAGCGGCCGGGGAACGTCCTCATCTTCGAGAGCGGGGCGCCGAACGCGGCGCGCCTCGGCCAGTTCGCGGTCCCGGACATGCGGGCCGTCGGCGAGTCGGGGCTCATGGGCCTCGCTCTCGACCCGGCGTTCGCCGAGAACGGCCTCCTCTACGTGTGCGCCTCGCGGATGGTCGGCGGCGAGTGGCGCAATCAGGTCCTACGCCTGAAGGCCACCGGGAGCGAGATCGCATTCGACGGGATCGTCCTCGGCGAAGGGATGCGCGCGAACCGCATCCACGACGGCTGCACCCTCCGCTTCGGGCCCGACGGCAAGCTCTGGGTCTCCATGGGCGAGTCCGGGACAGGCGCGCTCGCTCAGGATCCGCGCCGGCTGAACGGCAAGATCCTCCGCGTCACCACCGACGGGTCCTTCCCGGACGACAACCCAGTGATCGCGGGCGGCCCGCGCAGCGCCGTGTACAGCTGGGGCCACCGCAACCCGCAGGGCATCGCTTTCGAGCCCGGCACCGGCCGCGTCTTCGTCGTGGAGCACGGCGCGAACACGCATGACGAGATCAACCTCATCGAGGCCGGTGCCAACTATGGCTGGCCGACCGCCGAGGGCCCCGACCCCGAGCGCCGCTTCACCGATCCGCTCTGGTCGTCCGGCGGCGTGACCCTCGCGACGTCCGGCGGCACGTTCCTCGTCGGCGAGCGCTGGGGTACGTGGGCCGGCTCGCTGATGGTCGCGACGCTCAAGGAGAGCGACCTGCGCCGGTTCACCGTGAACGGCACGACGGTCGCTCCGGCCGAGGTCCTATACGACAAGAAGTACGGCCGCCTCCGGACGCCGGTGCTGGGGCCCGACGGCG
>Ga0156286_1116_pt1 | contig 23472 bp, 18 predicted proteins | sample RifCSPlowO2_12_FD_107935 | JGI IMG/M metagenome (GOLD analysis project Ga0156286, IMG submission 107935) | Chloroflexi bacterium RIFCSPLOWO2_12_FULL_71_12 | reverse complement strand
GTTCATCTCGGGAGCGCGTTGCCGCCGGCCGCAAGGAAGAGCTGACCGAAGAACGCCAGCCCGAACAGGACGATGAACAGGTACTCCAGCGCATGACCGCGCTCCGGGACGGCCACACCGGTCAGGGATCCGTAGTACGCGTTGAGGGCCTGCTGTCCGGTGCCCACGATGTACGCGTAACCTGTCGCGACAGCGAGTAGGGACAGCGGCGCGAGGCTCGCGGCCGAGCCGGTCGCCCCGGCAGTGGCCGCCAGCGCGACGGAGCCGTAAAGCACCGCCAGCAACAGGAAGAACACGAGCGTCAGGAGGCCCGCGCCCGCGCGCACGGGAACGCGTGCCGCCTGCAGCAGCTGGTCGATCGTGCGGAAGTGCGCATGGAAGCGGAACAGCCCGTAGAGCGGCACCGCGAACATGGCGAGCGCGTGCCAGAACGGGTACATCGACGCATCGCCGCGGATGCGTTTCAGCTCCCGCCACGACATCCACAGCCAGAAGAAAGAGTAGGCACCGTTCCCGAAGAGGCCGAGGAGCCCCACGACGGCGCGTGGCCGGCGCCGCGCTTCGGCCAGCGGCGGGCTCGCGTAGATGAGCGGGACGGCCGGCGTCGCGCCGGTCGGGGCGAATGAGGCTCCGCACCGCGGGCAGAAGCGCAGCGCCATCGACTCGCGGGCGGCGCCGCAGGTCCCGCAGAAGCGGGTGGTGTCGACGCTCATCGCGGCGCGACCCGGGTGATGATCTCGATCTGCTTCTGCGCCAGCCTGAGCGTGAGGTCGCTCGCCCCCGCGTCGGTCGCGGCGATCCGCGCCAGTAGATAGGTGATCGCCTCCGAGTTGCGGTCGGCGACCCAGGAGACGAACCAGCGCGTGCCGTCGGCAAAGCGGAAGCGGCAAAGGACGGACCGGTCGCCGAGCGTCGCTGCGCTCGTGATGGTGGTCGTCTCGGTCGGATCGCTCGGCTGCCACGTCCAGCCATCGCAGCCCGGCGTGATCTGCTGGCCCGGCTCGAGCACACCGACACGGAACTCGATCAGGCCGTACTCCGAGCTTTCGGTCGGCGCGAACACCCTGCGCCACTGCGGCTCGCGGCCGGTGTCCGGATACGCCTGATCCACCGACACGTCGTAACCGCTGACCGGGAGCTCCTCGGGCGGCATGATCAGCTGCTCCGGGCGGTACGTGATCGGGCGCGCCGTCGGCGTGGCGGCCGTGGGCTCGGGGGTCGCGACGATGTCCTGGAGCGACGAGGCATCGAGCGCGGCGACGCGCGGCGAGACATCGAACACCAGCACGCCGAGCAGCGCGAGCGTGACGACGACGCCAGAGACCCGGCGATCGAGCTCGCCGCGCGAGGGCTCGGTGGCCGGCCTTGTTGCCGGCTCGGGCCGCCGGGGCGTCAGGACGGTCGGCAGCGTCGCGCCGCTGGGGGCGCCGACCGCGTCCCGCACGGCCGCCGCCAGCTCGGTCACGCTCCCATAGCGGTCCACGGGCTGCTTCGCGAGCGCCTTCAGCAGCACGAGGTCGACATCAGGCCCCAGCACCGGGTTCACGCTGCTGGGCGGAGGGAGCGGATCGCGTACGTGCTTCAGCACGACCGCGAACGGCGTGTCCCCGCTGAAGGGCGGCCTCCCCGTGAGCAGCTCGTACGCGACCACGCCGAGCGAGTAGACGTCGCTGCGTGCGTCGAGCTCACCGCCCTGTCCCTGCTCGGGGCTCATGTATTCGGGTGTGCCGATCCCGACGCCGGTAGCGGTGAGCTGCGTCCCGCCGAGCATGCGCGCGATCCCGAAGTCCGTCACGACGGCGCGGCCGTCATGCGTGAGCATGACGTTCGCCGGTTTCACGTCCCGGTGGACGATGCCCAGCGAGTGCGCGTAGCCAAGGCCGGTGGCGATCTGCTCCACGACGCGTGCGACCTCGTCCGACCCGAGCAGGCGCTGTTCGCGCGCGAGCTGCGCGACGCGGTCCTTCAGCGTGCCGCCGTCCAGGAACTGCATGGCCAGGATGGCTCGCCCGTCGATCTCGTCGAAATCGTAGATCTGCACGATGTTGGGGTGGTCCAGCCGCGCGACCGCGCGCGCCTCTCGGCGGAAGCGCTCGAGGAACTCAGGGTCGTCGGAGAAACCGGGTCGGATGACCTTCAGCGCGACGACCCGGTCCAGCGCGGGCTGGCGCGCCTTGTAGACGGTCGCCATGCCACCCTGCCCGATCGGCTCGAGGATCTCGTAGCGGCCGATGGTCGTCCCGGGCTGCAGGGCCATTTGCCGAGGATGCTAGTCGGGGCTCGCTCGACCGTCAGCCTTTAGCGGGGCTCTCCCGCAAGATGCGCACGCAGCTTCGCGACCGCGAGGCCGCGGTGCGAGACGGAGTCCTTCTCGTCGGGCGACAGCTCGGCCATGGTGCGGCCGTCGCCACCGACGATGAAGACCGGGTCATACCCGAAGCCCGACCCTTCATCGCCGTGGCGCGGCGTCGCGGCGATCTCGCCGCGGACGATGCCCTCGAACGTCTCGGTGGGCCCGCCCGGGTAGGCGAGCGCGACGACGCACACGAACCGCGCGGAACGCTGCGGCGCCTCCTCCATGAGCGCGAGCAGCTTGGCGTTGCGCTCTTCGGCCGGGGCGTGCTCGCCGAAGTAACGGCGGCTCCGGACGCCAGGCGCGCCGCCAAGCGCGTCGACCTCGAGACCGGAGTCGTCCGCGACGGTCGGAAGCCCCGTGGCCGCTGCGTACGCCGCCGCCTTCGCGGCCGCGTTCTCCGCATAGGTGGCGTGCTCCTCCGCGGGTTCTTCCGGGACCGGGCGCAGCTGATCCGGGCTGACAAGCACCGCCTCGAGGCCGGCAAGCATCCGTCTGTACTCGACGACCTTGCCTGGATTGCTGCTCCCGATCAGAAGCCTCACCAGGCCTATGTTTTCAGGCAGGTGGGACTTTGCACCAGATCGGTGCGATCCCGCACGGATCTGGTGCACTTTCCCTCGGTCTCAATGAGAGGGGGCAAGGCCCTCCGGCCGCAAGGCGAACGGCAAGCGGAGCTCCTTCCTTGTTCGCGTCCAGTGACGCCCCCGGCAAGGCCCCCAGGGGCTATCGATAGCCGCCTAGAAGCCCGCGACAGCCTCGCGCTGCTTCTCGACGAGCTCGGCGATGCCGCGCATCGACAGCTCGAGGATGCGGTCGAAGTCGGCGCGGGAGAACGGGCGCTGCTCGGCGGTGCCTTGCACCTCGATGAGCTCCCCGGCGTCCGTCGCGACCACGTTCACGTCCGCGTCGGCGATGGAGTCCTCCGCATACGCGAGGTCGAGCATGAGCTCGCCCTGGACGAAGCCCGCGGATACCGCGGCAACGTGGCGACGCACCGGCTTGCCCGCGATGTTCCGCATCGCGTGCGCCATGGCGACCCAGCCGCCGGTGACGGCCGCGGTGCGCGTGCCGCCGTCGGCCTGCGTGACGTCGCAGTCGACGATCACGCTCCGCGGACCGAGCGCCTTCAGGTCGACCGAGGCGCGCAGCGCCCGTCCGACGAGCCGCTGGATCTCGAACGTCCGCCCGCCAGGGCGGCCGGTGAGGCTCTCGCGCGCGCTGCGCTCGGGCGTCGACCGCGGGAGCATCGCGTATTCGGCGGTCACCCAGCCGATGCCCTTGCCGTCGAGGTGACGCGGGACACGGTCCTCGACGGTCGCGAGACACAGCACCTGCGTGTCGCCGAACGAGATGCGGCAGGAGCCCTCGGCGAACTTCGACACGCCGACCTCGATGCGCACGGGACGCAGCGCCGCCGCGGCGCGGCCGTCGGGCCGCTGGAACTTCCCCATCAGGCCGTCGCCTCCCACAGCGCTCGGATGCCGTCGGCATCGTAGGACTCGAGCTCGCGACCCTCGCCACGCGCGCTCTGCTCCATCCGGCCGACGTGCGCCGCGAAGCGCTCGTTCGCCTCGCGCAGCGCCGTCTCGGCGTCGAGCCCGAGCGTGCGCGACGCCGCGACGATGTCGAACAGCAGATCGCCGAGGAAGCGCGCGTCGTCGATGTCGATGGGCAGGTCGATGGCCGGCACCAGGACGCCCACGCGCTCGACCCGCTCCTGCAGCCGCTCGGCGCGGAACAGTGATGGGAGTGAAACGGGGATGCCGTCGAGGATCGAGGCGGACCGCGTCGCCTCGTCCGATCCGGCGCGCTCCTGGCGCTTGATCTGCTCCCACTGCTGAAGCAGGTCGCCCTCGATGGCCTTGCCCTCGAACACGTGCGGGTGGCGGCGCACGAGCTTCTCGGAGATGCGCCGGGCGACGTCGCCGAGGTCGAACTGGCCCTCCTCGCGCGCGAGCTGCGCGTGGATCACGACCTGGAAGAGGAGGTCACCGAGCTCATCGCGAAGCACGGCCGGGTCGCCGCCGTCGATCGCCTCGAGCGCCTCGTAGGCCTCCTCGAGCAGGTTCGGCCGAAGCGACGCGTGCGTCTGCTCGCGGTCCCAGGGACAGCCGTCGGGTGCGCGGAGCCGATCCGCGACGCCCGCGAGGCCGGCGACCGCCTCGCCCATCCGGGCGTGCTCGTCGCCGGCGCTAGAAGCCAAGGATGTGCTTCGTGACGCCGCGCTCCCGCTTGGTGCGCTCGAGCCAGTACCCGTAGGCGCTGTCGGAGATCGTCTTCTTCTGCTCGGCGTCCAGCTCGCGCGAGGCCTCCTTCTCGAGGACCCGGTAGACGGTCCACTGCGAGCCCGTCGTGACCCCCGTCGTGTTCGAGCCGACGGCGGTCGAGAAGATCGCCTCCTCCGACGCCGGGTCCACGGTCATGCCGCGCGCCACCCAGCCCGCGTCGCCGCCGGCCTCCTTCGTGGCCGAGTCTTCGGAGTACTGCTTCGCCAGCTCGGCGAAGTCCTTGCCCTGCTCGAGGCCGGTGCGGACGTCGGTCTGCTTCTGAAGCGCCTCCGTGAACTGCTCGAAGCCCTCGACGGTGGGCAGCGGGACGTTCACCACGATCTTCGCCACGTGGACCTGCTCGGTGGGAGAGGTCACGCTCTCCGACCGGGCGCGCCGCTCGAACTCGCGGCCCATCGCCGTGTACCGCGCCTGCGCGCGCAGGTCCGCCTCGGTGAAGCCGGAGGTGAGGTAGCGCTTCACCAGCTCGTTCTCGGCCGGCGGCTTGCGCTCGCGCAGCTGGATGATGTGGTAGCCGAACTGCGTCTTGACGAGGTCACTCAGCTGGCCGACCTCGAGCGTGCGGATCGCGTCCTCGAACTCGGCCACGTACTGCCCGCTCGACGCGAACCCAAGGTCGCCGCCGGAGAACTTCGAGCCCGGGTCGTCCGAGTACTGCGCCGCGAGGTCGTTCCAGAGCGCCTGGTCCTGCGGGGCGGCCTTCAGCTCGTTCAGGACGGCGCGGGCCCGCGCGGCGCCGTTCAGGTCCGCAAGCTCCTGGTCCGCCTCGTCCGTGGGGACCTGGATGAGGATGTGACGCACGTTGAACTGGCCGAACTGCACCTCGTACTGCCGCTCGACGTCGGCGGCGGACGGCTGGTACCCCGCGGCGCGCGCCTCGAGCTCGAGGATCCGCTGCTCGATGAGGACATCGAGCGCGACGTCGTCGTACGCGGCCTTCTGCGAGAGGAGCTGCGGGTCGTTCTCGAAGCCGGGGGGGACGCCGAAGTCCTGGTAGAAGCGCACGAGCTCGTAGTCGCGCTGCTCGAGGAAGTCGCGCTTCGGGATGACGCGTCCTTCGATGCTCGCGGCCGGCGCGAGGTTCTCCTCGTAGTACCGCTCCGAGGCGGCCCAGGCGACGAGGCCCAGCGCGAACACGAGCACCGCCGTGAAGACGGTCACGATGATCGCCTGCTGCCGGCGCTCGCGCTGCCACCGCGCGGAGCGCTGCCGCTGCGTGAGACGTGGAAGTGGGGTACGTCGTGCCACGGAAGGTGTAAGTCTAGGTGCTTATCGGGCGAGGCTTCGGTAGAGCGCGAGCGTCTCGTCCGCGGCGCGGTCCCACGAGAAGAGCGCGGCGCGAGCGGCCGAGCGGTCGCGGAGATCCGTCGCGAGCGTGTCGCTCGCGAGGAGCGAGGCCAGCGCCTCGCCGAGCGCGGCCGGATCGGCTGGGTCGACGAGCAGGCCCGCGTCGCCCACGACCTCCTGGACCGCCGGCGTGCGGTATCCCACGACCGGCGTCCCCGCATGGAGCGCCTCGAGCGGGGTGAGGCCGAAGCCCTCGAGCAGCGCGGCGTGGACCAGACACTCTGCTCCCGCGTAGAGCGCCGCGAGCGTGGCATCGTCGACGAAGCCGGTCACGACCACCCGCTCGCGCGGCGCGCGCGTGCGTCCGAGGGCGTCGTACAGGTGGGTCGCGAGCTTGCCGAGGTCGCCCACGATCACGAGGCGCAGATCGGGGTCGTCCGCCGCCGCGCGGGTGAATGCCGCGAGCAGACCGTCTATGTTCTTGCGCGGATCGAACTGCCCCACGTAGAGCGCGTAGCGGGCGGGGACCGCGAACCGCTCGCGCGCGATCCGGCTCGCCTCTGCACGAGGCGGAGGAGCGAACTCCTCGCCGACCGCCTCGGGTATCACGCGCACGCGCTCGCGCGGGATCCGCAGCCGCTCCACGACGTCGGCCGCGGTCGCCTCCGACGGCGCGACGATGGCGTCGGCGCGCTGCGCGAGCGCGTACTGCCACATGTGCCCGATGCGGACGTGGGGCCAGCGGAGGTAGTGCCCCGGCCAGCGCAGCGGCGCCAGGTCATGGACCGTGAGCACGGCGCGCGCGCGGCGCAGCGCGGGCAGCCCCAGCTGCACCGAGTGGTACACCGTTCCGCTCCCGGCACCGGCCAGCTCGACCGAGAGCATCGCGGCGTCGAGGGCGAGCATCGCCAGCTCCGGGCGGCGCGGCCGCAGCACGCGGATGTCGTCGTGCGGCGGCAGCTGCTGGGGCTCCGCCGGGGGGAACGTCGCGAGGCGCAGCAGCGTCCACCGGACGTCGGGGGGGGCGCGACGGGCGAACGCGGCGAGGAGGCTCCTTGAGTAGCGGCCGATCCCGCGCGTGCGGCTCACCGTCTGGAGGTGCCGCGCGTCGAAGATGACCCGCATCGATCCGTACTATCGCGCGATACCCCTCATCTCGATCGTGGTGCCGACCTACAACGAGGCCCAGACCGTTCCCGTCCTGGCGCGCCGGCTCGGCGCGGCCCTCGCCGGGCACCAGTGGGAGCTCGTCGTCGTGGACGACGGCTCGCCCGACGGGACGGCCGACATCGCGGCGGCCCTGGCCCCGGAGCTCCCGGTCGCGGTCGTCCGCCGCCCGGGCAAGCTCGGCCTGGCGTCGGCCGTGGTCGACGGGTTCGCCGCGGCGCGCGGCGACATCCTGGTGGTGATGGACGCGGACCTCTCGCACCCGCCCGAGTCCGTGCCCGCCCTGGTGGAAGCGGTCAGCGCCGGCGCCGACCTGGCGGTCGGCAGCCGCTACGTCCGCGGCGGGGGGGTGGTCGACTGGCCGCTGCGGCGGCGGGTCGTCTCGCGGGTCGCGTGCCTCATGGGGAACGTCCTGGTGCCCGTGCGCGACGCGACCAGCGGGTTCTTCGCGCTCCGCCGCGCGGTCGTGGACGGCGTCCGGCTGAACTCCATCGGGTTCAAGATCGGGTTCGAGGTGATCGCGAGGGGCCGCTACCGGCGTGCCGTCGAGGTCCCCTACACGTTCCGAGACCGTGAGCACGGTGCGTCGAAGTTCGGGACGAGGGAGATCGTGAGCTACGGAGTGCAGCTGCTCCAGGTAGCGCGCGACCGCGCGCTCGGGCGCCTCGGCTGATGGGCGAGCGAGCGCAGATAGTCATGCAGGTCGTCGTCGTGCTCGCGGTCCTCGCGGCCGCGGTCGCGGGGATCGTCTACAGCGTCACGACCGTCCCGCCTCCGGTCGCCGGCCGGACGATCGCGCCGCCGGACGCCAGCCTCATCGCCTCGACCCTCCGCTCGCCGACCGCCACGCCGGCTCCGACCGCGCCGCCGACCCCTACCCCGACGTTCGCGACGCTGCCGCCCAGCCCCTCGCCCACTCCGACCCTCGGGCCGATCGAGCTCCTCGACTACACGAACAACGGGCGCCTCTACACCGGGGTCGTCGCGCCGGTGGGCACGGTCTTCGTCGCGCCGTTCGACGCGCGGGTCGAGGTCATCGTCTACCAGTACCTGGACGGGGAGCCGCGCACCGGTACGGACGTGCCGGGCGTCCCGTCCTATCCGTACGTGGTCCTCAACGCGGGCGACCAGATCCTCAAGTTCCGTCCGGGGGCGCTCGAGGAGGACACCGAGGTCCTCGTCCAGGCGAGCCGCGTCTCCGCCGGTGATCCGCTCTTCCGCGTGATCGGCGACGGCCCCTCCTCATGGCATGACTTCTACGACGCGACCGTCGGCGCCCAGGTGATCGTGTCCCTCACCCGAAGCGACGAGGTCACCGATCTCGACGCGAAGCCGCACATCAAAGCCCGGTAGCTCGTCAGCCAGCCTGCCTGCTCGACGCACCCGCACGCGCCGTCTAGCGTGCCGGACGTGCGACCAAGCCACTTCTTACTCGCTGTGGATATCGCGGAGCGAGGCTCCGCGCGAACGTGAAGCGGCCGTCCGCCATCCTCCTCGCGGCCATCCTGGTGGCGACGGCCTTGCCCCTGACCCGCGCGAGCCTGGCCGAGGCGGCGACCTGTAACACGGCCGGCACACCCACGACGACGGTCTACCTGCCGAACATCACCAAGACCCTTGGAGGGTCAACGGGCTGGGTGACGCCGTTCATCGTGCAGAACGTCGGCTTCTACTCGACGACCCTCGAGGTGTCCTTCTACCGGTTCAGTGACGGGAGCCTGGTGGCGTGCCGGAGGATCTCCGGCCTCGAGCCGGCGCGCTCCTTCGCCGACGTTCCGAACAACGACACGGACCTCCCGGACAACTCGCAGTTCTCGGTGGTCGTGCGCTCCTACGGCTCGGAGGTGGTGTCGGTCGTCAACGAGCAGGCGGGAACGGGGAGCCGTCTCGAGGCGCTCTCCTACTCCGGGCTCACCGCAGGGGCGCGGCGCGTCGCCCTCCCCTACGTAGCGAAGGCGGTGGACGGCTGGCTGACGACCATCGTGATCCAGAACCTCGGCACCTCGACCGCGAGCGTCACCGCCAGCTTCACCAGCTTCGACGGCTCGAGCACGGCGAGCCTCACGCGCTCGATCGGCCCCGGGCGATCGCAGTTCATCGATCCATCGGTCGAAGGGTCCCTGGAGAGCGGGACCGAGTACTCGGCGGTCCTGACCGCATCGCAGCCGCTGGCCGCGGTGGTGAACGCGCACAACGACGCCGCGTCGGTCACGCATCCGAGAGGGTTCAGCTACAACGGCTCCGCCGTCGGCGATCCGGGCTACACGTATCTGCCGCTCGTCGTCCGCAACGCCGACGGGATCGGACGCACGAGCCGGCTCATCGTGCAGAACGCGGGCACCTCGTCCGACACACCGACCCTGACCTTCTCCCGCTTCAGCAGCGGCTCGATGGCGTCCGTCAGCCCGCGGAGCGCCATTTCCGCCGGGCGGGCCTGGTCGTTCGACCCGCGCATGAAGGCCGACGGCGTGACGCGCTGCCCCTCCGGCGGCGGCAGCGACTGCGTGGCCGAAGGCGAGCACGGCCTGACCGTGGAGTGGGGATCGTTCGCGGTCCTGAACATCGTCGAGAGCGACGAGACCGCCATGGGCTACGTGGCCGCGCCGAGCGCGGCGTCGCGCGTCTACCTCCCGAACGTGACCCGGCGGCTCGGAGGGACCAGCGGCTGGACGACGCCGATCGTCGTGCAGACGCCGGACTGGGGACCGACGTCGGCGTCGCTGCGCTGGTACCGGTTCAGCGACGGCCGGCTGGTCACGCAGCAGGTCCTCACCGGACTGGTGCCCGGCGCCGGCAGGCGGGTCGATCCACGGACGGTGTCCGGGCTGTCGGACGGGGTGCAGTACGCCGTCGTTCTCGACGCCGAGGGTCCGGTCACGGCCATCGTCGAGCAGATGAGCGGTGGTGGTGGCGACGGGACCATGATCTACGAGGGGTTCGCGAGCCTCGTCGAGCCGATCTCGGTGCCGAGCGTCATGACCGCCTCGCCGTCGACATCGACCGTCTCGCTCGGCGCGACGGCGCAGTTCAGCGTCAGCGTCAAGGACCAGTTCGGTGCGACCGCCAGCGCGACGGACTGGCCCGTCACCTGGAGCGTGTCGCCTCCGGAGCTCGGCACCATCACGTCGAGCGGCCTGTTCGTCCCGTCCGGCTACGGGTCGGGCAAGGTGGTCGCCTCCGCCGGCGCGTCTTCGACCGCCGTCACCGTCACCGTGCGCAGTCCCGCGCCGCCCGCTTCGGCCGCCCTGGTGCCGGTCGGCTACAGCCGCCAGACCGTCGCCACGGCGCGCGGGACGTTCGCCGTCCACGTGATCAAGGAGCCGCTGTCCCAGGTGACGGTGAAGACCGTGACCGGGAACTCCGCGGACTGCGAGGCGGACTGCCCCGCGCAGCCGCTGGTCGAGTATCTGAACCAGACCGGGGCCTTCGCGGGCATGAACGGAACGTACCTCTGCCCGCCGGACTACTCCGGGTGCGGGACGAAGCTGAACTCCTACGAGTACTCCGTGTACAGCACGCCGCTGGGCGCGTGGCTCAACGAGTACGCGCTCGTCTCGCCGACGAACGCCCTCGTCACCATCTCGGGCGACACGCTGCGCTTCTACCGCCACACGTACTCATACGACCGCAGCACGGTCACCGGGGCCATCTCGAACTTCCCGATCCTGCTGCTGGGCGGCCAGGTCGTGGACACCGAGACCGAGCAGGCCGACTACCAGAAGCAGCGCGGCACCAAGGGGTCGATCGGGACGGACGGCACCCACGTCTACCTCGCGCTCGTGAGCAGCGCGAGCGTGACGGAGTCAGCCTACGCGCTGCAGGCGATGGGGATCATGGACGCGATGAACCTCGACGGCGGCGGGACGTCGGCCATGTTCACCGACGGCCAGTACAAGGTCGGCCCCGGCCGGCAGCTCCCGAACGCGGTGGTCCTGACCAGGCCCTAGGCGCGGCCACGGACTTCGCGGAGTCTTGACGAGCCGTACGAGCGAGGAACGGCTTAGGCCGGGCCGAGCTCCTCGCGCAGAGCCTCGATCACGTACGTCTGCTCGTCCTCGGTCATCGTCGCGTAGAGCGGGATGAGCATCGTCGTTCGCGCGGCCTCCTCGGTGACCGGGAGCGAGACCTTGCCGTAGCGCGTCGTGTACGTCTTCTCGAGGTGCGAGGCCATGATCCCGCGGCGCGTCGCGATGCCGCGCCGCAGCATCCGGGTCATGAGCTCCTCGCGCTCGAGGGGGCAGTCCTTAGTGAGCGTGAGCATGTAGGACTGGTACGTGTGCTCCGCGTACGGCGGCACGTACGGGATCTCGATCCCGCGGACGGTCGGCAGCTCCCTGTTGTAGCGCTCCGCGCGCTCGCGCCTCGCGGCGAGCAGCTCGTCGAGCCGGCGGATCTGCACGATGCCGATCGAGGCCTGGATGTCGTTGAGCCGGTAGTTGAAGCCGATCTCGGGGTAGTCCTCGATGATCACCTTGTCCGCCTGGTGGCGCGCCACGTCCGACACGCTCATGCCGTGCTGGCGCAGCGTGCGCAGGCGCGCGGCGAGGTCGTCGTCGTCGGTCGTGATCATCCCGCCCTCGCCGGTCGTGATGACCTTCCGGGGATGGAAGCTGAAGACGACCTGGTGCGCGCCGCTACCGACCTTGGCCCCCTTGTACGTCGCGCCGATGGCCGGCGCCGCGTCCTCGACGACGTCGAGGCCCCGCCGCTTGGCGATGACGTTGATGGCGTCGATGTCACAGGCGAGACCGATCTGGTCGACGGGCATGATCGCCTTCGTCCGCTTGGTGATGCGGCGCTCCACGTCGGCCGGCTCGATGTTGAACGTCCGGCGGTCGACCTCGCAGAAGACCACGTCCGCCCCGGTGTAGAGGACGGCGTTGGCGCTCGCGATGAAGGTGAGCGAGGGGACGATGACCTCGTCGCCGGGGCCGATGCCGATGGCGTGCAGCGCGAGGTGGAGGCCCGTCGTGCACGAAGAGGTCGCGACACCGTGCTTCGCGCCGACGTACGCGGCGACGTCCTTCTCGAACTGGGCGACCTTCGGCCCCTGCGTGACCCAGCCGGTGCGGATCGACTCGAGGGGCGCCTGCGCCTCCTCCTCGCCGAGCGTCGGCTTGGTGATCGGCACGTTCATCTTCTTCTTGGTCTCGACCGCCATCAGTGCCTCATCTTACTTAAGGCGCTCACGCGCACTGCTTGGCCTCTCTACTGCGCTCACGCGCAATGCGTGACCTGCACGCCGGTCGTTCACGTTTGCAGGGCGTCTGCCGTCGCGAGCGCCTGACGCCGCCACTGGATCAACCTCCGCACGCCCTCGCGCAGCTCGGTCTCCGCGCGGAAGCCGAGCACCTCGGCCGCACGCCGCGGGTCCCCGTACCGGCGCTGCGGGAGCGACGGGGGCGGCTGCGGCTCGTACCGCACGCCGACGTCGCTGCCGGTCAGCTCGAGCAGCAGCGCCGCGAGGTCGCGCATGCGCGTCTCGACCCCGCTGCAGACGTTCACGATAGCGTCGGTCGCCGCCGCGTCGCAGGCGAGGACGTTGGCCCGGGCGACGTCGTCGACGTACACGAAGTCCGCCGAGGCGGAGCCGTCCCCGAAGAGCGTGAGGGGCTTGCCCTCGTCGATCGCGTTCAGCCACCTCACCATGACCTCGACGAAGCGGGACCTGACGTCCATCCGCGGCCCGTACACGTTGAAGTAGCGCAGCGAGACGACCGGTAGGTCGCGCAGCTTCGCGATGGCGCGGCCCATCTGCTCGTTCGCGACCTTGGCGGCGCCGTACACCGTCGTCCCGCTCAGCGGGTGGTCCTCGTCGAGCGGCAGGTGGACCGGCTCGCCGTACACGACCGCGCTCGAGGCCATCACCACGCGGCGCACGTTCGCCTCGGCGGCCGCCTCGAGCACGTTGAAGGTGCCCTCGACCATCACCTCCTGGCACTCGCGCGGCGCCTCCTGGCAGCGCGTCCACCGGAGCGCAGCCTGGTGGAAGAGCACGTCGCAGCCCCGCAGCGTGGCCATGACGGCCTCGCGGTCGCGGATGTCGATCTCCACGAGCCGCGCGCGCCCGGTCGCGAGCGCGTGGTCGAGGTTCTCCGGGACGCCGCGGACGAGCGCGTCCACGGCGATGACCTCTCGAGCGCCCGCCGCGAGCGCGGCGTCGACGACGTGGGAGCCGACGTTGCCGGCCCCGCCGGTCACGACGACGCGCGCGCCGGAGAGAAGACCCAAGGCGTCCAAGGTAGCGGAGAGACGAGCGAGGGTCCGGCTTTGCCGGCCCGAGCGAGACCACGAGTGATCGAGCGGAGCGAGGCGGCGCAGGCGGCCGACGCGAAGCGAGGCCGACGAGCGCGAGAAGCGGGATGCCTAGCGGCGGGTGACGCGCCTCACGAGGGTCTCCTCATCGAGGGAGCTGAACCACCACTGGCCCTCCCAGACGAGGTCGTACACGAGCTTGAAGCGGCCGGTCCGTGGCGGCGGGAGCACTCGCACCTCGAGCCTCGCCTCCTTGCCCGGCGCGATGTCGGCCGGAAGCGGGGTGCGCGCGCCGTCCCATACGGCGAGCTTCCCGCGGTCGTCGTACCAGTGGTACGCCACGTTGACGAGGCCCTGGATCCACGGCAGCTGGCCGGTGTTCTTGATCGTGAGCGGGACGGTGACCGGCACGGCGCCCAGGCCCCACGGCGTCTTGTCCGAGACCCACTTCACGCCGAGCTGCTCTCCGGCGGCTGCCGGGACGGGCTTGACGGCCGGAGCCGCGGCCCACGTGGTCCCGGAGATGAGCGCCTGAGCTGTGCGCCGGACGGTCTCGAGCAGCGCGTAGAGGCGGGTGCCCGGGCAGGCCGTGGCCGCGCCTCTGGCGCCGACCTTATCGACCGCGTCGCGGTGCCCCAGCACGTTCGGCACTTTCGAGGTGACCGGGACCCAGGCGCCGGTGCGGGTCTGCTCGTGGTGGGTGAACGTATCGGCGCCCATGGGCTGGATCCGGCGCGCGCCGAGCTTCGCCGCGATGAGCTTCGCGACGGAGTCGGTCATCGTGGCCGTCGGCCGCGCGCTCGAGAAGTCGCCCAGGGTCGAGACCCCCATGGTCCCCGTGTTCCATCCGGAGGCGTGCGCGCCGACCGAGTCCTCGCCGCCGGCGCGGCCCTGCCAGACGTTGCCCCACTTGTCGACCAGGTACGTGTAGCCGATGTCGCCCCAGCGCCGCGTGACCGAGTGGTAGTAGTAGATCGAGCGCAGCTGCGCGGCCGCGTCGGAGTACGAGTTCGTCGTCACCGTGTGGTGCACGATCGCCTTCTTCCACGGGGAGTACCGCGGGGCCGCCCGCAGGATCCCGGGATCGGCGCCCCACGTGGAGCGCGAGCGCACGGCCACGGTCACCGCGGCGCTGGCGGCGAGCGGAGTGGTCGCGCGGCGCCAGGCCGCGGCGACGTCGGCGAGGATGCTCGCCACCGGGTCCGGCGCGGCATTGAGGTCGCTCACGTCCATGAAGGTGAGGGCGACGTCGGCGATGTCCGTCGCCGACTCGCGCACGCGGTACTGCGCGAAGCGCGACGGCTCTACCGGGATGGGCTGCGCGTAGTGCTCGGAGCGCTCCTCGTCATCCATGTCGTGGTCGGCCGGCGCCTCGTACTACTGCGACCACTCCCGGCCGTCCGCACTGGTGCGCACCTGGATGTCCCACTGAGTGACATCACCGTCCACATGCGCCTCGTCCTCGGTGGGGGCATCTGAGGGGGGAGGAGCTCCCCCCTCATAGCGGGTCCAGTGGACGCCGATGTGCCCGAACAGCTGGCCCGCCTCGACCGGCGCCGACACGAGCCACTCATCGGGCGACGACCAGGCGAGCGCGCTCACGGCGTCGGCGCTCTGGGCCGAGGCGACGTCGTCGGAGGAGGACCGCGCGAGTGCGGCGCGCGGCTGGCGCACCTCGCTCGCGACGGTCGGCCCGAGGGCAGGGCCGCCCGGATCGGCGACCGCCGGCTGCGGCAGGCCGAACGCGGTCAGCGCGAGGAGCGCGATGACGAAGGCCGCCGTGCGGCGGCGAGCGGATAGCGACAGAGAGCGAGGCCCCACCCTTCCCAGCCCGAAGTGACCCGTTCGTCATGCTGAACGCGCTCTGCCGCTCGGGGAACGGGTAGGCGAGCGTCCGATACCGGATCGAGGCTTGCCCGTGTGCGCGTCGATCACGCGCACACACGGGCGCTAGGCGGGCCCCGGTCTCCGGGAGCGGAGCACGCGCGCCGGGACACCGGCGGCGACCGCGTACGCGGGGACGTCCTGCGTGACGACCGCCCCGGCGCCGACGACGGCGCCCTCGCCCACGGTCACGCCCGGCAGCAGCACCGCGCCCGTCCCGATATCCGCCCATTTGCCCACGCGCACGGGCTTGATGACGAGGTCGGTCTGGATGATCGGGACGTCGGCCGGCTCGCCGGTGTGCTCGCTCCCGAGCACCTTTGCTCCCGGACCCCAGCCCACGTGCTCGCCGAGCTCCATGTCGCGGCAGTCGAAGTACGACTGCGGCCCGATCCAGGTGTGCGCCCCGATGACGCAGTGGCCGTCGTGCCGGCCCTGCAGGTACGTCTGGTTGCCGAGGAACACCGCGTCGCCGATCTCGAACGTGCCTGGATGCAGCACCAGCACTCCGAGGCCGACGCGCACGCCGTTGCCGAAGCTCCTGCACATGGCCCGCAGCAGCACGCGCCGCTCGTGCGCACCCTGGTGGCTGTCGCGGAAGAGCACGCGGCTGTAGACCTCAAGGAGCTCCTCCGGCGAGCGCGTGCGCCGCAGCTCCTCGCTCTGCTCGATCTCCTCCGGCGGGTCCGGGGTGACCTCGCGGACGCCGTGGACGGCGCGCACGACCCGCTTCGTGCCGTCGGTCGTGTCGGTCACCGCCTGGCGAACGCCTTCACCGCGTCGGCAACGTACGTGACCTGGTCGTCGGTGAGCTCCGGGTACATCGGCAGCGAGAGGACCTCGTTCGCCACGCGCTCCGTCACGGGAAGCTCGCCCTCGCGGTAGCCGAGGAACTGCGCCGCGTCCTGCAGATGGACCGGGATCGGGTAGTGGATCTGCGTGCCGATGCCGCGCTCGGTCAGCGCCTCGCGGAGGGCGTCGCGCTTGCCGCCCGCCATGCGGATCGCGTAGACGTACCAGACGTGGCGGTCTCCGCCCGGGTCCTCGGGGGTCGTCACCCCGGGCACCCCGGCGAGCAGCTCGTTGTACATGCGCGCGAGCTCCCGGCGCCGCTGGTTGTTGCGGTCGAGGCGCTTGAGCTTGATGCGCAGCACCGCGGCCTGGATCTCGTCGAGCCTCGCGTTGTATCCGACGATGGGGTGGTAGTAGCGCGTGACCTGGCCGTGCTCGCGCAGCTGGCGCATGGAGTCGGCGAGCTCGTCGTCGTCGGTGGTGATGCTGCCGGCCTCGCCGTACGCGCCGAGGTTCTTGCTGCAGTAGAAGGAGAAGGCGCCGGCCCGTCCGGCCGTCCCGGCCTTCTTCCCGGTGTCGAGCACCGCGCCGTGCGCCTGGCAGGCATCCTCGATGACCGCCACGTTCTGGTCCGCGGCGAGGGAGAGCAGCTGCTTCAGGTCCATCGCTCTCCCGTACAGGTGGACCGGGATGATCGCCTTCGTTCGTGGCGTGATGCGGTCGGCCACCTGCGCGACGTCCATGTTGAACGTGCGCTCGTCGATGTCGACAAGGATCGGCCGCGCGCCCGAGTAGAAGATGGCCTCGGCCGTCGCGAAGAAGGTGAAGGACACGGTGATGACCTCGTCGCCGGGCGCGATCCCCAGGGCGCGGATGGCCAGCTGCAGCGCGTCGGTCCCGGAGCCCACGCCGATGGCGTGCTTCGAGCCGCAGTAGGCCGCCCACTCCTGGTCGAACGCCCGTACGTTCGGCCCGATGGTGAGCTGCATCCCTTCGAAGATCTCGTCCAGCGCCGCGCGGACCTCGTCCTTTATGACCTCGTAGCCGGCCCGCAGGTCCACGAGCGGGATCTGCATCTTGGTGTGCGTCAGCGTCATGTCTTCCTCCTCGCGCTCGTGCGGCTCGCTTCGCCTCGCCGCCCTGCGCCGCCTCGCTCCGCTCGATCACTCGCGGACTCGCTTGCAGGGGCAGGGGCCCCTGCGCGCGTAGCGCGGGCGGAGCCGGATCCTCGCTCGGGCAAGTCTCCGAGCCACGAGTACGCGTGCGGGTATATCCCGACGAAGCACGCGAGATCGCGGATGTCCTCCTTGACCTCGACCGCGGGGTTGCCCGCAACGACGCTCCGCGGCTTCACATGCCGGCGCACCACGCTGCCCGCGCCCACGAGGGCATCCTCCCCTATCTCTACCCCGGGAAGGACCGTGGCGTTCGCGCCGATGCGCGCTCGCCGGCGGACCGTGGCGCCCTTCACGCAGTCGAGGTACGCGGGGCACTGCGGGTGCGGGTCGTCGGTGAACACGACGCGCGGGCCGACGAAGACCTGGTCCTCGATGGTGACGAGCTCGAGGAAGCACCCGGTGTGGATGCGCACGCCGCTTCCGATGCGGTTGCCGAACTCGAGCGAGGCGGCCGTTCCCACGGACACGTCGTCGCCCAGGACGTTGTCCTCGCGGATGACCGCGCCGTGGCCCGTCTGGAGGCGAGCGCCGATGGTGGTGCCGCCGTAGATCGTCGAGTGCGCCCGCACGACCGCGCCCGGGCCGATCACGAGCGGCGAGTCCTCGGCGGTCTTCCCGCGCGGCGGCGTTCCCAGGACGACGAAGGCCTCGATGACCGAGCCGCGGCCGAGCTGTACGTTCGGGCCGACGATCGCGGTGGGGTGGACGACCGCGCCGAGAGAGGTCACGTCGCGGCCACTGCCTCGGGCTCGGCCTGGTACGGCACGCGCGCGCCGCCGCCGCGGAGCGAGCGCATCCCGGCCTCGAGCACGCGGACGACGCGCAGGCCGGCCTGGCCGTCGGAGATCGGCGTCTTCCCCGTCCGCACGCACTCGATGAAGTGCTGCGCCTCGACCTGCAGTGCCTCCGTCACCGAGACGCGCGGCGAGAGGATGTCGCCGGCGCGGTACGCGCGCCGCAGCTCATCCGGCTCGAGGCGCTCGACGCCCTGGTCGAACACCTTCACCTTCTCGACGCTCGTCACGTCGTCGTATACGGCCATCTTCTGCGAGCCGATCACCGTCATCGTGCGCACCTTGCCGGGCGCGAGCCACGACAGGTGCGCGTGCGCGACCGCGCCGGAGGGGAAGCCCATCGTGAGCCAGACGACGTCCTCGATGTCCTTCTGTATGAACGAGCCGCCGGTGCATTGCACCCACGAAGGCTCTTCCCCGAGCCAGTAGAGCGTGATGGAGACGTCGTGCGGCCCCAGGTCCCACAGCACGTTCAGGTCGAACTGGTGGAGGCCCAGGTTCACGCGCTGGCTGTCGATGTAGTGGATGCGCCCCAGGTCGCCGCGCTCGATGATCTTCCGGATGGCGGTGACCGCCGGGTTGTAGACGAAGGTGTGTCCCACCATGAGCGTCTTCCCGGCTCGCTCGGAGGCGCGGACCATGGCCTCCCCGTCGGCGGAGCTGCCCGCGAGCGGCTTCTCGACGAGCACGTGCTTCCCCGCGGCGAACGCCTCCAGGACGAGCGGCCGGTGGGTCGAGATCGGCGTCGCGATGACCACGGCGTCGATGGTCGGATCGCCGAGGATCTCGCGGTGATCCGTGGTCGTCCGGATCGACGGATAGCGCTTGCGCACCCCGCGAAGGCGGTCATCGGAGAGGTCGGCCACCGCCACGGGCTCGGCGCCCGGCGCCTCGCTGAAGTTGCGGATGAGGTTGGGGCCCCAGTAGCCCGCGCCGATCACCGCCACCCTGAGCGGCCGGAGGTCGGTGGGGGCGGAGCTCCCGCCTAGTTCGTTAGGCAAAGACGCGGTCCTCGTACGGGATGTCGCCGATCGCGTCGCGCTTGGTGCGTCCCGAGAGGATGTGGTCCGCCATCGACAGCCCCATCTCGGAGGCGATGTCCATGTCGACGTACTTATACAGGCCCTGCCTGCCGCCGGTGAGCACGTTCTCGAAGCGCATGAGCTCGTTCATCAGCGTGTCGATGGCCTGCTCGTACCCGACCATGTACACGGGGTACCCGAACGTCGACCGCAGCACGACGCACTCGGCGACCTCGTCGGACTCGAGGAAGCCTTCGGCCTCGAGCTCCTTCGCGAAGCGCCGGCCCAGCTCGTCCGGGTCCGCGGTCCAGATGGCGTCGCCGACGTCGCAGGTGATGTCGCAGAGCAGCACCGTCTCGTCGGGGGCGCAGACGTCCGAGCCGCCGTAGTTCCGCGTCTCGGAGAGCCGGTTGAAGGTCTTGTCCTGGAAGTAGATGGACTGCGCCGGCAGCGCGGTGGGCCGCTTCACCCGCAGACCCACGATGGTGAGCGCGCGGAAGCGCAGGAAGTCGGCGGCCGCGCGCGCCTCCGGTGAGATGGCGTCCCCCATCAGCTTGAACAGCGACGGGAGCGGGAGGGTGTTCACGACGAGGTCGCAGTCGATCCGCTCCTCGGGGCCCGGCGAGCCGTTCATGCGGTACGGGTCGGTGCCGCCCTCGAGCCCGGTCGCGAGCATGCAGAGCTGGCCGCCGTCGTCCGTGCGCGGGACCGTCCGGACGCGGACGCCGGTGACCTTGCCGTCGGCCACGTCGAGCCCGGTGACAAGCGTGCCCGTGCGGGCTTCGCCGCCGTGGTCGCGGATGCGCTGCGCCATGCGCTCGCTGATCAGGCCGGCCCCGCGCGGCGGGTAGAAGAGCTCGACCACCAGCGGCGCGTAGCGGTGCTCCGTGCCGCTGATCTTCTCGCGGCCCTTGCGCAGCGAGGTCTGGATCACCTTCCAGAGCGAGATGTGCGGGATGCGGTGCTGCGCGAACGACGCGGCGAGATGCGACGGCGGCACGCCCCACACCTTCTGCGTGTAGGGACCGAAGAAGAGCCCGTAGAGCGTCCGGCCCATCGCCTGAGTGACCCAGTCCTCCGCGGAGACCAGCTTCCGCGGGCGGATCTTGCGGCGGACGACCTCGAACAGGTAGTCGGCGAAGGCGCGGACCGCGACCAGCGGCTCCATGCTCCGCGCGATGTCCATCGCCTCGAGCGGGTACTTGTAGTAGCGGCCGCGGAACTTGATGCGCACGTTCTTGGGGCGCGCGGGGAAGCCGTCGTGCGCGATCTGCTTGAACATGTCGAGCACGCGCTGGTTGCGCGCGTGGTAGGCGTGGGGGCCGAAGTCGAACCCGGCGCCGGTCCGGCCGCGCAGCGTCGTCGCCAGCCCGCCGAGGAAGTGCTGCGCCTCGAGGACGGTCACCCGGTGGCCGTTCTCAGCGAGGTGCATCCCGGCGGCAAGGCCACAGATGCCTCCTCCGAGGACGACGACGTGGGACATTCGGTCACATTCTCAAGGCAGATCGCGTGCCGCGCAGATGGGCGGCTATTGCCCCGTGATCGCCTTCAGGTTCGCGAGCGCCTGCTCGAGGAGCTCGAGCTGGCGCCCGTACTCGGCGAAATTCCCCGCGGCGTACGCCGCCTGCGCGGCATCGAAGTGCTCCGACGCCTGGCGGATCAGCTCCTCGACCGTCGGTATCCCCGGCGAGCCGGCCGGGGTGGGCTGCGGCGTCGCCCCCGCGGTCGGGGCAGCGGTCGCCGTCGGCGCGGGGGTCGGTGACGGCGTCGCGCCGGGCACCGGGATGGTCGGTGGGAGCCCCGCGGCGATCTCGCTGTGCAGTCGCGCGAGCGCGTCCTCGAAGGAGTCCTCCATGACGATGCGGTCCTGCGTCGCGAGGATCACGCGCTTGAGCTCCGGGATCCGGCCCTGGCTCGCCTGCACGAAGAGCGGCTCGATGTAGAGGAAGGACTGGCCGACCGGGATCACCAGCAGATTGCCGCGGATCACGTTCGCGCCCGCGCCCGCGGTCAGCAGCGTGAGCTGCTGGCGGATGGCGGAGTCGGCCTCGATGCGCGCCTCGATCTGCAGCGGGCCGAAGATGAGCCGGTCCTTCGGGAACCGCAGCACGCGCAGGCGACCGTAGTCGGGCGGATCGGCGCGGCCGGCGATCCAGGCGACCATGTTGTCGCGGTCGGTCGCGGCGGGCGTCATCGGGACGAAGAGGATGAACTCGCGCCGGTCGGAATCCGGGAGCGTCGCCGTGATGTAGTACGGCTCGATCGCCGCCGGCTGCCCGCCCTGCTCGACGATCTCGGTGGCGAGGCGCCACTGGTCCCCGCGGTTGTAGAACTCCTGCGGGTCGGTCATGTGGAACGTCTGGAAGATGTCGACCTGCACCCGGAAGAGGTCCTCGGGATAGCGCACGTGCGCGCGGATCGACGCGGGCATCTCCTCGATGCTCTTCCCGAACAGCGACGGGTAGATGGCCCGCAGCGTCCCGACGACGGGGTCCTTCTCGTCGACGACGTAGAAGGTCATCGAGCCGTCGTACGCGTTCGTCACCACCTTCACGCTGTTGCGCCAGTAGTTCGCCGCGCCGCGGTACTGGCTGTAGGGGTAGCCGCTCCCGGTCGTGTACGCGTCGTGCATCCACCACAGCTGCCCGTCGGCGATGACGAGGTACGGATCGCTGTCGAAGGTGAGGAAGGGCGCGACGAGGCGAGCGCGCTCGGTGATGTCGCGATGGAAGAGGACGCGGCTCTCCGAGGTGAGCTGCGGCGTGACGAGCATGTTGCCGTCACCGAAGCGCACCGCGAAGAGCAGGCGGTCCCAGAGGCCCCCGACGCTGACGCCCCCGGTCCCGGTGAAGCGGAACGCCGCGTCGAGGCCCTCGCCACGCGCGAAGTCGAACTCGTCCTGCGTCGTCCCGACGATCACGTAGTTGCCGGTGAGCTCTCCGTAGTAGATGCGCGGCTGCTCGACCGCGGGCTGGCCCTGCGGCGGGATGTCGCGCAGAGCCATGCGCGGCAGTCCCTCGGGGGTGACGGCGCCGACCTCGGTCAGCACCGCGCCGAAGCCGTGCGTGTAGACGAGGTGCTGGTTCTGCCAGGTGCGCGCCTCGCGCGGGAGCCGCGTCACGTCGAGCTCGCGCGCGGCGAGCATCACCGGGCCCTCCGCGTCCCCGTCGAGCGGGTAGCGGTCCACGTCGACGTCGTTGAAGGCGTAGTACTGGCGCAGGCCCTGGATCTGCTGGTACACGTCGAGGAGCCGTCGCCAGTCCCACAGCCGCACGCTGGTCAGGTCCGAGCTGAATTCCTCGAGCTCCGGCGGAGCGGGATCGACATCCGGCTCGAACGAGGACTCCTGGATGTTCGCGAGCCCGTACGCGGCGCGCGTCGCCTGGATGTGCCGCTCGAGGTAGGGCCGCTCGCGGTTCACGGGGTCGGGATTCACGAGGAAGGTCTGGACGAGGCCGGGGTAGACGCCGAGCAGCAGGACGGAGGCGACGAGCGAGAGGCCCAGCGCGCCGCCGAGCAGCCAGAGCGTCCGCACGAACACGTTCGCGAGCGCCAGGAGCGCCGCCGCGCCGACCAGGACGGTGAGGATGGTCAGCGCGGGCAGCCGTGCGTTCACGCTCGTGTACCCGGCGCCCGTGAGGACCGCCTCCTGCCGGAAGAGCAGCCCGAACTGGTCCAGCAGGTAGCCCGCGGAGACGAGGACCAGGAAGAGGGCAGCGAGGATCGAGAGGTGGACCCGCGCCGCGCCGACGTACGGCAGCGCCATGCGGCCCACGTCCCGGAGGTCCTTGGGCGTCTCGGCCGCCCCCACCGCGATGCCCGCGGCGCCGCGGGTCCCGTACACCACGACCACCCCGATCGCGGTCAGGACGATGGCCGCGAGGAGCCAACCGCGGACGAACTCGAGGAAGGGCAGGGTGAAGAAGTAGAAGCCGATGTCGCGCCCGAACAGCGGGTCGGTCTGGCCGAAGGCGACCCCGTTCAGCCACCGGAGGATCACGTCCCACTCGCCGGCGCCGACGAGCCCGAAGAAGAAGGACGGGATGAGGAGGAGCGGCAGGAGCCGCAGGGTGAGGGCGAGCGCGCCCGCCGGGCGGGACTCCTCGTCCACCACGATGCGCCGCGCCCGCGGCCGGAGGGCGAAGTACAGGTTGATGGCCGAGAACACGAAGAACGCCAGGAAGAAGGCGACGAAGGCCCAGAACCCGGCCTGGTAGCGGAGCAGGTAGACGTTCTCGAACCCGAGGCTGCGGAACCAGAGGAGGTCGGTCAGGAAGGCCACCAGCGGGCCGAAGATCAGCGGGGCGACGATGAACAGCAGGACCAGGACGGTCCCGAGGACCGCGAGGCCGGCCGGAGGACCGCCCGCGCGGCGGCGGCGCCCGAACGTCGAGAAGTCGATGTTCGACCAGTCGATCTGCCAGGGGTCCCGCTCGCCGTCCCCGCGCG
>Ga0156286_1064_pt3 | contig 25900 bp, 18 predicted proteins | sample RifCSPlowO2_12_FD_107935 | JGI IMG/M metagenome (GOLD analysis project Ga0156286, IMG submission 107935) | Chloroflexi bacterium RIFCSPLOWO2_12_FULL_71_12 | reverse complement strand
CGCCGCGGTGAACGACACGGTCACCGTGCGGGTCTCCGCGGACTCGGCGCCGGCGGCGGTCTTGGCGATGAAGCGCAGCGCGTGGGTACCGGCCGTGTAGTCGATCGAGTCGGTGAAGCGCCCGTCGGCGCCGATGGTGACGGGCGCGCCGTTGACGGTGAGGCTCACGACGCCCCGCTCGACGCGGCCCGACACCGGCACACCGGAGTTCGTGTAGGTGCCGCCCTGCGCCGGCTGCTCGACCACCACCGCGGGCGCCTCGGGACCGGGCGTCCGCTCCGCCACGACCTCGTAGCGGATGGAGCGGTTGACCTGGCTCAGCTTGCCCGCGGCGTCGAGCACCTGGATCTCCACGTGGTTAGGGCCGGGCCGCAGCTTGATCGTCGCGCTGAACGTCCCGTCGCTGGCGGGCCGGATGTCGGAGATGGTCTCGGGGCCCGGGAACACGCGCACCGTGACGCGGCCGTCCGGGACGGTGCGCCCGCGGACGATGTACTCGCTCTCTCGGGCGAGGGTGTCCGCGGCCGCCGGCTCGAGGAGCTCGATGCGCGGCGGCGTCGCGAAGGAGGCGAACTGGTACGAGAGGTACCCGACGAACATGACGACCGCCGCGAGGACGATGACCGGCACGAGGATCGTCGGCGAGATGAACACGCCGCTACGCATGACCGGGCGCATCGGCTGGAACGTCCTCGGAGGCTCGGGCGTGGTGACCCGCTCCGCGGTGTAGAGCGCGACGAGGTCGGTGCTCTCGAGGTCGAGGTACTCCGCGTAGCTGCGGAGGAATCCCTTGGTGTAGACGGCACCGGGCAGCGCGTGGTGGTCGCCGCTCTCGAGGGCGGCCAGGAACTTCTCGCGGATGCGCGTGTCCTCGGCGGCCTGCTCGAGGGTGATGCCCTTCCGCTCGCGCTGCTCGCGCAGGATCTCGCCGAAGCGGGCCACTATTCGTCCGCCACGCCGCGCTGGGCCACGCCGTACACCTCGCGCATCTTCCCGGGTCCCTGCGCCGGTCCGACCACGCCGCGGCGCTCCATGAGATCGATAAGCCTACCGGCGCGGGCGAACCCGACCGTCATCTTGCGCTGGAGCATCGAGACCGACGCCTGCCCGGCGCGCTGGACGATCCCCACGGCCTCCTCGTAGCGGTCGTCGTCCATCTCCTCGCCGTCGTCGTCGCGGGCGCGCGACCGCTCCTCGTCCCGGACGATCTCCATGTGATACGTCGCCTGGCCCTGCTGCTTCCAGTGCCGGACGACGTGGTCGATCTCGAGGTCGGAGACGAACACCCCCTGCGCCCGGACGGGCTTCGGCGAGTCCGGGGCCAGCCAGAGCATGTCGCCGCGTCCGAGGAGCTTCTCCGCGCCGGTCATGTCGAGGATGGTGCGGGAGTCCACCGCCGAGGCGGTAGCGAAAGCGGCTCGGGCGGGGATGTTCGCCTTGATGAGCCCGGTGATGACGTCCACGGACGGCCGCTGGGTCCCCAGGACGAGGTGGATGCCGGTCGCCCGCGCCAGCTGCGCGATCCGGGTGATCTGCTTCTCCACCTGGATCGGCGCCTGCAGCATGAGGTCGGCGAGCTCGTCGATCACGAACACCACGTAGGGAACGCGGTCGACGCCCGTGTGTTTCTCGTTGTAGGCGGCGATGTTCCGCGCCGACTTGCGCGCGAAGAGCCGGTAGCGGCGGTCCATCTCGCTCGTCGTCCAGTACAGGGCGTTGAGGATCTGCTGCGGCTCGTTCATGACCGGCACGACCAGGTGCGGGATGCCGTTGAACGCCGGGAAGTCGACGCGCTTCAGGTCGCCGATGAGGATGCGGACGTCGTCGGGCGTGGCCTGGAGGAGCAGGCTGCAGAGGATCGAGCCGATGGACACGCTCTTCCCGGATCCCGTCTGGCCCGCGATCAGGAGGTGCGGCAGCTTCGCCAGGTCGGTGACGATGGGCTGCCCGGCCACGTCCTTCCCGAGCGCCACGGTCAGGCGCGAGGCCGCGCCCTTGAAGTCCGGGCTCTCGGCGACGTCGCGCAGCGAGACGAGGCCGATCGCCATGTTCGGGATCTCGATGCCGACGGCGCTCTTGCCCGGGATGGGCGCCTCGATGCGCAGCGTCCGGGCGGCGAGGGCCAGGGCCAGGTCGTCGGCGAGCGCCTCGATGCGGGACACCTTCACGCCCGCGGCCGGCTTCAGCTCGTACCGCGTGACGACGGGGCCGACGAAGGCCTCGGCGACCTTCGCCGCGACGCCGAAGTGCGCGAGCGTCTCCTCGATGACCCGGCCGTTGCGCAGGACCTCGTCCCGCTCGGAGCGGCCGTGCTTCCCCTCTTCGAGCATCTCGAGCGACGGGAGGACCCAGGGGTTCTCGCGCGGCTCGGCGTGCAGGACGCCCTCGGCCGCCACCGCGGCGGAGGGCAGCCCCTCGAGGGGCCCTCCGGGCGCCGTCGGCGAGTCGACCTCCCCGAGCGGCAGCTGCTCCGGCGCTGGCGGCGCGGGCCTGACCGGGCTCGGCCGAGCGGAGGCGGGCCGCGGCTCCGGCATGTTGATGCGCAGGGGGACGTCGTCGATCTCGTCGGTCGCGTCCTCTTCCTCGTCATCGCTCTCGTCCAGGGCCGGCCGCTCGTCACGCTTCGGAGGTGCGACGGTCCCGCTCGGCAGGGTCATGCCGCGGCGCAGCGCGAAGGCCGGGCGCCGCCGCACCACCGGCCCGACGAGGTCGGCGATGCTGCGCTCGGCCGCCAGGACCAGCCCCACGGCGAAGAGCGCGATGAGCGCGACGAGCGCGCCCCACGTGCCGAGGAGGTCCTCCAGGCCGCGGCCCACGCCCCGACCGATGCCGCCGCCCGCTCCCGTCGTGCCGGGTGCCGCGAAGGCGACCTCGGCTACGCCGAGCAGCGCCAGGACCGCCAGGGTCCCGCCGAGCAGCGGCATGACCAGGGCGCCGCGCAGAGCCGGCCACCAGAAGGCGGCGGCGAACAGGCCCAGCACCAGCGGGACCAGCGCCGCGCCGGCGCCGAGCAGCCCCACCAGGACCGCCCGCCACCAGCCCAGGATCTGCCCCTGGCCGGTCACGATGGCCACGAGGGAGAGGGCGGCGAAGGCGAGCACCGCGATCGCCGCGATCTCGCCGCGCAGCTCCCGCTCCGGGGCGGCGGTCGCGGGCACGGCACCGCGACGCGAGGTGCGCTTCCCGTTCCTCATGTATCTCCAATACTCGCAGGGGGTGCCTGCGGGGCGGCACGCCCCCGCGTAAAGGCTAAGGCTGCTTCGCAGCTCTCGGCGGCTCTGCCGCCTAGAGCTGCATCAGGACCGGGATGACCATCGGTCGGCGCTTCGTGCGCTCGTACAGGTACGAGCTCACGGTGGCGTGGATCTCGTCGCGGAGGGCGGACACCTCGGCGAGATGCTCGCCCGTCTGTGCCTGCCGCAGACCGTCGGCGATCCGCTGCTTGGAGCCCTCGATCAGGTCCGCCGCGTCCTCCTCCGGCACGAAGCCCTTCGTGACGATGTCGGGACCCGCCACGACCTGGCCGGTCTGCCGGTCGATGGACAGGACGATCAGGAAGATGCCGTCGCTGCCGATGGACCAGCGGTCGCGCATGACGCTCTGGGTCACGTCGCCCACCCCGAGACCATCGACGTAGACCTGCCCGGAGTGGACGCGGGCGTCGAGCCGCGCCCCCTTCTCGTCGAACCGGAGCACGTCGCCGTTGGTCATCACGAAGGCGCGTTCCGGCGCGACGCCGAGGTCGATGGCCAGGCGCGCGTGGCGCACGAGCATGCGGTACTCGCCGTGGATCGGGACGAAGTGCATCGGCCGAAGGATGTTCAGGAGCAGCTTCAGCTCCTCCTGGCTGGCGTGGCCGGACACGTGGGGCCGCGTGTGCGGCTCGTAGACGACCTCCGCGCCGAGCTTGAAGAGGTTGTCGACGGTGCGCGTCACCAGCTCCTCGTTGCCGGGGATGGGGCTCGACGACATGACCACGGTGTCGCCTTCCTTCACCGCCACGTGGCGGTGGTCGCCGAGGGCCATGCGTGAGAGCGCGCTGGTCGGCTCCCCCTGGCTGCCGGTGGTGATGATGCAGATCTGGTCGTCCGGCAGCTTGCCGATCTCGCCCGGATGGACGAGCGACCCCGCGGGCACGTCGAAGTAGCCGAGCTCGCGCGCGGTCCGCGTGTAGTTCTCCATGGAGCGGCCGATGATCGCGGTCTTGCGGCCCCAGGCGGCGGCGATGTCCACGATCTGCTTGATCCGCGAGATGTTCGAGGCGAAGGTCGTGGTTATGAAGCGGCCCGAGGCCCGGGCCATGATCCCCTCGAGGATCTCGCCCACGTGCCGCTCGGACGGCGTGTACCCGGCCGTCTCCGCGCGCGTCGAGTCGGAGAGGAGCAGCAGCACTCCTTTCGCGGCGATGGCGGAGAGGCGCGCGAAGTCCGTCTGCCGCCCGTCCACCGGGGTGTGGTCGAACTTCCAGTCGCCGGAGTGCACGATCGTGCCGTACGAGGTGTCGATGGTGAAGCCGACCGCGTCGGGGATGCTGTGGCACACGTCGTACGCGTTCGCTTCGAACGGACCGACCGTGAAGGGCCTGCCGGTCACGATCTCGAGCAGCTTCGTCCGCTCCGCGAGGCGGTGCTCCTTCAGCTTGGTGCGGATGAGGCCCAGGGTCAGCTTGGTCCCGTACACGGGGACATCGGGGAGATCGCGCAGGACGTACGGCAGGGCTCCGACGTGGTCCTCGTGCCCGTGGGTCATGAGGATCGCGCGCACGCTCCGGCGCCGCTCCTTGAGGTAGGTGATGTCGGGGATGACGAGGTCGATGCCGAGCATCTCCTCGTCCGGGAACATGAGGCCGGTGTCGATGACGATGATGTCGTCACCGAGCTCGAGGGCCATCATGTTCTTCCCCACCTCGCCGACGCCGCCCAGCGGAATGACCCGAAGCGGAGGAGTCAAGGCGAGTGAGGATCCGGCTTCGCCGGTCCGAGCGAGTCCACAAGCAGCAGAGCGCGCGCGGCGCTTGGCGACGCGCGAAAAGAGGGCGTCATCGTCCGAACAGCGTCATCTGGTCGGCCGGCGGGGCCGGCTCGTCCGCCACCGCGGGCGTGGTCGCGAGGAAGATGGCGAGGGCCGTGAAATCGGCCATTAGCGAGGGCCGCAGGGACGGCTGCCGGAGCGCTGCGGCCGGATGGAACATCGGGAAGACGGTCACGCCGCCGACCACGCGCGGCTTCCCGTGGATCCGCGAGATCGACTCCCCGGGGAAGAACTTGCCCATGGCGTGCCGGCCCAGCGTGACCAGGACGCGTGGCTGGAGCGCGTCGAGGTGCCGGCGGAGCCAGACGTCGCAGGCCGCGACCTCATCCGGTAGCGGATCGCGGTTGCCGGGCGGCCGGTGCCGGACGACGTTCGTGATGAACACCTTGCTGCGGTCCAGGCCGATGCCCGCGAGCAGCTCGGCGAGGAGCTGGCCCGCCGCGCCCACGAAGGGCCGGCCCTGCTGGTCCTCGTGGAAGCCGGGGGCCTCGCCGAGGAAGAAGATCCCGCTCTCGCCGCTCCCCTCCCCTGGGACCGCCTGCGTCGTCCCCTTCCAGAGCGGGCAGGCGCGGCACGCCTGTACCTCGTCAGCGATCGCGGCGAGCGGATCCACGCGCCGGTCATTCTGCTCTAGGCCCCGGCGACCGGCGCGCGAGGTACAGGACGTCGGTGTACGGCCTCGCCTGCTGCTCGACGACGTCGAGCCGGAAGCCGGCACGCTCGAACATCGCGACCGCCTCGTCGCGGGTCGGGAAGTGGACGCGGCGCCGGCGGGATCGGGTGAGCCCGAGGCCGATGGCGACGAGCTCCTGGGCGTACGTGAGCGCGTAGCGCGCGTCGATGCGCCGCTCCTGTCCGCGCACGATGAGCGGCGCGCCGCCCGCGAGGGCCGTGGCCGCGTTACGGAGCACGCGCTCCTGGTCCGCCGGCGACAGCAGATAGAGGACGTCGACCATCGTGATCGCGTCGCAGCGAGGCGGCGGGACGCTGACGATGTCACCCGTTTCGAACCGGAGGGTGTCCCGGCCGGCGACGGTGCCGCGCGCGATGGCGATCCGGCGCGCGTCCGAGTCGATGCCGAGCACGCGGCGCTGCGCGCTCGCCTCGACCAGGAGATTGGCGAAGAGGCCGTCGCGGCAGCCGAGGTCGACCACGAAGCCACGGCGCGGCACGTAGGCCTCGACGACGGCCAGGTCGGCGAGGAACGCGCGCCCGTGCGCGCTCCAGCGCGCCAGGAGCGGCGCGCTCCGGTAGCGATGGACCGCGCGCTCGAGCGCGGCCGTCGTGGTCGATCCGGGCATCAGGCCCGCCGGGCGCGGCCGGCTAGCGCCGCGGTGGACCGCTGCGCCGAGGTCCGAAGCCTCCTCCGCCGGGCGGCCGGCCGAAGCCGCCGCGCTCACCGTCGCCACGCGGGCCCTCGCGCTCGCGGTACCGCTCGCGCTCGGCTCGCTGGCGCTGCTCGTAGGCCTCGCTCCCCTCCTCCGCGACGCTGCGCATCGAGAGGTTCACGCGGCCCTGGCGGTCGACCTCGGCCACCTTGACCTTGACCTGGTCGCCGACCTTCACCACGTCCTCGACGCGGTGCACGCGGTCACCGGACAGCTCGGAGACGCGGACGAGACCTTCCTTGCCGGGGAGGTATTCGACGAACGCGCCGATGGACATGATCCGCGTGACCTTGCCGTCGTACACCTCGCCGACCTCGGGCTCCTTCGTGAGGCCCTGGATCATCCGGATGGCCTTCTCGCGCCCCTCGGCCTTCGCCCCGGTGATGCGGATGGTCCCGTCGTCCTCGACCTCGATGTTCGACTCGGACTCCGACTGGATCGCGCGGATCATCTTGCCGCCGGGGCCGATGACCTCGCGGATCTTGTCGGGGTGGATCTTGATCGTCTCGATACGGGGCGCCCACCGGCTGAGCTCCTGGCGCGGGGACACGATCGCCTGGCGCATCGCCTCGAGGATCTTCATGCGGCCTTCGCGAGCCTGCGCCAGCGCCTCGCGCATGAGCTCGAGGGTCAGGCCCTTGACCTTGATGTCCATCTGGAGCGCGGTGATCCCCCGCTCCGAGCCGGCCACCTTGAAGTCCATGTCCCCGAGGGCGTCTTCCATGCCCTGGATGTCGGTGAGGATCGCATGCCGGTCGCCGTCGACGACCAGACCCATGGCTACGCCGCCGATCATGGCCTTGACGGGCACGCCCGCGTCCATGAGCGAGAGGCTCGAGCCGCAGACCGAGGCCATCGACGTCGAGCCGTTCGAGCTCAGGACCTCGCTGACCACGCGGATCGTGTAGGGGAACTCCTCCTTCGAGGGGACGACCGGGAGCAGGGCGCGCTCGGCGAGGGCGCCGTGCCCGATGTCCCGGCGGCTGGCGCCGCGGAGCGGACGGGTCTCGCCGACGGAGAACGGCGGGAAGTTGTAGTGGTGCATGTAACGCTTCGAGTCGACCGGCGAGAGCGTGTCGATGATCTGCTCGTCGCCGGTGGGCCCCAGCGTGGCGATCGATAGCACCTGCGTCTGGCCGCGGCGGAAGAGACCCGATCCGTGGGTACGGGGAAGGACGCCGACGGACGCCTCGAGCGTGCGTAGCTCCGCGAGCCCGCGCCCGTCCGGCCGGATGCCTTCCTCGATGATCGCCCGCCGGACCTCCTTCTTGAGGAACTGGTCGAACGCCATGGAGACCTCGGTCTCGGTGATCTCGCCCTCGGCCGGCGCGAGCGCCGCCTTGGCTTCGCGCTTCACCTCGTCGAGACCGGCCTCGCGCTCCTGCTTGTTCGGGTGCCGGACCTTCGCTCGGATCCGGTCACGGAGGAACTCGCCGATCTTCCTCGTCTTCTCTTCGTCGACCGCTTCCGGTACCCACTGGATGATCGGCTTCGCGGCGGAGCGCGCGAGCTCCGCCTGCGCGGCGACGGCAGCCGCGATGCCCGTCTGCGCGAGCGCCAGCGCCTCGAGGATCGTCTCCTCGGTCACCTCGTTCGCGCCCGCCTCGACCATGAGGATCGCGTCCTTGGTGCCGGCCACGACGAGGTCGAGGTCGCTTTGCTTCATCTCCGAGATCGTCGGGTTCAGCGCGAGCTTGCCGTCCACGGTCCCGACGCGGACGCAGCCCACGGGACCGTCGAACGGCGCTCCGGAGATGCTCAGGGCGGCGGACGCGGCGTTGACGGCGAGCACGTCGGGGTCGTTCTCCTGGTCCGCGGAGAACGCGTAGACGATGATCTGGATGTCGTTGCGGAAGCCCTTCGGGAAGAGCGGCCGGATGGAACGGTCGGTGAGGCGCATCGTGAGGACGGCCTCTTCCGACGGGCGGCCCTCACGGCGCGGGAAGGAGCCGGGGATCTTGCCCGCTGCGTAGAGACGCTCCTCGAAGTCGACGGTGAGCGGAAAGAAGTCGATGCCCGGGCGCACCGTGGGCGACACGGTCGCTGCGGCGAACACGACCGTGTCCCCGTAGCGGACGGTCACGGCGCCGCCGGCCTGCTCCGCGAAGCGGCCGGTCTCGAAGACGAGCGGCTTCCCGTTGATCGTGGTCTCGCTGGTGAAGATCGGCATGTGTGGTCTTGCAGGTGCGCCCCGGAAGCGATGAGGACCCGGGTCTCCCGGGTCCCGATGGTCTGCTAGCTCACCGGCGCAGGCCGAGCCGCCCGATGACCTCTTGGTATCTCTCGGGGCTCTTCCTGTGGAGGTAAGCGAGCAGGCGCCGTCGCTGGCCGACCATCTGAAGCAGCCCACGCCGGCTGGCACTGTCGTGCTTCGCCTCGCGCAGGTGCTCGGTCAGGTGCTTGATGCGTTCGGTGAGGACCGCGATCTGCACCTCCGGAGAGCCTGTGTCCTTCTCGTGCTGCCGGAAGTCGGCGATCACTTCGCCCTTTGGTCGGAGCGGCACCCGTCGTCCTTTCTCGTTTTCTGTCCTTTGTTGTCATGATCATGTTAGCCGAGCAGGGCCGAGCGCGCCTGCGCGACGTCGTCGGCGATCTGACGCACCAGCTCCTCCGCCGTGGCGAACCTGAGCTCGTCGCGCAGGCGCCGCACGAACGCGGTCGCGGCATCCTCGCCGTACACGTCGCCGCTCCAGTCGATGAGGAAGGATTCGAGCACTCGCTCGCCGCCCCCGAACGTCGGTCGCCGGCCGAGGCTCGTCGCCGCCGGATGACGGTCATCCGCGATCGTCACCCATGTCGCGTAGATGCCGTCGCGCGGCAGGAGGCGCTCGTGCGGGGTCGCGACGTTGATGGTCGGATAGCCGAGCGCCCGCCCGCGCTTGTCCCCGTGCACGATCCTACCCGGGACGGCGTAGGGGCGCCCGAGGATCGTCGTGGCCTCGTCGATCTCGCCCGCGAGCAGGAGGTTCCGCACCCGGGTCGAGCTCACGACCGAGCCGCCCATCTCGACGGGCGCGACGACTTCGACGTCGAAGCCCTGTGCGCGCCCGAGCTCGCGCAAGAGCGCGACGTCGCCCTCGCGGTCCCGACCGAAGCGGAAGTCATCTCCGACCACGATCCGCCTGACGTCGCCCGCGGCTCGGACGCGCGCGGCGAAATCCGGCGCGGCGATGGCCGCGAACGCGTCGTCGAACGGGAAGAGCACGACGGCGTCCGCGCCCGCCCGCCGGAGCAGCTCGGCGCGCTCGGTCGCGTCGGACAGCCCTGATGGCGGCGCGCCCGGCGCGAGCACCTGGATGGGGAGCGGATCGAAGGTCGCCGCGAGCGCCTGCGCCCCGCTCGCTCGAGCGCCACGCGCGAGACGCCGGATGAGCTCCTGGTGGCCGAGGTGGACGCCGTCGAACACCCCGATCGCGAGGTGCAGCGGTCCGGCCGGCCAACCGTCGAAGCCCCGAGCCGTGCCCACGCCCTGAGCCTAGGGAGTCCCTAGTCGCCGGGCAGCGATGCCTCCGGCCCGGCCGTGCCCGCGTCCAGGACGCCCGTCTCGGCCACCAGCGCTCTGGCACCGAGCGCCGCAGCGGGCGCCGGGGCAAAGGCCGGCTCGGGCGCGCGGAGCCGTCCGAGCTGGATCCGCAGCGGCACGAGGAAGAGCGCGGGCGACGCGACCGCGGTGATGAACCCCAGGTAGTTGCCGTGGAAGTAGCGGGCGAAGAACAGGAACCCGAGCAACGTGACCGCGTATCCGCCCAGGAGCGTAGGCAGCGTCGGCCGCACCCACAGCGCGCGCAGCGCGACGATCGCCAGCGGCACGGACGCCGCGGCCTGGAGGATCCAGAACGGGAAGTCCTGCTGCGCGTACTGGATCACCCCGAGCCCGAGCAGGATGGCCGCGAAGCCCATCCCTGAGATCGGGTACGACCACGCCGCGCCGCCGGCGTTGTACGCGACCACGTCGTCATAGAACGCGCGCAGGTCGTTCGCCAGGAACGGGCCAAAGGTCGCGAGCAGTAGCACCGCGCTCGGCCAGCCGTAGCGCCAAAGGGCGCGCGCCGCTCCTCCCACGCTGTGCACGCCGTCGCGGCGCAGGAGGTAGACCGCGACGAACGGCAGCAGCACGCCGGCGTGCAGCTTCGAGGCGGCGGCCACCGTGATGGCGAGCGTTCCGAGCGTGCGGTGCTCCCGCTGCAGGAGCGCGAGCCCGGTGAAGATGAAGAACAGGACGAACGCGTCGTTCTTGCCCTCGGCGACGAACGGGAAGAGCTGCGGGTTGAGCCCGACCAGCGCGACGAGCGCGAGCCGCCTGGCCGCCGCGCGCGGTCCGGGCGGGATGAGCGCCGGGAGGACCGCGAGGCTCGCGAGGTACGCGGGGACGTAGAGGAGCCGCTCGTCCCAGAACATGCCGACCCGGTCGAAGACCGCGACGAAGGGCAGCGTGAGCAGGAACGGCAGCGGGAAGTAGGTGAGGTGGTAGAGGGCCGGGTTGTTGATCATCGGCCAGTAGAAGAGCGGCGTGTCGAGGTAGTCCGCGACATAGGGGTCCATGCCGAGGAGCAGCTTGCGGGCGGCCTCCTCGATCATGATCGCGCCGTCGTGCACGAACGTGTACGGCTTGCCGGTGGCGCGGAGCACGATCATGGCGATCGCGGGGACGATCACGAACACGAAGACGATGCCGGCGAGGTGCATGACCCGGTCGCGCGTCAGGAACCGCTCACCCAGCGCGTGGTCGCGTATCGGATACGAGACCGCCAGGAGCCCGCAGGCGAGCAGCCACGCCGCTCCCCAGAGCCCCGGGAAGAGCTGCCAGAGCGGCGCGTCGGCGGTGATCTGGACGACCCGATGCCTGTCGAACAGCAGGACCCAGTTCAGGGTCGCGACGGCTCCGACCACCTTCGCGTCGAGGGACAGCGCGAGCCAGGGACGAGCAGCCCGCGCGATCGCCATCAGCCGTCCCGTCCTCACGCGACCTCCCACGGACCGAGGATCCGCTCCGCGGGCTCCGACAGGTACCTCGCGTCGAGGGCCAGAAGCCTGTCGTCCGCGGGGCGCAGCCGATCGAGGAGGCCGCGTCCGATCGTGCGGACCTCCTCGACCGTCGTCGCTTCCCCTGCATCCAGCGCGCCGACGGCCAGTCGGCGCAGGCCTCCCAGGTGAGCGGCGGACCCGAGCGCCCGGCCGATGTCGCGTGCCAGCGACCGCACGTACGTCCCGGAGCCGCACACCACCAGGAGCCGCAGCGACGGCGAGCGCCAGGACGCGACGTCCAGCCGATCGACGCGCACCGGGCGCGCCCCGAGGATCACCTCCTCCCCTGCCCGGTCGAGCGCGTAGGCACGGCGACCCCCGACCTTCAGCGCGGAGCGGGCCGGCGGGACCTGCTGGATGACGCCACGGAAGGGCAGGAGGGCCCGGTCGATCGCCGCTTCGTCCAGGTCCGGCGGTGGCGCGGCGACCCGGACCGTGCCCTCCGCGTCGTCCGTGGTCGTCTCGGTCCCGAACCGAACGAGAGCGGCGTACACCTTGGCGCCGCTGTGCAGCCGGTCGACGAAGCGCGTGGCCGGACCCATGAGGATCGGCAGGACCCCGGTCGCGAGCGGATCGAGCGTGCCGCCGTGGCCGACCCGCCGGACGGCGACGGCCCTCCGGACGACGGCGACGACATCGAAGGAGGTCCATCCGGCGGGCTTGTCGACGGCCAGGACACCGCCGGGCCAGTTCGCCTCGAGCTGCTTCGGCGGGACCCCTGGCTCAGGCGGCGCTGGCGGCACGTGCGGTCCGGAGCGCCTGGCGCGCGGCCTCGAGCACGCGCGCGCGCACGTCCTCGAGCGGCCCCTTCACGATCGCGCCCGCGGCGCGCGAATGCCCTCCACCGCCGAACGCTCCCATGAGCGCGGCCGCGTCGACCATCGGCGCGAAGGGCACGGTGCGGCACGAGAGCTTCACCTCGCCGTCGACCATCGCGTTGAACAGCAACGCCACCCGCATGCCGGTGCTCCGCGCGACCTGCTCGATCAGCCCCGCCACGTCCTCTTCCCGACCGCCGGCCCGCTCCAGATCGGCGCGGTCGATCCAGGTCCAGACGAGCTGCCCGTCCTCCTCTTGCTCCAGGCGCGCGAACGCGCTGCCCCAGAGCTTCATGGCCTCGGCCCGGCGGCTACGGAAGACGTTGTAGGTGATGGCGGGGAGGTCGGCGCCGCGCGCGATGCAGCGGGCGGCGAGCTCCAGCACGCGCGGGTCGGTGTTGGGGAACTGGAAGGACCCCGTGTCGGTCATGAGCGCGAGCAGCGTCGCCGTGGCCATCTCGCTCGTCCAGGGCACGCCAAGGGCATCGACCACGCGCGCCACCATTTCGCCGGTGGCGGCGCTCGTCGCGTCGACCCAGTTGACGCTGCCGAAGCGCGTGTTCGAGGCGTGATGGTCGATGTTCACGACGGGCGCCGCCGCGCCGAGAGCCAGCTTCGCCCGTGCGCCGTCGCCGAGGTCGACGGTGACGACGAGATCGGGGTCCGCGCCGGGCGCGTCCTGGCGGATGCGCGCAGCGCTCGGGAGGAAGGCGAACGTCCTCGGGACCGGGTCCGCGCAGTGGAGCGTCACGATCTTGCCCAGCGACTCGAGCGCCAGACCGAGCGCGACCGCCGAGCCGATGGTGTCGCCATCGGGGTCGCGATGGGACACGACGGCGATCCGCCGCGCCTGGCTCAGGGCGTCGACGACCTCCCTCATGCCTGCTTGTCGCGCTCGTCCGGCCTCGCTTCGCCTCGGCCGGCCTGCGCCGCCTCGCTCCGCTCGATCACCGGTGGACTCGCTCGGCCCGGCGGAGCCGGATCCTCGCTCGAACCTGCTTGCCGCAGCAGTGCCGAGATCCGCGCCGCGCGCTCGGCGGAGCGGTCCTCCACGAACACGAGGGCGGGGACGGACCGAAGATCGGTCCGCTCGCCGATCTCGTGCCGCAGGTACGGCTTCGCGCCCTCGAGCGCGCGCATGGCCTCGCGGCCCGCCTCCTCGTCCCCGAGGAAGCTCACGTGGACGCGGGCGGTGCGGAGGTCGGCGGTGACGTCGACCGCGGTGACCGTCGCGAACGGGATCCGGGGGTCGCGCAGCTCCTCGCTGATCAGCTGCGCGAGCACGCGCTGGAGCAGGGCGCTGACGCGGTCGGTCCGCTTGTACGGCATCTCATGCCGTCCGCGGACGGGCCGTGATGACGTAGGCCTCGATGATGTCGCCGACGGCGACCTCGTTGAAGCTCTCGAGCGTGATGCCGCACTCGAGGCCGGCCGTGACCTCGCGGGCGTCGTCCTTGAAGCGCTTCAGCGAGCCGATCCGCCCGTCGTGGACCGGGCTGCCGCCGCGCATGACGCGCGCCTGGACCCCGCGGCGCATGACGCCGTCCAGGACCGCGGAGCCGGCGATCGTCGTCTTGCCCGCGGTGAAGGTCTGGCGGACCTCGGCGTGCCCGAGCACCTGCTCGACCATCTCCGGCTCGAGGAGGCCCACCAGCGCCTTCTGGACGTCCTCGATGAGCTCGTAGATGACCTTGTACTGGCGGAGGTCGACACCGAGCTGCTCGGCGGCGCGCTTAGCGGCGACGTCGACCTTGTTGCTGAACGCGAGGATCACGGCGCTCGACGTGCCGGCCAGGTTCGCGTCCGACTCGCTCACGTCGCCCACGGCGGCGTGGATGATGTTCAGCGCGACCTCGTCCTGCGGCAGCTTCGCGAGCGAGGAGCGGATCGCCTCGAGCGACCCCTGCACGTCGGCCTTCAGCACGACGCGGAGCTCCTTGGCCTTGCCTTCCTTCACCTGCGCGAACATCTCGTCGAGCGTCGCGGGACGCTCTCCGGCCGCGCCGGCGGCGCGGCGCCGCTGCTCCTCCTCGACGAGCGCCTTGGCCGTCTTCTCGTCGGGGACGGCGCGCACGATGTCACCGGCCTCGGGCACGTCGGGCAGGCCGAGGATCTCGACGGGCCGGGAGGGCTCGGCGCGGTTCACCGTCTTGCCGCGGTCGTCCACCATCGCCCGCACCCGGCCGAAGCTGGTGCCCGCGACGACGATGTCGCCCCGCGCCAGGGTGCCGGTCTGCACGAGCACCGTCGCGACCGGGCCGCGTCCGCGCTCGAGATGCGCCTCGACGACGCGGCCGATGGCCGGACGCTCCGGGTCCGCGCGGAGGTCCTTGAGGTCGGCCACGAGCCCGATCACGTCGAGGAGGTCGTCGAGGCCCTGCTTCGTGCGGGCGGAGACCGGGACGAGCGGGACGTCGCCGCCGTAATCCTCGACGGTGACGTTCTGCTCGGCGAGCTGACCCTTCACGCGCTCGGGGTCGGCGTCGGACTTGTCGATCTTGTTGAGGGCCACGACCATCGGGACGCCGGCCGCGCGGACGTGCGAGATGGCCTCGACCGTCTGCGGCTGGACCCCGTCGTCGGCGGCGACGACGAGCACGGCGATGTCGGTCACCGACGCGCCGCGGGCGCGCATCGCGGTGAAGGCCTCGTGGCCGGGGGTGTCGATCCACGTGATGCGGCGGCCGTGGTGCTCGATCTGGTAGGCGCCGATGTGCTGCGTGATCCCGCCAGCCTCGCGTGAGGTGATGTTGGTCTGGCGGATCGCGTCGAGCAGGCTCGTCTTCCCGTGGTCGACGTGCCCGAGGATCGTGACGACCGGCGCGCGCGGCTTCAGGCGGGCCGGATCGTCGTCGGTCCACAGGACCGGGCGTGCCGCCGCCGAGGTCTCCTCGGCCGTGGCCTCGGGCTCCTCCGCCGCCTCTTCCTCGGGCGCGACCTCGATGCCCAGCTCACCAGCGACGAGGGCCGCCGTGTCGTAGTCGATGGTCTGGTTGATCGTCACCATCAGGCCCAGGTTCACGAGCGCCCGGATGACGTCGACGACCGAGAGCTCGAACAGCTTCGCGAGCTCCCCCACCTGGATGGTGCGCGGCAGCGTCACCACGCCGCGGCCCTCGGGGACGAGGACGGCGACGGGCGCGGGCGCCTGCACCTGCTGGGGCGGCGTCGATCCGCGGTCCGGACGCCGTCTCGGGCGCGGTCCGCGCATCGGCGGGATGCGACGCGGTCTTGCCTTTGGCATCAGCTCGTTCTAGCCCCGTTCTTCCCTCGCCTCTCCGGCGAGGGCGCTCCGCTGCTTCTGGACTCGCTCGGGCCGGCGGAGCCGGACCCTCGCTCGACCCTAGGCCGATCTGTCGCGGCTCGCTGCAGGTCCTCGCGCAGACGTGCGCGTGTGGCCTCGTCGACCTCCGTGGCCAGCGCACGGGCGACCGAGCCCTGTGTCAGCCCGCGCTCGAGGCAAGCCGGGTCGGCGCACAGGTACGCGCCCCGTCCCGACGCCTTGCCGCGGAGGTCCACCGTCAGCTCGCCGGTCCCAGCCGCCCGGACCACCCGGACGAGCTCTCGCTTGGCCCGCTCGGTCCGGCATGCGACGCACGTCCGCTGCGGCAGCGGTCTGCGAAACCGGCTAGCGGCGATCCTTCCTCTTCTTCCCGCCGAGCAGGGCGCGGTCCTCATCCTCGAGCGCGGTCTCGTCGGCCAGGGCCGACTCCGCCTCAGCCTCGACGACGAGCTCCTCGCGGATCAGGTTCTCGTCCTCGGGCTCGGCGGGGACGGCCTCGGCCAGCTCCGCCTCAGGCTCGGGCTCCGGCTCGCTCTCGGCCGCGACCTCGGACTCGCTGCGGATGTCGATCCGCCAGCCGGTCAGCTTCGCGGCGAGGCGGGCGTTCTGGCCCTCCTTGCCGATGGCGAGCGAGAGGTACCGGTCCGGGACGACCACGTACGCCGTCTTCTCCTCCGCGACGCAGTCCACCCTCACGACCGGCGCGGGCGAGAGCGCGCTCGCCACGAACTTCTCGGAGCCCTCGTCGTACTGCACGACCTCGAGCCGCTCGCCGCCCAGCTCGTTCGAGATCGCCTGCACGCGGAGCCCGCGCTGGCCGACGCAAGCGCCCACCGGGTCGAGCCCCGCCTGGCGCGACCGGACCGCGATCTTGGTGCGCGAGCCGGGCTCGCGGGCGATGCCCATCACCTCGACCTGCCCGTGGTAGATCTCCGGCACCTCGAGCTCGAACAGCCGCTTCACCAGTCCCTTGTGCGCGCGGCTCACGATGATCTGCGGGCCGTGGATCGAGCGGCGCACCTCGAGAACGAGCACCTTGCGGTGCTGGCCGACGAAGTACCGCTCGTGCGGCGCCTGCTCGGACCGGGGAAGGATCGCCTTGGCCTTGCCGAGGTCCATGATCGCCGACCCGGCCTCGAAGTGGTCGATGACGCCGTTGATGATGTCGCCCTCGCGGTCGGCGTATTCGGCATAGACCTGCTCGCGCTCCGCCTCGCGCAAGAACTGCTGGATCATCTGCTTGGCGGTCTGCGCGCCGATCCGTCCGAGGGCGGCGGCCGACTCCTCCATCGGGATCACGTCGCCCAGCTGGGCGTCCGGCTTCAGCTTCTTGGCCGAGTCGAGCTGCAGCTGGATCCTGGGGTCCTCGACCTTCTCGACGACCGTCTTCAGCAGGTAGATCTTGAAGGCGCCGGTCTGCACGTCGACCTTGACGTCGATGTGCTCCTCGTCGCCGTAGGCGCGCTTGATGGCCCGGCCGATGATGTCGCTGACGACCTCCTTCGGGAGGCCCTTCTCGGCGGAGAGCTGTGCGAGCCCGGTCACGAGATCCCGGTTCATACCGCCCTCCTTCTCATCGCGCTTGTCGGGCCTCGCTTTCGCATCGGCCCGCCTGCGCCGCCTCGCTCCGCTCGATCACTTCGGGACTCGCTTCGGACCGGCAAAGCCGGATCCTCGCTCGACCCATTTCAGGCGACAAAAAAAGTGGGGTCGACCCACTCTCAGAGCGCCCGAACGGCGCGGGCCGGGCCCGCGCCACGCATAACTATATCACCGGGGCCGACCTTCGCAGGGCCGCGCGCACTCGCTCCTCCGTCGTCGCGGCCTTCGCGGAAGGCACGCCGCGCAGCGCGGACGCGGCCTCGGCCGGGGTGTAACCCAGCGCCAGGAGCGCGGCGACAGCCTCGTCCTCGATGGGCGCGGTCGTGGGAAGGCCACCGTCCCCGACCGCGCCGGCGACCTTCGTCCGGAGGTCGACGATGAGCCGCTCCGCGGTCTTCTTGCCGACCCCGGGCGCGCGGGCGATCGCGCCCACGTCGCCCGACGCGATCGCCGCGGCGAGATCGGGCGCGCGCGAGACCGACAGGAGCGCCAGAGCGGCGCGCGGTCCGACGCCGCTCACTGACGTGAGCAGCTCGAAGAGCGCGAGCTCCTCGCGCGACCCGAAGCCGTAGAGGAACTGGCCGTCCTCCCGCACGACGTGGTGCGTGTGCAGGGTGGCCTCGCTCGCCTCGGGCTGGCGCGGGACGAACACCTTGTAGCCCACTCCGCCCACGTCGACGACCACATGGTCCGGGCCGCGCGCCACGATGGTCCCGCGGATCTGCGCGATCACTGGGTGCGAGCGACGGCCGCGGCGAAGTCCGCGCGGTGCGCGTGCGTGAGAGCGATGGCCACTGCGTCGGAGACGTTGTCCTGGCCGATGGCGGCGTCGAGGGCGAGGACGAGCTGGAGCATCCGCTGGACCTGCCCCTTGTCGGCACCGCCGGAGCCGGTCACCGCGAGCTTGACCTCCTGCGGCGTGTACTCGGCTATCTCCAGGCCGGCGCGCGCGGCGCACACCAGCGCGATCCCGCGGGCCTCGGCGACGCGCATCGCCGTGCGCGCATTCCGGTTGAAGTAGAGGCGCTCCACGGCCATCGCGACCGGCCGGTGGGCCGCGATGAGCCGGTCGATCGCGTCGGCGATGGAGGCGAGGCGCTCGCCGGCGGAGCCGTTCTTCGGCGTCGGGATGAGCCCGCGGTCGACCACGGTGGGTGGCTCACGCGCCGGATCGAGGAGCGCGAAGCCCATCCCCGTGGTACCCGGGTCGATGCCGAGGATGATCCCGCGGACAGGCCGACCGGTCTCGACGCCCGTCACACCGACGCCGTCTGGAGGACGTCTTCCGGGATGTAGAAGTTCGCGTGGACCTTGTGCACGTCGTCGAGATCCTCGAGCGCCTCGACGAGGCGCAGGAGCGTCTGGGCCGCGTCTTGCCCGACCCGCACCGTGGAGGTCGGCCGCATCGAGAGCTCCGCCGAGGCCGTCTTGATGCCGGCCGCCTCGATGCCGCGCTTCACGCGCTCGAAGTCCTTCGGCGCCGTGTACACGGTGACGAGCCCCTCGTCGGTCTGCACGTCCTCCGCGCCGGCGTCGATGGCGACCAGCGAGACCTCCTCGGCCGCCTCGCCGTCGGCGTCGATCTCGATCACGCCCTTCTGCTCGAACAGCCACTGGACCGAGCCGCTCTCGGCGAGCTTTCCTCCGTGCCTGCCGAATGCGGCGCGGATCTCGGGGGCGGTGCGGTTGCGGTTGTCGGTCGTCGCCTCGACCATCAGCGAGACGCCGCCGGGGCCGTAACCCTCGTAGACGACGCTCTCCAGCTGCGTGCCCTCTCCCCCGCCGGTCGCGCGCTCGATCGCCCGCTGAATGCTGTCCTTCGGCATGTTCACGCCGCGAGCGCGGTCGATCGCGAGGCGGAGCCGGAAGTTGGCCTCGGGGCTGGGCCCGCCTTCTCTCGCGGCGACCATGATCTCGCGCGCCATCTTGGTGAACTGGTTGCCCCGCTTGACGTCGGCGGCGCCCTTTTGCCGCTTGATCTGGGACCATTTTGAGTGGCCGCTCACGCTGGCGAATACTACGGGTAGATAGGGCGAGCGAGGATCCGGCTTCGCCGGTCCGAGCGAGTCAGCTAGTGATCGAGCGGAGCGAGGCGGCGCAGGCGAGCCGCCGCGAAGCGAGGCTCGACGAGCGCGAGGAGAAGAATGGCCCTGATCGCTCCCGAGAAGATCCGCAACGTCGCCGTCGTAGGGCACGGCGGATCCGGCAAGACGACCCTGATCGAGACGCTCCTACACGTGGCGGGCGCGACGACGCGTCTCGGCAAGGTCGACGACGGGACGAGCATCCTGGACACCGACCCCGAGGAGCAGAAGCGCCACATCACCATCAACGTCGCCATCGCGGCCCTCTCGCACGAGGGAACGAAGATCAACTTCCTCGACACGCCGGGCTTCGCCGACTTCGCGGGCGACCAGAAGGCCGCCCTGAGGGTCGCGGACAGCGCGCTGGTGGCCATCGACGGCTCGGCTGGGATACAGGTCGGCACACAGCTCGTGTGGCAGGACCTGGAGCGGCAGAAGAAGCCGCTGGTCGTGGTCGTCGGGCGGCTCGACCGGGAGAACGCGGACTACGACGGCGTGCTGAAGCAGCTGCGCGACGCGTACGGCATCCGCGTCGTTCCTCTGCACACGCCGATCGGCACCCATCAGGAGCTCGAGGGCACGGTCGACCTCCTGCACGGCACCGTCCTCCGCGGGCCCAAGGACCCCATCACGGAGATGCCGGAGCGCGAGCGCGAGCGCGTGGGCGAGTACCGGCGCCAGCTCGTCGAGGCGATCGTCGAGACGAAGGAGGATCTCCTCACGCGCTATCTGGAAGGCCAGGAGCTCTCGTACGAGGAGCTGCGCGACGCGCTTCACGCCGCGGTGCGCGAGGGCCAGGTCGTGCCGGTCATCGCGACGAGCAGCTCCCGCAAGGTCGGCTTCGCCGGGCTGCTCCACACCATCGTCGAGATGCTTCCGTCGCCCCTCGAGGGCGGCGCGGCCGTCGGCAAGACGCCTTCGGGCGACGAGATCGCCCGCAAGCCGTCGCAGGACGAGAAGCTCTCGGCCTTCGTCTTCAAGACGCTCGCGGACCCGTTCGTCGGCAAGCTGTCCTACGTCCGCGTGTATTCGGGCGTGCTCCGCGGCAACGGACCGATCTACGACGCGACCGCGCGGGAGGCCGAGCGCGTGGGTCAGATCTTCTTCCTTCGCGGCAAGGAGCAGGAGCTCACGGACAGCGTCGGCGCGGGCGACATCTGCGCCATCCCGAAGCTCGCGGCGTCCACCACCGGCTCGACGCTCTGCGACAAGGACGCTCCCATCCTCTACCCGCCCATCGACTTCCCCCAGGCCTCGTTCAGCCTGGCCATCGAGCCGTCCAGCAAGCAGGACCTCGACAAGCTCGGGACGGCGCTTCACCGTCTCGTGGAGGAGGACCCCACGCTCCACGTGCGGCGCGACGATGCGACGCACGAGACGATCCTCTCGGGGATCGGCGAGTCGAGCACCGACGTCGCGGTCCACAAGCTGAAGGACAAGTTCGGCGTCGCCGTCGAGACGCGCACGCCGCGCGTCCCGTACCGGGAGTCGATCCGGGCCAAGGCCTCCGCGCAGGGCCGCTACAAGCGCCAGACCGGCGGCCACGGCCAGTTCGGCGACGTCTGGGTCGAGATCGAGCCGCTGACGCCGGGGTCCGGCGTCGAGTTCGCGACGCGGGTGACCGGCGGCTCGGTGCCAAAGAACTACTTCCCCGCCGTGGAGAAGGGCATCCGCGAGGCGGCGGACAAGGGCGTCATCGCGGGGGATCCGCTCTCGGACTTCAAGGCCACGCTGTACGACGGCTCGTACCACACGGTCGACTCGAGCGAGATGAGCTTCAAGATCGCGGGCTCCCTGGCGCTGTAGAGCTGCGTGAAGGAGGCGCAGCCATACCTGCTCGAGCCGATCGCGGACCTCGAGGTGCTGGTCCCCGAGGACCACATGGGCGACGTGCTCGCCGACCTCAACTCGCGCCGCGGCCGCGTCCTCGGGATGGACGACGGCGGTGCGGGGCTCCGCCGCATCCGTGCGCACGTCCCGCTCGCGGAGACGTTCCGCTACGCCACGGATCTGCGCTCGATGACCGGGGGCCGGGGCACGTTCTCGCAGGCGCTGCTGGGCTACGAGGAGTGCCCCTCGCACGTCGCTCAGAAGGTGATCGCCGAGCACGGGGCGGCCGGCGACGAGACCGCCGCCACGCGCTAGTCCCGCGCGGCGTCCAGCCCGGGCATGAGCGCCCCGCTCGCGGGGTTGAGGGCGCGCGCCCGCTCGAACGCCGACCGCGCGGCCGCCGCGTCGCCCCGCTGGAGCGCCAGGAGACCCCGGCCGAAGTGCGCCTCCCAGATGTCCGGCTCGACGGCCAGCACCTGCGCGAAGCCGGCGTCGGCCGCCGCGGCCCGTGCGGGGTCGCCGTCCACCGCGGCCTGCCCCGCCTCCTCGAGGACCTTCTCTAGGTCGGGGCGCTGAAGGCTGAGGCGCAGCCGCCGGGCGCTCGCGACGACCTCGACGTCCTCGCTGCGTCGGATGAGCCGCGCCAGCCTCGAGACGGCGGTCGCGGGCGCGCCGGTCGCGACGTGGAGCCGCGCGAGCAGGAGCGCGTCCTGGTCGCGAAGCGGCTGGACGGCGTCGGCATGCTCGAACGCGACGACCGCCCCGGCGGTGTCGCCCGAGGTGCGCCGGACCTCGCCGAGCATGTAGTGCGCGCGCCAGGAGCCCGGCCGCGTCTCGGTGAGTGCCTCGAGCGCGCCCAGGACGATGGCCTGCTCGTCGCGCTCGATCGCGGTCGCTCCCATCACGAGGATGCGGTCCTCCACGACGCTTGACGCGGGGTCGGCCCGGATCGCATCCGCGTAGGAGGCCGCCGCGTCCGCGAGGGCGGCACGAGCCGCCTCCAGGTCGCCGGCGCGCAGCAGCGTGACGTCGACCTCGGCGTCCATGCCCTCGAGGAGCGCGCCGTAGGCCCTCTCGTTCGCGGCTACCGGGGTCCGCAGATCGACGTTCGTATCGAGAGCCAGGGCGTCCGCCAGCCAGGCCGCGAGCCGCCCTTCGGCGAGGTGCAGCTCGCCCGGCCCGATGGACTGCTCGCTCGTGGCGGCTGCCTCCGCGCGGGCGACGTCGACGAGGGTGACGGCGAGACGGCGCTCCCCGTCCGACTCCTCATACGTCCCGGTGAGAGCGAAGGCCGCCTCGAGCGAGCGGCCGTACTCGGCCGCCAGCTTCGGGTCGGGCGCCGATCCGAAGATGAGGTAGCCCGGCTCGGCTTCGGCCGAAGGCGCGGCGCGTCCTTCCTCGCCGGCTCCGGGCATCGCGACGAGGAAGACCGGGCGCAGCTCCACCGCGGTCTCCTGGGCGAAGCGCTCGACAAGCCGGCGCGCGAGCTGGCGCGCCCAGGCGCCGTGCCGGGTGCCTCCGGGCGACCCTTCGCCCCGGGTCCGCGTGCCGAACGGGACGACCGCGATGATGGCTCTGGTCACGGCGTCCCCCGCGCGTCCCGGCCGGCTAGCTCCAGCGGATGCGCCGGAAGTTCCGCGGCCCGACCTGGATCAGCTGCGTCCCGCTGGTCGGGACCGTCGTCGACCCGTCCGCGACCACGCTGTCCACGCGCACGCCGCGCTGCTCGACCTTGCGCCGCGCGTCGGACTTGCTGGACGCGAGACCGATCCGCACGAGCAGGTCCACGATGCCGATGGCGGCTTCGCCGTCGCGCGAGAGCGTCCGCTCGGGGACCTCGGCCGGCGCCTCGCGGTCGGTGAACTGCCGACGGAAGGCGGCGGCCGCATCTTCCGCCGCGGCCTCGGAGTGCAGCTCCGTCACGATCCGGCGGGCGAGCCGCTCCTTCGCATCACGCTTGTGGAGCTCGCCGCGCGCGAGCGCGTCCAGGGTGGCGCTGACCTCCGTCATCGGCATCTCGGTGGCCCACTCGAACCAGTGCGGCATCGACTCGTCCTTGATGGCCATCACCTTGCCGAACATCTCGTTCGGCGCGTCGGTGAGCCAGACGGCGGTCGCCGGCTTCGACTTGCTCATCTTCTCCCCGTCGAGTCCCTCGAGCAGGTGGACGAGCATCATCTGCTGCGGCGGCTGACCGAGCATCTCCTGCAGCTCGCGTCCCGCGAGGATGTTGAACAGCTGGTCCGTGCCGCCGAACTCGACCTCGGCCTGGATGGCGATCGAGTCGTACGCCTGGAGGAGCGGGTACAGCAGATCCTTGATCGGGATCGGGGTCCCGGCCGTCTGGCGCTTCCGGAACTCCTCGCGGGCCAGCATCTGCTGAACGGTGAAGCGGGACGTCAGCTCGATCACGTCGCGCAGGCCGAAGCGCCCGAACCACTCGTCCTGGAGGACCGTTCGCGTGCCGGTGCGCGGAACGATGAGGTGGAATTGGTCGAGGTACGTCCGAGCGTTCTCCATGACCTCGTCGCGCGACTTCGTGGGCCGCGCCAGATCGCGGTCCGTCGGGTCGCCGATCTGCGTCGTCCAGTCGCCGACGATGAGGACGATCTCGTGGCCCCACTCGGCCAGCTTCTTGAGCTTGCGGAGTCCGACCGCGTGGCCGATGTGAAGGTTCTTGGTCGTCGGGTCGAACCCCTGCTTGACCCGAAGCCGGCGCTCGCCTGACCGCAGCAGCCGCTCGAGCTCCTCACGGACGACGACCTGGGCGACCGCGCGCGTGAGGAACTCTTCGAGCTCTTCGGCGTTAGGCCGGGCAGGCATGGGCCCTAGACTATGACCATCAGCCGTAACCACCGCGATCACGCGCTTCGGCGCGGACCGTACCGGACGCTGCGGCGGAAGCCCAATGGCAGCCCTGTTCGGCGGGGTCTGGCCGTCGTACCGCCGGTCCTGATCGCCCTCCTCATCGCGCTCGCCGCCGTGCCCCTGGTCGGTGGCGTGATGGTGCTCGCCTCCCTCACGGCCGACCTGCCGTCACCGCAGGATCTGGCGAAGGACCCCCTGGCCCTGTCGACGAAGGTCTACGACCGCACGGGCGCCGAGCTCCTCTACCAGTTCGAGGTCGAGCGGCGCGAGATCGTGACCCTCGATGACGTCCCGGAGATCCTCATCGAGGCGACCCTGGCCATCGAGGACAAGAGCTTCTGGACGAACCCCGGGGTCGACGTCCTCGGCATCGCGCGCGCCGCCTACGCCGACCTCACGGACCATCCGGTCGGTCAGGGCGGTGCCTCCACCATCACCCAGCAGCTCGTGAAGCAGCGGATCATCGGCAGCGAGTACAGCCTCCAGCGGAAGATCCGCGAGGCCATCCTGGCGATCCAGGTCACCCGCACCTACTCGAAGCGGGAGATCCTCGAGCTCTACTTCAACCAAATCTACTACGGGAACCAGGCCTATGGCGTGAAGGCCGCATCGCAGACGTACTTCGGCAAGAGCGACCTGCACCAGCTCACGACCGCCGAGGCGGCCCTCCTCGCGGGGCTCCCGCAGTCGCCCTCGGTGCTAGACCCCTCCAAGTCCGAGAACCTCGAGCGCGCCGAACAACGCCGCTCCGCGGTGCTCACGCAGATGGTCGCGACCGAGGCCATCACCGAGGAGGAGAGAGAGGCGGCCGAGGCCGAGGCGATCACCGTCGTTGGACCGCAGGTCACGACCATCACGGCGCCGCACTTCGTCTTCCAGGTGCGCGACCAGCTCACGCGCATCCTCGGCGGCGACGAGTCCGCCGTCACGCGCGGTGGCTTCAGGGTCACGACGACGCTCGACCTGGCCAAGCAGAAGGCGGCCGAGACCCACGTGCGGACCCGCGTCGATGCGCTCCACAACAGGAACGTCTGGAACGCGGGCCTGGTCTCGATCGATCCCCGCACGGGCGAGGTCCTGGCCTACGTCGGCTCGGTCGACTACTACAACAGAGAGGACCCGAAGGTGCAGGGCGAGTTCGACGTGGCCGGACTCGGCGAGCGCCAGCCGGGGTCGGCCTTCAAGGTCTTCAACTACCTCACCGCGCTGAAGAAGGGGGCGACGGCGGCGACGGTCGTCGTCGACGCCCGCACCGACTTCGGGGGCAAGGACACAGGCACGTTCCGGAACTGCGTGTACTGCCCCGAGAACGCCGACCTCCAGTACCACGGGCCGGTCTCGATGCGCCAGGCCATCCGCGAATCGCGGAACGTGCCCGCCGTGAAGTTCCTGCACCAGTACTCGGGGGTCGAAGACGTCATCAAGACCGCGAACGAGATGGGCATCACCAGCGAGATCGACCCCTCTAAGATCGGGCTCTCGCTCACGCTCGGCGCGAAGGAAGTGAAGCTCGTCGACATGGCGAGCGCCTTCGGCGTGCTCGCGAACATGGGCGTGCGCGTCGCGCCGACGTACGTGCTGAAGGTCGAGGATCCCAACGGACGGGTGGTCTGGGAGCACAAGGACTACGAGCAGCGCCGCGTCCTCGATCCCGGTATCGCCTACATCATGACCGACATCCTGAAGGACACGACCCGCCCCGACCGCAGCTACATCTTCGGCAACTGGACGACCATCGGACGGCCGGCGGCGCTGAAGACGGGAACGACGGACAACCTGAAGGACGTCTACTCCGTCGGCTTCGTCCCGCAGCTCGTGACGGGCATCTGGATGGGCAACAGCAACGGCGACCTCATGAGCAGCCGCGACTTCTCGAGCGCCATGGGCCCCGGAGTGCTCTGGCGCGACTACATGAAGGAGATCCTCGCGGACGTCGAGCCGGCGGACTGGGAACGGCCCGCCAACGTCGTC